>Ga0157375_10000864_pt1 | contig 26370 bp, 23 predicted proteins | sample M35metaG_FD_115311 | JGI IMG/M metagenome (GOLD analysis project Ga0157375, IMG submission 115311) | Miscanthus rhizosphere microbial communities from Kellogg Biological Station, Michigan, USA - M3-5 metaG | ecosystem: Host-associated > Plants > Roots > Rhizosphere > Soil | place: USA: Michigan... | reverse complement strand
TCTTTAATGATAAAGGCTTTGTTTACATGCATACGCCAATCATTACAGCAAGCGATGCAGAAGGAGCTGGTGAGATGTTCAGAGTTACCACCCTGCCATTTGAAAATCCGCCGAAAACAGAAGATGGATCAATAAACTTCAAAGAAGATTTCTTTGGGCGCAATACAAACCTTACAGTAAGCGGGCAGTTAGAAGGGGAACTGGCTGCCACTGCATTTGGAGATATCTACACCTTTGGTCCTACTTTTCGTGCAGAGAATTCCAATACGGCAAGACACCTTGCAGAATTCTGGATGATCGAACCCGAAATGGCCTTCTGTGACCTTGAAGACAATGCAAATCTTGCTGAGGAGTTCATAAAATATATTATTAAATATGCAATGGATAATAACAGGGAAGACCTGGAATTCCTGGCACAGCGCTTAGCCGATGAAGAAAAACAATTGCCACAGGATAAACGTAGTGAAATGGGATTGATCGACAAACTTGAGTTTGTTTTAAACAACAACTTTGAAAGGTTGACTTATGCGGAAGCCATTGACATTTTAAAAGAGAGTAATCATAATAAGAAAAAGAAATTTCAGTACCCGGTCACCGGTTGGGGAATGGACCTGCAAAGTGAACATGAACGATACCTGGTAGAAAAACATTTTAAAAAACCCGTTATACTGACCAATTATCCCAAAGAGATCAAAGCATTTTACATGCGCCAGAATGATGATGGCAAAACCGTGGCTGCCATGGACATTCTTGCACCAGGCATCGGGGAAATTGTTGGAGGTTCACAACGTGAAGAAAGGCTGGATAAACTTGAGCAAAGAATGAAAGAAATGAATGTGCCTGCCGACCAATTGTGGTGGTATTTGGATACAAGACGATTCGGAACAGTCCCACACGCTGGTTTTGGATTGGGGTTTGAAAGAATGGTTCAGTTTGTAACAGGTATGAATAATATCAGGGATGTCATTGCTTTCCCAAGAACTCCAAAGAGCGCGGAATTTTGATCGTGGATTACAGGATTGAACGAAGGATTTCACAGATTCCGGAAGAGATCTAGCGGCTATTTGAGATTCGTAATCCCTCATTAATTCTTACGATCATTCAATAAATCCGCGTCATCAGCGACCTATTCGTGCACACACATAATGGGTAAATGCGAGTGAAAGATCAGGTCTTTTGTATGGCTCTTCCTGAATAAGCCTTCGAGCAGTTTGTGTTTTTTAGGAATGGTAATTATCAGGTCAAGATCATGCTTTTCTGCAAACTTTTCAATACCAACTTCAATATTTGCATCCTCAATAAAATCATATTTGGGATTCAGATCCTCCAGCAGGGTATGTAATAAAATGGATTCCTGTGGCGTATCCGGTTTAAAATGAGAGCTTTTATGATCTACGTTTAACACATGTAGTTCTGCATTGAATTCTTTTACGAAATCCTTAATGAAATGAGTAGGAGTCGTATTTACAATTTCCCTGAAATCGCAGGCAAAGCCTATTTTTTTGATTGTTGAATATTTTTTTCCGGGGGGCACAACAATTACCGGCCAACTCAAATGTCTTATAGTGGTCAATGTTGTACTTCCGGAAAGAACTCTTTCCATTCCTGTTGCCCCTTTTGTGCCCATGACCACAGCAAAAGGTTTTACTTTAGCGCAAACAGCTGCCAATTCATCAACTGTATCACCCAGTTTTGTCTCGGCATAAATTTCAATTGAATCACCAATTCTTTCCTCTAAAGATTCTTTTACTTCATCCATTTTGCTTTCGTTGCTCTTTTGCAGATCCTCAACAGATAGCAATACAATCGGAACATCGGTCATACTAACAGGAACCTGGTAGGCGTGGAATAGCAGAACACTGCAGCCGGTCGCTTTGCCCAGATCAACAGCATAATCAATAGCATTATTTGAGATTGCTGAAAAGTCCGTTGGGACAACGATCGTTTTCATCTGTATATTTTTATTTTTTTGATTAGAACAGGTGGAACTGAGACCTGCCGGTTATGGCCGGGACGTTTCACTGCTTTCTTCTGTAAAGCTAAATGAAAGATCAATTAAACTGGTTGACGAATGTCATCACCAGGAAATATGGAATTTCCCACCTACCGTATCTCAATTCAAAACTGTTTTATGACTGAAATAAACATGGCAGATCCATCTCGTCCCAAAGCCGGAGTTGGACGGATAAAAAAAGCAAATCTTAAAATTGACATGACCCCCATGGTTGATCTTGGATTTCTGCTGATCTCCTTTTTTATTTTCACAACTGAGATCTCAAAACCAGCTATAACTAATTTATACATGCCAAAGGATGGTGATTCAACCAAAATAGCAGACTCAAGATCACTAACCATTTTATTAAGCAATAATGACCATGTATCCTATTACAATGGTGATATGAAAGCAGCAATAAAAAATAACCAGGTTTTTCAAACTTCCTACGATGAAATAAATGGAATGGGCAATATTATTCGTCAAAGACAAAATGAATTAAATAGAAGAAAGATCGACAAAAAAAGCCTGGTCGTTCTTATAAAACCTGGAAGAGAGAGTTCATATAAAAATGTGATCAATGCCCTCGATGAAATGTTGATAAATGGAGTATCAAGATATGTGATCACTGACCCCGAAAATGAAGAAATAAGCCTCTTGGAGCTGCTAAATCACAACCACTGATCCATCAGTTTTCGCCTTTCATAAACTTTCCTAATTTTTTGGTACCCACCCATTCTCCGCATAGAAACCTTGTATACAATATTTTATACAGGAATCAAATCACATTTCATAGACTATTACCTAAAAAAACTTAGTACTGTGTGTTACATAGTACCAAATATCACCTTATCTTTGGATCGTTAAGTTGATTTTTGAGGTAATAATAAACCTGAATATGAACATAGAGAATACACAAAGCCAGATGAGGAAAGGGATACTGGAATTTTGTATCCTCTCTATTATTCGCCGCGGTGAGGCCTACCCAAGCGACATAGTAGAGGAGATGAAAACTGCTGGTCTCCACATTTTAGAAGGTACTTTATATCCATTGCTCACAAGATTGAAAAACGCAGAAATGCTAACCTATCGCTGGGTAGAAAGTAATTCCGGTCCTCCCAGGAAATATTTTTCGCTAACTCCCAAAGGTGAATCTTTCTATAAAGAGCTTGAGCAAACCTGGCAGGAATTAGCAAACGGAGTAAATGCTTTAGCAAACAAAAAATCAAATGAACCACTCAACCAATAACATTTTTCTCTCGACGGAAGCGGGAGAGCTTCAACCAAAAAAATTATGACAATGAAAAAGATCATCAACATAAACCTGAGCGGCAGAGTGATACCGATAGAAGATTCTGCTTACGAAAAGCTGCAGGCCTATATTGAAAGTCTTCGTCGCTATTTTATACGTGAAGAAGGGCGTGACGAGATCATTAACGATATTGAAAGTCGCATTGCCGAATTGATGAATGAAAAGATCCGGAAAGGTGCAAGTTCAGTTACTGATGCGGACGTAGATGAAATTATTGGGTCTATGGGAAGACCAGAAGACTTCCAGGCAGCAGAAGATGCCGAAACCATTTCCACTGGTTCACAATCTTATCAAAGTCGCACAGCCAGCGAGGAAGCTTTTACGCCGAGGAAACGCAACAGGCTGTACCGTGATTCAAGCGATAAAATTTTGGGTGGTGTTTGCTCAGGCCTTGCGAATTATATGAACGTAGATCCGGCTATCATTCGAATTTTGTTTGCCATCATCACCTTTGGAGGGTTTGGTTTTGGAGTAATTGCTTATTTGTTACTCTGGATCGTTTTGCCGTCGAGGGATCTTGAATATTATGGAGGGAAGCGCCTGTACAGGAATCCGGGGGATAGAGTTTTTGGAGGAGTGGCCAGCGGTATTGCTGCATACTTTAAAAGAGAGTCGTGGACAATACGCCTGATCTTTGCAGCACCCATTTTATTAAGCATTCTTCTTAGCCTGATCAGCTGGCCTTTCTATCATGAAGGTGTATTTGTCCCCAACGTAGTATTCGGATCTCTATCTGCCACTTTCATTTTCGCCTACATTATTTTATGGATCGTTTTACCCGAAGCTCATAGTGACTACCAGCGCATGGAGATGAAGGGGGAGAAAGTGGATGTGCACACCATCAGGCAGAATGTAAAAGATAGAGCGAAAGAATTTAGTGAGGATGTAAAAACCTCGGCTCAAAACCTCGGCAACAAAGCGAAAGAGTTTGCCGATACACGAGGTAAACAATTTGCTTCCGAAGTAAGAGATGCTGCGCGAAGAACAAGTAGTGGAGTCGGTCATGTGATCGGCGTATTATTCAAAGCTTTTTTCCTGTTCATTGCCGGAAGCATTGCGTTTGGTTTATTGGTTGCCTTAATGGCTTTGATATTTGGAGGCATTGGCATTTGGCCTATTAAAAATTTCATATTGGATGGTTTCTGGCAAAATGCATTTGCATGGGGAACTTTATTTCTGTTTCTCGCCGTACCTGTCATCGCGTTGATCACATGGCTCATCCGCAGAATGATGAGAGTACGATCACAAAACAGTTATCTGGGATGGATCTTCGGTGGTCTATGGACACTTGGATGGATATCAGCTTCGCTATTTGCAGCCAGCATGGTAAATGATTTCAGAATGAACAATGAAAGAAGACCACCAACGCAATTTTCAATAACCCAGCCCGTAAATAATAAAATGATCGTGAAGGTATCAGAGCCTGAAATTGAATATGGCGGGTCGTTCTCCTGGATACACATTGATGATCGTGGGTTTGATATTACTGAGGATACCGTTCGCATGTCCAACATAAAGATCAGGATAGAGCAAAGCCAGGATTCAAGTTATCATGTTGAAATTAAAAAGTATAGCCATGGAAGAACAATTGCCGAAGCAGAAGCCCGGGCACAAAAAATTGGTTTCAATGCCGCGTACAAAGACAGTATTCTTGACCTGGGAAGCGGCATTGCGATCGATAGGGACAGTAAGTTCAGGGCCCAGCAGGTGATCGTTGTCATCGAGGTACCGGTTAATAAAAGGATACGGTTTGACGGGACAGTAGATAAGCTCCGGACCTTATCCATACGCACAAACAGGTATAAACCCTGGCATCGATATAGCGATTTTGACATGAACTGGGACGAATATTTTGACTATGAAACGGATGTTGATTACGTAATGGGCAAGGATGGATATTTGATCAACCCCGCTAAACCTGAAAAAAAAGAAAATGATGAGAATAATGGGAACGACAGCAATGAAAGGAAAAACAAAAAAGAACAACTCCAACAGGAATTGAAAAAGATTGAAGAGGAAGAAAAGAACGACAGCATTCAAAAGAAATCGCAAACTGCCGGATCAGAAACTGTGGATTACATAAGTAAAGAAGAGGCAAATACCAAGATATCTGTTTATTCGCCTCTTTCCTTTGCAGCCTTATTTAACTAAACTCGGTTGAAGTTGGATCCCGACAAGTCGGGACCACGGCTTCCTGATTTTTCAGGAGGCCTTCTTTTTTAAAGCTAGCAAATAATTTGATTTTAAATTTGTCTGCCCGATCTGACCGGGTATTCATTTAGATTGTTAATAATGCCCATCGTTCAGGCGGGCATTCCGATAATTATCGGGATAAATTTTTGCTGATGAAGAATACGCCGTTTACTGAGAAACATATGGGACTAGGAGCTAAGATGGCCGAATTTGCCGGTTATAATATGCCGATCAGTTATACCGGCATCAATGACGAGCATGCGACGGTCAGAAATAATGCGGGCGTGTTTGATGTGAGTCACATGGGGGAGTTTATTTTAAAAGGTGAGAATGCTTTGGATCTTCTTCAAAGAGTGACCACAAATGATGTGTCAAAACTTACAGCAGGCAAGGCTCAATATAGTTGTCTTACCAATGAAACCGGCGGCATTGTTGATGATCTGCTCGTTTATTGCATTGAAGATAATAAGGTGTACATGGTCGTAGTGAATGCATCAAATATTGAAAAGGACCGGGACTGGATTACAAAATTCAATAAAAAAAATGTTGAGTTGCATGACATCTCAGGCAAAACTTGTTTACTCGCTATCCAGGGGCCTAATGCTACAAAAATCTTACAGCCACTTACCGAAATGGACATTTTGAATTTGAAATACTACACCTTTTCAAAAGGGAAATTTGCGGGTGTCGATAATGTGCTTGTCAGTGCCACAGGATATACCGGTGCAGGGGGAGTTGAAATCTATTTTGAGGACAAAGATGATAATGCCAATAAGATCTGGGATGCTATTTTTGAAGCTGGCAAGCTCCAGGGATTAAAACCTATCGGGCTTGGCGCAAGAGACACACTTAGATTAGAGATGGGATATTGTCTTTATGGAAACGATATAGATGATACCACATCCCCATTAGAAGCGGGTCTTGGCTGGGTCACAAAATTCAATAAAGAATTCACTGCTAAACAAATCCTGGAAAAACAAAAAGTTGAAGGAGTAGAAAGAAAATTAGTAGGTTTTGAAATGCAGGAAAAAGGAATTCCGAGGCATGGATACGAGATAAAGGACTCGGCAGGTATGAATATTGGCGTAATCACCTCCGGAACTCAATCACCCAGTTTGGGCAAGGCCATTGGGATGGGATATGTCAGAAAAGCCTTTGCGTCACTTGATACAACTGTTTATATAAAAGTTCGTGATAAACTTTTACAGGCAAAAGTGGTTAAGATACCCTTCTCATAAAATACGAAAATTTACTTCGTAATTCCCAGTTGTTTTCCGATTTGCTAATTAAGAAAAAAGCAATATTTTACCCAGCCGAAAAAATCCTATATCCATGCCACTCATTCATCTTACTACTTTTATTGAAGCACCCGTAGAGCGGGTTTTTGATCTTAGCCGGAGTATTCAACTGCACAAGGAGGCCATGAAGCAACATAAGGAAGAAGCAGTTGCAGGCACGAGGTTTGGCCTGATCGAAAAAGATGAAACCGTTACATGGAAAGCAAAACATCTCTTTAAAACAAGAATACTGCGTATAGAAATTACCGAGATGCAAAAGCCATTGAGGTTTGTTGACGAACAATCGCAGGGTTCTTTTAAAGAAATGAAGCATGAACATTTTTTTAAAGCCTGTGAAAATGGAACGATTATGATCGACATGTTTCATTTTGAAAGTCCATACGGTGCGATCGGTAAATGGTTGAATACTTTTTACCTCACACAGTATATGAAAAAATTGATCAGGCACAGGAACAAGACGATCAAAGAATACGCAGAGAGCAATAAATGGAAACCGTTACTCGAAAGGTAATTCTCTTTCCATTACATTTGCCCGAATGAACAGTAAGCCATCCTTACATACTTCTCTCTCACCGGCTCTCGTGCATTTATACGATATAAGCAACAGTATCATTGTGATCATTGATGTATTAAGAGCAACCTCCACCATCGCTACTGCATTGCATAACGGCGCCAGGTGTGTTATCCCGGTTGACAGTGTACGCCGTTGTATAGAGTTGGGAAAACAAATTGATGGCATTACTGCCGGCGAAAGGGATGGAAAAATAGCCGAGGGATTGGAATATGGGAATTCACCGTTTGAATATCCCGGAGATTTTATAGAAGGAAAAACGCTGGTATTGACCACTACAAATGGTACACGGCTTCTTCACATGGCGTTAGAGAAGGGCGCCAAAGAAATAGTCACCGGGTCTTTTCCAAATCTTTCTGCGGTGTGTGATCACTTAATTGAAACGAATAAAAATGTGATCCTTGGATGCGCAGCGTGGAAGGATAGAGTGAACATGGAGGACGCATTGTTTGCTGGCGCTGTTATCTCAAAAGTGAGAACAAATTTTGATATTAATTGTGATTCATCACATATGGCAGAAGCTATGTATGAAAAAGGCAAAGGGGACCTGTTTTCTTTCTTAAAAAATAATAACGCTTCTCATTATCATCGCCTGATGAATTTCGGGTTGGAAAAAGATATCCGGTACTGCTTAACCCCGGATGGAGCAAATGTTCTTCCCATTTACAGTGATGGCAAGCTGGTAGCAAAAGTTTAGAATCAGTCCTGCACACGTGACTGCTTAATAAAAAATTCTGCAAGTTACTCCATTTTATTTGCTTCTTTATCACAATAAAAATTATTTTTTTATTCACTCTTTTTACATGGAAATGAGGAACGCATTCCTTTACTTTTGCAGATTGCCCTTGTTCGAATGAGCAATACGCAATTAGCAATGCACAAGCTATAATTTGTACCGGATGTCCATTGTCAATTGTTAACTAAACTATGGCCCTACCACACCTTGTAAAGTACGTCTACACGCATGGAACGGATGAAGTGATTCGCCGGGGAAAAAAAATTCATGCGATCGGTTTTGTTGAGTTGATCGAATATGACAATCTTTTTGGCTCCGCGGTGTTCAGAGTCAAGGATGATATTTACTCAACGTTTTACAAAGTATATATTCAGAAAATTAAGGACCCGAAATCACTGTCGGTCCGATGCACCTGCCCTTATAATTTGGGTGATATATGCAGGCACGAAGCAGCTTCACTTTTCCAGCTGCAGGAGATGATCGATAAAAATATGCTGGATGCCGGTGACGTCGAATATGACCAACGGCATACGGTGGCCAAAATGAAGTTTATTGATCTGAAATCATTGCGCTTGCTTTCATCGCCGGTTGTATTCACCGAAGCGGAAAAATTTCTTCGCACAAATAAAGCGAACATTGAATTTGCAAAAGACGAAACAGTAAAAGCCGCTGTTTCTCTTGATGGAAATACCTACAAAGTAATTATCAGCAAGAACGAAGAAAGAAATTTTGATACGAGCTGTGATTACGTTGATCCTGAGCATCCGCTTTGCCTGCCAAAGGTCATTGTGTTCTTGCAACTATTGAATTCCTATGGGCCACACTATTTTGATAGCATTCGCAACTGGGATAAAGAAAAGAATAAATTGTTGGAGGCCTATGGATACTCTTTGAATGATGATCTTGCTAACAAATTTGAATTTACTTATAAGGATGGCAAGCCTTTTTTACGCGTCCTGGATGCAGGCATTAAACGGGTGACGCCGGTTGCAATACCTGCTAAGCATACAATTGTTGAAGAGCCCCTGCCTGTAGTAGCTGAAGAGAAAGAGGAACACATCTTATCGTCACACAGGCTTGGTGTTGTTTTCAACTTTAATAAAAAGACCTACCCCTATTTTACCATTGACGTGGTACAGGGTGAAGGTAATGACGACGGCGATGGCTTTACAGGTAAGGTGGAGAAGGTAGATCTTTCAAAGTATGTAGACACCGTTAAGTATAGTGAAAAAGATAAACAATCGCTCAGCATATTAAGAAAATTGCAGGAACAGGAGATCAATAAATATATCAGCCGCAACTCTCCCTTCGCAGGCATTTGGGAAAACATCATTCACCAGGAAGAAGAAGATCTTCCCGATGAAACAAAGAACCTGATGAATGAATACCTGTTGCCGAAATTAAAAAAAATGTTTTCTGAAACAAGTTTGCTTGCATTTAAACTGGCCGAAGGAAAGACTTTTAAGACAAATAATCTTGAGGAAATTAAATTATTCGCCGAAGAAGCAAAACCTCATTTCAGGATCAATAAAAATGGATCCTATCTCATTCACTGTAATGTGAGAGCAGATGGGCTGGATCATGAACTGGCAGATAATGAAAGTCCCAGTCCATTGATCTTTTTATATAATCACCAGGCTTATTTGTGGAAGAATACGGAAGTGATCGATGTGGTCACTAAATTTTTAATGGAAGGAAAGCTGGAGATCAGTATCGATGAGTGGATCAAAAGCCTTCAACAGTTCCTTTTACCCCTTACAAAAGAATATAAAGTTGATTTTGACAAATCGCTGGTGCAGGAAATAAAAGCCGGTGATCCCGAGGTAAAGTTATTTTTATTGGAAAAAGGTGATTACCTGGTATTTCAGCCTTCTTTTTCCTACAAGGGTTATGAAACAAAGGCAAGAGACAGGGACGAGATCATCGTACCACAGGGCGATAAGGTCATGATCGTTCATCGCAACCGCGAGGTAGAGCAATCCTTCATTAATAAATTACAAAATCTTCACTCTAATTTTATTTACCAGGAAGACACCCATGCACTGGCATTAAAAGGAGCTGACGTACTGAAGAACAACTGGTTCTTTTTGTTTGTAGACGCGATGAATGACATGAAGGTTCCCGTATTTGGTTTTGAAGCACTTAAAAATTTTCGCTTCAACACAGCCAAACCACAAACAAAAATTTTCATCAGTAGCAATACGGATTGGTTTGATGCGAGAGTAGATATTATTTTTGGGGACCAGCAGGTAACAGTGGCTGAGGTAAAGAGAGCCCTGGCCAATAAACAACAATTTGTTCAGCTCAATGATGGCACCCTTGGAATTTTACCGGAAGAGTGGATCAAAAAGTATTCTTTGCTTTTTCGTGTAGGCGAAGGAAAAACAAATTCATTAAAATTATCCCGCTATCATTTAAGCGTAGTCGATGAGTTGTATGAGAATCGCGATGAGAATGAACTTGTCGTTGAACTGGAAGAAAAGTACCAGCGCCTTCGTGAATTTGACAAGATCAGCGACGTTGAGCCGCCAGAGCATCTTCAACATGTGCTCCGCCCCTACCAGGTAGCCGGTTATCAATGGTTGAACTATCTGCATGAGATAAACTGGGGCGGTATTCTTGCTGATGATATGGGTTTGGGTAAAACAGTACAGGCGCTCTCTTTCCTGGAAAAATATAGATCCCGGCACGGAAAATTAAAGGCATTGGTCGTTTGCCCCACTACTCTTATTTATAATTGGGAAAATGAAATAAAAAAATTCACACCTTCCCTTTCTTACCATATTCACCATGGTGGCCAGCGGTCAAGATCAAAGGATGAATTGATGAATTATGAGGTCACTATCACAACATATGGAACCTTGCGTAGTGATATCAAGCTATTTGTAAGTATAGAATTTGATTATATTATTCTGGATGAGTCACAGGCGATCAAAAATCCATCCAGCAAGGTAACAAGAGCTGCTTCGCTACTCAATGCAAAACATCGATTGTGCATGAGTGGTACTCCACTCCAGAATAATACTTTTGACATTTTTGCTCAAATGAATTTTCTCAACCCTGGTTTGCTGGGAACTATGGAATTCTTCCGCCAGGAATTCTCCATTCCCATTGATAAGTTTGGAGAAGAAGACAGGAAAGAGCATTTACGAAAGATTCTTTACCCCTTTATTCTTCGCCGTACAAAGGAACAGGTAGCAAAAGACCTTCCTGAAAAACAGGAAATGGTGTTGTTCTGTGAGATGGAAGATGAGCAAAGAAAAATCTATGATGCTTACCGGAATGATTACCGAAATCAAATTCTTGGCACCATCGAAAGCCAGGGCATACAACGTTCCCAGCTTACAATTTTGCAGGGCCTGATGAAGCTCCGGCAGATCTGTGATTCGCCGGCCATTTTAAATGAGGCAGAAAAATTCGAAAATCACTCTATCAAGCTGGAAGAACTGACCAGGGAGATAACGGAAAATATCGGCAACCACAAGGCCCTTATCTTTTCTCAATTTTTAGGAATGCTGGCATTAATTAAGGGAAAGCTTACTGAGCTTGGGGTTAAGTTTGAATATTTTGATGGAAGCACATCCGCACCTGACAGGGAAAAAGCTATTCAGAGTTTTCAAAATGATGAAAGTATAAGGGTGTTTCTCATTTCATTGAAAGCAGGCGGGGTCGGCTTGAATTTAACTGCGGCCGACTATGTCTATATTGTTGATCCCTGGTGGAACCCCGCTGTTGAACAACAAGCCATTGACCGAACTCATCGTATTGGCCAAACTAAAAATATTTTTGCCTATCGCATGATCTGTAAGGATACCATTGAAGATAAAATTCTCCAGCTGCAGGAAAAGAAACGATCTCTCGCCAAAGAATTGATCGCTGATGATGCTACGTTTGTAAAGAGCCTTACAAGAGAAGATGTGGAATATCTGTTCAGCTAATAAAAAACCGCTCCGAAAAATCGGAACGGTCTATTCAATGGATTAGTAAGACAGAAGGTTAATGAGCTCTTTTACGATTATGATCATATCCCTGCGCAGCCGGCGAAGATCCTGATATAAGTACACCCAGTACCGATCTCAAAAAGCGAAAAATATTCAATGAAGGTTTGTAATAACTCCGATAGATCTTTGCCTCTTCGTGAGAATGAATGATGGGTTTGTTTTTCATTTTTCGGATTATTTAGAAGTGGTTAACGAATATTCTATAGGAATTAGTATGTAAATCTACTATTTATATTTCTTTTATCATACAAATTATCCTTTAATTTATTGAATACCCGCTGATCAATGCGCCTCATTTATTATGTTGCATAGTTAAGATTCTATACCAAATAAGTAATATTACTGAACTTACAAGAATGCAGTCCCCGGTAATGATCAGCAACGATACTGTTAACCAGTAGCAGAAAGAAGACTTCATAAAAAAATTACCTTTACCTTCCCCAAAAAAAATTCTATCTAATGAAATTGATTTCTTTTCTGGAAGAAGAGCGTGACAGGCTGGGTGTGCTGATCAATAATACGGTTTATGATATGGAAATTTTGCATCCTGATCTCCCAAACAGCATGGGTATGTTTTTGAATTACTGGGAAGATGCCTTCCCGGTGGCACAGGCCGGCGAGTTAATGTTGCGCGAGGGAACAAGAACAAGTAATAAAGGGATCCCGGTAAATGAGATCCAGCTGCTGGCACCTGTTCCATTCCCTACTTCGTGCAGGGACGGTTATGGATTCCGGCAACATGTGGCAGCCGCAAGAAAAAATCGTGGCGTTGAAATGATCCCTGAATTTGATCAATATCCTGTCTTTTATTTTACAAATCCGCATAGCATACAAGGTGGCGGCGAAGTAAAATGTATGCCCGACCATTTAGAAAAACTGGATTTTGAACTGGAAGCAGCTATCGTGATCTGTAAACATGGGAGAAATATTCCGGCCGAAGAAGCTGATGAATACATCGGGGGACTGATGATCATGAATGATCTTAGTGCAAGGCGATTGCAGCTGGAGGAAATGTTGCTTAGCCTGGGGCCTGCAAAAGGAAAGGACTTTGCAACTGCGATCGGTCCCTGGCTTGTAACCTTAGATGAATTAGAAGAATTTGTCGTACCTGCAAAAGAAGATCATACAGGTAAGAGTTGGAATTTAGCCATGAAATGTTTTGTAAATGAAAGACAGGTAAGCGAAGGAAATCTTGCTGATATGACCTGGACATTTGCAGAGATCATTGAACGTGCTTCTTATGGAGTTGATCTTTACCCTGGCGATGTAATCGGAAGCGGAACAGTGGGTACAGGATGTTTTTTAGAACTGAATGGAACAGCAAAGCTAAAGGATGCAAATTTACCTGAGCAATGGTTAATGGCAGGTGATGTCGTAGAAATGGAAATCGATGGTTTAGGAAAGTTGACCAATACGATCGTGGCAGACGAAAGTAACTGGAGCATTTTAAAAAGAAAGAAAGTTTAAAATAATGACGCGGCAGATATTTCGGATAAAAAGGCCGCCCGGTATATTTTGAACTTACATAGTCTGCAAACACATGAGAAATCCAAAGAGATAACTCGAGCGGCCAAAGAGATAAATCAATTTTAAACGAATTTCGATCGTGAAAAATTATATGACCACTTTGTTAATTCGCTTAGCTGTGGCACTACCGGCATTTTTCACCTTTCCCAGGAAAGAATCTTTTACCTTCAATTCCTTTACTGCATTGACCTCAGCAGAGCCTACGCCGTCGTTATCTATGTCCATTGTTTGAACCAGAAGATCAGAAGCCTTAATTGCACCCACACTATTACTTCTGATAATGGCATTTTCGGCTTTTCCGCTTAACCTTAGATTACCAACACTTTTATTATTGATGTCAAGTTTCTGTGCATTGAGTGCAAGATCAACGGAGCCTACACTTTTATTGGCAAGAGAAAGATCACTAAAATTCAAATTGCCCTCAGACGAGACATTGCCCACCATTTTCAGATCCATACTCTTCAAATTTTTGAAAGTAATATATACCGTCATCTTCTTTTTACTATTGAAATGCGAGTCCTTCTTCATGTCTACCATGAGTTTACTACCCTCATTTTTTATCTCGAAAAGGGCTTGGAGATTGTCTTCAGCTTCGATCTTTAAAGATTCTTTGTTTCCCTGTGTAAGCACCACATTAAAAACTCCGTTGGCTTCCAGTTGATCAAATGGCTGTATAGTTACATCTTTTGTAATCACATTTCCACTCCCCTCGATCTTTGTTTCCTTGTCTTTTTGCGAAAAAACTGTGGTGGCTAATAACAAAATGCTGCAGGCTATGACTATAACTTTTCTCATATAAAAACGGTTTAAGTTAAGGTTATAAAATTAAACGAAATTCTTCGTAGAACGAAAATGACCCTTATTTTGTTACAGCTGCTTCAAAAAATTATGAAAGGCTATTAGAATATGTGAATGAGCCTGTTTTACGATATTTGATGGGATGATCCTTGATCTAAAAGAATTAAAACCAGGTGACAGGCAAAACTATTTGCAACACGCCATCGCCCCGAGACCCATTTGTTTTGCCTCAACCATTGATAAGGCGGGAAAAGTAAATCTCAGTCCTTTTAGCTTTTTTAATCTTTTCTCTTACACTCCACCGGTTGTTATCTTTTCACCATTGAGAAGAGCCAGGGACAATTCAACAAAACATACCCTTCAAAACATTCTCGAAGTGCCTGAAGTGGTCATTAATATAGTCGATTATGAGATGGTACAGCAAACAAGCCTGGCAAGTTGTGAATATCCAAAGAATATAAATGAATTCGTAAAAGCCGGTTTTACTGCTGTACCCGCAACCATGGTCAAACCTCCAATGGTAAAAGAAAGCAAAATAAAAATGGAATGCAGGGTCATTGAAGTAAAGCCATTGGGAGATAATGGAGGTGCAGGGAATTTAGCGATCTGTGAAGTAATGCGGATGCATATTGATGATTCGATCCTCGATGAAGATAAAAAGATCGACCAGCAAAAGTTACACCATGTGGCACGGTTAGGTGGCAATTGGTATTGCAGAGTTGATCCATCAAATCTCTTTATTGTTGAAAAACCAAACACACAACTGGGCATTGGCGTAGACATACTGCCTCTTTCGATCCGTCAAAGTAAAATCCTCACCGGAAATAATTTAGGCCAATTAGCCAATGTTCATGAATATCCTGTCATTGATCCTTCCTTTGATGATGATCATCTGAAGCAGATCATCCAATACTATAGCGTCAATCCAGAAGAAATGGAACGAGAGCTACACAGCTATGCAAAAGATCTTTTGGACGACGGTGAAGTGATGAAAGCGTGGCAAGTACTGCTGGCCGGCGATTAATTGCCTGTGCTGCCAAACACCTTTTTCAAGATCTCTGTTGTTCTTGCCACCGGATTTTCCCTGATATTGGCTTCTTCTTTCGCAATCTGATCAAACAGGGCATTTACTGCTTTTCCAACAACATAAGAAGGAAGATCGGGATTGATCTTATTAAAAGTAGTGGGAAGCCTGTCGTAAGCGCTCACTACATCTGCATAATATTTTGTTGCATTCAATTTGTCTAAAGAATTTTTTACAGAGGGAGTGAAGGCAGCAATCAATTTATCATTAGTTTTTTGTTTGAAGTAATTTGTTGCCGCATTACCGGGCCCCTGAATAATATTAATAGCATCCGCAATGGTCATTTCTTTAATAGCATCCACAAAAATGGGCTTTGCATAGCCGACAGCATCTTCGGCCGCACGGTTAATTTGCAATATGGCTTTATCAACCATATTTCCCATACCAATTGTTCTCAATGTATTTTCAATTTTCCCGGCATCGGGCGGAAGCAACAATTTGTAGGCATCGTTCCCAAAAAAACCATTTGGTTTATTTAAAAAATTAATTCCTTTAACCGTTCCCTGGCTTAGTGCTTCGCGAATGCCTTGTGCAGCTTCCGCTTCGGTGATGCCGCCATTCATCGACGGCAGTTTACTTATCGTGTCACAGGAAAACAGCAGGAGTAAAGTAGCAACAAGTGTAAGAGATAACTTTTTCATAAGAACGTTTTTTTGAAACAAACTGCTTGCAAAAGATTGTAAAAGAAAAATACAAATTTTCCGGAACTTAATTAAGAGTTGCCTTTTCTTCTTTCAATTTTTATGCAATATGTGGAGAAATGCTGATAGAGAATTTAGATTAATCTCTTTTTAATCCAAGCCTTTCCATGACGGACTCTTTCTTTGATTTTGACACTATAAGGCTTTCGCCTGTCTGCAGCTTGACATAGCCACCGTCGGCACGAACAAAATGAGTTACATAACCAAGATTGACCACCGTGGAGTGGTGGATACGCTGGAAAAGATCTGGTGGCAACAGCTCTTCAATATCCCCGAGTGTCTTTGACACGACTATATATTTTTTATTAATAAGAAAAACCTTGGTGTAGGCTCCCTCGGCCTGGCAATAAATGATATTGACGACCTCTATAAACTCATACCCATCCCTGTAGGGCAAAGCTATTTTTTGTTGTGTGGATGGCTGTTTAATATTTCTCAAAAGATTTTCAATGTTGGCATGACCCTGCTGTTGTTCTATTTTCTGTTGTACTTTTTTTACCGCTTCTTTCAGATCGCCGGCATCAATAGGCTTCAGCAAATAATCAACAGCACTGATCCGAAAAGCTTTTGCAGCGAACTGGTCATGTGCCGTGGTAAATATGACACTGAAATGGATCTCGTCCAGCATTTCGAGCATCTCAAATCCGTTCATCCATGGCATTTCGATATCCAAAAAGATCAAGTCAGGTTTTTCCTTTTTAATAGACATAATGCCTTCTTTGGCAGAATGGCATACACTCACTACTTCCACCGAGGGGCAATACTGCACCAAATCATTCCTTAAAATAGCTGCATTTTGCGGTTCGTCGTCTATAATGATGGATCTAAGCATTAATTCAAATTAAAATTTAGGATTACTTTAGTTCCCGTTGCACTATTGTTCTCATACTTATCGATGATTTCAATGGATGCATTCGTATCGTTCAACATTTTCTCGAGATTTAGTCTTTGTTGCGACAAATAAACCCCTTTTGAATCATGAATGATCGGTGTGATCGGTTTATTCAGTTTTGAACTTTCTCTGCCAATACCGTTATCATCTACTTCACAAATAATCGTCTCATCAATTCCTTGTATTGAAATATTGATTGTCCCTCCATCTTTGGGAACAATGCCATGCCAGATCGCGTTTTCAATAAATGGCTGAACAATTAATGCAGGAACCATTACCGATTTCAAGTCAAGATTCGGATCAATGTAAAAACCGTATTGCAACTTTCCATTCAATCGCATCGATTCCAGCTGGGTATATAGTTTACACGTTTCGATCTCATCATATAAAGAAATTTGACGTTTATCTGAATTGTGAAATATGGTTCGCATAAGTTTTGAAAAGGTTGTTAGGTATTCAACAGCACGAAACTTGTCATCGATTTGAATCAATGCTTTGATCGAGTTCATGCAGTTATAAATAAAATGAGGATTCATTTGTGCCCGGAGTGCCTTTGCTTCCAACGCCAATAGTTCTTTCTCATATTTTACCTTTAGCTTTTCGGCTTCCTTTTGTTCCAATATCATTTTGTGCTTCAATCTTAATTGTCGCAGGCGATTCCATATTAAAAAACTGACAAGAGAAATAACAACCGATGCAACAATGATGATCATCCTGGTCTTTGTCCTTTGTTTCGCATCTGCCTCTTGCCGTTCTTTTTCCCGTATCTGCTGATTAAATGAAAGGTTTTGAATATTTCTTATTTTTTCCAGGCTCGTCATGCTGTCCTTAGCGGACATGGCTGCTTTAAAATATTTGAATGCATCATGCTCGTTTTGCAGGCTGTCGTATAATCCAGACAGTTGGCGAGAGGCATTAAAAATGTATTGCTGGTCATTATAAGCAGTGGCTACCTTGAGTGACCTATCAAGGTAAACAATCGCGGAATCTGTCTTTTTATTTTTCAAAAAAAGATTCGCCAATCCAAAATAGGCCTGGCCAATTTCGCGATTGTTCAAATTATAGTGGTAGAAATCATCAATGAACCGGTAATAATATTTTAACGCCTTCTGATAATCACCCTTCTCCGAATAAATATTTGCAAAGATTCTTATCGCAAAATCTATCATGTATTGCTGATTATGTCCGGTGTCAGCTATATAATAAGCCATTTGATTATAATACAAAGCTGAATCAAGCATATGCATTTTCAGGTACGTCTCGGCAATGTGCTGGATCGCCCAGTGTCCCGATTCAGATATTTCAAACGCTTTTTTTGATTGAAAATAGTAATCAAGCGCCTTTCGCAGGTCTCCCATCCCTGAATGTGCTTCGCCGAGGTATGCAAGTGCAAATGCTTTTCCCACATTGTCATTTATCTGGGCGCTCAGAACCAATGCCTTGTTAGCATATTGCGCAGACCGCAAATAGTTTCCTGTTATGGCGGCAAGGTGTTCCAATCCGTCCAATTGCCAAACTAGATAGATTACAGGCATTTTCATTTTCTCAACCTGTTCCAGAGCTTTGTCGTAAAACAGTATACTCGAATCAATCTTGCCAATGTTTCTGTACTGCTGGCCGATCTGCTGTAATAATTTAAGTTTCACAGAATCTATTTTTTCACGTGACAATTCGTCCATTAAGCTATCAATCCTATAATTCTGCTTTGGATTGTCACCTTGAAATTGACCATGGACCTGTTTTGCCATGAATAAAAAAGTAATCACGAAAAATCTGTACAACATGTGGCATTAATTTTTAAAACTAATCTCCTGAAATCATCTAAGTGTCTGGAATTTGATATTTGGTTCGTTCGGTTTGGCTGGTTGATAAAATGGATGTGTAAATGGAATGGTCAAACCTTCAACGGTGCAAAAACCACATGATTTTTTGTTTAAACCACAACTGCCACCGTGTTGCGTCAATTTAGGAGAATTTATCCAAACATGCAATGAAAGCTCACTGGTATTTAGTAAAAACTGCCAATTGAAAAAAGCAAACTGCAAAATTCAATTATAAAGCGGCCATTGTTGTAAATAGATTTGACCAAGTACTCTGAACCAAATAAAGTCAAATCAATTTATGAATCAAAAATTTTTTATTGTTAAATCGGCCATTCTTTATGCGTTGATCTTCTGTTCGTGCAAGAAAGACCCACCAGGTTCCCCACAAATACAACCAGGCAATGGTTCAATTGCAACAAGTTATACGGTAAATACGTTCGCTGGTAACGGAACCAATGGCATTGACCCACAAACAGGGGGGCTTGCCCTTTTATATTATCCTACAAATCTTGCAGCTGATGCTCAAGGGAACATTTATGTCGCAGATTCGTATAACGATAAAATAAGAAAAATTACTCTTTCAGGAGTCATGACAACTCTGGCCGGTAGCACTTTCGGGTATGAAGACGGCCCAGGAACTACTGCAAAATTCAAAAAGCCGACCATCCTTACAATTGATGCCCACGGAAATTTATACGTTGGGGAAAGTGATGGTTTGCGCATTCGAAAAATTACTCCTGATGGTACTGTTACAACGATTGCAGGTGATGGTACCGCAGGCTTCGTTGATGGCGTCGGTACTTCCGCACAAATTGATATCCCGGCAGGATTAGCCGTCGATCCCCAGGGAAATATTTATTTCACGCAGACAAATTTTAATGGCATACGAAAAATTTCCTCCACTGGCATTGTAAGCACTTTTGTCGGAAGTCAGATGGCCGGTTATGCAGAAGGAACGGGAACTGCTGCCCGCTTTAATCAGCCCTTTGGATTAGTCATTGACGCTACGGGATATCTGTATGTTTCGGATAATCAAAATGCACGGATCCGCCGAATCAGCCCCGATGGCGTTGTTGCTACATTTCTGAAAAGAAATAACCCGAATGAGATGTACAATATTACAAAGGATGCAAACGGAAATTTTTACATCGTACAGGGAGATTCAAATAAAAGTGAAATCGTTCAATATGACACCCAGGGAAGAATAAATAAAATAGCTGGTGGTGAAATGGGTTACCAGGACGGCACCGGCGATATCGCGAAGTTTGGTTACATCGGTGGCATGACGACAGATGCTGATGGTGCCCTGTACGTTTCAGATATTTTGAATAATGTGATCAGAAAGATCCAAAAGCGTTAACAAATTTTTTTTAAGTACATAAATTAAAACCAAACCAATCACTATTAAAAAAACGATCATGAAAAAGCTATCTTTTCTTCCACTCGTATTATTTTCGATCATAGGCATGACTTTCATTTCATGCAAAAAAGACAAGGACAAAACGCCTGCCTGCGCAGCTGATGTTGCATCCATTGCAGGGTCATACAAATTTGCAGCTTACACGTATAAACAAACTCCGACATCTGCTGAAGAGGACTACCTGAACATCATTTTTCCTGACGCTTGCGAAAGGGATGACGTCTTATCCTTTAGTTCCAATGGTACTTATGCAATAACTGATGCGGGCACTGTATGCTCCCCATCCGGTGGTGACAGTGGAACCTGGACAGTATCGGGAAACTCGATGAACATTGATGGTGATCTTACAACGATAGAAAGCTTTGATTGTAAGACCCTGGTCCTTGCTAATAATGACGTGAACGTCACGGGTGATAAATTAAAAATTACACTCACTAAGCAATGATCACTGGTCATCACCTGTTTCTGAAACGAATACTCTAAACAACCATTGAACAGCTAAACTTTATATTCAGTTACAAAAAAACTTTTCTCCCACCGTTAATCTAAAATACAATGAAAAAAATATGTGTTTTCATCCTGATTTCCTTTGCAGCCTGTAAAAAACAAGGCGATGGGGATTCCATTTCAACAGTAAATATCCAGGTAAAAGATGCTACTACCGGGCAGTCGGTCTCCGGAGCCCTTGTTTCTTTAAATAGATGTGCTAATGCGGGTTGCGCCTGGGGAACTGTTGAAGAATTTCGTGGCACGACCGATAACGATGGAATTTGCCAGGTTCCGTCTGCTAACTATAACAACGTACCCGTTTGGAATGACGCTATCTATGTTGTTAAAGAGAATTACCAACCACAATTTTTTTCAAAATCAACAACGGTTTCTGTAAAGCCATATGGGTGGATCGCAGTGAAAATTACGAGAGGTTCAAATTATCCCCAGGGTGCGAAATTGATATTTCTTGTTGAAGAAACCGGTCAATCTAATTACCTGGATGCACAGAGATTTAATACTAACACCGATACAACCATCATTTTAAGGGGATACGGAAATCAACAAAATCAGATCAACTGGCAGGTGTCGAACAGTGCGGTGTTAAGTAGCGGCATGTGGAATCAACAGGTTCCCAGGTTGGATACGGTAAAAAACATCACGCTCAACTATTGATAGTCCCCATACCAGGAATAAACAGAAGTACATCCATCATCTAATTTTTTACAAAACATCGGAGGCAATTATGAAAAAGAAAAATTACATTTTAAATTTTTTTGTGCTCATCTTGATCATTTCATTTTCAACAAAAACTAAAGCCCAGTCTTTCGACATCTATGTGCTTGACAAAAAAGCCGGAACAACGAAACGGGTTACAAGTATTGCCAATGCAGGCGAGTTTAACGCCAGCTGGTCAAACAATGGAAAAAAAATTGCACATGATGTGGTAGGCGATCCCGCTTCTCCTTTTGATCAATCAATTTTTGTTACCGATCTGCAAACCGGAACAAGCACTCCTTTAATTGGGGCCGAAGGCGGCAATGATGCAGCATGGTCCCCTGATGGGGCAACGATCGCATTCGATGATTATCATGTATCTCCCTACAGTATTTATTCAGTGCCTGCAAACGGAGGAGCCCGATCAGTTTTGAGATACAATGCTCATCATGCAAGTTGGAATCCAAAGGGAAATAAGATCGCATTTGACGATAACTATGGATACATCGGCACAAAAGATATTTACACTGGCTTTGAAACTTTTGTTACCTACTACGGCGATCACCCATCATGGTCACCTAACGGGCAATATATTGCCTTTAATGGTGCTTCCTGGATAGGCGGTGGGGTGTGGATCGTTAAGGTAGACACATCAGGAAATCCGCAAGGGTGGCCGCTACAATTAACTACGTCAGGTTCCGGGCCAACGTGGTCAAACAATAGTAAAGAAATTGTTTTTAGTGATTGGCCGAATGGTGATCCGGATCTGTATTCTATACCTGTTACAGGAGGTACACCCACAAGAATTGCCGGAAGAATTGGTGGATTCGATAAAGGTGATTATGATCCCGCCTTTTCTAATAATGGACAGTATGTTGCCTGGTCCAGCTATACGGATGAATCCCTTGTGGAGTCAAATAAAAAGATCAACAAGGCCGGCGAGACAACAACTACCGGATTTGAATTAAAGCAAAATCATCCAAATCCCTTCAGCTCAGAAACGATCATTGATTTCCAGTTAGCAAAACCCTCGCATATTACTTTAGTCATTTACAACGCATCAGGACAAAAAGTGAAAACACTTGCCGATGCTGATTACGAGGCGGGGAGCTACAGCGTAAGGTGGAATGGCAAAGACCAAAGTAATGCGCCACTTGCGACAGGTTTGTATCTGTGCCAATTACAAAATGGAACGAATGTGCAGGTAAGAAAACTGAGTTTATGGCGATAAAAAAATAATTTGCCCTGAAAATAATTCAAGCCGTGTCGAATTGACACGGCTTTTCAATTAAGTATTAAATGCGACTATAGTTTTAAAGTGTCTATTCGTCGTCCAATTCGTTCACGCAATATACGGAAGAACTTTGACCGTTCTTTCTCACTTACCTTGCTGATCAATGTAGATCGTTTCATCAGGCTCTGTACGTAGTCATACATATTTTCACAATAACTTACATCTCTTGTAGAAATATAATTAATTACGGTATGTACCATGAAACAGATCTTTGAATCTTCAAGTAAAACAATATAGCTATTGTCACCCAATATTACTTCATTAAAGTAGACCCTGTAACTGCCGATTGGTTTCATATCCGGATCACCATAATTAAACTTGTAGCCCCGCTCTGCCTGTCTTTCTATATGATCAATCACTTTTTCCCAGGCCTCATAAAGCCTTAAAACATCAGCGTCGGATTCAAACATATGACTTTCGCGATAAAATTCAATTTGACGGATCGCGATATTTATATTTTCAACGTTCCAAAGTTCTGTAAATGGCAGTTGCTTGTAAAGGTCAAGGGCTTTTTCACCCAAAAGATTCAGTTCATCAGGATATGCATCAAAGCTGAATCGGCGATGTTCAAACTCTGGAAAATTAAAAATAGTTTTCATCCAAAAGAAATATTTGAAGGCAGCTATTTCCCTGAAATGAAAATGATTAAAAATAGGTACATCTTTACAAAGATTATAGATCTCTTTATTTTTAAAACTACTCATATAACTAAGATCCCGGATCATGCCGTTGAGGTAATCCTCGTAACGGAATGTTTTGTTATTCAAAAAATTTCCCCGGAATTGAAACGCACCGGTCTGAAGATCCATTAGTTGGTCCAAAGAAATTTTATAATGAGAGCTTAGTTTATAAAGCTCCTCTAACGAAATCGTTTTTTCGCCACGCATCCGGCGATAAACACTGTCCACACTTACATCCAATACACGGGCAATTTCGTCTGTGGCCGATACATTGGCAGGAATATTCTTTTTTATTACCTGGAAAAGTTCCTGCTGTAGTTCAGAAGCGTCCATAATGAGGTTATAGTTTTTCTTTATGTTTTTAAGTCAAAGCCAAATTATTCCAAAAACTTCCTTTACATCTCACGCTAACTAACCAGCTCGTGCTTTTTTCTTGCAATTCTTTCACGCAGGATGCGAAAAAATCTTGATCTTTCTTTTTCACTGGCAACACTGATCAGAGTAGATCTCTTCATAAGATTGGTCATGCTCCTGTATATATATTCAGTAAAAGAAACATCCCTTGTCATCATATAGTTGATAGCACTATGACTAATTACTGCCAATTTTTTTCCATCAAGTATGACGAGGTACTCGTTACCTCCAATTTGGATTTCATTAAAATATAAGCTGTATTCACCCAAAGGTTTTCGGGCAGGATCACCATATTTGAATTTATATCCCAGGGCCGCCTGTTCTTCAATATGATTCAGAAGATTTTCAACTGCAACATATAGCCTATAGGGATCCTCATTTGATTCAAAGATCAAACTATCCCTATAATACTCAATTTGCCGGATCATACTATTTATAGTTTCAAGACTCCAGATCTCGATACTTTTCATTTGATTACAGATGTCAAGAATCTCTTGTTCTTTTGCAAACAATTCTCTCGGGTGGCTGCCAAAAGAGAACTTCTTATTCTTGAATTTTGGTAAGTGCAAAACATTTCTCTGCCAAACAAAATCCTTAAAAGCTGCAATCTCATGAAAGTGATATTGATGAAAAAAGGGGATATCCTTGTACACACCATAAATTTCTTTTTGATGAAACTTATTAAAAGAAACGAAATTCTGCTTTATGCTATCGACATACTTATCAAAACTAAAAGTACTTTCATCAATAAAGCTGCCTTGAAAGAAAAAGCCATTGTCTGAAATATTCAAAAGGCGATCCACTGAAATACGATAATGTGAACACAATAGCTGCAACTCGTCTAAAGAAATGGTTTTCTCACCACGCATGCGACGATAAACACCATCAACGCTTACACCCAAAACCCTGGCAATTTCCTCTGTCGGTGATAAATTACCAGCGATATTTTTCTTTATTTCCCGGAAAAGTTCCTGTTGAATTTCAGAAGCATTCATAGTTGGGTTATACCTTCTTTAAACGATCCTCGATTTTAGCCAAAAGTATTCCAAAAAAGATATTCCGTTGCTTCTCGCTTGTCTGGCTAATTACCGTGGCTCTTCTCATGAGGTTGTCCAGGTCCTCTACACATTGGTTACAAAAACTCTCATCACGGGTTACCATATAATCCAGCCCATTATAATTGAGATAAGCGGTCTTTATATTGTCGGCAGTTACTAAAATAGTATTGTCTCCAAGCACTACGCGGTTATAAAAAAAAGTAAAGTTCAATTTTTTTGTCTTTTGACTTTCTCCGGGCATAAACTTGCAACCATATTCCACCTGGTCCTTCAGGTGCAAAATTGTCTCTGCTACCGCCTGGAAAACTGCCCTAATATCCGCAGCCGAAGAAAAAAGCCCGCTATCCTTGTAAAATTCTATTTGTGAAATAACGCTGTTAATACATTCGGTATTCCATATTTCTATTGAGGGTACCTGTGTGTAGGCTTTTGTCAATTCCATGCTTAAAGTTTCGATTTCAGGTGATACGCCATTGAGGTCAATTGTTTTTGTCGTATAACCAGGATGCTGTAAAATAGTTTTCATCCAGAAATAAAAACGAAAAGCAATAAGAGGCTTGAAATAAAAATTATGAAAAAGCGGTACGTCCTTGGTAAGATAAATGACTTCTTTTTGTTTAAAACTGCCGACCTGTTTCACCAATCCAATAAGGTCGGAAAGGTATTTTTTGTAAGAGTACTGTTGATTATTAATCCGGATATTTTCAAAAAGAATAGAATTACTTCCTAAACTCAGTACCTGGTCAAGTGACAGGCTAAAATGCTCACATAACTGTTTTGCTTCCTGCAATACAAGAGGTGTTTCATTTCGAATGCGGCGATAAGCGCTATCGCTGCTCACATGCAATACTTCCGACACCACGTCCGTAAGCGATACCGTTGCGGGAAGTATCTCCTTTATGCGCTGAAATAAAAACTCCTGTGCCTGGTCCGAGGGCATTCAAAAATATTGATGGTGATAAAGTCAGGTTTTGCCACCAAGATCCCTCTCGGCTGGCCGTTTCAAAATAAGGGTTTTTTCTTGAAATACAATGTCGAAAGAAAAAGCGATCAGTAAAAATTGCCAACTGGCAAGCTCCAACTGCAAAATTCAATTATAAAAAGGCTTTGGTGAAAAGTAGCTTGGTGTAAGAATTAAAACAAAACCCAGGAAACCGAACCACTAAAGAAAAAGTCACCATTAAAAAAGTTCTTCAATGATCCCTGTGCTTATCATCTGGCTTATCAAACACTACCGGGAAAACACTAAAGGAAAAACGACAGGAGTTGCTCCAAAAATAGCAAAGAAATATCTTCCTTTCGTCGCTGCTATTCTCCTGCTTATTATCCTTTTGATCTTCTCAACTAATAGCTATTCGCAAAATAAAAC
>Ga0157375_10000862_pt1 | contig 26373 bp, 17 predicted proteins | sample M35metaG_FD_115311 | JGI IMG/M metagenome (GOLD analysis project Ga0157375, IMG submission 115311) | Miscanthus rhizosphere microbial communities from Kellogg Biological Station, Michigan, USA - M3-5 metaG | ecosystem: Host-associated > Plants > Roots > Rhizosphere > Soil | place: USA: Michigan... | reverse complement strand
GTCCTTGGTCCACTGATACGCGAAGGGCCCGGTGCCACCAGCCAAAGTACTGAAGGAAGCCGAGGTGCCTGGACAATTGGCCAACGAGATTAAGCTGGAGGCGGAGGTATTTGTCAGGACTGTGAGCGAGGCGCAATTGGTCACGCTGTTGCAGTTGCCAGCGACCTGCACACAATAAGTGCCGGCGTCAGCGGTTTGGGCAAAGGCAATGAAATAGGAGCTATTAGTCGCGTCAACAAGCGGGTTGCCATCCTTGAACCACTGAAAAGCAAATGGCCCTGTGCCCGAGGCGGTCGTACTGAACAAGGCCGGCACGCCTGGGCAATTGGTTAGCGATGTCAAGCTATTGGCCGAAGAGTTGGTCAGAACTGTCAGTGTCGCGCAGTTGGTCACGCCGTTGCAGTTTCCAGTAACTTGCACGCAATAGGTGCCGGCATCACTATCCTGGACAGCAGAGATGGAATAAGAATTGTTGGTAGCGTCTGCGACGGGAATGCCATCCTTGAGCCACTGATAGACAAATGGTCCAGAGCCCGAGGCAATCGTGCTGAATAGAGCGGGTGTGCCGGGACAATTGGTCACTGAAAGCGGCGCACTGGCCGAGGTGTTTGTCAGGATGGTGAGCACGGCGGTATTGGTCACGCTATTGCAGAGGCCAAGCACACGCACGGAGTACGCTGCGGCATCGCCGGCACTGAGGTTCGACAGCGTCAATGAACTGTTGGTCTGGTCAGTGAGCACGGTGTTGTTCTTAAGCCATTGGAAGGTGAACGGCCCAGTGCCATCAACGGTGGTCGTGAGCGTGGCCGACCCGCCCGGGCACTGAAACTGATTGGTCGGGCCGCTTGCACTGACATTCGTGCGAACCGTCAGCGTGGCGCAGTTATTGGTTGCGTTACATGTGCCGGCAACCTCGACGCAATAGACGGCCGTGTCAGCCGCGGTGACGTTGGAGATGGTCAAAGTGGTGTTGGTTTGGCCAGGGATAACAACCCCGTTCTTCTTCCAATCAATAGTAAAAGGTCCGGTGCCTGAAGGTGTGGTGCTGAAGCTCGCGGTCTCTCCGGCACATTTGACCAGATCCACGAGCAGAGTGGTGCCGGAGTTGGTGCTGACGATCAATGAGGCACAATTGGTGACGCTGTTGCAGAAGCCGGTTACAACTACGCAATAGGTCCCGGCATCACTGTTGGTCACAGAGGGTATGGTGAACGAAGAGTTGGTGGCGCCTGAGATATTAGCCCCGTCTTTAGTCCAGCGATAAGAGAACGGACCGAAGCCCGAAGCGATAGTGCTGAATGTTGCGCTGTAGCCCAGACAACCCGTCTGGCTAGACAATGCGGTGGCGGTGGTACGGGCCAAAACCGTGTTTGTAACCGTAGAACTGTTGTCAGCCAGCAACGGATCAATCGGAGAGGCAGCGGAGACAGTCGCCGTGTTGGTGATTGTGCCGGTGGCATCGTTGGTGTTGAGGCTGACCACGATTGCAATTGTGGCATTGGAAGCCGCGCCGACCGTTCCGAGAGCAAAGCTCAAATTAGTCGTACCAGTGAACGTGCCCTGTGACGGAGTGGCTGAAACCAGCGTTGTTCCTGGAGGCAATTTATCAGTTACGGTCACGCTTAGCCCAGCATCGGGCCCGGAATTGGTTACCGTCAGGTTATAGGTCAGCGCGGTACCGGCACACTGCGGGTTGGCGGTCGCTGTCTTTGTGATTGCTAAATCGGCCTGTTGAATAATCCCGCCTGGGTTCACCGCGAAATTACCAAATGCAGATTCGCCGCAAAATTCCAGGAACACTTTGGCCGAAGCTCCGGGGAAAGACGACGCTCCATTACCGAGGCCCCACTCATTTTCACGCGCCAGGTGGCCGCCGAACAGAAGCAAAACGTCCTTGGCGGAACCGCCGGCATCGGTCGTGCCGGAAATTGTCAATTGCTTATCGATGGTGCTCCCATTGATCGTCGTGTAGGTGCTCACATTCGTGATCGTACCATTATACACGGTGAATACACCAGGGAGCTGGTAGGCTAACGAGTTGTCAGTCGGAATGGGAAACGTTGTCGGCGCACCGCTGCAAACGTGATTAGTACATTCGTTGCCTACGACAGTATGCTCTGAAGCGTTATAGGTTGTGAGGAAGTCGTAGAAGTGCCGGGACGTATTCCCGTCCTGGAAATCGTATCTAATCACTATGCACCAGGAACCGCCCGGGCACATTTGGCTTAATGTGAACCGCATCGGTATGCTATTTCCATCGGAATATTGATGATCACCGTTATTGAAAGTGCTGCTTTGCCACTGAAGCGGAGATTTGTTTCTCCACCCTTCCTGCGTCCTGCTGGGAGATGGGATAGTGGCGCTTTTGCTGCCAGACGCCGTGCAACCGAAAGCATTACTCACAGTAACGTTTAAGGTAGCCCCACCACCCGAGGGCGCAGTGTAGGTGATACTGCGCGTGCCTGCGCCACCAGTAATGGTACCGCCCGACACAGACCACGCATAGCCAGCTCCTGCGCCGGCATCTGGCACGGAGGCCACGTTTCCAATTGAACTGGCGCAAATGGCGTCCGCGGCGGTGATCGTGGCGTCGGGCGGTTGATTAATCACTTGGATCAGCACAGCCGAGGTGTTGGTGTTGAAGTTTGTGCTGCCATTATAGACCGCGGTTATCGAATGCGTTCCGATTGATAGCGTGGAGTTGGTGTAACTAGCCTGGCTGGAACTAAGATTATTCGTTGCCAATGAGGTCGCTCCGTCCTTGAACGTCACGGTGCCGATAGGTGTGCCGGAACCCGGCGATACTACACTGACATTCGCCGTGAAGATCACGGGGTGTCCGACACACGCGGGATTCAACGAAGAAGCGATAGCAACAGACGTATCGGCCTTGCTGACTGTTTGTGTGATTGCAAGCGAGGTACTGCCGGCAAAGGTACTATCGCCCCCATAAACCGCAGTGATCGAATGAGAAGCGACCGACAATGAGTTGGTGGTGAGTGTGGCCTGCCCGGCCCCGTCCAATATTGCAGCCGCAATGGTTGTTGCCCCATCTTTGAAAGTTATTGTTCCCGTTGGAGTGCCGCTGCTTGCGGCGACAATCGCGGTGAAGGTCACACTCTGGCCGAATACCGTATTGGTTTGGGATGAACTCAGTGTAGTTGTTGTTGGAACACTCGCAAACGCGGAACTGCCAAACCACAGAAACAAACTGCAGAGCAGCGAAAAACAAAATCTCGAAGTCATGATGCTCATTGCCAGGTACAAGAACTGCGAAGGAAACAGTTACGGCCTGAAAGATTCGGGGATTACTTTGGTCCGCAGTATGTAAATAATCACCCCACGCTTATCGTTGCCGATTTTAGCCCCTCGCTTATACATCTACCCCTGTTTATAGCCATTTCGCCCCTGAATTGTAAATCCGTAGTGAAACGGAGTTTAGGCTTAGTAAGAACACGGATGAGCAAGGTTCAGGCTTGAGAGCGCCTTGGACTTGACGTCCTCGACACCTGCTTTCATCTGTCCCGGCGATTTATTGTTTGCGCCGTTTTCATCCCATCACCATCACATTGGCCAGGATAATTATTGTTGGCGCCGGAGCGATGCGCACCACGCTCGACCCGCTCGGAATGCCGTTAACGAACATCGTCGGGAACGTTCATCAGCTTGGGAAGTTGGTGACGGGAAGTGCGACGAATAAGTTCATGGGCTAGTTCGTGGCCAGCAGGAACAATATCATCGGTCACTCACCATAAAATACAACACCGGCACGGCCATGCGGCTTATAAAAAGCGAGGCGATTTCGCCCGCCATTAGTGAGATAGCCAATCCCTGGAAAATCGGATCGGCCAAAATCACTGCCGCTCCCACTATCACAGCAAGAGCGGTGAGCAACATTGGTCGAAAGCGCACGGCGCCAGCATCTACTACAGCTTCAGCCAACGGCATTCCTTCTCGCAAGCGTTGCTCGATGAAATCTACCAAAATAATAGAGTTGCGGACCACGATGCCGGCTCCAGCCATAAAGCCAATCATTGAGGTAGCAGTGAAGAAAGCGTTCATTACGCCATGTGCGGGCAGGATACCGACCAGCGAGAATGGAATTGCAGCCATTACTATCAGAGGTGTGACGAATGAGCGGAACCAGGCAACCATCAGCACGTAAATCAGCACCAGAACTGCGGCGAACGCCAGGCCAAGATCCCGGAATACCTCAATCGTGATATGCCATTCGCCGTCCCACTTAATCGCGGGTTGGTCATCGGTGAACGGCAACGTGGCGTTAAGAATCTTCAACCTGCCCCCGTTACCGCCCAACTGACGGGTATCAAGTTGCTTTAGCGCTTTGCTCATTCGAAAGATCGCATAAACAGGGCTCTCGATCCTGCCTGCGACATCCCCGATGACGTACGTTACAGGCATCAGGTTTTTATGATAGATGCTTTTATCCTCAATCGTGCGCTCAATGGTCACGAGTTCCCGGAGCGGAACGAGTGGTGCGGTGCCCGCCGCACCGGGCTCGGGCAGAGCGTTGGCATCGCCGGAACGAACGCGCAACGCGAGCAAATCGTCGGGCGACGAACGGCTGGCGAGCGGAAGACGCAACACGATGTTAACGTCCTCCTTCTCCCGCGGGTCGTGAAGCAACGCTGCGTTCTCGCCACCAACGGCAATGCGAAGCGTCTGCGAGATCGTCTCGCTGCTGATGCCGTGCAAGGCAGCTTTTACCTTATCGATGACGAACTTGGTCTTCGGCTGATCGCTTTCCAGATACCAGTCCACGTCCACCACGCCGGCAGTCCCTCGAAAGATTTCGCGCACCTTTTTCGATAGTGTCACGCGGGAGTCCTCCGTCGGCCCGTAAATCTCGGCAACGAGCGTTTGCAATACCGGTGGACCAGGCGGAACCTCGGCAACGGCGATGCGCGCGTCATACTTCGCCGCAATCTCGGCGACACGCAGACGCAGGCGCCTGGCAATGTCGTGACTTTGCGCTTTGCGTTCGTTTTTGCCTATGAGATTGATTTGCAAGTCGGCTACGTTAGCTCCACGGCGCATGAAGTAGTGGCGAACAAGCCCGCTGAAATTGAAAGGCGCGGCCGTTCCAGCGTAGATCTCATAGTCGGTCACATCTGGATCCGCGCGGATTGCGGCGGCGATTTCACTAGCAGCTTGCGCGGTGCGTTCGAGAGCGCTGCCTTCGGGCATGTTCAGGATGATCTGAAACTCGCTCTTGTTATCGAACGGCAGCATCTTGACTTGCACCCAACCAACTCCCACCAACGCCATCGCCCCAAGTAAAAGCGCGGTGATGATGCCGAGAAAAATCCATCGCCAGCGTGCGTGAGCAATAAGCGGACCCATTACTCGGCGGTAAAGATGGGTGAAAACATTATCCGCCTGCTCCGAGTGCAAAATCGGGTGACCGGGGTCCCGGGCCGGCGCGGAACCAGAACTCAGCGACGAATACTTTTTCCCAAACTTCAAAAGCCGAATTCCCGCCCAGGGAGTAACGACGAACGCGATCGCCAGAGAAAAGAACATCGCCGCTCCTGCGCCGATTGGAATTGGCCGCATATAAGGCCCCATCAGGCCACCGACAAACGCCATGGGCAAGACTGCCGCAATGACGGCGAACGTCGCGAGGATGGTCGGGTTGCCGACCTCGTCCACGGCTTCAACCGCAATGGCCGACCAGTTTCGACCTTGGTTATGTGGCAAGTGGAAATGTCGCACCATGTTTTCCACAACCACGATCGCGTCGTCGACCAGGATGCCGATGCTGAAAATCAGCGCAAAGAGCGTAATACGGTTCAAGGTGAAGCCGTAGAGGAAGAATACAAGCAATGTAAGCGCAAGCGTGCAAGGAATCGCCACGGCCACGATGCCCGATTCGCGCCAGCCCAGCATGAGCAGAATCAGAAGCGATACCCCAGCCACTGCAACGCCCATGTGGACGAGCAGTTCATTAGATTTTTCCGCGGCGGTCTCCCCATAATTCCGTGTGATAGTCATCTGAACATCGGCAGGAATGAGCGAACCACGCAGTGACTCGACTTTGCGTAGCACTTTGTTCGCGACCGAGATGGTGTTAGCTCCAGGGCGCTTGGCGACGCTCAGAGTGACGGCAGGTTGTTCGTTGGCGGTCGCCGATTTTGCCGCGCCGTGGCCGAAAAAAACATATTGTGAAAGTTCCTCGGCACCATCGACAATGTCCCCAACTTCGCGCAAATAGGCGGGCCGGCCACCGAATACGCCGATGACTACGTTGCCGACGTCGGCAGCTCTCGTGAGAAACGCACCTGTCTCTACCACGATTTCCTTGTTCTCGCTGGTCAACCCTCCCGCAGCGAATTGACGGTTGGCTTGTTGCAGCATTGGCACAAGCCCGGCGGGGCTCAGGTTGCGAGACGCCAGACGCACCGGGTCGAGTAGTACGCGCACCTGGCGGCGCGCCCCGCCGATGATCGTGGTTTCCGCGACGAGCGGCACCTGCTTCACGCTATCGTCGATCTGCGAGACCAGGCGGCGCAGCGTGAGGTGATCATACCGTTGGCTGTGGAATGTGAGCGCGAGAATCGGCACGTCATCAATCGACCTGGGCTTGATCAGGGGGAAGGAAACCCCGTGCGGGATTCGGTCGAAATTCGAACGCAGCTTCTCGGTAAGCTTCACGAGACTACGCTCGACATCTTCCCCCACTTTGAAACGGACGATGACGAGCGACTCGCCGGGTCGTGAAGTCGAGTACAGGTATTCAACGCCCGGAATTTCCCACAGCAACTTCTCCATCGGTCGCGTGGCGCGTTCTTCGACTTCTTTCGCGCTGAATCCCGGCATGGCGACAAGAACGTCCACTATCGGCACCTTGATTTGCGGTTCTTCCTCCCGTGGGAGCATTAATACCGCTACCAGCCCCAGCAATACCGAGGCAATGATGATCAACGGTGTGAGTTTGGAGTCGATGAATGTCTGCGCGACCCGTCCCGCGATGCCTAAATGAACCTTAAGGGGCTCCTCCGTCTTCACGGTTTGACCTCTACGGGCTGGCCCTCGCGCAACTGGTTTGCACCTTCGGTAACGACAGTTTCACCAGCGCTTACGCCAGATACAATTTCGACTTCCTCACCGATATGCTTGCCTGTCTTAACGAGCCGTATCTGCACTCGCTTGTTTTCAATCACGAACAGCAATTCCATCTGGCCTCGCTGGACCACGGAGGAAATCGGAACAGTTAAGGCCTTGGTTTCGCTAACGGGAACAGTCACGCGAGCGAATTGTCCGGCACGCAGGCTGGCACCGAGGGGTAGATCCAACTTTACATTAAAGGTGCGACTGGCGGGGTCAGCCACAGGGGCAATCTCGCTGACAACGCCCACAGTGGTGTCATCCTCCGAAGCACCGTGCACCCCGAGCTTCGCCCCAAGCTGAACGCGCTTAATGAGAGCTTCGGGAACGTCCGCTTCGAGGCGAAGGGCCTTAGGGTCGTCGATTTCAAGCAACGCTCGTCCGGGTGTAGCGAGATCTCCCACGTCGGCCAATTTGCGCGTCACCACCCCATCGAATGGCGCGACGATTTTGGTATAGGCAAGCATCGTTTCCGCCTCGGTTACCGAGGCGGTGGCGACGTGGTAGCGGGATTCCATGGTCTCAAACTCCTGGCGGGACACGGCATTCTGGGTAAGTAAGCGACGCAATCGCTCTGAGTCGCGACCGTACTGTTCACGCAGGGCCATTGCCTGGTCGAGCCGCGCCTGGATTTCCCGACTATCAAGCTGCACCAATGTCTCACCGGCTATCAACGTTTGCCCGGGCACCACCAGCATCTTTTCAATGCGGCCACTCACCTTTGCTTCGATGGAAGCGTGCAGCTTGGCCTTAACGGTGCCAACGACTTCCTCGGTCGCAGCGTGATTCTTGCTCTCGACCGTTTGAACCCTGACGAGAGCGGTGGAAAGGTTTTCCGAACGGGAAGATTCAACCCTTTGGTGGCATCCACTGCAGCACAACACCGCCAAAATAATCATTTGTGCGGATGCTGCTTTGGTTCTCATATCAGCGGCTGGTCCCCTCGCGGAAACCGTGGAAAGTCAACCGCAACAAGAGCCAGCGTCCTTTCCCACACCGAGTTTTTTGAGCACGATCTCCGCTGGGCAGAAACCGGTGAAGGCTGATTGGATGAGATTTACCCCGACAAAGACGGTGAGCCAGAGCCAATAAGCACTGATCCAATGAGCTAGCGCGAGGCTGGTCAACACCATGGTGCCAGCCAGCACACGGATTGCATTCTCGAGTTTCATAATTCTGTAGTTAGTTTAGTTGATATGTTCACTTCCACTTGAATTCCCCGTGTCGGAGAATTAAACGGATCTGGTATGCATAAAGTAGAAGAACCGCGCCCTACAGCAATCTCGATAGTGAAAAAAGGTGCGCGGGGATGGCTCGGCTGATCACGATAATACCAGTCCGCTGGTGCGAAGGATCCGGACTCCATTTTATCACACTTTAATCATTCACTGTCCTGACTGTTACATCTACGAAAACATCACGCAGAAACGAAACCATTGCTTTCCACTATTTGGCTAAAATCGGTCATTCCTTGCACCCGTCCAGACAAGATTGACTGTTGCAGGCGGGTCAGGTCATCAAAAAATCAACTGGCGGGGATAAGAATTGATTTTCAGCCGCTAACGTCGATCAAAGAGCTATAATGTGATGATCGAGGACGCCAAACTCGTGGTTAAATAAGGTTCTTGTCGTTGCGTATAGAAATTGAACTCGCTCCTACGTTTGGTCAGGAGTTGAAGATGGCAGTTTTGGAAGCGCCGCGTTTCATAGTATCCGCCACAAATCCAAGGGCTGCTTGCCATGCGGCGTGGACATCCGACGTGAACGCAGCACCGAGAACCTCCTTCAAGGTCTCCAGAAGCGCCGCAATTACTGTATCGTAGTGGATGTCTTTAACGCCGTAGGAAACGTGACGCCGACCTAAGCCTTCCAGCACGGGCACAAGCACCGCTGGATTCTCAAAAGTCGCGACTGTGAAGTTCAAAGATTCCATCAACTTGCGGCCTTGAAGCTCTATGCTCGTGTGAAACATCGACTTCAGCGAGGGCTCGAGTGTGAAAAGGTTGCGGTAGAAAATCAAACCGGCGATGGCAGCTTTCGGCTCGATCCATGCGAAGCTTTTGCGCAGCAATTGGATTTCTTTCGCGCTCACTTCTGTTGCGGCCTGCTGAGAGCGATTCGCGGGAGGCGCGGGCGGTGTGATTGCCTTGTTCCTTGCCAACTTCATTTCGTCACTCGCGCCCGCCCGACGGCCAATGATACCATCGTCCACACTTTCATCATGAGGGAAGGCTATCATGGCTCATTCCGGGCGGGTATGCGACTTTGGTCTCCCCCGCCGGTTACTTTGCTATGAACCGGTAGAAGCGGATTGCGTGATTCGGCGCGTCGGTGTCGATAAAACCGACCTCACCCAATTGATTGGCCTGGGCCACGCCGATGTTGACCCAGTTCGTCGTGTTGAGATCGGAATTGGCTTCGATGCCATAGACCATGCCTGGATTGCCGTTTCCAGCTATCTGGATCTGTCCATTATTAATCTGGGTAATGCCACCAATATGCGATGGCTGAGGCAAACCAATTTGGGTGAGGACAACATCGTTGCCGTCCCCCCCTTTGTAGGTGATTTGGAATTGTGCGCCGTTCGCGTAGAAGGTGCCACCTTCTGGCAATCCGTTGAACGTACCGGCAACCGCGTCATTGCCATCATTCTTGATAATCAGGAACTGGTTGCTGATGGCGCTGGCGAAGCTGAGCCGCACATTTAAGGACGCTCCCCCGAGAGTCACACCGCCGGTCACGTTGACTTGATCATAATCGACACCCGCATTGTTGCCAGCCAACTCGATTTCCAGAGCTGTTGTGGCACCCAGTGCAAAGTTGGCGCTGTTAAGCAACCCGGGACTGTTACCGGGCGCGACCTTACCACTCAGAGCCGAGACCGGTCCCGCGTAGCCGATGCCTGCCAGAGTCGCCCCTGAGTAAACATGCACCATGCCGTTGCCTAACAATCCGTTCACAGACAGCGTGCCGCCTGTCACGTAGGTTGAGCCAGGAAATGCAGAGCAATCCCCGTTCAGGAACAATTCCCCGCCGCCTTGTTTTTCGAACACCGATGACGCAACACCCGTGATTGTGCCAGAGAAGGTTGTAGTCGCGCCGTTCGTTCCGGAAGCGAGCTTGTTCCACCCAAGCCACAGGTTACCTGTGCCGGCCAACGAACCAATCGTATCAGAACATCCAAAAACCGAACCCAGGTCAAGGACGCCTGAGGCGTTTACGGTCACATCTGCCAGGTCGTGGATTTGGTCGGGACTGGTAAGTTTGACAATGTGCGAGTTCGCCGCGTTGGTGGGATTACCAATTGTGAGGGCCGACGGGATGGCAATTGTGTTGCTCTTGCTGAGCTGAAGCGTGCCTCCACTAACGAAGGTATTGCCATCATAAGTATTGTTTCCCGACCCGGCCATGATCAGTTTTCCCGCACCCAGCTTTGTCAGGTTGCCCTTCCCGCTTATCGAGCCATCAATGGTGAGCAAATCGCTTGAAGCTAGAGGTTGGATTCCGGAGTTCCCGGCCAGTATCATTTGACCGCTCCAGACGTTCGTGCCGAATGCGCGCAACGCACCGTTGCCATTGCCGTTGCCGAAGAGTGTGGCCGGGATGTTCGTGATCGCTGCATTGAAGAGTTGCACAATGCCGATGTTTGTGACGGAAAGCCCGCTTGACTGGCCGAGTGATTTCGGGTTGTCGAGACTGAGATAGCCTTGTTTGACAAGAACAGGCCCACCAAATGTATTCGCGCCGTAAAGATCCAGGCTTCCCGCACCAGTCTTGATGATCCCTATGGTGTTATTGAACGCGCTGATCATTGCGTTGATTGTCAAGGTGCCGGCGGGTTCTGCGCTTATGGTGCAATTGGTGCTGTTATAAAGCCCCAGGTTTCCCTCAATGGTGGCTGCGCCAGCCTGCACCGTAATATCTCCCGTGACAGCGATCTTACCTGTGCCTGTCTGAACTTTGCCACCCGCCATGATCAGACCGGAGATCCAATCAGTGTTATTGTCGGCATCGAGCACGCCGGTGAAATTCACTGTGACGGGAAAACTATTTCCAATTTGGTTATTGCTTCCAATTTTGGCGATGGCTGTGCCGGGTGAACCGAGAGCCGTGCCGACCACAAGTGGCCCGGCGATTGAAGAATCCAAACCGCTTCCTCGGCTCATGATCAACATGCCGTTATTAACGTAGGTCGTTCCGGTGTAAGTGTTGCTGTCAACGCCGTTGAATCGGACCGCGCCCGGCCCTATCAGGGAGAGACCGCCTGGACCTGAAATTACACCATTCAAATAAACCGTCTTTCCGCTGGATACATTCACGTTTAAGTTGGTGTTCAAAACCAGCGGTGCCCAAAACCCATTGGCGTCGCCACTGTCGGTGAGGCTGGGCTGGCCAGCAGAGCTGAAGGTGATGCTGTTGCCACCGATGTAATAATTGTCACCCGAAAAGCCGATGCCGTTCACCGTCAATCCGGAAATGTTGTTCATGCAATTGTAGTGGGCGGCACCCGACGGGAAGTACAGGTACACGTTCTGTTCTCCGTTTGTCGGTGCGCCACCATAAGACCAGTTCGAAGCGTTGTTAAAGTAGACGTCATTAGCGCCGCTCCAGGTATGCGAACCGGCCTGAGCCGTTTGATGGATTGAGAGTGTCGCGAAGGCGACCCCGATTAGAAGTTTCATGGATGTTTTCATTTTCATTTTCGTTAATGGTTAAGGGATAGTTCAGATGGCTTTTTTAGATCGAACATTGAACACACTGGCGTGGGATGGCCTGCTCAAACCCCGGAGCACCATCTGGTGCTGCACGAGAATCAAATTCACACACGGGAAAGAACTCGTTCCGATCAAGGTGATCGAGTGAAGCGGGCCATCGCACGCCAGAATCGCGTTTGCTAAAATAAGCATGGCTCTTTACTAGCACCCGCGTGACCTAAGCCACAATGCGACCTCGGTCGCAGTCGAGACCAAAGAAGGGCATCTATAGATGTGATAAAATGCGCCTTTGGTCCCATGTGGAGGTGAGCCGAATGGCGCAAGTTGAAAACGTGACGCCTAGATTCCAGAACATAAAGGGAGTGCTAAAAAATAAAAAACCGCCACTAATGAGTGACGGTTGTCGAGGAGCAGAGGCTCGAAGCGCGCTTTATAGCTGCTTTCTAAGGCGAAATACTTTGATGACGCCACTTGCAGGCACGGTCACCGTGTGTCCGGTGGGAAGGTCCACGATTGACTGTGGAGTATTAGTCCACGCAGCTCCGCTCAGCGCAACAGCTTCTTCCAGCAGATATCCCTCAGCACTGAGCGGCCAGGAAAGAACCGCGAATCCGTTGCCGAGCAGGCTGATTTTCAATACAGGCCCACCCGTTATTTGCGTCACAGTTACTCCGCTCCAGAAGCCGCCTTCCAGTTTGAAGTTGCCGCCGGAAAGCGTGCCTGCGTCTGGTTGCCCGGCCGTGCCGCTTACCGTGAATTGTGCTCCGGAGCTGGAACCGCCGCCTCCATCCATTGTTGACCAGGAAAGATTGAACTGGCCGCCTGATTGAGCGTTGGCCCAAGCCGGTGTAAAGAGCAAAGCAGCCAGCACTTGGAATTTTAGAATTGGTTTCATTTTATAATTTTAGCTGAGGTTTAAATGATCCCGTGAGTTTTTTAGAAAACTTTAGGGTTTAATTGCGAGCACGTTGTAACGGCAACCCGCAAACAGCCCATTATTGAACGGATCCGATGGCAGGATCACCCAACGGTTGGTAGCCATGCCATAATCACCGGTGTCGTACATCACGGCTATCAATGGACTGAACGTAAAAAGATTGCTGCCGTAACTGGGTGTCACGATCAAAATTGCATTGGGATCGTTATTGCAATAAGGGTTATCAATCACGCTACCTGCATACTGGAAGAAGGTTGTATTGGTCTTTAAAGTCGCATCTGTGACTACATGGACAAATGCAGGAGTGGCGGTGTTTGCTCCCGCGCCAGACACCCGGATTGCCCCAGCCGAAATGCGCAAAGCTGTTCCGCTGGTTCCGCTGCCCTTGGCCAGAACTCCGACGCCATTAGGCGAGTCGCTCTGGCCGTAAACGCCATAATTGCCTCCACTCGTCGCCGCGCCATATCCATAAACACCGGCGCCTGAGCTGCTGCCCGTCGCACCGTAGATGGCGTCGCCCTGACTCGATTCACCCCAAATGGCAGTTTTATAACCAAAAGGGGTCGCTGCTCCGCTGCCATTGCCTTGCTGAGAATAAAAACCCGATCCCGTGGTTGACGCATTGTTCACAACAAACCCAAACCCCGAACTATTCCCGGTCCATGCTGCGCCAAAATGCGTATGATCACTGCGCGCAGCGTTGTCTGCGCTGCCACTGCCTGCAAAATTTACTTTGAACTGGTTGTTCGTGCCGCTCAGGCTGAGGCCGGGGCCGGCCGCGTAGGTCGTGTCATTGTCGATTCCATCAGCAAACCCGGCGGGAATACCCACGATGCTGTCCCAGGCGACTGCGCCGGGAGCCAGCTTGGAACTGGAAATCGACCCGTCAGCAACAGCGGTAGCAAACGAGGCACTCAGTGAATTGGCCGCATTGTTCGCAAAGATCGCCTGCGGCGTGGCTGAGAGTAATTGCCGGGGGCTCAAAACCGTAAAATTATTTCCAAGACCGCCTGTGTTGGTCCGAACGTCTATTTCCAGCCAACGGGGCTGGCCGGTGAAGGCGTTGGGGCCGAACTCACCAGCCTGGTTGAGTTCCACCGTAAACAAGCCATTAGTAATCGGTACGGCAAAAAGTATAATGGCGTTGCCCAAATACGACATGTTGGTCGGATTATCGTGCAGCACGAAACCGAGGTCGTAAATTCCGTTGGCGGGTGCGCTTCCGTCATTGAGTTTTCCTTGGTAAGTAAACGCCGTGCCAAGCGGCGCGATGGCAGAGCTTGTGATAGCCCAAAGAGCAGCGAACGTGATTGCGGTGAGGATGAACTTGTTTTTCATAGACTTTATTTTTGTTGATTGATTTTTGGTGGGAGCGCTGATGAATAGACGCTCGGGAATACGCGGGCCGGGGTTGCGGCCCACGGTGACAGGGTTTTTGTTTATCGACACATGAACGCTATTTGTGCGACAGGTTGTGATATTCAATTTCATCATGCGCTGAGCTTTAGCACGCGGAGAGGGAACGTCTCAATACGACCTCGGTCGCATTGAGCGCGAAATATGTCTAATGAGGATGCGACTAAGGTCGTATATCAAATGCGCACAGGATCCGAATCCCGATAACCGTCGAGGAGATAAAAGTGGGGCGGAAAAGGTCTCCTGTCCCGGAGGGGCAAATGACAATAGCCCAACGTTTCAACGTTGGGTGTGAGGCAAGGTGTGTGTAAGTCCCGAAGGGACGGCTGACTCAGTCCCAGAGGTACCGTTCGCCGTAGGCGATACGATTTTCTTGAGCAAAGCCAGGAACTCTTCGTGGGAGCTGACCTAGGACATACAATGGTTCAGCCGTCCCTTCGGGACTTATGCAACCCAAAAATGCCCGTCCCAACGTTGAAACGTTGGGTTATTGTCACCTGTCCCTTCGGGACGGATTTCGGTGCATCCTACAATCTCATTTTGAAGAATGTTGTAATACCCGACTTACAATATTCACTCAAAATTTACTCATAAATCCTCCGAACCCACTTTTATCTCGTCCACCTCAGTCGAGTTTTTCAATTTCCTTCCGCCAAATGTTCCAGCACAATCGAATGCAGCGATTAATGATGTCGGATCCGGCAGACACGACGAATACGCAGTTCTTGCGAATCAAGAGGACCGAGGCTGCGTCGAACCACCAAAAAATGGGGTTATAAGTGAAAACCATTTACGCAAATCGGAAATACTGGGCATTCACCCTTATCGAATTATTAGTCATTATCCTCATAGTCGTCCTCTTAATTCCTTGTTTGATTTTCAGCATGAATTTGAACAAATCAGCGGCATTGAGACAGAACTGCCAAAACAACTTAAAAATGGTAGGGCTTGCCTATCGTACATGGGCTCTGGATGGGGGCGATGCTTCCGCACAAGGTGTTGAAACAAACCGTGGTGGATCCAAGGAATGGCTGCTGTCTGGTCAGATCCCTTTTCATTACCGCACTATGTCCAATGAACTCAGTACCCCCAGGATTCTTGTTTGCCCAGCCGACAAAGAAAGAGTCTTTGCTCAATCGTTCGGTAAAAGCTTCGGCAACATGAACATTAGCTACTTCGCAAGCCTGGATGCCCGTGATGCTTATCCCCAAATGTTTCTTTCCGGCGACCGAAACCTCGCTGTCGCCGGTAAAGTTCTTGCTCCCGGACTGAATATACTCACAACTAATTCTGCTGCCGCACTAAGCTGGACAAGGACACATCACAATAAGCGCGGCAACGTGGGCCTCGCTGATGGTTCAGATGCTGGATCAAAAAGGGCTGGTTGCGGCCTTTGCAGGTCAAGGCGAGCTAACAAATCGACTGGTTTTTCCTTAAGTCGTTGGACCGGGCATTACCCGGAACATAAACGACATTCCGAGTGGTTGCCGCTCCTGGATTGCTCATGAATTTCAATTTCTTTCTTGGAGTTCTTCAGTCACAATTTGATCTAGCAAATAATGATGTCGGACCCGGCAGACACGACGAATACGCAGTTCTTGCGAATCAAGAAGACCGAGGCTGCGTTGCACCTGAGCGAGGCCACCAAAACCGCGATCCTTGCCACAGCTCTGGATTGCATTGTTACGGTTGACCACAACGGCTTCGTGGTGGATTGGAATCCAGCGGCCGAAAAAACATTTGGTTATTCGCTTGCTGAAGCCATTGGCGAGGAGATGGCCGCTTTGATTATTCCAGTTCGCCTGCGGGAAATGCATCGGCATGGACTTGCCCGGGCGACTGCAACGGGCCATGACGCTTTGGCGGGTCAGCGCATGGAACTCATCGCGATGCGCAAAAGCGGCGAGGAGTTTCCGGTCGAACTGGCTATCACGCGGATTGCCGCCGGGCCAAACCCCCTTTTCACTGGTCATATTCGCGACATCTCGGAGCGCAAGAATACGGAGCGCGTGCTCAGGGAAAGTCAGCAGTTGCTCTCGTCCATCACTCGCAACATCAGCGAAGCCATTTTTCGGCGCTCAGCCAATGATGAGCTTGTTTTCGTCAACGAGGCTTACGTCCGGATGTTCGGGTACGGTTCGCCTGAAGAAATGAAGTCCGTGCGACCGGAATTGCTTTACGCCAATGCACAATGCCGAGTCGATGTTTTGGAAAGGCTGTCACGCGATGGCATCGTGCGGAATGAAGAAATCGAATATCGCCGCCAGGATGGAACGACTTTTTGGGGATTGTTTAGCGCCACTGGCATTCGCGAGGAGGCCACCGGTCAGATCCTTCATTTCGACGGCGCAATTCACGATATCAGTGAACGCAAGCGGGCCGAACAGCAACGTGCTGCGGAGTATGCAGTTGTCCGCGCGCTCGCCGTCTCAGCGCACCTCGAGCAGGCCGCTCCTGGCATTCTCGAAGCTATTTGCCGCAGTTTGAATTGGGACATGGGAGTATTATGGCAGGTGGACCCAAAACGGAAGGTCCTGCGCTGCGTTGATCTATGGAGCAACCCCGAGCTTGCGTTGAAGGGTTTCGAACTGGCAACTCGGCAAGCGACTTTCGTCCGCGGCGCCGGACTCCCGGGGCGAATCTGGAAAACAGCAAAGTCCGCCTGGATTTCAGATGTAACTAAAGATTCGAATTTCCCGCGCGCTGCTCTGGCAAGCGACTGTCACGTGCATGGCGCTTTCGGCTTTCCGATCTATCTCGGAAAGCAGGTCCTGGGCGTCATGGAGTTTTTCAGCCGTGTCATCCGGCCGCCGGATGCACAACTGATGGAAATGTTCGCCGCCATCGGCAGCCAGCTAGGCCAGTTTATGGAGCGCAAGCGTGGGGAAGAAAAGATCCAGCAGCTTAACCGAGATCTTGAAAAGCGCGTCCACGAGCGGACGGCAGAACTTGTATCGACGAACGAGGCACTGCGCGACAGCGAGGGCCGCTATCGAACTGTGGCCGAACATACGCCCGCAGCCATTGTTGTCATGGATACCAAGGCCGGACTCTTCATTGAGGCGAATGACAATGCGGTGCGTCTTTTTGGATTGCCGCGGGAAGAATTGTTGAAAGTCGGGCCCGTGGATGTAAGTCCGCGATTCCAACCGGATGGCCAGACAAGCGAAGCAGCCGCGCGAAAGAAAATCCAAAAGGCATTGAAGGGTTCAACACCTGTTTTCGAGTGGATGCACCGCCGGGCTGATGGCCTGGACATTCCGTGTGAAGTCCGCGTGGCCCGGATGCCAGCCGCCGGCCGGGAGTTGGTGATAGGGGCAATCACCGACATCACAAGCCGAAAAAAAGCGGAAACAGAATTGCGAACCGCTCTGGAACAGGAAAAGGAATTAAGCGAGCTCAAGACCAATTTCGTCAACGTGGTCTCTCATGAATTTCGCACACCGCTGGGCGTCATTATGTCTTCGGCGGATATTCTGGAGAACTATTTCGAACGATTGCGGCCCGAGCAGCGTGCAGGCCACTTGCAGGATATCCGGCATTCGACGAAACAAATGACGGCCCTCATGGAAGAGGTGTTGCTGCTGGGGCGCGTCGATTCCGGGAAAATGGAATGCAGACCTGAACTGGTGGAGCTTCGCAGCTTCTGTGAACGCCTGGTGGACGAGCAGCGTTCCGCCACACACGGAAAATGTCCAATTATGCTTGAATTGAAACCTCTCGCCGGAGAGGCCCGGGGGGATGAAGGGGTCATGCGCCACATTTTCACCAACCTGCTCGCCAATGCGGTGAAATATTCTCCCGCCAAAAGTCCGGTGCATTTTTCAGTGCGACGGGAAGGTGCTCAGGGGGTGTTCGAGGTGCGAGACAAGGGTATCGGCATACCGGCAGAGGATCAGAAACGATTGTTTGAAACGTTTCATCGCGGTCAAAATGTCGGCGAAATTGCAGGCACTGGGTTAGGCATGGCGATCATTAAACGTTGCGTGGATTTACACGAAGGCACCATTGAAATGGAAAGTTTTGTCGGGCGCGGGACGACTTTCGTAGTGCGGCTCAAGCTCTTTGCCGCTGGAACAGGCGGGGCTTCAAGTGATAAAGCATCGCCTCGCGCTGGCAGGAATGTTTCAAAATCAAAGCGCAAGGCATGACTAAAATTCTCGTCATTGAAGATCAGCCGCAAATGCGCAAGAACCTCGCGACTATTCTGGAGATGGAAAATTTCCAGGTCGCCAGTGCCTCTGACGGTCAAAGTGGAATCGAACTGGCCAGAACCGAACAGCCCGACATTATTATTTGTGATGTGATGATGCCCGGGCTGGATGGGCATCAGGTGCTGGAGCAGTTGCGGAAAGATCCAGCAACGGCGACTCTGCCGTTTATTTTTCTGACAGCGAAAAGCGATAAAACCGATTTACGCACCGGTATGAATCTGGGTGCGGATGATTACCTCACCAAACCGGTTTCCCGCGAAGACCTTCTCTCTGCCATCGAGGTTCGCCTTGGCCGGCGGCGCGCTCACCAGGCGGAAGTGGCGTCGGCAAAATCAAGCAGCGGCTTTAAGCCGAACTACGATTCTTCAAAACTGCTGGAGTCGCTCGGGCTCACCCCAAGAGAAGCAGAGGTACTTTTGTGGGTGGCCCAGGGGAAAAGCAATGGAGACGTCGGTATCATTTTGGGCATGGCCGAGAAGACGGTTAAAAAGCACATGGGTAACATTTTCACGAAACTCGGGGTGGAAGGACGTAACGCCGCAACCATCCGTGCTTTGGAGGTCCTCAGCTCGCCGCCTTCTGCCTAAGCCGTAACAATTCAGTTGGAGAAAGGCTCGCCCTCCCTCCCCCAGCAGCCCAGCAGAGGGAGCCTCATTAGCCATGCTCGAAAGAATCACTGATCAGTGATTGCCCAGCGGCCGACGAAATCGTCTCCCTCTCCCTGGGGGTGAAGGCGAGCTTATTTTCAATTGCATCGTTACGGCTTAGGTCTATGAGGGTCGGGCAGCGTGATCGCGGAACGTGGTTTGTTCCGACTCCGGACCAGTGAGCTTTGTTTTCGTCCGAGCCATTCGTTTTCCTGCGCCAAATGACGTTTTCTCGGCGTGGCATCACGTTTGCTAAGTGAAGGAAAATCGGCTTCGAATCGCGACTGTGTCGTGGGGAGCTGCCAAACCAACGACGATCAAAATGAAAACAAACACACTTCTACATGCGAGCCTTTTCGGTTCACGGCTACTAAAGGCGTGCTGCGCCGCTCGATCGTGATCTCTGGGGTGCCGTTCACCTGCACGAACCAGGGCGCGCTGCCCGCCGGCATGACCTTCAATCCCTGCTACCGGTGAACTTTCGGGCACACCGACTGAGTCAGGTGTTTACACTTTCAAAGTGCGTGTTACTGCCACGAACCAACCTGCGATCGAACATGCCTACACCTTTGCGATCACCGCGACCGACGAAGTGTTTCCACCTCACAGCACCGTGGACACCGTTACCTATCCCATTGATAGCGGCGACATCAACGGCCTCGGGCTATATACCAATGGTAATATGTGCACCGTCAGCGCCACTGCGAAACCTGGTTATCGGTTCTCGAAATGGACGGATAATGACGCCGCCGTAAGCACCAGCGCGAGCTATCAATTCCCGGTGACGTTGAACCGGTCGCTGGTCGCAAACTTCGTTGCCGCGCCGCCGGACCTTCACATGGCCTCGTTCTCTGCGAATTCGCACACTCTTGCATGGCCGACCAATCCTACACCCTGCGTGCTCATGGAAACCAGCGACTTTGGTTCAACGAACTGGAACATCGTGAATGCTCCTGTCTCCGTGGTGGGCACGAACGCGAACGTCACAGTTCCTACGCAGCCTGGCAGCAGATTCTACCGGCTAAACTCCAATAGAACCAGGCGGGGAGAGCCAGAGCCGGGCGAGTCCGGCTCTGAAACCGCGCCTGTGCACAGCACAAACTCAAAAACAAAAACCACTAAAATAGCACAGGAATAAAACATTATGAAATCTCAACCGAAATACTAGCCCCCCTGCTGCCCTGCTGTGGTGTGTGGTCCGTGGTCCCGTGATCGAGCAAGGAGCCGCTATTTGCTATTCGGTTCCTGTCTCCAAAGCGCAATCTCTCTTAAAATGACCATCCCCGGTCTGGCAGGCCCCGCTGGGCAGCAGCGGGGCTAAAGGTTTAACCAGAGATTTTCGGATAGCCGTCAGCAGCCGGGTCCGAGAAAGGGGCCGCCCTTCGCTGGCCAGGAGCGAGCCGTTCATCCGCACCAAGAACTGGCGGGCGCAGCAGCAGAATTTGAGATTTCTATTTCTGTGATAATCCTTGATAGAAATTCGCAAATCCGCTCCCATAAACGCATGGGAACAGAGGTTCTTACAAAAATCAAGCGTGCACCAGGATTTGCATGCTCTTTCGCCTATTTGTACTGTTAGAGCTGAAGTGTATGCCGCGAATGCATCAAACCAGCGCCTGGGAGCTGCGAGTTCTCGATGGGTGGGAAGTGGAAGGGACCAATCAGTTGGTGACGCTCTTCAAACCAGACGGAGTTGGGATGCTGCGAGTCCTAACGACGGAACAGAAGCCTGGGACTCCGGAATCTACCGGTGATCTCTTTCGTGGCCGCTTGCCCGGCAGCGTTCGCACAAGCACTGATAAGTCCACGTTCAGAAGGATCTGGTCGCTGTCGTGTCGTGGGCAGCAACTCTTTGTCACCTACCAGTGCGCATCAAACAATGCCGAGCTGGAGCTTGCAGAGGTTGATGAAATAGTGCAGAGCATTTCAGAGACTGGCCATGAAAAGCCCTAACTTGGCTCATGCACTGGTACGGCGGGATGTCGGTTTGGTCTCATAGGGCAGAGACGTCCGATATGCAAGCTTATGAAAACGAAAGCAACTCTTGTTTTAACAATGATCGCTTGCACGGCCTTGGCAGGCGAACGGTTCGTGATTACAATTGGGACGGTTCAGAGGGAAATCCCCGCCGACAGGCTCGCAATGACACTGGAAGTCACGGCGACTGAGAAGACGATCGAAGCAAGCGTTACGAGCCTCGACCACCTCTTGGAAACGTTCGGAGCACAGATCGCTACCCTCAATTATCCAGCTACGGCGGTAAACGTTAAGGAACGCAAGACCCAGAAAGCATGGGAGTGGAATGACCAGAAGAAGGTGCCGCTCGGCTTTTCTTCATCCGCGATGCTATCGCTCAATTTGCTCAGCCTCACCAATTACGGCAAGCTCCTCACCTACATCGGCACCCATGAGGAGTATGAAATCCGATGGATGCGAATGAGCGGGTCGGCGGAAGGTCTGGCGCGAAAGAATGCCATCGCGGAGGCTCTGCAAGCTGCGCGGATCAAAGCCTCGCTCTTGGCGAAGGAGGGAGGAGCCAAGTTGGGCAAACTCCTCGAAGTTACGGAAGAGGAAGTCGAATTGCCGGAAGCCACGTTTCGAGCTCGTAACGTTGGCGATCCGCACGAAGGGACGGCTGCCTACCCGATTGAGGTCCTCGTTCGGGTAAGGGCAAAGTTTGAACTCAGTGGGAAATAGGCCGAACGACCCGATGCAGTGCGGACGTCCCGGGAGTCTTAATCGTTCGGCAACGCGACTAGAATGACCCTCACACAACGGAGACTGACTATCAGCTTTTGTAGTCTTATCGGGCTAGGGTATTCTTTTTGCGCTCGACCCTTCTGCCCGGCGGCGGTAGGTGACCCGCGACGTTCGGCGGAAGCTGGCACAGCATGACCATCCGTGAGTTTCCTTTAGCTTGGCGTTGGACGCAGAGTACTCATGCATTACTACCGGCCGACGTTCTTGCGCAGCTTCGTCCGCTGAGCCATGCCGAGGTGATGCAGGTCCATAAAACTAACTCCCCGGTTAGAAAGTCGGGCATTTCGCGCTCTACCAGCGATCCCGATCCTGCGGTGGCGCGGCTTTGGCTGCGTCGGGTTCAGCCCGATCTTGCAGCACCGGTTTACGTGAGTTGGGATGAGGATTTGGCCATCGAGACCACTTGGAGTATTTTTACCGAGTACTGGGACGATTTTTGTTATCCTTCCTCGGACGACATCGCAGTTGTTCCAGTCACTGGTGGCTGGCAGCTCATTTATCATCACTATGAGCAGTTCGAGTTCATCGCAGGTTCATAAGCCGAAACAGGGCAAGGGCGAGATTCCTTCTCTGTTGACAATCGAACGCCCTCGCCCGCACTACTGAGCATAATCATTGCGCGCAAGCGCGCATCCACAAAACTACGAAAGGATACAGCATGAAAAAGACAATCCAAATATTGAGATTCTCAACGGTGGTTCTCCTGATCGCCACAACACAATTTGTTTTGCAGGCGGAACCGCCCAGTACCGGCATTCAGGGGCGGGCTGCGCTTTACATCTCCTACGGCACGCCAGTGGAGATAGAGCCGGGAGTCTGGCTGAGTCCGGGCGACGTGATGATGCCAGTCGCCACCTCGTTCTCGGTTTTGTCGGCGCACTCCGGCCGCGAGGTCGGGCGTTTTTCGACTGACACAGATGGGGCGTTTACCATTTCACTGCCCCCCGGCAAGTACGTTCTCGTTCCCGACGACCTGACCGTTGCCGCATTCCCCTTTTCGCTGTCCCTTTCGACAAGTTCGTTTGAGTTGACAGTCAATGCGAAAAAGTTCAGCTACGCACTCATCCTTTATTATCATGAGGGCCCTTTCAGCATCATTCCTGGCACAAATGATTGACCAGGCGCGCAACTTTTCGGCCAAGCGAATGCGCTGGTCGCGCCTCGATTACAATCCCGAGCCCTCGGCGGCGCATCGCTGAGCGTTTTTAGTTATCCATGAAGGCTGCTCTGAAATCGCTGTGTTGGAGCGCGGGAATTGAGGCATTTTCCTGGCTGTCGCTCACAGTGTCAGGTGTTGGCACGTACGCTTTTCTGATTCTGCACAGCGCGGCCATTCTGCTACTCAGGGGCGCGCCGAAGCCGGGGGAATCATCATTTTTGCTCTGCTCACTTCAGATGCTCATCTGGTTCTTGGTCTGGTTCATCCCGCTGACCTTGCATGAGAGAAGACACTACAGAAAAAGAAGGGAGACGCTCGATGGATGAAGCGGAGTCCAGAGGACGCTGGATTCGGTGTTTATGTTGGACGCACTGGTCCACCTCTGACTCCGGTCGTTATCAATGAACCTGAACACGCCCGAAGCTCTGGGGGTAGCTGTGCTTGCTTTTAGCGGAATGCTCCAGCCCGGATGTGATCGTCGTGGATTCGAGCGGCAAACCAATCGAAGGTGGTCGGAGCCTTGCCGGGAATCCAATTCGGTTATTTTCTGTCGCTTTTGGCCCGGCGCGGCTGCATTTTGCGTTAGGCAAAAAAAGGCCATGTTGATACGAGATACCCTTCCTGAGGATGCGAAAACGGTTTCGGTCCTGATCGACACCGTTGCCCGAGAGCGACGCTATCTCGCTGGCACTTCAGGGTTTTCAGAGGAGTTGACCGCATCGTTCATTGCATCCGTCAGGGCCGCCAAGGGAGTCCATTTGGTGGCGATTGTGGACGATGCAGTCGTCGGTTGGTGCGACATCACTCCCGCGTCCTTTGAGGGGATGACGCACGTCGGCAGGCTCGGTATGGGAGTGAAAGCGGACTACCGTGGCCAGGGGATTGGGAAGGGACTGCTGAAGGCGGCCCTGACTCGAGCATTCAGGCAGGGGCTGGAGCGAGTAGAGCTCGAGGTGTTTCGCTCGAATGATGCGGCGGTCTGCCTTTACGAAGCGCACGGGTTTCTCCGCGAAGGAGTCAAGGTCGGTGCGCGGAAGCTCGACGGAAGGACAGACGACCTACTGCTTTTCGCAGCGTTCAAAAATGCCTAACATCGTTCGGGAGCGGTAAGCGCACCGTGAATGACACTTCGCCCAATAGTCCAGTCCACGCTCGGGACTTGCATTGGGTTTCGAGTTCCTTCACTCGACACTGCCATTGCAACAGCTCGCGCTAATCGGGTCGGGGACAATGCTGGTGGTAGCCATGCTGACCTCAATCCTCAATGCTCAATCCTCAATGCTCTTTGCCGATAGGACTCAGAGCGATCTCAATCCTGGATGAGTCGGTAAAATGTGCTAAAGTTTGTAACCGCATTCGTTACGTAGAAGTGGTCACCAAGCCTCGCTGGCGTGCCACTTACATAGGACCAGTTTACGGGCGCTGCAAGGCTCGGTACTGTCTGCAAGACGAATCTTATGCCGTTTGTAAACCACGAAACCACCACGTTAGTATCCGCGCGTTGAATCGCCAGTTCCGGTGAAGGCCACACCTCGAATGCTCCAATATCACTGCCGTTTCCACCAGCAGCATTCGCAACCGAGACAAAATCGTACGGCCGGTAATAACCGCGTTGGTCTGCGTTATTAAAAGCAACTTTCGCCTTATCGATTGCCGGGCTGGCCGGCAATAACCCTATCGTGAGGGTCACAATGCCGAAACCGCCGCCCCCGTTATCCTGAAGCGGAGTCAGCAGCGGATTCTGGCCTGCAATATTATGAGTGGTCGTCCCGGTGAAGCTCATCCCATTCGTGTCCTGGATAAGGTTATAATCGCTCGAATTGATGGTGCCGCTGCCATCCGGCCCACTTCCCGCGCTGTTCAAAGCCAGAATTGTATTTCCAAAAGTTCCTACCCCGCTGAACCCCCCGCCGAAGTCGGCACTATTTCCCGCTATGGTGCACTCACCGACGGTCAGCACTCCAAAATCGGCAATGCCGCCACCAGAATCAAACGTACTGCCAGCGGCGGTATTACTGGCAATTGTCGAAGTCAAGAGATCTAAAGTCGCAGCATTGTAAATCCCGCCGCCCGCGCCTCCACCTGGGCCCCCCAAACCTGCGCCAGCGGTCGCGGTATTAGAATAAATCGTAACAATACTGATTCGCGCAGTGCCTTCAGAGTAAATTCCCCCGCCCCACCCCTGCCCGCCGGTACCTGGCGATGCCCCATCGGGACTACCCATACCGCCGATTGCTGCATTCCCCATAACGTTGCATGCGGAAAGTGTCAGTATGCCGAGGTTGGCGATACCGCCGCCCAAGCCGTTCCCGCCATTGCCGGCCGATCCGAATTGATTCGTCGTTCCACCCTGGCCCCCGATGACTACATTATTCGTCAGCAAGACAACCTGCATGTTGAGACTCGCCCCGCTGGCGACGAGAACTCCTCCCCCCATTACATTTTCACCATTCGCACCGGCCAATCCGTTTGTCCCCACAACCCGGCCATCGCTGATCCGCATATAATAGATTTGGGCCACGCCACTCGTGATTCTAAACACGCGATTGCTATTGTTGCCGCTGACCTTTGTAAAATTCGGGCCAAGACCGTCAATCCGCAGATTCTTCGAGATCGTCAGCTCAGACTGAAGGGCAACGGTGCCGACAACACTGAAGTTGATCATGTCGCCACTGTTGGCAGTGGCTATCCGGTCGCGCAAGGTGCCTGGGCCGCTGTCTGCCAGGTTCGTCACCGTAAGAGTGGCACCCGGGCTCTGAAGAATTGTAAAAAAGAGCCCGATGATGAACGAGTTGAACAGTGAAAAGTGAATTCGGTCCTTAATCCATTTTTTCATAAAGCTTGTTAAAGCAAGGTTGAGGAGGAGTTCTCTAATCGATAATCTTCAGTTTGTTCCATTGTAGGAGACCAGTCACAAGTCTTTAATCGGGTCTTCAACCCATCCTACGAGACGACGTGGGCCTGAAAAGGTTTTTTCGCCCGACCCAACCGCGGAGTCCCATAGCGAGCATCGTAGTCCGAGCCGTGTTTCTTTATTACTTTGCTCGAGGCGCGCAGGCAGTGTTTGCCTATCGCAAGCTGAGCAAGCGGATGCAATAAATGTCGAATCGGGTCGGCGGAAGAGCTTTGACCCGTGGCTTCCTTCCCATCCGTCTTCGCTCAGAAGCTATGGCGGGACGGGCAGAACCTCGCAGTGCAATCTTTCAAAACTCGGCGAAATTTTAAGCAAGCAACGTTACCTTCTTGCGGTTGCGATATCAGAAATGCATCGAGGGACGCGAAGCGTTTGGAGCGGTCAAACCCAAGCGGATATTAGTTGGAGTAGAAACTTTCCTTTGATTCGAGCGCTCTGCATTTTTCGTGCGTGTGGTTCGGCAGTTATGACCGCACGTACTTT
>Ga0157375_10000856_pt1 | contig 26506 bp, 18 predicted proteins | sample M35metaG_FD_115311 | JGI IMG/M metagenome (GOLD analysis project Ga0157375, IMG submission 115311) | Miscanthus rhizosphere microbial communities from Kellogg Biological Station, Michigan, USA - M3-5 metaG | ecosystem: Host-associated > Plants > Roots > Rhizosphere > Soil | place: USA: Michigan... | reverse complement strand
TGTTCCTGCGTACAGTCGTGACCTCTGCGTTCGCGATCGGCGCTGTTATCTCTCTGCGAGCGCAGTCGCAATCGAATCTGAATCTGAGGGCGCCCGCAACGCCGCTCATTGTCCATGACCCGTATTTCAGCATCTGGTCGGATGCGGACCGCCTGACCGGGGGTCCTACACGTCACTGGACCGGTACGCGACAGGAGATCGCTGGGATCGTCCGGATTGATGGCAAGAACTATCGCTATCTGGGCGATTCGGAAGACGAAATCCCGGCGTTGGAGGAGACGCAGCGAACCATCACTCCAACGCGGACGATGGTCACACTTGGAAATTCCCAAATGGAATTGCAGATATGCTTCTTCACCCCGGCATTCGCCGATGACATGGCGGTGATGGCAAGGCCGGTCACGTATCTCTCATGGCAAGTGAAGTCGCGTGATGGCGCACAGCACGACGTGATGCTGTATCTGGACGTGGACGGCTCGATCGCAACCAACACCTCGGGAGAGAAAGTTGTGTGGTCGCGTGATCGGATCGACGGCCTCGATCTGCTCCGCATAGGGACGCAGAAGCAGGCGATGCTCGAAGAGTACGGCGACGATCTCCGGATCAACTGGGGATACTTCTATATCGGTGTGCCGGACGGCCAGGGCCAAGCGACAACGACTGCCGGCAACTGGTCCGATCGGCGAAGTTTTCTGGAGAGCGGCAAGATTCCGACCCAGGATGATCTTGAGCAGCCGCGGATGCCGAAGAGCCAGCACCCTGCATCGCCCAAGCTGATCGTTACGATGCCACTCGGATTGGTTGGCAGTGCGCCTGTGTCGCGCCACGTACTGCTGTCGTACGACGACGTCTACTCGGTGGAGTACATGCGGCAAAGGCTCCTGCCCTACTGGCGGAAGCAATTCTTAACTTTCGGCGAGATGCTCGAAGCCGCGGAAGGCGAGTACGCAGCGCTCACAAAGCGAGCCGAGCAATTCGATGCTGAGCTGGAACACGATCTGGTGCAGGAGGGTGGGACGGAATACTCAGCGATCGCCATCCTCGCGTACCGCCAGGCGATTGGCGCGCACAAATTGGTGGAAGATGACGCAGGCGTGCCCTTCTTCATGCCCAAGGAGAATTTCAGCAATGGATCAATATCCACGGTTGATGTGCTGTACCCGTCGGCGCCCATGTTCCTTTTGTTGAACCCCAAGCTGGTTGAGGCGCAGCTTGAGCCTGTGATGCGCTATTCGAATACGTCGCATTGGAAGTTTCCATTCGCGCCGCATGATCTCGGTGTGTACCCGCTGGCAAATGGACAACTGTACGGCGGTGGAGAAACCAGCGAAGAGGATCAGATGCCGGTAGAGGAATCGGGCAACATGATTCTGATGATCGCAGCCCTCTCCGATGCAGAACACGACACGGCCTTCGCGAAACGCTACTGGCCGCTGATAACGAAGTGGGCGGACTTCCTGCTTGCCAAGGGATTCGATCCCGAGAAGCAGCTTTGCACGGACGACTTCGCCGGTCACCTCGCTCACAACACCAATCTGTCCATCAAAGCGATCGAGGCTCTTGCGGGCTATGCGCAGCTTGCCCGAAGACTGGGTGACGAAACGACGGCCAAGAGATATGAGTCCGCGGCAAAATCAATGGCAGACAAGTGGGGATCCATGGCTCTTGATGGCGATCACTACCGGCTTGCGTTCGACAAGAGCGGCACCTGGAGCCAGAAATACAACCTGGTCTGGGATAACATTCTGGGTTTGCACATGTTCTCGCCGGAGATCGCGCAGCGCGAGGTCGCGTTCTACAAGAAGCATCTCAACCCCTTCGGACTGCCTCTCGATAATCGCGCTACTTACACAAAGCTCGATTGGACCATCTGGTCGGCCACGCTGGCATCGAATCCGGATGACTTTAAGGCCCTCGTGGATCCGATAGTCCACTTTCTCGATAAAACGCCGGAGCGCATACCGATGACAGACTGGTATGACACGGTCTCTGCGAAACACCCGGGCTTCCAGGCGCGATCAGTGGTTGGCGGAGTGTATATCAAGATGCTTGCCGACCCGCAGATGTGGAGTAAGTGGGCGAATCGATCCAGCGCACAGCACTGAGGAGCAACGAAGCTTTCGATGCGATCAAGTAGATCCGATGGATGGATCTGAAGCTGCGATAGACTCACGGGTGGAGGTCATCGTTGCCGTATAACCGGCGCATCTCTGCCTTCGCGTGGCTCGGGGTTCTGGCTCTTGCATACGTCCCGCTCGCCTCCTTATCCGGCCAGGGCGGAGTGAATCCGCAGGCCGGCTCCGGCGGAAGTGCATCTGGACAAGCTGCGCACGGCACGCGCAAGCCGCCGATTACTGCAACGGGTTTCGTCGAGTCAGGTCCAGTCCCGTTTGAAGACGTAACGAAGGCAGCAGGCCTTTCCGGCTGGAAACACACGATGGGCAATCCGGACAAGCGCCTGATCATCGATACCAACGGTTCCGGAGTCGGCCTCATTGATTACGACAACGACGGATGGCTCGACATCTACATGGTGAATGGCTCAACCTTCAAAGCAATGGATGGCAAAGAAGAGCCGCCGCGTGCCGCGCTCTTCCATAACAATCACGACGGAACATTCACGGATGTTGCAGCGAAGGCCGGCGTGACCAACGAGCGCTGGGGTTTTGGGGTCGCCATTGCAGACTATGACAACGATGGATGGCCCGACATTCTTGTGACGAACTGGGGCAAGAACCGTCTCTATCACAACAACCATGACGGAACCTTCACTGACGTTGCCGAGAAGGCGGGAGTGACGCTGGGTAACTGGTCGGCCGGCGCGACGTGGGGCGACTACGACGGAGATGGCCGGCTGGATCTCTTCATTTCGGGCTACGTTCATTTCGACCGCGAAAATCTGCCCTACGAGCACACCAAGGCAACGGGATTTTCCTACTGCGAGTTTCGCGGAGAGCCGGTAATGTGCGGGCCGAAGAATCTCGAGGGAGAACCCGATCACCTCTTCCACAACAATGGCGACGGAACCTTTTCGGATGTCAGTGCGAAGGCGGGTGTTTCGGACGCGGTGAACCGGTACTACGGATTGACGCCCGTCTTTGTCGATGTGAACAATGACGGCAAACCAGATCTTGTTGTTGCGAACGACTCGACCCTGAGCTACCTGTATATCAATCGCGGTGACGGGACTTTCGAAGATGCGAGTTATGGCACCGGCTTCGGACTGAACGAAGACGGGCGCGAAGTGGCGGCCATGGGAGTTGCGGTCGGCGATTACATGAACAACGGCTTATTAGATTTCGCCATCAGCGACTTTTCGGACGAATCCAAACTTTTGTTCCACAACCAGGGTAAGGGCGGGTTCAGCGAAGTATCGATGCGCTCAGGAATTGGGAAGATTTCGATTCCATTTCTTGGCTGGGGTGATGCGTTTCTCGATTACGACAATGATGGATGGCTCGACCTGATGTTTGTGAATGGGCACATCTATCCTGCCGCCGATCGCCTCGACTGGGGCACATCCTATGCGCAGCGCCCGTTGCTCTTCCACAACGAGCATGATGGGAAATTTACCGAAGTTCCTCCGGTGAAAGGAACGGCTCTTGGCGAGATCGTTTCCGGCCGTGGGGCGGCTTTCGGCGATCTCTTCAACGACGGGAAAGTCGACGTGGTAGTCAGCCAGATGGACCGACCGCTAGTGCTCCTCCGGAACATCAACCCCGATCACCATCACTGGGTTGAGCTGAAACTGGTTGGCGGTGAAAAGAGCCCGCGCGACGCTGTCGGGGCGACGGTTTTCCTGACTGCCAATGGAATCCGGCAGCGCCAGGATGTGATGAGCGGCGGAAGTTATGTTTCTACGAACGATCGGAGGCCACATTTTGGCCTTGGGGATGCCACGGAGGCAGGTACTGCTGAGGTCCACTGGCCGTCAGGAACAAAGGAGACCATCAAGCTTCCGGCTGTCGATCGCATTTACATCATCACGGAAGGGAAGGGGATTACCTCCTCGCTGTGCGCTGGCAAACCTTGCGCGGGCCCTGCTCCCACGATCCCGGGGAACAGACCGTGAGCCGGAGGAGGATCGGGATTCGAGAAATTCTGCTCGGTGCAACGTTGGCTTGCATCGCAAATTCGTACATGTGCGCGCAGTCGACCCAGCCGGCTCCAAAGCCGACGCCCAAGCCGTCCCCGGTTGTTCCCGGCAAATTCGTGGATGTTACCGAAAAGGTCGGAGTGCATTTTCTGCACCAGGCTCTGCACACCTCGCGCAAGTACCTGATCGAGACGATGGGTTCGGGCGTGGCTTTGTTCGATTGCGACAATGACGGCCGACTCGATCTGTTCCTGGTCAATGGCGCCCCCTACAGCGATCCAACGCCGAAAGGATTCATTCCGCAGAAGACAGGGCCCGAATACTGGAATCGCATGTACCACCAGAAGGCTGACGGTACCTTTGAGGACATCACTGAGAAGGCCGGACTACAGGGAATAGGTTACGGAATGGGAGTGGCAGTTGCCGACTTTGATAACGACGGCAATGAGGACCTGTTCGTCACGGCATACGGTGGCAATCGCCTCTATCACAACAACGGAAACTGCACCTTTACCGATGTGACGGACAAGGCTGGCGTTGCGGGCAGCGGCTGGTCCAGCTCTGCAGCGTGGGTCGATCTGGACAACGATGGCCTGCTCGATCTTGTCGTCGACCGCTATGTCACCTGGGACTGGGAAGACGTGTGGTGTGGTGAACATCGTGAAGGTTTTCGTGGCTACTGTCATCCCGATGTGTTTCAGCCCATCACAATGCTCGTTTACCACAACGATGGCAACGGCCATTTCACCGAAGAGGCGCATAAACTCGGACTCGACAAACCAGCAAAGGCGCTCGGCATTGCATTTGCCGATTACGATCGCGATGGCCGAATGGATATTTTCGTCGCCAACGATTCAATGCCGGAGTTTCTGTTTCACCAGAAGAAAGACGGAACCTTCGAGGAGGTTGGACTGGAGACGGGAGCAGCTGTCAATGCGGAAGGCCAGACCTACGCCGGGATGGGCGTCGACTTTGCTGACTACGACAACGACGGATGGCCCGACATCATCGTCGACGATCTGGCTAATCAGCGATACGCGTTGTACCAGAATAATCGTGACGGCACATTCAACTATGCCTCCGGCGAGAGTGGCATAGGCGCGATGACGCTCCTTCACTCGGGCTGGAGTCTGCGCTTCCTGGACTTCGACAACGATGGCTGGAAAGATCTTCTCGTCGCACAGGGACACGACCTGGATACTATCGAACGCATTAACCCTCAATTTCACTACCGCGAGCCGATGCTGCTCGCCCGAAACATCGGCCAGAAGTTCGTTGATGTCTCATCTATCTCCGGCGACGTTTTCCACCAGGCATGGGTAGGCCGCGGCATGGCGATCGGAGACCTCAACAACGACGGTCGGATCGATGCGGTGGTCACGACAAACGGGGGGCCGGCCTACGTCCTGATGAACCAGACAGAGCAGTCGGGGCACTGGATTACGCTGCGACTTATCGGACATAAGAGCAATCGGGATGGAATTGGCGCTGTAGTGGAAGTCCAGACCGCGAAGGGAAAGCAGTGGGCGACGGTAACGGCCTCCAGCGGATACTTGTCAGCGAGCGATCCACGCGTGCATTTTGGCTTGGGTACGAGCCCAGCGGCCTCCTGCGTTGAGATCCGATGGCCAAGCGGGATCGTGCAAACGCTTACCGACGTGAAAGGGGATCGCCAGATCCAGGTGGATGAACCGGGTAAGTCCACATCGAATGCCTGCGAATGAGGTCTTTTTCGAACAATCGAGAGGATTTCCTCGCGAGTTGCGGGCTCCATTGAGTTGTTCTGCTCGCCCAATCATCTGAGCGCTTCGGGGTTGGTAGGCTGCATATCGTCACTAATCTCAACGAAACGTTGTGGACTGGGTCGACGTATCCCCCCAAAAAATTCTTGACAGACGAAAATTGGGAGACGTATAGTTGCGCGGAATGGAATCGCTACCATAAAAATGGTATCGTTTCCACCGGAAGCCCGGAACTCAAGGCCAAAAGAGCCGTTTCCGGACTTCACTACGATCCCCAAGAACTATCGAAAAAGACAACTGAACTGGGTAAGACCAGGAGGCAAAGTGAAACTAATCCCCGTTTACACGGAGTGTGCCACCCTATTGCGCCGCTCAAAGGCGGGCCTATGGGCTTCGGCCATTCTCGCAATCGCATCCTTGATCTCATTGGCGCCGCAGGCCGCTTACGCTCAGGCCAGCGCCGGAATCACCGGCACCGTCACCGATCCTAGCGGGGCGGTCGTGCCGAATGCGAAAGTCACAATCACCAACGAGCAGACGTCGAGTTCGAGCGATACGACCTCCGGCAGTGCCGGAACTTATTCGTTCAGGGGCTTGCTGCCCGGCAAGTACGACCTGCAGGTGGATGCCCCAGGCTTCAAGAAAGACGTAAAGAAGGGCGTAACGATCGAAGTGAGTACGACCTCAACGGTCGACTTCTCCCTCAGCACTGGCGCAGCGAGCGAAACCGTTCAGGTGACCGCCGATGCGATCGCGCTCAACACCACAGCGCCGGAATTGGGCAGCACTATCGAGGCCGCCGTCGTCGCTGCGTTGCCGGAACAGGTTTCTGGTCGTGGACGCCAGATTGACCAGCTACAGTTCCTGGCTCCTGGTACGACCGGCGACAACTTCTCTCACCGCGTCAGCGGCGGCGTCGACTTCGAACAGGAAATCATCTACAACGGAATACCCGTTCCCCAGTCGGAGACCGAAGGCTACACCGTAAACTACAACCCGCCCTTCGATCTGGTGCAGGAATACAAGGTTGAGCGGACCACGTTCTCGGCCCAGTACGGCCTGGGACAGGGCGCATTGACCTACCAGATGAAGTCGGGTACCAACAGCTATCACGGTAATCTCTTCGAGATCAATCGAAACAGCTTCTTCGACTCGGTAGGGTTTTTCAACGGTCCGCCCTGGAACTCGAATAACACAAGGAACAAGCCGCCTGTTGATCACGAAAACAACTACGGCTTCTCCGTCGGCGGTCCTATCCGCATCCCACACGTTTACGACGGCCGCAATAGGACGTTCGGCTATTACGCACAGGAGTGGTACAAGCAAAACACCCAAAACACCAACAACGGCACCGTGCCGACAGCGGCTGAGAAGGCCGGAGACTTCTCGAACTTCCTGGGCGTAGATGCTAACAAAAATGAGGTCGTTATTCCCATCTACGATCCTCTGACGGGCGCGCCGTTCCCCGGCAACAAGATTCCTGCGAGCAGAATCAGTCCGCTTGCGGCCAGCATTCTCCAATATATTCCTGATCCCGACAACCCGGGCACCGGCGTCGGCGGACAGAGCAACAACAAGAACTACGTCCCGTACATTTCTCCAAACATTCAGCATGTATGGGGCTTCACGGTCGACCAAACCCTCACCCCAACGCAGAGCCTGCACTACACGGAGTGGCGCAACACGTTTCACAGCCAGGGTTTCGACAACAACCCAATCGTCGTGGCTCCCAACCCGCTGGAGAGCCTGCGAGACTATCCAAACGTCGGCACCGCGTTCCTGCTGAATTACACCAATACGCTTACGCCGCACCTGATCATGACGGCAGCAGCCGGCTGGATTGGCGAAATCAACAACCAGTTCAACGTCAACAAATTTCCACCAGTGGACAACTTCTTCGGCGTGCTGCAGGAAGACATCATGCCGAACATCACCTTCGATGGTCAGCACAATACCACCAGTTTCGGCACCAACGGATCCAACTCCGGTTCGGTCAACCGGAAGCTGGGCATAGCGCTGGTGAACAACTGGCTGTGGACCAAGGGGCGCCACACCTTCAACATCGGTGGCGAACTTCGCCGGTCCTATCAGGACGACAACGAGGAACAGACCGAGGGCGGTCAGTTCAACTTCAGCCAGAAGCAAACCTCGATCCACAATGCAAGCGACCCCAACTTCTCAAACTACGGCAGCTCGTTTGCCAGCTTCCTGCTTGGTCTTCCGGATAACACGAACCGGTCCAATTCTCAGGAAGAGAGACTGCGTAACTGGGATTTCGCTCCGTACGTTCAGGACGATATCAAGCTGACGCCAAAATTGACGGTTAATCTTGGCGTTCGCTGGGATATCCAGGTGCCCTTCACCGAAGAGCATGATCTGATCGTCTTCTTCGATCCAGACAACCCGGGTACCAACCCGATCGCGGGCATACCGGGAGCTGCTACCAAGTTCGGCAACTGCACAGGGTGCGCCGGGTACACACGCGCCGACACGCACTATACTCACTTCGGACCGCGCTTGGGCTTTGCTTATCAGCTGAGCCATAAGATGGTGCTCCAAGCCGGTTTCAACGTAGCCTTCCTCAACGGTGGCGCGTACGAGTACGGCACCAGCAAAGTCGCTGTGAACTACGGCAACCTGTTGACCGGACAATTCCATCGCGCCAGCTCCGGCACCTTCACCTCCGCACCCGGATCGTGGGATACCAATCCTATTCCGGCGACCGTTGCTACACCCTTCAGCCCGGGCCTCGGCAACGGAAACACGATCAATGCCTTCAGCCGCAAGAATGGCTACGCACCTTATAGCCAGCAGTGGAACGTCAACCTGCAGCGCGAACTGCCGTACAACATGTTCTTCGAGGCGGCCTGGGTCGGTAACCGCGTAATTCACCTTCCGAGCCAGAACAACAAGATCAACCAGATGGATCCGAAGTTCGACGACCAATACGGCAACGTTCTCAGCACCTGCGCAACGAACCTCGGGAACTCCGTGCTGTCGGATAGCTTCCAGGATGGTTGCGCCCAGCATGATGGGTTCAGCCTGCCTTACCCAACTTTCGTCACCGACTTCGGCGGATCTGCCACCGTCCAGCAGGCACTCACGCCATACCCGCAGTACAACTACATCTTCAACAACTTTGAGGGCTTCGGCACGACCTACTACCAGGGCGCGCAGATCACTCTGGAAAAGCGGTTCTCCAGCGGCCTTGCGTTCCTGACGGGCTACACGCTGTCGCGCCTGATGGACAACACCAACAGCGGTTTCTCAAGCTTCACCTCTGGCGGAATCAACAAGTACAACCAGAAGCCGGAATACACGATCTCCAACTCCGATACGCCGCAGACTCTCAAGGTCAGCGGAACCTACGAGCTGCCGATCGGTCCCGGCAAGAAGTTTGTCAACAACCGCAAACTCGGAAATGTCGCCGGTGGATGGCAGGTGGGTTGGATTCTCAACTATCAGGCCGGGACACCGATGTCCGGTTGCTCATCCAGCTCTGTATGCGAAAGCGGCTCGCCATTCCCGAACGGCTTCAACCGGCCCGATCGTAATTCTTCAGTCAAGCTCTCCACCGCTTCCTACAGCAAAGTGCGTGATTACTTTACGGCAGGCGGCACGGGAACCGGACCATCGATGTTCGATCCGGCAGGCTTTACCACAACCCCGACGCAATACGTCATCGGCAACGCGCAGAGGATCTACGGAGACCTCCGAAATCCTGCTTACCTGATGGAAAACCTGAACGCCCGAAAGCACTTCTACATGGGTGAGAGGTTCCAGGCCATCCTGCAGGTGGACTACTTCAACGCCTTCAATCGCACGCGGTTCAACGGCCCTGATGAGAACGCGAGCAACGGAACCTTCACCCAGGACACCAGTACTGGATCGCAGATCAACAACCGCCAGGGCCAGGTCAAGGTGCAGATTCTGTTCTAGGTCTAAGCTGTCTCCTGAAATTGAAATGCTTGTCACTTCCTTGCGCCGGGCTGCTCTCATGCGGTCCGGCGACTTTTTTGCTCACCGAGAGCGCAACAAGCGTTATCACGGAAATCTATAATCACGAATCATGATGTCCTTTCCCGCCAGCATCCCGTATCGATTCACATTGCCGCTTTTGGCTTTGCTGCTGGCGATTAGCGTGTCTCCTCGAGCTCATTCGCAAGCGGGGGGAGACGAAGTCACACCGGAAGTCCAGCGTCTCTATGCCGAGGCGCACCAGGCCTCTCAGAACGGCGATGCTGCGGCAGCGATTGAAAGATATCGGTCGATTATCAAGCTCGCCCCTCACCTCGCCCCTGCATACAACAACCTGGGGGGCCTCTACTTCGATCAGGGCGACTATGCACATGCAGCGGAAGTGCTGAAACGAGGCCTTGAGCTAAATCCCAATATGCCCACCGCCGCCGCGATTCTTGGCATGAGCTATGTGCAACTTGGCGAAAATGACAAAGCCGAGCCCCTGCTACGCAAGGCGCTGAAGGCGAATCCAAAGGACGACAAGGTCGAGATGATGCTCGCACGCATGCTCATCAATGAAAGAAAGATGGATGAGGCGGCGCGGCATCTGAACGACTTTCTGGCACGCAACCCCAAGGATCAGCAGGCATGGTATCTCCTCGGTAAAACCTATCTACAGCTTTCAGAGAACGCGCTGAAGAAGATCAACGAAATCGATCCTGACTCGGTTGTTGCCCATGAGATTGCCGGCGAGATCGACGAGAGCATGCACAATTACGATCTTGCATTGGTCGAATACAAAAAGGCCGTGGATGCGGCCCCAGACAAGCCGGGTACGCATATGCATATGGGGGATGCTTACTGGTACATCGGCAAGTGGCAGTCGGCGCAGACGGAGTTCAGGGCAGAGCTCAAAAACGATCCCTACAACTGCATGGCTCATTGGAAACTGGCCAACGCGATTCTTGAAGCCAACGATTCCAACGACGAGGCTTTGTCGGAGGCGAATGCTGCTATCGAGCGGTGTCCTGCGCTGATGCAGGCCCGCGTGGATCGTGCCCGCGCTTTGGTCAGGCTTGGCAAGCAGCCCGATGCCTTGCCGGATCTGCTGATGGCCGAGAAAGATAGTCCGCGCGAGCCGAGCATTCATTTCCTGCTTGCAAATGTGTACCGGTCACAAGGCAGAAGTGCCGAAGCGCAGAAAGAAATGCAGACCTACGGCACGCTGCAGCGTGAGGCCAGCGCAGCAGTAGCGGGGCAAGCCAGCGATTCGAACGCAATCAAGAATGCGGCTCACTGAGGATGGATGTGACGATGTCGTTGGAGAGAATCGCCCGGTTGATCGCGACATTTTGCCTTTTCACGGGCTTGGCGCCGTTCTCTGCACTGGGCCAATCTTCCGCTGACGCTCTGGCAACAGCACGCGCTCTGACGGACCAGGGCAGGCTGGCGGAGTCTGAAGCTGCGTTACGCAGTTATCTCGATGGCAATCCCAACTCAGCGGACGCCCACTTCTTGCTGGGGTACATCTTGTTCCGTGAGAAAAAGGCCCGGGAATCCCTCTCTGAATACACGGCTGGTGCAAAATTCCGTCGGCCGCGTACTGAAGAACTCAAGATCGTCGCCTCGGATTACGTGCTTCTTGACGACTTCGTCGATGCCGATAAGTGGTTCACCGAGGTGGTTAGCGAGACTCCAGATGACGCGAACGCTCACTACCTGCTGGGCAGAACAAAATTCAATGAGAACGACTACCGCGGCGCAATCGCAAGCTTCGAGCGGGCTTTGGCACTGCATCCCAAAAACGTAGAAGCCGAAAACAATATTGGTCTCGCTTGGCGGGAGTTGAATGATCTCGATAAGGCGAAGGCCGCGTTCGAGGCTGCGATCGAGTGGCAGGGAGCGACGCCCACCGATGCACAGCCGTTTCTGAACCTCGGTAAACTGCTCGCCGCTCAGCACCAGCCCGACAAAGCCCTGGAGAATCTCAATCGGGCTCTCGACCTTGCGCCCAACAATCCGACGATCCACGAAGAGCTGAGCCATGTTTATATCGCGCAGCAGGATCTTCCAAGGGCCGAAGCGGAACTGGAGAAGGCGATTGCGCTCGCTCCGAATATCTCGAGCCTTCATTATCAGCTAGGCCAAATCTATCGGAAACAAGGTCAGAACGCCCTTGCGCAGAAAGAGTTTCAGCTGACAGCAAAGCTCAGCGGTTCGCATTCTTCAGAGAAGACGCCCAACCCGCTTTCGATTGCGAATCCGAACGAGCCCTGAGCCGCTCAACCGGAAATTTCACCGCCCAGCGGTAAGAGGTTTTCGTTGGTGGACCCGCCGCGAACGCTGCTATCCGGCTGCCGTGTTAAGCTGCCCAACAGTCGATGCGATGAGTGCTGCGCTTGAATTTCGAGACGTTTCCGTTACGGCCGCCAGCGGGCGGCCGTTGCTGCAGAGCGTCTCTCTAGCCATTGAAGAGGGCTCAGTCACCGCCATTATCGGCCGCAGCGGATCTGGAAAAACGACGCTGCTTCGCACCGCCAACCGCCTCATCGACCCCGCAAGCGGCGCGGTGCTTGTTGCAGGGTCGATGGAGAGGGACGTCGTCGCTCTGCGCCGCAAGATGGGGTATGTCATTCAGGAAACCGGGTTGTTCCCACACCTCACCGTCGAACGCAACATCGGGATCATTCTTGAGGCCGAGGGTCGTTCGCGTGCGCAGCGGGCCACCTGTGCCAATGAGCTTCTTCAATTGGTCGGCCTCGAACCCACGAGTTTTTCTGCTCGCTACCCGCATCAGCTTTCGGGTGGGCAGAAGCAACGTGTCGGACTGGCACGAGCCCTTGCGGCGAGACCAGAAATTCTCTTGATGGATGAACCTTTCGGCGCGCTCGATCCACTAACACGGGCCGAGATGCAGGACATGCTTCGGGAACTCCTCGGGCGCGTGAAGACTACAGTCCTTCTCGTCACGCACGATTTGGATGAAGCGCTGTATCTCGCCGATCGTATCGTCCTACTAAGCGAGGGAAAGATAATCGTGACTGTGCCTCGGGACGAGTTCCTCCGCTCCGATCATCCCGAAATCCTCTCCTATGCCGCGGCGTTTCATCGCGGCGAGGCTCGACCGCACACCAGACAGGCCGGTTCAGCATGAGCACGTCCTTCCTATCACAGTATGGGAGCGAGATCGGAACGCTCACGCTGGAGCACCTGTGGCTCACGGGTGCCGCGATGTTGTTTGCGGCGGCTCTCGCAATTCCGGCCGGTATCTGGCTTACGCGTTCGCCGCGCTGGGCAAAGCCAGTGATCGGTGTAACGAATGTGCTGCAGACGATTCCCTCGCTAGCCATGTTCGGTTTTCTGTTGCCGCTGCCGTGGCTTGGAGAGCGTGCTGCCCGAATCGCTATCATTGCGCTCACTGCTTATGCGCTGCTTCCAATTCTGCGCAACACGTACGCGGGTATTCGCGGTATCGATCCGACGTTGATGGAGGTCGCAAGAGCGATCGGGCTCACCGATTCACAGCGGCTGTTCAAAATCGAACTGCCATTAGCGGCATCGTTCATCTTTGCAGGACTGCGGACTGCGACGGTGACCTGTATCGGGATCGCAACCATTGCCGCTGCCGTAGGCGCTGGCGGGCTTGGCGAGCTGATATTTCGCGGCGTTGCCTCGGTCGACAACCGACTGGTTCTAGCGGGAGCGGTTCCGGCGGCATTGCTCGCATTGGTTGCAGACGCAGGGCTTGGATTACTCGAGAGACGATTTAGAGTCCCCGCACCTGAGAGCGCGCGCACATGAAGCGAACCATCCTGCTCTTTTGCTCGACTCTCGTCTCCATCCTTCTTGCCAGTTGCTCGCCACCGCGGCCTGATCATCCCGTCATCGGCGCGAAAAACTTTACAGAGCAGGTCATCCTCGGCGAACTCCTCGCCCAGGAGATTGAAGCGACATCAGGCTTGAAAGTGGAACGCCGCTTCTATCTCGCCGGCAGCTACATCTGCAACCAGGCCCTCGTTTCCGGCCGCATCGATGCCTACGTCGAGTACACGGGCACTGCCCTTACTGCAATTCTGAAGCAGCCGGTCAGTCGTGATCCGGGTGCAGTGCTCCAGACCGTGCGCAGCCTCTATGCATCCCGCAATGATGTCACGGTCGGCGAGCCACTCGGCTTCGAAAACACTTTTGCCATGGTGATTCGCGGAGACGATGCGAAACATCTTAACCTGACAACGCTGAGTCAGGCAGCGCAATTTACACCGAATTGGCATCTCGGAGTGGGCTACGAGTTTGAACAGCGCCCTGACGGCCTGCCGGGTCTGAGCGCTGCTTACGATCTGCATTTCGCCGGTTCTCCGCGGACGATGGACCTTGGCTTGCTCTACCGCGCGCTGACCGCTCACCAAGTTGATATGATCGCCGCCAACTCAACCGACGGCCCTATCCAGGCACTCGGGCTCGTCGCGCTTCAAGATGATCGCCACTACTTCCCGCCGTACCAGGCTGTTCCTCTGGTGCGTAACGAATCGCTCCGTCGCTGGCCGCAGATCGCGGACGCTCTCCACACCCTTGCCGGCAAAGTCACCGCCGATGACATGCGCTCTATGAATGAAGCGGTAGACGGCCAGCATAGCGATCCCGCCGAAGTAGTTCGCGAGTTCCGTGCACACCATTCGCTCTAGCGATGGGCGAGGTTATAGCCATCGAGCCGAATGCCTGGTTTCTCACCGCGCGTATCGGCGTCCAGCAATGAGATGGAGATCGTCTGTTTCTCGCCCGGCATCAACGCAACATAGTTATCGCTGAAGAGCGCCGGCACGATCAGGTCGCCACTCTTGTTCCGAATCGCTTTCACCCGAACCATCAATGCAGGCGATTTCGATACATTGTGCAACTCTGTCGTGATTTGCCATTCAGCGCCGTTGCGCCTGATGCGCGTCTTCGCTTTAACTTCGGCTGGAGCTAGTTCGCGGATGCCCTGATAGTCGTCCTCAATCGCGCCGCGCAGATAGAAATTCGAGGATACGACTTGTTTGTTCCTCATCAGACTCAAACGAATGAAATGTGTGCGCGAAAGGGCGCCTGGGAACTCAAGCTGGATTGGCGTCTGCGTGCTGTCTTCATGGCTGTCCAGCGTTGCCGTCTTCTCCCATTTAGCGGTTCCATCCATATCGAGGATCTGCGCATACGCGGTCAGGCCAACCTGATCGCCGGCACTGTAGTTCACCACTTCGACGGCGTCACTCGATGCGTTCCACTGGATGTGCAATGGCTCGGCGCCCTTCTTTGCGCCGTAGTAGCCGGCGTCGGTATCGAAGAAGTAGTCATAGGTCTGCCACAGCAGCGAAGGCCAGGCCGGATGGCTCATCCAGATGAGCAGCCCCAGCCGGTTTTTGCTTTGCCCCTCGAACATTCCTCGGTACGAGTCATAGTCCACAAACTGCGCGAAACCGTCCCATTGCTCGATATTGCTTCCCCCACCGTACTGCTTGTCGACGGCTGTGGTGAATGGGTTCTGTTCGTGATAGTCGTGCAGCGGCCATTCATAGCCCTGAGGCCACATGGCCGATTCCGGCATGGTTCGGCGCAGGTCATCTATCTCGACAACATTCGGTGAGCCCATCTCGCTATGCAGCTTCTCCGGCGCGTGTTCAAAGTAGTATCGCAGTGGCTCTACACGATAAGGCCCATGCCCGCTGACCGGCCCGTCGGCAGAACTCGAGATGTAGTGCGATCCCGGCTCGAGAGCGGCGACGAGGCTGCGAAGTCCATCATCGATCGGCTGCGGCGGAAATCCTTCATTGCGTCCGCAGAAGATGCCGAGCGAAGCGTGATTGCGAATGCGCAGAAGATAGTCTTTTGCATTTGTCAGGAACAAGTCGTTGTCGTCGGGATCGGGGCCGTCCCATGGATTGGCTAGCCAGAAGTCCTGCCATACTACGACGCCGTAACGGTCCGCTGCATCGTAGAACGCCTCATCTCCGATCTGCCCCACCCAGTTGCGGATCATGTTGAAGTGTTCGTCGCGATGATAGCGCAGGGCAGTATCGTACTCGCGAGTGCGATAGCGAAGCATCGACTCCGCGAATCCCCAGTTTCCTCCCCGAGGAATGAAGCGCCGGCCATTGATCCAGATCTTCAATGTGCCGCCATCTTCTGAGTACGTAAACTGCCGCACGCCTGCCTTGAACGAAGTCTGGTCTGAGACAACACCATCTGCCAGGAAGCTGATCGACACAGGATAGAGATTCGGATCTCCATATCCCACTGGCCACCAGAGTTTCGGGTTCTTGAGGTGCAGGTTCGGTTGTGACGCTGGCGACAACGCAACAGGCTTTGTGGAGTTCGCTTCCAAAGTCACCGGGGTCGAGACCGTTACGTCTCCAAAGGCGGCGCGCAAGGTTCCCGAAACTTGAACTGCACCCAGATTCCGCAGTGTCGTCCGAATCGTCACGTCAGCAGTCGTTGTGTCAGGCAGAGGCAACTTCGTCGTCACCAACGGGTCTTCAATCCGAACGGGCCCGGTTTTGCTGAGCGAGACATTGCTCCAAATCCCTGTGTTACGCCCGCGAATCGTCGACATCCAATCCCACCCGGCCGATGCGTGAAACGTCGGGTTGTCACGCCCGAGTGCTCCGCCGTTCACGGTTGGTCCGGCCTTGTCCTTTGTGCTGCCGGGATTCGCCGCGCGAATCATGCGTACCGCCAGAGCGTTGGCTCCGCCTGGATGCACGAATGCCGTCACATCGAAACGTCCGCGCATGAAACCGCCATCGATCCGGCCAACTTTGTGCCCGTTCAAATAGACATCGGCTTTCCAATTGATGCCATCGAAGTTGAGCCAGGTGTGCTCGCCCGTATGCTGCGCGGCCGGTGCGTTGAACTCATTGCGATACCAAAAATCAGCGCAGAAAAATGAATCAGAGATGGCGTACTGGTTGTCACCGAAATCCGGGTCCGGAATCGCGCCGTTGTTCAAGTAGCTGGTCAGAACCGTTCCCGGAACGGTTGCGATCATCCATCCCCGATCGATGTACCCGGGATTCGACAGTTCCTCTCCGTCCACCAAAACGAGCGAGGCTCGCTGCACGCGCCACGTTCCGCCCGCAAGCGGCAATGTTCCGTCGCCCTCCGGCGTTGCAGCTATATGGGCAACGGGAACCGGGCCGCCGCGCCCGAAGACTTCCAGCTCGCTCAGTATGTAGTGATCGCCCGGCTTCTGAGGGTTGCTCATCACCAAGCGCACGTACCTGCCATGAGCTGGGCTATCCAGTTGAAGATTGTCAGTTAGGCTTGATGATTGCGCGAGTGTCTTTATCGGGTTCCAGTGACTCCCATCATCTGAAACCTGCACTGCACCTTCTGCCGCGCGCTCAAGCCAAGACAGATTGACCCGATCGAACGTGCAGTTCGCGCCTAGATCGACATACACCCACTCCTCGCCGGTTCCCGCGCTCATCCACGCACTTGAGAAGATGTCGGGACCAGTCACGCGAATAGGCTGACCTCTATTGAACATCGCAAGCTCGGCAACACCCCATGAATGCATGCTTTCAGAAGAGAACTGCACGCGATACGAGCGATGCTTCACAGGGGCAGTGAAGGGAATGGATTGCATAAAGCTCGGCCCCGGCACAGACATGTCAGGCCACTCAGAGCCGGTCGCGCGCCCGATCTCCTTCCAGGAGGATGCATCATTCGATCCGAGCACAATGTAGGTCCAGGTACCCGTTAGAGAGCGCCCATAGATTTTGCGTAGATAAAGATCGAGGCGATCGATCTCCGGCGCCTCGCCGTCACCGTGTAGGTCAAATTCAACCCAGGCGTTGTCGCCCGATACATCGACGGACGACGTAACATTGCCGTCCAAAAACAGTTCTCTTTGTCGCTTCGGCAGAACGCCGGCATTGCTTGTCGACGTCTCGATCCACTGGGGAAGCGACGTCTCCTTGATGCCGTCGGTGACAAGTTGAGCCGTGAGGTTGTAGTCGTGAGCGCCGGACTGATACGCGGGCCGGTGCAAAGCGAGGTTGCGATACGTTTGCGTATCCACAACCAGAGAGGGTCCTGTGTATTCGCGCGGATCTCCGGGGTAAACCCCAACTCCGCGTGTGTAGTTCTGAGCCGATGCGGTGACCGAAACAAAAATGAAGGCAACAAGAACGCGATTCATCAAACACTCCGTGTTGCAAAAGACAAATTCTCGCGCTGCGTTCAGCGCAGCACGCAATCTCACATGAATCGTGGAACGACCAAGTGTAAACGCGATGGTTTGTGACCGCAAATGGCGGTTCTTTGGCGAGGCTCTGGCACATCGAAATTCAAAGATGCAGTGTCTGATCAACGAACCGAATGCGAAGCCACCAAACCTGTGGCAAGCAGCAGTCAGACGTGATCTGTCGTCCGATTCGTCTTCGATGTTCTTCTCGATCGGGTGAATGGCGACGAGTAGATGATCGGCTGACCGTCCGCTGATGGTTATGTCACGAAGTACCGCATCTATCCCATTGCGAAGGATGACCATGTCGGCACCCAGAGAGCCTTGGCCAGCAGGTTGGGGTTCCGGTAGCGGAGGTGATCCGGAAGGCGGGGATCAGTGAACAGACGTTCCGCCGGTGGAAGGCGAAGTATGCCGGCCTGGAGGTGGACCAGGTCCGACAGATGGCACAGCTGCAGGAGGAAAACTCGCGGCTGAAGCAACTGGTTGCGGAGGTAACGCTGGACAAGACGATGCTGCAGGACGTGCTCTCAAAAAAATGGTAAAGTCTTCGCGGCGTGGACCGATGGTGGAGCGCCTGGTAGGGAGCTTTCAGGTAAGTGAACGGCATGCCTGCCGGTCCTGTGCGTGCCAAGGGCAACGTACCGTTATCGAAGCTGCCTCGATCCACGGACTGAGTTGCGGATGCGGATCCGCGAGATCGCTCAGGCAAGAGTGCGTTACGGATACAGAAAGATCCGTGTGCTGTTGAACCGCGAAGGCTGGGACGTGGGCAAGTATCTGGTGTACCGGCTGTATCATCTCTTCATCAGTCGAAAGTCTCTTCGCGACGAGAACTGCCGGGCCGCTAAAAATGCGAATAAAATGGGATTTCTAACAACGATCAGCAGCATCCATCGCTGGAAAACAAGTTCACGTGGCCCTTCGCAGGGACGGTGCCAAGCCATTCTCCCGACATGATTGCGTTCCGTATTTCCTGAAAACTGCAACCGAATGTTCATCTCGCGAACCGAATCCATCCACAACACCGAGTGATAACAATTTCAAATGTTTCATTGCAAGAGGGTCTATGAAGGAGCACTTTCGGCAACTCAGCGACCGCGTCCATGGATCATGGATCATCCGGATTTTCGTATGGTTTCTCGTCAGCCTGGGTGCAGCAGGCTCGATGTCTGTTGCCCAATCGCAGGTCTCCCATCCTGACTGGCCGGGCCCTGGACAGCTCTTTGTTGGCACGTGTTATCAGCCCGTCGATCGGTCTTCCGAGGAGATCGATCATGACATCGCGATCATGAAGCACGCCGGATTCAATGTGGTGCGCATGGGAGATCTATCGTGGGACTCGTTTGAGCCGTCGCAAGGGGAATTCAAATTTGAGTGGTTCGACAAGATCATGGACAAGATGCAGGCCAACGGCATTCGGGTGATCCTGGACATTTCCGGTTCGCCTGCGCCTATCTGGTTGCATCGCAAGTATCCAGGCATCGATATCGTGAATCAATATGGCGAACGCCGACCGCCGGCGGAACGCTACATGGATAACATCAGCGATCCCGATTACGTGCGTGAGATCGGTATTTTCGCCGACAAGCTGACGAAGCGTTATGCAAAGCATCCTGCAGTCATCGCAGTAGGCTACGACAACGAGATTGGCAATGGATTCATGTCCTACTCGGAGCCGGACCGTCAGCGATTTATTGCCTGGCTGAAGAAACGGTACGGCACTGTTGAAGAACTCAACAAGGTCTGGGCCACGCAGCGATGGTCGCGCAGGTTGAATAGCTTCGAGGACGTAGACCTGCCTCTTGCCGATGGACCGGGCCCCTCCGAACGCTATCTGGATCTGCACAGATATTGGTCGGATGTGACCGTTGCGCGTCTTCAGGAACTCGATGGAATTCGTCAGCGAAACATGCCCAATGTTCCCGCAATATCCAATCTCTGGGACAATGCTCCCCGTCGAGGCTTCGATTACTTGAGCACATACAAGTCGTATGTGTCCTACGGAGCAGAGGGCTTTTACCCGGGTGATCCTGTGAGCGGAGTACTCCCTGCACTGATGGTGAAAGGAGCCCTCGAGACTCCTCTCTGGTTCAATGAGTTCACGGCAGGCGGAGGAGGATACTACGGAACTCCTGGCAAGAGTCGTATGTATGCCTATCTTAGCTTGGCAATTGGTGCGCAGGGCCTTCTCGCATGGACCTTCAATAGCCACCTTGGAGGAGAAGAGCAAGCGCTCTTCGGTCTGCTTGATCATGACGGGAAGCCATCGTGGAAGGTCGATGAATTCGCTCACATCGCTTCTGATTTTCGTGAACTTTCAAAATATGGCTTTCCTCGCTATCCGCACCCTGAGGTCGCTATCGCCTATTCCTTCGAGTCTTTCGTGGACTCGCATCCGAACGGCCCCTCCAACACAACGCTCCAATACTTCGCGCCTTCATACACCGAGCAGGTGCAGAATGCTTTCGAACCGTTTTTCCGTGCCAACATCGACACGGCTGTTATCAATATCGGTCATGACAGCCTTTCAAAATACAAACTCGTTGTCGTCCCGGCCGACTATGTGATGGACGCTGCCAGTGCGAAGGCCATCCGGGAATATGTGAGCGGGGGCGGGACCGTACTGATGACCGCGTTCTCCGCGAAAGTTGATGAGCGCGGACAATGGTTTGACACGCCGCTGCCAGGCAGGCTGAGCGATGTCTTTGGGCTACGCACCGCGCAGTTTTATAAGCCCGACGAAGCTCCCCAATTCGAGCTCGATGGGAAGCTCGTGAAGGGCCACCTTCGCTTCTACGAAGTGTTGGAACCCGGAACTGCAGAGACACTGGCGAGGTTCACGAACATCGCGGGCCAGCCTCCGGCAGTTACCGTAAACCAGTACGGCAAGGGACAGGCGATCTATCTGGCAGCACCGGCGCAGGCATCCTTCATCGATGCGATTCTTCAACGATTTCGAAGTCGCCTTGGCATACAGCCGGGACCTGATACGCCAGAAGGGGTTTACGCCCGGGTGGTAGATGGCCGCACTCTCTATGTCAATACGACAGAGCAGGTAAAGTCAGTTGCTCTCGGAAAGAAGGCGCACGGAGTGCTCTCACACAAGTCATACGACGGCGAGATGAAACTTGGTCCCTACGAGACGGAGTTTGTCGAGTAGGAGAGGCAAGCTCTGTGCTGGACTGTCTACAGGCGCAATCGCGGGTGAGCGGCCACGCTCTCTACTCACCACCGCACATGGGCAGCGGCAACGGCCAGCATCTCAGGCTCCGGCGAATTCGTTTCCGGAAAAGGAACCATGTTTGGAGAGAGTTGTCTTGCACGCGCAGCATGAACTCGTCTACAAAGTCCGGTCCGGCGAAATGCTGGCAAGCTCCAAGGCGTATTCAACATTAAGAACGTTCCAAAAGCGGTGTGGGATACCTTGGTTCGTGACTTCGAGATGAGTCAAGCACAAGGTCCACAAACGGCTCCCTGGCAAACAGATGCTTGTATCGGTGTCGACGGGTCAGGACCTGGGGCTCGCGACCCTCTCGGAGGCTCGCGCCAGTGCTTGCGTGTCGATGTACTCCCGGATGTTCGTCAGTTTTCCATTTCGAACGGTGATGTCGAAGACCCAATGGTCTTCGAACGTCTTATTCGTGGCTTTGATCTTCCCCGTAGCGACGCCGAGGACAAAAACCCGGTCTTCCTGCACTACGAATTCGGGGGGCTTTGGATATGTCGTTTCTATCTCTTGGGACGCCTTCTGAAGCACATCCGCCACTCCCGCGTGCCCGCGATGCGTGCCGGCCAGAGGCCAGTCCTCGCCCGGCACGATCCACTCAATATCCTCGGCAACCAGCGCCAACACACGTTGCTTATCGCCGCTGCCTACTGCTGCAAAGAAATCTTTCACGACCTGGACATTCTTTTCGACACTCATCGAAATTTCTCCATTTCCCTTACATCGGATCGTGTCCGATCTAATTCGGACGTTTCGGAACCATCCTTCTCGCGCCAAATCACACGGTGGACGATCGATTACTGCTGCTTCTTGAACAAATCCTGAAAGATGAGCCGACCCCAAGTTTTGCCGCGTGCGTGCACCAGCTCGCCACCCTCGTTGAACTTTCCCAGCTTGACGGGCGCGAACCCGAGTTGTTTGGCCAAGTCCGCCACGGGACCGATCGCGTCCTCATCGTCGCTCGACAGAAAGACGACCGGTGACTGCCCTCGACGATCGGGTCGGTAGCCAGTGTGGCCGCAACCAGGTGTTGGCGCCGGTGAAAGACTTCGCAACGAAGGCGGAGGACGGGAGATCGTCCAGTTCCTCAGGTGGGACTGGAAACGAATTCATCGCGTCGATGACCGTCTTGCCTTTCCAGTTCGGCAGGGCCTTCGCAATCTCGCGATGTTCCCCGAACGGGACCGCCAAAATGATTGTGTCGGCCTCGAGTGCATCCCGCAGCGACTTGGCGACGACCGTGGATCCAACCGCCCGAGCCTGCGGCGCCAACGCCTCGGGTGACCGGCGACTCGCGACGGTCACGTTGATGTTCCTACGGGCGAAGGCGTGGGCGAGGGCCTGGCCGATCTTGCCGAATCCTACAATTGCGTAGCTCATAATGTCTCCGATCTCGTGTTAGAACCAAAGTTTGTGACGTGGTCCCAGGACTGGCGTGCCTGGAGGGCCAGCCACGGACCGCGCCGGGGTCAGACCTGCGCCATGCCTCCATCGACGGCGAGATCCACACCGGTGATGTAAGAACTTTCATCAGAGGCGAGGAACACGACGGCGGCCGCGATTTCCTCGGGCATGCCCCTACGACCGAGTGGAATCTGCGAGGTGAACTGGGCGACCGCTTGCTCGGCCTGTTCAGCTGTGAGGCCCGTCGTCGTCGTTAAAGCTGGGGTATCGATTGCTCCCGGGCTCATCGAATTCACGCGGATGTTGCGGTCTTTCAGCTCCATAGTCCAACCGCGCGCGAAGTTGCGCACAGCCGCCTTACTGGCGGCGTAGGCGGTAAAGCCTGGGAGTCCCAACACGTTTGAGACAGAAGAATTCAGGACAATCGAGCCGCCGTCTTTGAAGAGGGGAAGGGCCTTCTGCACCGTAAAGAACAGCCCCTTCACGTTCACGTCGAAGGTCTGATCAAAGTGGGCCTCAGTAGCTACTGCGAGCGGTGCGACTGTACCCGCGCCCGCGTTTGCGAACAGTACGTCGATGTGACCATGTTTCTCTTTCACTACGGCATAGAGCCGGTCGAGATCTTCCAAGCGCGACACGTCGCCCACAACCGTCGTAACACTTCTCTTGAGGAAGGTTGCGGCCTCCTTCAGCTCTTTCTCTCGTCGCCCAGTGATCACGACGTGCGCACCTTCTTCAACGAAGCGCTTGGCCGTGGCCAAGCCAATCCCGCTGCTTCCGCCTGTGATTACCGCAATTTTGCCTGCCAATTTTTGTCCAAGCTTATTACTCATAGGTTTTCTCCCTTTTGTTCTTCGTTGTTTGTCTGTTGAATTTGAGACCATGCGTAGTGCGGTCAGATTTGGGCCAGGCCGCCGTCGACGGCGAGTTCGCTGGCGGTCATAAAGCTGCTGTCATCTGACGCGAGAAAGGCAGCCGCCGCCCCGATCTCCGCCGGATCGGCCATGCGCTGGAGCGGAGTCATCGAGGCGTAGGCTTTCTGGCCCTCCTCGCCTAGCGCTGCCTTCGCGAGTTCGGTCGCCGTCGCCCCGGGAGACAGCACATTTACCCGGATGCCGGTGCCCTTCAGGTCCTCCGCCCAGGTCCGCGCGAGGTTGCGCACTGCCGCCTTGCTCGCGCTGTAGACGCTCATTGTCGGGGCGCCCGTGGTACCGGCGCTTGAGCCGGTCAGAATGATCGAACCGCCCCTGCCCATCAGCGGCAGCGCCTTCTGAACCGTGAAGATCGTACCCTTCACATTGGTATCGAAGGTTTCGTCAATGTGCTCGGCGGTGATCTTGCCGAGCGGAAGGGGACTTCCCGCCCCGGCATTGGCGAAGACGATGTCAAGGGTTCCGCGCTCGGCCTTCACCGCCGCGTAGAGTCGGTCGAGGTCGCCCAGGTCGGAAACTGAGCCCTTCACCGCTCTGGCGTTGGGCCCGAGGTCGGCCACAGCGGCGTCGAGCTCTTGCTGCCGCCGCCCAAAAATGAAGACGATGGCGCCCTCCTCGATGAAGCGCTTTGCTGCAGCGCGGCCGATGCCGGTAGCCCCACCCGTGATGACTGCAACCTTACCTTGAAGCTTTCCCATATTTACTCCCTTCGGAATGCGCGAAGCATTCGGTGCACTTGGGTAGATTCTTTGGCGGTGGACGAGAACTGCTCAGGAGTCCTAATCTTTTGTCTATTCGTCCAGAAGGAGGGCTCAACTGAGCTGTTTTGCACCTTTTGATGGAGATGGAACGCGCGGCTCTGGGAAAAGGAGTGTAGGAGTTGTGACGCCGGAAGGAAGGAGAATGTCCGTCAATGTTGACGGCCTCTCCTACTTGATACTGCGCTTGTCCGACGAGCGACGCTGTGCAGTTTCGTACAGTCCTCACAGAACACCAAGAGATGGAGTCTAAGTTGGACCCGATAACAGACATCTTCAGAACAATGCAGGTAACCGCTTTTGCTCTGCACAGGCTCGAAGCCACAGCGCCGTGGGGCGTGAAACAGGAAAATCAGGCCGAAGAAAAAGTCATATCCTCGAAAAACAAGACTTCCCCTACAGATTTGGCGCACTTCGCCATGCTTTCGCGCGGTAACTGCTGGCTGAGCGTAGAAGGCATTCCGGACCCAATTCCTCTTACCGGTGGCGATTGCTTTTTGCTGGCTAAGGGGACTTCGATTGTTTTGCGCGACAGCCCGCGAACACGTCCGAGGTCAACCTTCCGCGAAATCGGGGCCAAAGCCAACGGCAATGTCGTTCTTTATGGAGGCGGTGGCGCACCGACGACAATCGTCTGTGGGTCCTTCAGTTTCGATCGCGCCAGCCTGACGCCGATCACTCAGTTATTGCCGAGCTTCATTCTGATTAAGGCCGATCAGAAAAGTACACTTGCTCTTCACAACGCAATGCAGGCGCTGGCATCAGAAATGGCAGAACAGGCGCCGGGATCTGAAGTAGTCGCGAGTAGGCTGGCCGAGGTTCTGTTTATCCAGGTACTCCGGACGCATATCGCGTCGGGACCGGAACGCAACAAAGGATGGCTTCGTGCCGTTTTCGATCCTCAACTGGGCAATGCCCTGAGTGCCATTCACGACAGAATGAATACACCCTGGACGGTCGAATCCCTGGCCGAAGCGGCGGGCATGTCTCGCTCCGCATTCGCAGTACGTTTTAAGGAGCTTCTCGGACAAACTCCGCTGGAATATGTAACCGAGTGGCGAATGCAGAAGGCGATGCAGTTACTGCGACAGCGCGATAAAAAACTCATAGACGTCGCGCGACTGGTCGGTTACGAGTCGGACGCTGCGTTCAGCAAGGCGTTCAAGCGAGTTGTCGGGGTTAACCCTGGTGAATACCTCAAACATGGTTTTGAGGGCCACGTCACAGGCCACTAGTTGAATTTTCTAAGCCAGATATTGCGCACTGAGATCTTGCAAGGCTGGCTCTCGATCTCGAAGCCGATAAGTCCAGGTTGGTTGTTGATCGAGTCTTGGCTGTCATCGATGAATACGGCCATTAGCTGGCCGTTCATGATGTGCATCATCACACTGCCGCGCGCGATGATCTCGTAGTCGTTCCACTCGTTTACCTTCACGTAGCCGCCCAAGGCCCGGATGTCGCCGATATTTGCGACAAGACGATTGGTCTGGCCAGGGAGGGCCTCCGTGACTTGACCGCGATACGCGAGGATGCCCTGCATCGTGTTTTCGGAGTACCACTGACCTGTATACGACGCAGTTGTGGCGCTGACAGGAAACCAGAAGTCAGCCTGCGGGCCCGTCATCATAAACCTGAGATCGTAGGGCGGCTGTCCTGCGGGCTGCGTTCGCGTCCAGGGTATGCCAGTGACACTGCGGTATTGGATTCCGCCACCTCCGCCCTTTTCAATTTTCATCTGCAGCTTCAGATTGAAATCGCGTGTTTTGTCCCCACGATAAACGATGTAGCTATTGCCCTTCGGCTTGCCCTCGAGCGTTTCGCCCACCATCATGCCTCCCTCGATTCGCCAGATGGATGGATCTGCATCCCATCCCGTAAAGCTCTTAGCATCAAAGATCTGTTTGTACCCCTCGTGCTCGTTTGGATCATATGGCGCCGGGTCGTGAAACTTCGGCATACCAGGAATCTTCTCTCCGTGCGGTCCCAACTGTGGCGGCTGCGCAGCGGGAGACTGCAACGCCGGTGGTACAGTCTGAGCGATGAGTGTAGCTGTGAGGAGCATGGAAATGAGACTCACTGAGACTACAAGCAGGCCGGGTTGATGATCCGAGCAGATGCGAAGGTCATTCGACGAAGACATTAAGCGTCCTTCCTTTCCAAGTTGGGC
>Ga0157375_10000854_pt1 | contig 26527 bp, 21 predicted proteins | sample M35metaG_FD_115311 | JGI IMG/M metagenome (GOLD analysis project Ga0157375, IMG submission 115311) | Miscanthus rhizosphere microbial communities from Kellogg Biological Station, Michigan, USA - M3-5 metaG | ecosystem: Host-associated > Plants > Roots > Rhizosphere > Soil | place: USA: Michigan... | reverse complement strand
TACGGCGCGCGCAGCCAGATGCCGTCGAGGAACGATACGATATAACCGTCGAGAGTCGCCTCGACGAGACCTTTGCGCTCGAGCCCCATGTCGCGCACCACTTTGTTTGCAGCAATCGCCGCGTCTTTGTTCCACGACTCGAGACGGTTGCGATCCGTGCCGACTTCAGCCAGCGGAATGCGTGTGCCGGTGCGTTCGCTCGCATGGCACCCGGCGCAGTTCGCGGTGAAGACGGCTTTCCCACGCTCGGTCTTGGCGGCGTCGATGCTAAACGGATACTTGGGAGCGGGCAGGGCGCTCAAATATTCGTGCAGCCACTTCACGTGGCTAAGGAATTGATCCTTGTGCTTGGGCGGCGCACCAAGGAGCCCGAGTGCCGAGTCCATGACGACCGAATAGGCATCATGGCTGTCGCCTGCGAGGTTCATGAACATGCCTTTGTCCGCCTTATACTTCTGCAGATTCCAGATGGATGGCATGTCGGTGGGTCCGAAGGTATTGTCCATCGGGACCTTAATCATGAAGTACTTGGTGAGGTTCATCGCATCATCGCGGCCGCGGCCCCAATCCGGAAAATCTTTGCGGTAAATCCAGGCGAATTGTGCTTCGCGCTCGATGAGGCGCTTTTTGGTGATGGGAATTATCAGGAAGCGGTACAGCAACTGGTCGATGACATCGAGCTTCGTTACGAGATTGATCTCGCGCATAAGCGTGTCGGCGTTGAAGCGGGGGTCTTTCGCGCAGTCGATCAGATACCGAAAGAAACTTTCGACGTCCGTCGTGTGGCCGGGGCCGGCAACGACAAAGGTAGGATTTTCGTCAGGTGTCGCGCGATACGTAGTGGTATGACAGACGGCGCAATTGTTCGCGACTCGCGCAAACCCGATGACTTTCTTGGTGAACCCTACCGGCAGCTCCTGCCCCTGCTCCCAGGGAACGCCCAGCGCAGCATAGCCGCCCGGTGACGGCAGCTTGTCGGGAAAGACGCGCGGCAGAACGTAGAAAATCCAGTACGGAATACCGGCGTCCTGCTCGGCGCCGATCGACCCGTACTTGAAGCGCATATCGGCGCTCGCCGTCACCCAGTCCGGTTGCGGTCGCTCGCGGAACCCGCGATCCCATCCGATGTATGCGGAAACAGCAATCAGAATCCCGATCAACAACAGTACGATCACAATGCGCCTGCGGCGAGAACTTCCACGCTGTCCGATAGTCATGAGCATCCCTCCGATGCGTGCGTCACGTGCACGATCTGCATCAAAACGTCTTCAGATATTCGAGCAATGCGGATTTGTCCGCTGCCGGCAAGTTCGTTCCGTACGCAGCGCCCTCGTGTCCGCGATTCGAATTGCCTTCCTGCGTGGTATCGTAGCGCGCAAACTGACGGCCCTTGTCCTCGGCAGCCGTCGTCACGAAGCCCACGTTCATCGGGTCATACAGATCGTTGCCTCTATAGAATACTTTTGAGCGGCGCTCCACCGGTTCGAGCAATTGACTCAGCGTCGGCACAGAGCCGTTATGCAGATACGGCGCGCGCACCCAGAGGCCGTCAAGCGGCATGTTGGCGTAGCCGAAAGTTTTGCGGAAATGCTGGAAGCGATGCGGGTAACCCGCATACAGCGTGCTTTGGTTGACCGCGAGCGTATATGTGTACGAATCGAGCCGGCGCCGGTCGGTGTCGATGAGCGCAATCGGAGTCACCTTGCCGACCTGTGCTCCGGTGAAATCCTGGCCGCTGACGCCATGACAGTTGGCGCAGTGTTCCTTGTAGATGCCGGCGCCACGCTGTGCGAGTGGCTGATCGATGGGGAACGGATACAGCGGCGGTTTGAAATCGAGTAGCCAGTCCTCGATGCGGCCGATCGCCTCTAAATCGATGGTGGGCGGTGTCGTGCCAGTGCCGAAAGCAGCGCTTTTGTTGCGCTCCTCGACCATCGTGTTGTTGCCGTCCCAGTGCAGCTGCATGCCTTTTTTCTTGCGCTGGTTCCACACCGACGGGAAATCCGACGCACCCATAAGCTCCCGGGGGTCGAGCCTATCCATCGGAAAATTGAACAGCACCTTGGCGGAGTTGAAAGTGTCCACGCGCCCGGGCCCCCATGGCTTCCCTTGCTCGAGTTGCCGCAGCACGAAATCGAAGCGGCCGCGCAGGCCGAGCAGGCGCTCGCGCATGATGTAAATCGCGAGCGGATACACGATGTAACGGTCGACGAGGTCGAGATCGTCGCCCTGTTGCTGCAGCACACGGCGCGTCTCGGGAATGATGTACTCACTTCTGAATTTCGGATCCGCTGCGCAATCGAAAAGGAATTTCTCGAAGCCCATGATATCGAACGTGTTGGCAGGCATGCCGAGCACAAGACGCGGCTTCGCGTCAGCGGTCTCGCGCACTGTGCTCGTATGGCATACGGCGCAGTTCAGGAAGGTGCGATCGACACCCATGTAGCGGCGCCGTGACATGCCAACCGGCAGATCCTTGCCCTCTTCGTAAATCAGGCCCAACGAACGGTAGCCGCCCGGCAGCTGCTGCGAGCACACTTGTGGCAGCGCCTGGAAAATGCCGTACGGAAACCCCGACTCGTGTTCGCCGCCGGTGGAGCCATATTTGAAATGCTCTGCCGGATCCGCGTAGACCACGGCGGTATCACCGCCGAAACGAAGTACGACGTACGCGATGACGAGCCCCGGCACAACGATCAACAGCGCGACGAGCAGCAAAAATCGCAAGCGCCATACGCGCGCACTGGCTGGCGTATCGTGGTTCATGGCGTCAGTCCTTGTTCGGAGGTGGCAGGCAAGGGCGCAAGCTTTCATACCCGCCGGGCAGTGTGCTCACATCGTTCGCCAGGCCGCGGCTCTCTTTTTGCAGTATGTTCTGCACATAGGTGCGCAGCGCTGCGAGATCGCTGCTATCGCGCCAGCTCTCGGGCGTCGTATGCGCTCGATACAACGCGTATATCGGCGGCATTGGTGTCTTGATGCGTTGGTCGGGACTGGCACTCCACATGGCTAGACGAACCTCTAAACGCGGCGCGCAGTGCTGGATGTTTGCGGCGACCTGAGCCGGGGTACCCTCGAGAAAATTCGGCGGCAGTCGATCAGCCGATTGATGGCATGTCGCACAATATCGATAAAACGGCGTGAGCACGGAACCGCGTTCGCTGTTCGTATTTGCTGCTTGCCGGTTTACCGCAACTTCGAGCGGCCCCATTCCGCTATCGTTTTCGCAGCACCAAGTGAGCTGCTGCATTCCGAGCCGCGCGTAAAGCGCTGACATGACGCTTGCACGGCGGAACGGTCTCCCGGAAAGCATGCCGGTAGTTGCTTCGACGGGTTCGTTTGCCAAATCGTCTAAAGCCTGATTCACCGCTTCAAAGTCATTGAAAGTGGTGACAGTTACCCTGCCCGTAAAACTCTGATCGTATGGCTGACGTGCAGCCATTGCAGAAACCGTCGGCGGCCATGTGAACCGTATGTTGTCTAGCGAACTACCGTCCGCGGTCCGCGCTGATCGACCGGCGCGAGCTACCCGCAGCACAATGGTCGGACGGTTCAGTACCGGGTCATTACTCGATTGGACGAGCAAATCCGTCATCACGCGCTTTACCTTGTCGTCGACTAAGGTCAGCTGATCTACGGAACCGCCGTTGATCTTACCGGCTTCGATATAAACGCGACCGCGAATCGAAGCTCGCGGCTCAGACTGCTCGACCGATGGACAGTCGAAGTCGAGACGCTGCCGCCGCGTGTGCACCGCCTTGCGACGGAATTCGCACGCAGCAGAGTAGGTCGACCTGCGGTAGTGAGGCGCAACCCGGACGAGCTGCGTATCGAGGCGGCGCACGTCCTGCTCGGACAAAAATTCTGCGAGACCCGCGACTGCTCGTCGTGCAAGCGTGGCCGGTTCATTGGCAGGCCATGTCTCGAGTGCCGATCGCGGAGTCAGCGGATCGAATAACGCTGCTACATTGGCGCCGTTTGACGCATTGACTGAACGATTCGAAATATCCGGATTGGCTAGCATCAAGCCGCCAGGCCACTTGTTCCTGGCATTGCGGTCGAACGCCGCAACGACGCGATCGCGGAACGCCGGCGAGTGGTCTGCGAAGCCTTGGCCAGCACTCAGGCGGAACTGCACTACGGCTCTGAGCAGTTCGGCGCGGCAACGAGTTGCCGCGTTTGACTCAGGCGCCGCACACCCTTCGCGCCAAAGCAATTGCGATGCTGCGAATAGATTCGCACGATCGGTGGCGTTGTCGATTGCGTACGGGATATCAACGCCATGTTGCGGCGGATAGCCGTAAAAATCCCGGCGTTCGGCGACGAGGCGCGAAGCGATGTCGGGATTCGCATTCGTCTCATCCCAAAGCTGACGCGCGAAAATGGGTGCCGAGTTCTGATGGCACGCGGTGCACATGGCACGGTTGGCGTAGGAGACCTGCGGTTTCTCGCCCGCGGCATAGTTGTTGACGACCTGAAACTCGAAGCGGCCGGCGGCTTCGTTATAACTGATGACTTCGATAGTATTGGAGCGCTCCTGAAAGCCGAGATAAAGCCGGTCCTTAAGCAGAAGGCCCGCATGACCAGGGTCATCGACTGATTCACCAACCGCGGCGACGACGACACGCGGGTACTTGAAGAAGTCGGGTTGCGCCGCAGCGCGCTGCAGTGAGCGGCCGAGTGGAATCAGTACTCGCTTAAGGCCGGATGCGCCGCTGTCCTCTGTTTTAAGCTGTCTTTCAATCTTGCGCAGGAGCGCAGCAAACGGATACGGAATATCGTACTCCGCGGTCTCACCGTACTTGCGCAGTGTCAGGAAGTCGAACAGCGAACGACCTGCGGGCGGCAGATTCGGTTCGAAGCCGGCCGGGTCTACGGTCCACAATTTGGCGGGCGCCGCACTGGCCGCTGTGCCGGCGTCCGCGGCCATTAGATTGCCGGCGAAAATATATAGAGACGAAGCACTAAGCGCTAACACTACTGCCAACGAAAGTTCTGCAACCGCCATCATGCACAGGCGCCACTATCCGCTGACCGCCGCCGTGCGCTGTTGAGTGCCGGTCCAGCAATCCTCGGCAGGTCCGGCAATAACCGATAACGTATCCGTGCGGCCCGCAATTTCCTTATTGAAGAGCGTGAAATTGAGCAGGAAGACTTTGTCCATGTACGCGCGGCCGAGATAGAAGCCGGGGCGTACCATGCGGATCTCATCGCGCACACGCAGGCCCCGCCGGCCGGCGAGATAGTCCGGACGTTCCTGATAGCCGGGAATTTCGTCGCTAAAAAAATAATCGATGATGACGGATTCACGGCGTGCATCGAGCAGACTCTGTCCGCAATAAAGCTTGGCGGGAAAGAGCAGCCATGTATCTTTGCCGTTTATCTTCGTCTTCGGCGGGTCGCCTTCGACGAGCCCCGCCTTCTGCAGTACGGCCAGATCGTCGATGCGGTTACGCAACACGCGGTCATTCCGGAAAAACACTTTGCCACGCCACAGTGCTTCGCCGACCGTTTCGAGCTCGAGTCCTTTAAGGTGCAGAGTCACACCGGTGAATCCGCCCGCAATTTCGGCAATCCTGAATTGTCCGCTCGATCCGCGCGGCAGCAGAATTTTTCCATCGAATGGCCCGTCTGGAATAGGGCCGGCTGTCAGCCGCGCGTAGATCTGATCGAGCTGCTCCTGGTCGAGTGCGGCAAGATTCTCGGGCGTGATACGCGCGAGTTCTGCGGCGCTGAGCGGATATTTGTATTCGATCTGTGCGAAATCCAGCTTCGAGTGATAACCATCACTGTACGGAGCGAATGAAATCTGCGGCGGACCGGGCTTGAACCAGCTTTGGATACGCTCACATCCGCTCAGAGACGTCAGTGCAAGAACTGACAGCGCGGAGAACACGGCGGCGATGCCGCTTTTACGCGTCGGATGCGAGCGGTTCATAAATGTAATTGCCCTTGTGCCAATCACAGCGTCGCAAGAAAGGCGGTCAGCGCTTTCTTGTCTTCCTCGGACAAGTCCTCGCCGAAGCGGTGACCCTCGTTCTCCACGCGCTGAGTGCATGTTTCGTAGTTACGCATCAGGAAATCACGCTTCTCTCCGAGGATCGCGACGAAGCGCTCCGGGTTTTTAAGCACGTCGTCGGCGATTCGCTGCAGATCGGGCACGAGTTCTTTCTTGCCTGCGCCCTCGAGGCGCGCGGGGTCTCGCTTCGAAAGATACAGATCCGCGATGAAATCTTTGTGCATGAGACCGCCGATGAAACCGACGTCGGTACCTTTGGGAATGCGCACATAGCCGGACCCGAGCAGCGGCTTCTCCTGCTTGCCATCCCAGCCGCGAATGCCGAGATCGACGATGATGTCTTCATTGGTTTGCGTGACCTTTGAGCCGCGCTCCCGCGGATGCAGCAACTCGAACATCGATCGCTTGTACAAATCGAAGCGGCCCTCAACGCTCGGATCGTAGGGTATGCAAGCGGGTTGCTTTGCGAGGGGACGGCCGTCGGCATCCACATAACGCGCGCGCGTGAACTCATTGCCCTTATTGCGCGGGTTTCCGCAAATTTCCGGGCCAATCGCGTTGTTGTGCATGAAGGGAGCGGTTGCCCACACGTTGACTAACGAAACATTGCGGTAGTAGCCACGCCCTTCGTTCTTCAGCGCAGCGCGCTCCGGCAAATCGGCGACCACTGCTCTTTCCCGCAGGGTGTTCGAGCCGTATTCCTGGTACAGGTGTCCCGCCATGTGGTTCGAGTGCAGGGAGCGACAGCGGAATGTGCCGACCTCCGTGACAGGTGTCGACTTGTCGTTGCCGAGGAAGTCCGCTCGAATCTTGCGCGGATGTGCATCATTGACCGCATGGAAATCACGATTTGCGAAAGAGTCGCCTGCACTCTCGGGCGTGCTGGAATGACAGCGCGCACAATTCTGCGCGAAGACGTCTTTGCCTCGCCGGGTCGCGCCTTTGCCGAACTCCTTGTCGAGATCATCGCTCAAGTCCTGGCGCGTATAAGCAGGTTTGGCGCCGCCTGGCGCACTGTGGGCGTTCCCGCGCGCGACGTTCAGATCGGTTGCATCAGACTCGGCCGACAGAAAAAAATCGAGCAGGTTGGTGAGGCGATCTTCGACCGCGCGAAAGTTCGCGCAGTCGCGCCGGCATTGGCCGATGTTGAACGGCGTCTGGCCATATCCGCGCTGTTGCGGATCGATCTGCCGCATATCGGTAAGGTGATTGACCCAGCATTGCTCGGAGCATGAGCCGATGTTGAAGTAAACGCGCTGAATTGCCTCATGCGCGCCGATGCTGTCCTCGCCGCCTTTCAGAATGTGATGAACGCCATTCAGAGTGAGCGGTTTGCCGCCGATATTGATTTGCGTTTTGTCGTCATTGCGTGCGCTGCGGGCCCAGCACTTGCCGTCACGTTTCGGCTCGCACCAGCATTTTTCTTCATCCTTTTCTGCGCCACACGTTGCCGCTTTGCGCCATTTCATAATCATCTCGCCCTCAAACGTTGGACGCTGCGAGACATTGAAGAGGGCGTTGATGGTTCCGGGATTGTTGATCTGATCGTGGGAGATCGCCGACGTGTCCGTGACGCCGGGGCGCGGATGCGCGAACATCTGCCATTCCAAACTGGTCGCCGGCATGCCGGAGCCGAGCAGCTCGGACATGCGGGTGTACTGGTTGCCGATCAGCCCTTTGATGTTTTCCCATTTGGGATGCGCGGGGTCCGCCGGGGGATTGAGCGGATCGAACGCGATATGACATGAGCCGCACGACGTGCCGATCAGGAATGGCGGCTCGACGGATGCATCTGCAAGCTTGGTGATGCGCTCGTCGGATGGTATGCCTGTGTCGCCGACCTTTGTTTTGCGAAAGCCGTCCCACGTCGCAGGATTCCCCTTGTTCGCGGCTTGCCATATGCGAGCGTCGAAGCGCGGATTCGGAAACTTGCGAAAGCCCAAGGCGCCCGTGGACGTTCCAAACTTCAGATCGCATGCGGAGTGCCGCTGGTCAACGGTTCCGTTCTTTGTGTGCGGGTCATTCGGATCGAGCGCGGCGTCCTTCAAGCCGCAGGCGGGATCCACGTAGCCCGGCTTGCCGACGAACTTGAGCAGGACGTCATCGCCAGGGCACCAGTCAAGCCCGAAAGTCTCCTCCATTTTCTGGGCGGGACATCCGGGCGCACCCGGTTTGCAGCAAGCCGGATCATTAATGATGCCCCATGCAGCAAACCGATCATCGCGCTGGTCCGAGCGCAGCACGCGAAACCAGTCGATAAGCACGCCTATGCGCTGCTGAAAAGTGTAAGTGTGAAAGCGGTCATTGCCGGCGGTCGCTTTGAACCAGATGAGACGCCCGACGCATTCAGACGTGTTCAATCCCTCGCGGGCGCAGGCTTCGAAATAGGGCGCATCCTGGTCGACGGACGGCTGATCAACGACCGTTGAGGCGGCGGCGATGGTGGGGGCCGCTGACGGAGATGGGGACGGCAACGGAGTATCGGCAGCCTCGAGCGCAATCGCACCCAATACGCCGATCACGAGAAGACCTCCGATTAGTGCACGATTCATGTTCTTCTCCCTCAACCGCTCGCCTGTCGCTCAGACGTGCGCCGGTGATAACAGATTGGGTAGCTCAAAACGCAACTGGAGCTCAGCACGCTGGTGTTCGGACGGCGTTCGACGCAGAGAAGGGTGCCCGATAACGGGTCTCTGAATCGGTCAAGTGCTCAAGCCAATTGATCGAGCCGCGCGGCTCGCCGTTCGACGAGGCTGTTATGTGCGATTGCAGCAAGACGTTGCCTAACGGCATTTTTCTCGTCCCTTACCCCTGACATCCGCTCAAAGTGTAGCTATTATGAACTAATCGCCATGTCGAACTATAAAGGAAAAAGCCGTAAGGAAACATCCTACGCTCATGACGCCGCCTCCAACTAGTCGAATGTTTCGCAAGCGATTGACGCCGGTTGCTAACATGCAGACAACCGTCAAGGTAACGTGCGCCGCGTCCGAAGCGCGCGAGAGTCGGGAAGGGTAACGCCGTGCTTCATCCACAATTAAATGGTCGCGTTCGAATTGCCGTCTCTACAATCGCCCTTTCCTTTATCCCCTTACTGTGTGAGGCGCAGTACGGCGGCCTTAGCTCATTACACCTTGCGGCATACACGGAGGGCCGCGGGGGATCTTTGGAAAATCCGTCAAGGGAGGGGCCAGGCTCGACTGACCGTCCCCCACCGGTATCTAACGATCGCCAGCAACCGGCGCCGCCTAACGATCGCCAGCAACCGGCGCCGCCGTCTTCGCGGCCAAGTGAGGATACACGGCATCGAAACCAGCCGTCCGGCGGAATCAGGTTCGGCGCCAATCCGGCGTTCACTCCGGGTGCACCCGCCAGCGACGCCGGCGGCGATGATCTTGCGCGCAATGGTCCCAGGTTGCCATTGGCATATCAGACGGGTATTTATGTCGTCCAAGGTTACGTTCGCGGCGGATGGCCATTCGTGATTGATTTTCTACCGCAGCCTGATAGCCGTACTTCAATGGACGTCACACTCGATGGACGGTTGGCGTTCACTCAATTACTCGATAGCGACGGAAGCAGTGGACGCCGGCTCGTGCACGTGACGCTGCCTGCGGGTCTTACAGAATCGCCACGTGCCGGGACATATGCGATACGTTCGGTGCGCATCCAAAATGGTCGCAGAGTGCAGGGCGCAGACGGCAAGGACGTACCCGCAGACGTGCAGCTTTATGGCATCGGAGCAGGTCCGCGCGCCGTCGGTTCGGTCGCGATCGAAGAAGTGACTTTCGAACCGGGCGTTTTGAAAATGGCGCCGGGTGCGCAGGCTTCCGCTTCCTACAGTTATAACGCCAAGTCCGCGTTCAATCGGGTTGCGGTAGAGATACTGAAGTTTGTAAATCGCGACGGCAATGTGAGCGCTGAGCGCGTGCAGAGTGATGAGCAGGTAGGCGTTCCGCTAGGCAGAAGTCAACGCGGGATCTGGAACGGCACAAAACAAAGAGAGGCACTTCCATCGCTTGGCGTGCACCGGTTGCAGGTTCGTGCATGGTTCAACTCCGAGGACAAGAGCTGGGTCGGCGCATGGTCGCCGGGCACCGTCACGGTCGCACCCTGACATTGCGCATGGCAATCAGGCGCACTAAAGCGAAGAAGCCTGTCCGTGCGCGTTCGCCGCGCGAAAAAATCGTGGCATTGTTGTGTTTCATCATCGCCGCTGGCGCCTTCTACTATCTAACGAATCTGCCCGCTGCCGTCGATCTGAAGACGATCGGCAAAGTGGAAGCGGGCGTCGCCGAAGATCTGGTGCTGCACGGACTCGACCCGCCGAATCGGCTGCTGTCTTACCAAGGGGCACCGGGAGAAACCGTCGACCTGCGCTTCGACCGCGCGCGTCTGCACCCCGAAACGATTGTTGCCCTCAATGCACTCGGGTTCAAACCGCCGGCTGACGAAGGTGAGATCGCCTGGATAACGCGGCACGGACGAAACAGCCAGACTGCGATCGACGTCCGGGTACATGCTAGAGAGGCCGCCTCGCCTAACCAGATTCATATTCTTCCCGTTGGCACGCCGGGTCGTCCGCGGCTCAGAGTGCGCACTGACGATAGCGAGCTCGAAGTGGAAATGGCAGTACCGCTTGGTGACAGCCGCGCCGATGCGAATTCCGAGAAGCAACTCGTAGTCCGCGATTTTTCAATCAAGTCGCTGCCCGGATCGTTTGCGATCAAAGTGATCGTGAGCGCGAAAGGAAGCCTTGATATGCAGTTCGGCACGAATTTGAGCGGCTCTGCTTTCGTGCCCGGGGCACTCGACGATGGCAGCGCCCATGGACCTGGACTATTGATCAAGGCAGTCGGCGTGCGCCAAAGACAAGCCGACGCGCCCTACGACATCTGGGCATGCGCTGCCACGCGCGGCGCCGTCTCCTGGGATCTGCGCGGCGGCGGACAAGGGAACTGCCGGGCGTCCAGCGGCGCGATTCGTGTAACGCGGTTCGAGCTCGGCGCGGACAGGGCCGCGCTTGCGCTTGCGGGCAGCGCATTCATCGTTAAGGATGGCGAACCGGTTACCGACGACTGGTACTCGAAGCTCGAGAACAACAAATTATTTGCGGCGCTGCTAGCGCTTTTCTACGCAGCGCTTGCACGGTGGGTATGGAAGACCTTCACCGGCGCCAAGGGCGATGATTGAACGCGGCGGCTAAAGCGCTGGATTACCTGCAGCGTTGCGACCGGCGATGCGCCCGGTAACGATGCATTCTGCGATGTTTCCACCCGATAAGTATAAGTGTCCGAAAGAACTGCCGAGCTCACCGGCCGAGTAAAGACGCGGAATCGGTTTGCCGTAAACGTCGATGATGCGCTGTTCGGCGTCATGGACAGGACCGCCCTGCGTGTTCGAGAGCGTGGGACGCACCGGCGCGCCGTAGAAGGGCGGGGTCTTGATCGGGGTTAGGGAGCCGGCGGGACGTTCGAAGTCAAGGTCGCGGCCGCTGTCGCACAATGCATTCCATCGCGCGATGCTCTTTTCAAACTGTTGCGCATCGATCCGGAGTTGTATGGCGAGTCCGGCAAGCGTATCGGCGCGTTTGAGGATGCCAAGCTCAACTTCCTTCAGATTGTCATTGCTCCATTCGTAGCCTATCCCTTCGTCGTTCGAAGTGGCCTTGCCCAACGGATACATTTTGCGGCCGTCTTCGTCGCACACCAGGAAGGAAGGATTGCGCGGGAATCGTTGCGTAACCGAATCGAAGTGCTGCAGCGGGCGCACCGCGGTGTCCTGGGTATACGGTTGATATTCGGACATGAAGCGCTGCCCGGTCTGATCAACCAGTATCCACGCCATCTTCACCTGAACTTTATGCGCCTCGCCCGGAAACCAGTCCGGCATGCGCTTGACGCGTATGCCGTACGGATATTTCTGGTCGGTATGCTGAAATCCATATGCGCCGTGCACATGCCACATGTGCCACAGCGCGGCGCCGAGGTGCTGGGCCATGCGAATGCCGTCTCCCGTATTCGTGCGGGCCGCTGCATTGAGTACAGGATGGCTTTCAAAAAACTGCGCCTTCATTTCACTGTTGCCCTCGAAACCACCGCACGAAAGTACCACTCCACGCCGTGCTTCGATAGCGCGTTCCCTGCTGCCGCTGGCTACTCGTAAGCCGCGTACTTCGCGGGTCGCCGGCTCGGCAATTAATTGCAGCGCCGGTGTTGCCAGTCGTATCTCGACGCCATGTTTGCGCAAATGGTCATGGACGATTTTAAAAAGCTTCGGCCCGCCAGGGGCCCCGTTCGCCCACGGGTAGTGCTTCTTCACATCGAAGTCCGGTATGTCGATGACTGTCGTATGGTAGAAAGTGTCGGTGCCGGGCAACGGATAGTTCGCGCGGATCTGACGGCGATACGGATCGCCGCTTTTTTCGCGCAGCGCATTTTCTTCGACCGAGTTCGCAATCACCGCATTGTTGATCTTGCCAAGATCGCGCACATAGCGTTCGAGCTCGCACATTCCGCTCGCCAGCACGCGCAGCACGTCATCGGGTGTGCGGCCGGCGTTCGTCGCTTTGAGATAGTTGAAAGCCTGCTCGGGGTCGCGCGCGCTGCGCACGGCGCCGTATGAGCAGATCGACAGGCCGCCCGGCACCGGTGATTTCTCGACCAATAACGTTTTGGCGCCGGCCTGAGCCGCATTGAGCGCCGCAATCCCCCCGGCCAACCCGAAACCCGCCACTACGACGTCGTATGACTCGTCAAACGAAGTGTTCATACGGCGCGCGCAGGAAACTGGAACGGCAGGCTCCTCGCCGGCTCAAAAACAATGATGCCTCCGACGCTAGCGGGCGGCACTACGTATAAACGGCTAGCGTCGAGCGCACCATGCGCGAATCCGGTGGCGGCAACATGTTCACGCGTCGCTTCGATGTCGTCACTCGCCAGCACGTATCCCGTGATCCATGGAAGGGCGTCGGGTTGGGCATTGAACGCGCGGGCGATCACCGCGGGAGAGATGAATAGCAGCCGCCCCCGTTGCGTGTCGATGCGCCACTGATCGTCCTCGCCGATAGGTTTCAAGCCCGTAAAAGCGGAGTAGCGCAGAGCCACTGCAGCCGGGTCATCGACACAGAGAATGACCGCAGTCAGCGCGACTGCATGATTCGTGTGGGTAAGCCAGCGCGGTTGCCATACGAGATCCGGCGTATGGTGCTGGCAAAACTGGATGCGGCCTTCCGGCATTACGTCCGGCGCTACGCGAACGACGGTAAAGCGTGCCGTATCTTCACCGTCGGGAATGCTGATCTGGCGCTGCAAGGCAAGCGGCGGATTGGGCGAAAACCCTCCTTGCACAAGCCGCGCGTGATCCGCTTCGGGGGCGGAGGTTCCAAAAGCGATCAAGTGGACGCCGACGTAGCGTTTGATTGCTGCGCGTAACTGATTTGCAACGGGCGAATCGCCGGTTGGCGTGAGACATTCGACGTAACCCCGTTTGAACATCACGCAGCGATTACCCGTGCCGGCCGGAACCAAAGGGCCGCCGGGTTCCAGGCGATGTGACTGCGCTGAAAACGGTGTTAGTGTGAACCCGAGCTTTTCGAGGGCGGGCGCCGCGGTGTCCATCTCCGGCACGAAATGCGCGACGTGATCGAGCGTAATGTCCCCGGGTTTCGGCAACTGCGCTGCGGCGCTTTTTGCTACGGATGCGGCGCCGCTCACGGGCGCCGCGCGATCATGTCGATGTCAATGCGCGCGGCGCGCGCTAGACCTCTGATGCTGACGCATGTGCGCGCCGGGCGCTCGCCTAGCGCGAAGTAGGTTGCGTACACCTTATTCATCCGTTCCTAGTCCTCTTTATTCGCATAGATCGGGCGTGCGCAATCAATCAGTAGCCGAGCTTGCGATCGACCTGATTGGTAAGCGGCTTGCCTGCAAGCAGGCGCGCGAAATTGGCGAACCAGGCGTCGCATAGGAAGTCCATGTAACGCGGATCGTCGCATGAGATATGCGGTGTGATGAACAGATTTCGCGTTTTCCATATCGGCGCGTCAGGGGGTAAGGGCTCGGGGCTGTGTACATCGAGCAGCGCGCCGCCGAGCTCTCCTTTGTTCAGCCTGTCGCACAGCGCCTTGTAGTCGACGACGGGCGAGCGTCCGATATTGACGAAACCAGCGCCGGGCTTGAGCAAATCCAGTCGCCTGCGGTTGAAGAGACTGCGGGTGCCTTCGGTCAGAGGTGTGGTGACGATGACGAAATCCGCTTTTGGCAGGATGGTGTCGATGCGCGACACCTTGTACGCGGCGTCCGCCGGCTTCGCGGCCTTACCGGTACGTGTCACCGCCAGCACCTTGAGACCCAGCCTACGCGCCGCGCGTCCGGCGGCCTGTCCCAAGTCACCAAAGCCGACGATCAGTGCCGTCTTACCTGCGATGGGCGTCGTGAAGATCGGATCCCACTTTCCATCGCGCTGGTTGTCCATGACGCTTGGCATCCGCATCTGCAGCATCAGCAACGCCATGGCGCAATAATCTTCTGCCTTGTCGCCATGAGCACCGCTGTTGTTGGTCAAGGTGATATCCGCCGGCAGCCAGTCGAGTGGCATGAGGCCATCGACGCCGGCGCCGGTGGTTTGCAGCCATCGCAACTGCGGCGCGCGCTCGCGCAAACGATCCCGCGGCGGGTTCGAGTTGATCATGAAATCTGCCGTCTTAAGCGCATTATCCATGATGTCGCCGTCCCAGCCGATGGTTACTTTCAAATTCCGGGCGAGATCGCGATGCCGTTTTTTCGCAGCGTCATACGTAGCTTGCGACAACTGAAATAAAGCCTGACGTTTGCGGCTGTTCTCGACGTGAAGATGATAGGTGCGTGGCGCTTTAGCTTTTTGTTTTGCCATGGATGATTTCAGAGTGGGATGAGGGGAAGAGTATCAAACCGCGACGAATCACTGACGATCGTGCGGCTGGTCAACAGGGCGGTATCGGTGCAAACGGGTATCCACATAAGGCCGCGCAGAGGAACGCGTGAAATTCCGTCGAGTGGCCACTCGAGCAGATCATCAACCAGGCGGCAGTGAGACCTTGCGTGATCATCCAGACGCCTTGTGGCAATGCATGCGTATCAGCGGTTCGAGCATAAGGTTTACTGAGGTTCGATATGCGCTGCTTTGACGATTTCGCCCATGCGCTTCAGATCGGAGCGCGTCGCAGCGAGCAAGTCAGCTGGCGAACCCACGGCGATGTCGGCGCCCTGCAGCGCCATTTGTTCGCGCACTTCGGGCAAAGTCAATGCGCGCTGAATTTCCTTGTTCAGGCGGGCGACGATCGGTGCCGGCGTATTCGCCGGTGCATAGATGGCGATCCAGAGCGTGATTGCATAACCGGGAACGCCCGCTTCCGCCAGTGTCGGGACGTTCGGAACGTTGCCGGCGCGTGCGGGCGTCGTGACGGCGAGAGGCCGCACGCGCTCTGCCTTGATATGCTGCAGCATCGACAGTGCGGTATCGAATATCAGCGCAACCCGACCCGAGAAGACATCGGGATAGGCTGCTGACGCGCTCTTGTACGGCACATGGTTCAACTGGATGCCCGCCATTACCGCGAGCGTCTCGCCGGCAATATGCGTTGTGCTGCCGACACCGGACGAGCCATAGGCGAGCGCGCCGGGTTTCGACTTGGCAAGCGCGATCAACTCCTTAACCGATCTCACCGGCAAATCGGGATTGCACGCGAGCACAGTCGGTGTGATCGCCACCATGCTAACCGGCGTGAAATCCTTGATTGGATCGTAAGGAAGACTCTTGTAGAGATAGGGCACTATGGCATGCGTGCCATTGCTGCCGAGTACCAGCGTATATCCGTCCGGGTTTGCCTTCGCGACGATATCCGTGCCGATCGAGCCGCCTGCGCCGCCGCGATTGTCGACGACGAGTGATTGCCCCAGTGAGTCCTGCATGCGCGCGGACAGGATACGACCGATGATGTCTGAGGTGCCGCCCGCTGCAAACGGCACCACAAAGCGGATTGGTCGTGCAGGATACTCGGCTGCAGGTGCGGCAGACGATGCGATTGATGCCGCCATCATGAGAATAGCCCAGCAAACCGCAGGCGGACCAATATCGAACGTTCTACCGCCGACTCTCATGTTTTTCCTGTCGCAAGCCGCACGTCGCGAGCCGCAGCGCCTGCTTATTTGATTTGCTTCGATTTGATATAGGGCTCCGCGACGAATGCAGTGTCCGGCACGTCTTTTTTTGCGGTGCCGCCGGCTTTGAAGATGTCGTTCATGCGCTTCATGGTGGCGATGTCCTGCGGCTCGAACGACACGCGGTAAATATTGTCCCACAACTTCGCATACGCTTGCGCGTCGTCTGCGGCCATGTTCGCCGCCTTCTGCAGTGTCTCAACGACTTGCTGTCGGTTCTTGCTGCCGAACTCCAATGCTTTACGCATGCCGACGATGAACTTCACCACTGCGTCCGGATTCTTCGCAAGATAGTCGCTGTGCACGATGCCGATGCCGATGTAAGGCACGGCATTCGACTTCGTCATCTTTTTCCATTCGTCGAGGAAGTTGCCAAGGCTGCGCAGTTTTACTTCATTCATCTGCACGACGGTCGTCGAACGTATTGCGGCGACGTCGATTTCCTTCTGAATCAGGAATTGGGCGAGCCGCGGCTCGGTGCCGGGCACCACCGTGTAATCGGAGGGTTTGAGGCCGTAATTCTGCTCGAGCAGCGCGGCCGCAATAGCGTGCGTCGCACTGCCGGGCGGCGACATGCCGATCTTCTTGCCTTTGAAATCCGCGAACGATTTAACCGGCGAATCTGCAAGCACTGCGAATTGCGCTTCCGCGAGCTGAGTGCCGAGAATGATCTTGATCGGCAGACCATCCGCGGCAATGTTAAGCGCTCCGGCAGCGCTGGCGCCGATTGCCACATCGATGGCATGCGCCGCTATCGCCTTGGTCGGCGCGTTCACGTCCGAAAATTTTATGTACTCAACATCGAGGCCTTCTTTCTCCAGAAACTTGCCCGACTCGAGCACCGAACCGAAGCCGAGGCTCACGCCGCTTGTCCAGTAAGCGACGCGCATTTTCTGCGCCTGCGCTGTTCCTCCAGAGACCAGCATAAGCATGAATACAAGGACCGGAATCAGACGACGTGGTGTTCGGGCAAACATTTCGTTCTCCTGGATGGCGATAACGATCAGATTAGCGCGCGCAGACGCCGTATATGCGCGATGGTTTCGGGCGAGGTGGCGTCGCGCGGCCGCGGGCAATCGATAGGCACTATCTCGCGCACCCGCCCGGGACGCGGCATCAGAACCACAACCCTATCCGCGAGTATCGCCGCTTCCTCTACGTCGTGCGTGACGAAGACGATGGTCATATGTTTCATCGCGTGGATGCGCAGCAGCTCCTGATGCATCTGCGCGCGCGTCTGTGCGTCGAGACGCGAGAACGGCTCGTCCATAAGCAGTATGCGCGGCTCGGTTACGAGACTGCGGGCAAGTGCGACACGCGAGCGCATGCCGCCGGACAGTTGATGCGGAAACGAATCCTCGAAAGCGCTGAGCTCCACGAGCTGCAATACATCGTGGGCGCGCCGCGTTCGCTCGGCGCGCGGCATATTGCCTGTCTCAAGACTGAATTCGACATTCTGGATCGCCGTGCGCCAGGGCAGTAAACGATCCTCTTGAAACATATAGCTGATGCTTCGCCAGTCGGTGAACTCGGAGGAGGGAACACCGCCAAAACATACATTGCCGCGATCCGGTTTGAGTATGCCCGCAATCACATTGAGCAGCGTGCTTTTACCGCAGCCGGAGGCGCCGAGGATCGCGAATATGCTCTGAGCGGGAACTGCAACGCTGATGTTCTGCAATACGGTCAGCGCTTCGCCGTCCGGGGTATCAAACCACTTACTTACTGCACTCACGGCAATCTCGCCCGGCGCGCAATCCGCCGCAGCCGCTGTCGGGATGTCAGCCACGTCCATCATCGCGATTTGACCGGCGGCCGCGCCGCGAATTCGGAGTCCCGCAGGCAGAGGCGTCCGCGCGGGTCCTGCCACAGTTTGGCATCCGAATGGAGTTTGCCCAGGGCTCGCGCAACAGTCTGGAAGTCGTAGTCGCTAAGCTGCGCAGCCACGTCCTGGTAGTAGAGCGGCGCTTTCTCGATCAGCGTAACGATTTTAGCCGCGACGCCGGCGATCTCATTTTCATCGGCATGCACCGTTGGCGGAATTTTGTCAGCCTTGCCGGCCACGTAGTCGTGGACCTTCGCGCGATCCGCATACGCGTATGCGATGCGCTCGAACCGCTCGCGCGGAATGCCTTCGCCGATCGTTGCATCGATACCGACTTTCGCACCCGTGGGCACGACGCCGGGTGGCATAACAGCGAGGCTCGGATCGAGTGGTTTTGCACGCGCGCCAGGGATCACGATCACATCTTTATCACCCTGCACACGGGTGGCAATCGCCCATTCGACGTCGGTTGCATTCCATACATCTATATCATCGTCGACGACCACGACATGCTTGAGGTCCATGACCGACAGCGCGGCGAGCAAGGCATTCTTACCTTCTCCCGATTGCTTTTTGATTGAAATAACCGCATGCCAGAATGCGCAGCCGCCCAGCGTGACGTTGATGTCCTTCACTTGCACACCGGCTGTCCTCAGTGCCCGGCGAATCGCGGTGTAGCGCGTCGGCGCTGCGAGCCAGGTGTTTTCCCATGGCATGTGCAGCGCGTAGTAAATGGCGTCACGGCGCTGCGTCACCGCTTTCACCTTGACGAGCGGATTCCAGTGCAGGCCACCCATCAGACGTGTAAATTCGCCGAAGCGTCCTTCCGGAAAATTCCAGCCGGTGGGCAGAATCTCAGCTTCGAGCACGATTTCCGCGCCAGCGATGCACGGCACATCGATCGTTTCGCAGTGTATGAGTTGGACCGGTGCGCCGCGTAGTCCGCCCGCAATGCCCATTTCGTCAACGCCGAGCGGCGCCCGAAAACCCGAGCCCATAATCTCGTACGGATGCGTGCCGATTGAAATCGAAATCGGACACGGCCGGCCTGCTTCATACGCGCGTTGCGCGAAGAGCCGCATGTTGTTCGGCGTCACGATGTCGATGCCGGTTAAATTTCGTTCTTTGACCATGAATCGGTACATGCCGGAATTGATGCCGAATTCAGGGTCTTTGGCGATCACAACCCCGGCGGTAATCATCGGCCCGCCGTCGTAGATCGACGACATCGGCACCGGTACTTTGAAGAGATCGACATCGTCGCCGGCTTGTATCACTTGCTTGTGCGGCGCGGTTTCGACGTAGCGAGAGGCAATCGGATGGTTGATGCCGTGCTCGAGCTTCGCCTCTATCTCGCCGTAAGTCGCTACGCCCATGCCGAGCACAGCGCGCCGTTGCGTGCGGATGATGCCTGATACAACCGGCATGTCATATCCGATCACGTTATGAAAAAAGAGCGCCTGTTCGGATTGGTCGACCAGTGTCGCGATATGGCGGCTGTCGACCGGCTGCCTGATGTCGGTCAGTTCATGTTCTTTACGCAGCCGCTCGAGAAACTGGCGGAATGTTTCGTCCTTCATGTTTGTCCTGTCATGGCAATATTTGCATGGCTTCGGTTTCGAATTTCGTTGCTCGATTCCCTCACCCCCAAGTTTCTCTCCGGGAAGGATAGGGGAGCTTCGAGCAAAAGGTGCTGACGCCCGTTTTGATACATCAAATGGACTCCGCTTCTTTTTTCCAGCGGAACATATGGTTCTCGAGCGGTTTCAAGACACCCATTTCGAGCGCCGCCATCATCACAATCATGGTGATTGTCCAGGCGAACACCTGATCGGTCTGGATCAGGTCGGCAGCCTGGCGCAGACGATACCCGACACCACTCGATGCGCCGAGTGTTTCAGCGACGAGACTCACACGCCAGCCGAACCCGAAAGCCAATCGCGCACCGGAGAAAAAATACGGCATGATCGTGGGGAGATAAATTTTCGTCATTACCTTCCACTTGGGCATGCGCAAGGTCTGTGCAAGCTCGATGAACTCAGCGTTCACGCTGCGCGTGCCCTGCCAGACGTTGGTGATAATGAGCGGCATCGCCGTCATGAATACAACAAAGATCGTCGTTGCATTTGAGATGCCGAACCAGATGATCGCAAAGATCGCCCAGATTGCGGACGAAACGGTATTAAGTACCGGCAGCACGGGCTCGAAGAATTCGCCGAGGGGCTTAATGGCGCCGAGCATTATGCCGAACGGTACGCTGACGATCGTTGCGAGCACAAAACCGATCGTGACTCGCTCGAGTGTGATCGACAGATTGGTCCACAAATCGCCGTTATTCAGTATGAGACGAAACGCTTCGTAGACGCGCGGCGGACCGGGCAACACGTAATGCGGAATGCGCAGCGAACAAAGCCACCAGACAGCGAGAATGCTAGCGACGAGCAGCAGGCGCTGAGCAAGCAGGTCGTAGCGTATGCGCCGGATAGCCGGGCGCGGAGCCGGCCGGGCGTGTGGGAACACACTCATCTAGTTAAGCATCAACGGCATTGACGTTCAGGCACCGCGCTGCGGAGCCAAATCACTTCGGCGGCGCGGTGAAATAAGTGCCGCGACCGCTCGCAACCAGCGCGCCTTCAGTGTCATAGATATACGCTTCCGCCGTCGAATATTGACTCCCGCTGCGCACGATGCGCGCCTTTGCGGTGAGATCGCCCGGCATTGCGGCCTTGTGATAGTCGACTCGAATGTCGATGGTCGGCGCCGGTCTGCCAGCCTGTGCCGCTATTGCATAATCGGCTGCGACGTCGACGATCGCCGCAAGAATACCGCCGTGCGTATAACGGCGATCCGGATTGACCACCCATTCTTCCCGCCACTTCACTTTAAGCTCGATACCGTCGGCGGCAACCTTCGTAATCGTAAAGTTAAGCCACTGGTTGAAGGGACCGCGCGAAATCAGTTGCTGCAGTCTCTCAACGGTCATTGCTTCAGCCATGCGTCACTCCGGTTGTCTGTTGGCCGCTCGCTGCTTCGTCGACGATACGCCGCAGCCGTTGACGGTCGATTTTGTTGGTGCCGGCGAGCGGCATGCGATCGAGAAAAAACACGCGCCGCGGATGCTGATAGGGCGGACCGTTGGCAAGCGCAAACGCCTTGATGTCGCCTTCGGTCGCATCATGTCCGGCGCGCAACACAATGAAAGCGTACGGCACCTGACCTTTCATCTCGTGCTCGAACGGCATTACGAGCGCCTGATGGACGGCTGGATGACGTTCGAGCAGCGATTCGACTTCGATCGGAAAGATGTTTTCGCCGCCCGATACGAACATGTCGTCGTTGCGGCCAACAAAATAGTAAAAGCCTTCGCTGTCGCGCCGGCAGATATCGCCCGTGTAATACCAGCCGTTCCTTATGCGCAATGCTGTCTCTTCCGGCATATTGTGATATCCAAGCAGAATGCCCGGATTCTTAAGCGTCATTTCACCTTCGTCAGGCGATGCGCCGCCCACGAGTTTCGCTTCGGTGCCCGGATACGGCACGCCGATTGATCCCTGCGGCCGCGGTTTGCCTTGGGGATGTGGGCCGAGCGGGACAGGGCCGCCTTCGGTAACGCCGTAAACGACCAGCGCTTCCGCATTCGGAAAGTATTGTTTCAGCTCGTCCAAAATCTGGCGGGACGCAGGCGCACTGCCCATCATCACCGTACGCACGGACGAGACGTCAGTGCGCGCCAGGCGATCTTTCTGCGCAAGCACCATCGCAGTCATTGTCGGCACGCCGGAGATCACAGTGCAGCGATACTTGCCGATCGCGTTGATATAGCGCTCGACGTTGAATTGGGGCAACAGGGGCAGCATGGCGCCCGCGGTCAATCCCTGCTTGATAGCATTCAGCGCATTCTTGTGATAAAGCGGTGCTGCGACGAGAATGACGTCGCTCGGTGTCGTGCGCCGCGACCAGGCGAGCACGCGGCGGCTCCAGTTCTGTCCATAGTGCGTGAGCAGCACGCCCTTCGGACGCCCTGTAGAACCGGACGTATATGGCTGCACGGCGATAGAGTCCGGTGCGGGTTCATATGCTGCGAAATCGCCGGGATCCAGGAATTGCTCGAAAGATTCATCGCCGTTGCCTCCAAACACGACCGCACGCAGTTCGGGCGGGCACAGCTTGCGCAACGCCGGTTCAGTAAACACGAGTTTTGCGCCCGCGTCCTGCAGGATGAAGGCGATCGTCGCCACATTCAGCTTGACGTTGACCGGGACTGGCACGACGCCTGCCCGCATCGCCCCCAACAGCGTCGCGACGAACTCGACCCGATTGAGTGCAAGAATGCCGATCCGATCACCTGGTTTCAGGCCGACTTTTGCGAGGCCGCGCGCGACGGCATTGCACATTGCATCGAGCGTGCGATAGCTCACCTCCCGGGGGTTATCCGGAAAATACAGATCAACGATCGCAGTGCGCGTTGAATCCGCGTGCGCCGTGAACGGTGTGCCGAGATTGCCCGGATAGCCGCGCGGCTCCGGTTCGGGCACCGTAACGTCAAGCGCCTCTGTATTCGCGTTGCTCACGGACAAATGACCACCTTGCCGAATACTTCGCGATTTTCGATCAGCTTGAGCCCGCGCGCGGCTTGGTCGAGCGGTAGGACTTCGTCGATGACGGGTTTGAGCTTGCCTTCGTGGATGAGGTCCATCAGCGCGCGAAGGTTCTCATCGTAGAAGCTGTTGGAGCCGATGATTTTGAGCTCGAAGCTCCAGATATAGCGCAGATCTTCCTTCGGATCGAAGCCGGCGGTCGCTCCGCAGACCAGAATTTTCCCGCCGCGCTTCACGCATCTCAGCGTCGGTGCCCACGTATCGCCGCCGGTAAAGTTGATAACCACATCGACACCGCCTTCATAGTTGCGGCGCTGCGGTTTCCCGAACTTCTCGATCGCCCATTTCGAGAAATCGGTGTCTTTGTAATTGATCACGTGATCGGCGCCGAGATCTTTCAGACGCTGGATCTTATCGGCGCTGCTCGCGCATGCAATCACTTCCGCGCCCAGCATTTTGGCGAGCAATACGCAGCCCGTGCCGACACCGCCGCTCGCGCCAAGCACGAGGACTTTCTCGCCCGTTTTAATGGTGTCATGCGTGATGATCATGCGGTGCGCCGTGCCATAGGCGACCGGCAGCGCGGCGGCCTGCTCGAAGGTCACGTCGTCCGGCATTTTAATAAGCTGATCGGCGGCGACGAGGCATTTCTCAGCGAGACCGCCATGCATCATTTCGCCCATCAGGCCTTTTTTCTTGTTCAGCGGGTTGACCAGTACGCGATCGCCAGACTTCCAGCCGGAGACGCCGCTGCCGATTTCGACTATTTCGCCCGCGATGTCGAGGCCGATGATCATCGGCATCGGTACCTTGATGCCCGGCATGCCGCGCACCGTAAATATGTCGTGATAATTGAATGACGTCGCTTTTACGCGAATGACCACGTGTCCATTCGTGATCTGCGGATCAGGGAAGTCGGCCACGTATTCGAGGCTGTCGATAGCGCCATGCTGTTTAAGTACGACTGCTTTCATCGGCTACTCCGTTTGTAACTCTTCAGTAAAGGAAATGCGCATCAGGCAGGGTCACTTGTAATAGCCAGATTCATCACGGTGTGACTCGTCATAATGGCCGACAGCACCATGCTACGCGCAGCCTCGATTTCGTCGCGCGAGATGCGCTGAGCGGTTTCACCGTCGCCACACGCGAGCGCCTTTACGAGCGCGCGATGCTCATGCTGCATTTCCTGTGAGCGGTTGCGAAGACCGAGACCAAGATGAAGCAATCGTGTCATCTGCTCGAGCAGTTGTGCGATCATTGCCGCAAGCCGCCCGTTGCCCGTGGATTCAGCAATCGCCACATGAAACGCGGTGTTCGCTTCCAGAAAACGTGTGATGCTTTTTGCGTCGTTCGGCACATAACCCGGTCGACAGGCTTCATCGAGCACACGCAGTCGCGACGCATCAACCTTGCCGGCGGCCATGCGTGCCGCTGCCGGCTCGAGCATGAGCCTGAGCTCGAACACATCCTGTATGTCTCTAAGGGTAACCGGCGTCACGCGGTAACCGCGGCGTGGAATCGCACGCACGAGACCATCATGCGCAAGCCGCGTCAGCGCCATACGTACGGGCGCCTTGCCGAGCCGGTACTGTGTGCATAGCTGCGGCTCCGAAATTTCGGTGCCGGGCGCGATCGCGCACGTGATGATGTCGTGCTTGATGCGTTCGTACGCGCGGTCCGTCAACAACGGAATAGCGGCAGGGACGGCTTGCGGACGACTCGGAGGGGAGGTGACCAAAGGAGAAACAACCTGAAAGCAGTTGAAATCTTATGGAGTGCATCGTGACATGTCAATCATGATGCTTTTCGCGGGCGCGGGCCGCAGGTCTGCACGCGCGTGACGATGAGCGCTGGTTGCGCCGCGTTGCGCTGCTAAGGTAGATTGAACTGACAAGGATCGCGGCTTGCTATCTCGCCGCTCGAGGGGGACGGATGGTCTATTCGATTACTGGCACAGAAGCGAAAGCGCAGTTAGCCGCGGGATGCAAGCGCACGCTTGCCCAAGCCTTGGCCGTCCTGCCGGGACCGCAGGGCGAACGCTCGGTCGCAGTGCTTGAACACGGGACGCTACAATTGAAAGTGTATGCGCCCCGCGGCACGGACCTGCAACAGCCGCACACACGCGATGAGCTCTATGTTGTCGCGAGCGGCAGCGGCGAGTTCGTAACCGCTAATGAGCGCATTCCATTTGCCGCGGGAGACGCGTTGTTTGTCGCTGCGCACGCAGCGCATCGTTTCGAGAATTTCTCCGCTGATTTCGTCGTTTGGGTCGTCTTTTACGGACCGGAAGGCGGCGAATAATTAGAAGTCCATGGCAGGTTGAAGATTCTTGATGTGTGCCGCGCATGACTTCTGATGGCCGCGCGTCCGCCATCCCGCGCTCTACGGTCGTCGCAGTCGTAACGGCGACCACGATTGCGCAGGTCGCTTCGGTCATGGGGTTTGCAATCTTTCCGGTAATTGCGCCGCGCCTCGCGCATGAGATTGGCGTGCCGGCTTCGATGGTGGGTTACCAGCTCAGCATCGGCTACGGCACCGCAATGCTCGCGACGTCTTATGTGAGCAGCACGATCCCTCGCTTTGGCGCATGCCGCTCGACGCAAGTCGGCCTATTACTGTCGGCGCTGGGCATGTTGTGCGCAATGACCGCGAGCGTTGCCGCCGTCATCATTGCCTCGGTGCTGCTGGGTCTTGGCATGAGCGTCATGACGCCGGCCTCGACGCATCTGCTGTTCCGCTTCGGGCCTGCACACAATCGCAATCTGATTTTCTCGATCAAGCAGACCGGTGTGCCGCTCGGCTGGCTGATAGTCGCGCTGACGGCTCCGGCTATAACCGCTGCCTTCGGCTGGCGATGGGCGCTCGGCATGGTGGTATTGATCGCTGTGGTCACGCTCATTGCTCTGCAGCGAGTACGCGCAGGGTGGGACGACGATCGCAGACCCGAGCTCGGACGCAGCGGTTCCTTATTTGGAGCGCTCGTATTGTTGTGGCAACTGCCCGCGTTGCGATGGCTTTCGGTGACGACCTTTTGCTATGCGTTCGTGCAACTGTGTCTCGGCAGCTTTCTCGTGATCATGCTCGTCGAGGAAATCGGTTATACGCTCGTCGCCGCAGGCGTGCTCCTATCAATTACCCAGGGCGCGGGCGTGGTCGGTCGCGTGATATGGGGCTGGTACACGGATCGCCATCGCGACGGCGTTGGTATGCTGCTGCGGCTGAACATCGTCATGATCGTGTGTTGCGCTGCTATAGCGTTTCTAACCCCGCAGTGGCCGTCATTCGCGCTCGTTGGGTTGCTGATTCTGTTCGGTGCGTCCGCGGTTGGGTGGAACGGCATCTTTCTGGCGGAAGTGGCGCGGCGAAGTCCACCGGGTAAGGTAAGCGTCACAACGGGCGGCGCCATGGTCTGGAACTTCGGCGGCATACTCGTCGGACCGGCGACGTTTGCAACGACGTACAAATGGACCGGCACTTACACAGCGACATTCGGATGGCTCACAGTCATCGCGGTGCTCGGACTGTTTTTTATCTTGCTCGCGCGCCATGCCCAGCGCAGTGGGGCAAAAACCGTGTAGGGCGGGCGGAACGCATGTTTCGCCGCAACATGTTTAGCGCGGCGGCTTGAAGATCCGTTTGCCGTGAGCGTTTGGAAGACGCAATAACCTATCGTTTATTTCTGACAGCATGAGCAAGTCTTCGATTACGACCGGCGGAAATCCCTGACGTATCTCACGCTCGCTGACGATCAGCTTGTGTAAATACATGCGGCATGCTTCAGATGGACACATGGCGACAAGATGTTGCGCGACGTGCGGAAACTTTTGCTCGATGGTTGATTCGGGCAGTCCATCGGAAGGCTCGCCGATGACGTTGATCGCGGCCG
>Ga0157375_10000852_pt1 | contig 26556 bp, 26 predicted proteins | sample M35metaG_FD_115311 | JGI IMG/M metagenome (GOLD analysis project Ga0157375, IMG submission 115311) | Miscanthus rhizosphere microbial communities from Kellogg Biological Station, Michigan, USA - M3-5 metaG | ecosystem: Host-associated > Plants > Roots > Rhizosphere > Soil | place: USA: Michigan... | reverse complement strand
TCGGCGTTGTCCTCGGAAGGTGTCAGTCGGAAGGGAACCAAGGCTCACGCGGAGGCGCGGGGACGCGGAGAACTGCTCGTCCGCTCCTCTCGTGAATCAGCGCTCGGATAAACTCCATCGCCTTGCACACCGTCATCAAGCCCCAACGCGGGCTCGCGCAGCTTGAGCTGGGAGAGGTCTGGCAGGCGCGCGAGCTGCTGGCGTTCTTTGCCTGGCGCGACATCGTGGTCCGCTACAAGCAGACTTCGATCGGCGTTTTGTGGGCGTTCATCCGGCCGTTTCTGACGATGGTCATCTTCACCGTCGTCTTCGGGCGGATCGCCAAGTTGCCGTCAGATGGGGTGCCGTATGCGGTGTTCACGTTTGCCGCGCTGCTTCCGTGGCAGTTCTTCGCGACGGCGTTCGCGGAGACGGCCGGGTCGGTGGTCAGCAACGGGTACATGATCTCGAAGATCTACTTCCCGCGGCTGATCCTGCCGCTGGCGTCGATCGCGGTGGGGATCGTCGACTTTCTCGTGTCGTTCGTGATCCTCCTCTTCATCATGATCGGGTACCGCACTCCGGTTTCCGTGCATGCGTGGGCGCTGCCGCTCTTCTTTCTGCTCTGCGTCGTCTTCACGATCGGCCTCGGGCTCTTCACCGCGGCGCTGTACGTGCGGTACCGCGACATGCGACACCTCATCCCGTTCATCACGCAGTTCGGTCTATACGTCTCGCCGGTCGCGTACAGCACGTCGTCGGTCTCGCCGAAGTGGCGCTTCCTCTTCTCGTTGAATCCGATGACTGCGGTGATCGACGGCTTCCGCTGGTCGCTGCTGGGCACGACGCCGCTGTACGTTCCGGGCATCATCGCGGGGACGGCGACGTCGATCGTGCTGCTGGTGGTCGGCCTTTACTACTTCAAGTTGACCGAGCGGATTTTCGCGGACGTGATGTGATGAACGAAGCTGTCATCGGACAGGGCATCGGCAAGACCTATCGCCTCGGCGAGCAGGGAACGGCGTACACGCTGCTGCGCGAGCGGATCGTCGAAGCAGTCAAAGCACCATTCCGCAAACGCGAAGCGGCGGCGGCGCGCGAGCCGTTCTGGGCGCTGAAAGACGTGTCGTTCACGATCGGGCAGGCGGAAGTGATCGGTCTGATCGGAAAAAACGGCGCGGGGAAATCGACGCTGCTGAAAATCCTCAGCCGCATCACCGAGCCGACCGAGGGGCGCATCGATCTGTTTGGACGCGTATCGAGTCTTCTCGAAGTCGGCATCGGCTTTCATCCGGAGCTGAGCGGACGGGACAACGTCTTCCTCAACGGCGCGATCCTCGGCATGTCTCGCAACGAGATCCGCCGCAAGTTCGACGAGATCGTCGAATTCGCGGAGATCTCGAAGTTCCTCGACACCCCCGTCAAGCGCTACTCCTCGGGCATGTACGTGCGGCTGGCGTTCGCGGTGGCAGCGCACCTCGAGCCGGACATTCTGATCGTCGATGAAGTGCTGGCCGTCGGCGATTCCGCGTTCCAGCAGAAGTGCCTCGGCAAGATGCGCGATATCCGTTCCGAGGGGCGCACGGTGATCGTGGTCAGCCACAACATGGGCACCGTGTCGTCGCTGTGCCAGAAGGTAATCTGGCTGGCGGACGGGCACGTCAAGGCGGCCGGCGATGCACAGGACATCATTCGGAAGTATTTGTCCGAGGGAGTGGAGAACGACTTCGTCTGGACGCCGCGCCACGGGATTCTCAGCGCGTTTGAGTACCGGTCGGTTTCCGTGGCCAGCGCGGACCCGAAGAGCAGCGACGGCTTTCCGGCGAACGCGCCGATCGATGTCTTTTTCGACATCACCATCCACGACAAGTTTCCCGCAGGCCGGATGGAGATGCGCCTTCTGAACGACGGCGGCGAGGTGCTGCTGACGTCGACGAGCGCCGATCCGTCCGGGAAGTTGAATCACGATTGGGAACGCGGACCGCAACGATTCCGCTGCCGCATCCCCGCGGACTTTCTGATGCCCGGCCGCTACTTCGTGACGATCACGGAGCCGTACGGTTCGCACGACATCCTCCGCGAGAACGTGCTGACGTTCACAGTGACGGAGGAAGGCAGCGTGGCCGCGCGCGATCAGCGGCAGGGGAAAGTCGCGCCGGTTCTGGAGTGGACAAAGAGCGCGATGTGATCGGAGCACTGGCGTCCTCGCCGGCTGGCCCGGCTGCGTCCTCGCTGCCGAATCAGCAAACCCTCAAATTTCGCTGGTAACACGACGGCGGAGCAAGCCTCCCATTCGGCGGCGAGGACGCCGCCGAGCCAGCCGGCGAGACGCCAGCGCTCCGATTAACGACGATGTCGCGGAATGGAGACGCGTCCGGCGATGCGACGGTAATCGACGGAGCCGCTGCCTTTGGATCGGAGCGTGAAGTCGCCGCCGACGTCAGAGACGTCAACCGACCCGGAGCCGTCGTCGTCGATCGTGACGGAGCCGCGCACGCGCATGATCTGGATGCTGCCCGAGGAGTCGGAGGGGATGTGAACGTTGCCGCTGACGTCCGCGATGTCGATCGATCCGGAGGTGTCGCGTACCGCGAGATTGCCGGTGACGTTGCGGATGTCGATGCTGCCGGAAGTGTCGGTCACTCGCGCGTTGCCGACGTTGCTGATGATCAGCTCGCCCGAGGTGTCGGCGACGTCGATCTCGATGCCTGCGGGAAGAGTGACGGTGAAGTCGAGCTTCGGCGACGATTCGAAGAGACCGCCGTCCTGCTTCGGAACCATCGCTTCGACGGTGACGGTCGAGCCGGAGCGGGTCGCGGAGAGACGAATGCCGACAAGCAGATGCTCGATCGGCGCGCAGGCTCTTCCGGTCGCACGGATTTCGCCGACGTCATTGCGGCCTTCGATGTGAAGAAATCCCGCGCGGCCGATGATCACAACGCGCGTAACTCCTGCGGCTGGCTGGACGGCCGATCGCTCCGCGAACTCCTGACAGTCGCTCCCGAACCAGTCGGCGTGGACCGTCGTAGCAGCGAGCGTAGCGAAGACGAAGATGAGAGCGCGCATGCGTCTATTAACGATAGCGCCGGAAAAAGGTTGTTCTCCGTTTCGTGCGGAGCACTTTGGAGTGCGGTGGCAAAGGCCACCGCTTTGGGAGGGAGGTGGAATCGTGAAGATGCGCAGCGTGTGATGCTTGCTCCGTCTTCGCGAGGTCACCCTCCCCCGCCCTCCCAAAGCGGTGGCTCAGTCGCCACCGCACTCCAAAGCTTCGCGAAATGTGCGGCGAGTCGCGCAAGCATCAAACGTTGCGGCGGGATGCGGCGGGGTAATAGCCGCCGACGATGCAACGAAGATCACGAATGCGGTCTGCGACGCGACTCAGGTACATCGATCTCGAGCCTGACGTTTCCCATCATGGCTTTCAGCTCGTCGATGCGCTTGTGTCGAATCAGTTCCTGCAGCGAGACCACGACGGTATCGGTCTTTGAGTCCAGACCGAGAAGCATGCGGGCCTCCTCGATGAGAGGCTCCGGTATGTCCAGCGCAGTGACCATGCGGAAACCTTATTTCTCACGTTCGTGGATGTCAAACTAGGAACGTCTCTTTCGCGCGCGCAGTCGGTTGACGACTGCCTCCGGCAGCACGCGGCGCGCGATGCGGCGCGGGGTCTGGATGAAGAATCGGAGGAGCGCCCAACATCGCGTGATCATCCGCGGCCCGAGGACGCGCGCTTTGAACGCCGGGTTGCGCGGGGACGGCCATTCGCGCCAGGCGCGGGCGATGGCGAGATGGGCGCCGCCCCACGAGTGGCGCGACATCGCGTTGACGGCGAGGAACCAGTAGAGGTCCGCGCGCAGGCGCGGCGTCGTGGCGGCGGGATCGAAGTAGGTGGCGTCGTATCGTTCCAGCATCATGCCGAAGAGCTCGTCCTTGTCGCGTTGGTAGCGCGTTTCGGTCTGGCTTCCGGCTTCAGGGTGGCGGCGAAACTGCGCGAGAACGTCGGGGATGAGATAGATCGGGTTGCGCTCGACGAGGCGGAGCCACATCTCCAGGTCCTGCGTCGTGCGGTTCGATTCGTTGAAGAGTCCCGCCTCGATGAGCACGGCGCGGTCGATCATGAGCGCGCAGCCGTTCACCCAGGAGCTCATCACCTCGCGCCCCGTGCGGACGATGGTGAGGTGCTCGCGATATTCGTCGGTGACATTGCCTCGCTCGTCGATCATCTGGAAATTGCAGCCGACGATGCGCGCCTCCGGATGTTGATCGAGATACGCGAGTTGCATGGACACTTTCTCCGGCAAGTGCCGGTCGTCGTGACTGAGCCAGCTGAACCAGCGGCCGCGCATTTCGGCGATGCCGCGGTTGAGCGCCGAGGAGACGCCGCCGTTCTCCTTCTCGATGTAGCGGATGCGATCGCCGTATGAGCGCGCGATCGCCGCGGTGGCGCCGTTGTCGCGCGAGCCGTCGTTGACGACGATCACTTCGACATCATCGCTGGTCTGCGCCAGCGCGCTGTCGATGGCGTCGCGCATGTAGTTCGCGCCGTTGTAGACCGGGATGATGATGGAGACGCGCGGCATCAAATTGCGTATCCGAGCACGATCTTCGCCACCGTCTGCGACACGTTCGCCGCGAGGTATTCGTCCGGCGGCGTCCACGGCGATTTCGCCAGCGCGAGCGAGACGCCGCGTGCGATCGCGGCGCCGTCACCGCCCGTCAGAATGTTGCTCCCGCACTCAATCGTCTCGGCGCGTTCGGTGACGTCGCGCAGCGTCACGTTCGGGACGCCGAAGATGCAGCATTCCTCCTGCACCGTTCCGCTGTCGCTCAGCACGCACGCGGCTTCGATCTCGAGTTTGACGAAGTCGAAGAAACCGAGCGGCTTCATCACGCGAATGTGCGTGCCGAGGTCGATGCCGAAATGCTTCAGCCGGTCGAGCGTGCGCGGATGGAGACTGATCAGCATCGGCAATCCGTGAATCGCGGCCACGCGGTCGAGCGCGGTCACGAATCCGCGCAGGCGCTGCTCCTCGTCGACGTTTTCGGCGCGATGCAGCGTGGCCAGGAAGAAGCCTTTGGGCGCGACGGACATCCGCTGCAATACGTCCGAGGCATCGATCTGCGGTTTGTAAAACTGCAGGACTTCGAAGATCGGATTGCCGGTGACGGCGATGTGCTGCCGTTCGAATCCCTCGCGCAGCAGGTTCTCTTTGCTGCGATGCGTGTACGGCATGAGCACGTCGCTGCAGTTGTCGATGATGCGCCGGTTGATCTCCTCGGGGACGCGATCGTCGAAGCAGCGATTGCCGGCCTCCATGTGAAAGACCGGGATGCCGAGTCGCGCGGCGCTGATGGCGGCGAGGCCGCTGTTCGTGTCGCCGAGGATCAAGAGGCGATCGGGACGGCTGCGCGAGAACAATTCGAACGACTTCTCGATCACCTGCGCGGCGATCGCGCCGAAGGAGCTCGCCTCGATGCCGAGGTGGATATCGGGCTGGCGCACCTGAAGCTCGCGAAAGAAAACGTCGCGCAGGTTTTCGTCGTAATTCTGGCCGGTATGCACGACTGTGTGTTCGCAATGCTGATCGAGCAGCGGGATGATGCGGCTCAGGCGGATGATCTCGGGACGCGTTCCGAGCCAGGTGACGACTTTCATCGCGCGGCCGCCATGAACGGCGCCAACGCGTCGCGCAGCGCGGCGCCTTCGAGGTTGACGTCGGAGGATGAATACTCGGTCGTCAGCGCGGGCGTGAACGGGTCTTTCGCGCGCAGCTCGGGCAGCATCGGCAGGATGACGTAGTAGTCGCCGCGGCTGATCGTGCGATGGCACTCCTCCTCGGAGACCATGATCTCGTGCGTTTTCTCGCCGGGGCGCACGCCGGTGACGTCGATGCGGATGTCGCGGCCGTCGATGAGCGTCGACGCGACGTCGACGATGCGCGCCGCGGCCACGCGCGGCACGTAGGTCTCTCCGGGACGCGCGCCCTCGACGGCGGCGAAGACCGTTTCGACGGCGCGATCGAGCGACAGCAGAAAGCGCGTCATGTCTTCCGTCGTGATCGTGACCGGCCCGCCGTGCGCGATCTGTTCGACGAAGAGCGGGACGACGGAGCCGCGCGAGGCGATGACGTTGCCGTAGCGAACGCACACGAAGCGCGTCGACGGACATTCGAGATTGGCCTCGGCGAAAATGCGCTCCATCAGTGCCTTGGTCATGCCCATGACGTTGACCGGCTTGCACGCTTTGTCGGTGGAGATGCCGACGACGATCTCGACGCGCGCGCCGCTTTCGCGGATGGCGCGGACGAGATTCGCGGCGCCCATGACGTTGGTCTGCACCGCCTCGACCGGGAAGTATTCGCACGACGGCACCTGCTTGAGCGCGGCGGCGTTGATGACGACGTCGGCGTGTTCGATGGCGGCGCGGATGGCAGCGTAATCGCGGACGTCGCCGATGCGAAAGTTGAGGATCTGCTGCGAGTTCGCGTAGATCACTTCATCGGTCGCGGCGGGATTGTTGAGAAACGACAAACGCATGTCGTTCTGCTTCGCTTCGTCGCGCGAGAAGACGGTGATGCCGGCGGGCCGGCCCATGTCCCCGCGCAACAGCGCGCGCACCACTTTGCCGCCCAGCGACCCGGTGCCGCCCGTGACCAGCACCCGTTTTCCGTCCAGGATCATTCCGTTCTCCAGCGCTCGTACCGCGGCGATTCCGCCGCCAGCGCGGCAATCATCTCAGGCCATTCCGGCGGCTGGAGTCCGGTTGCGGCCTGAAAGCGTGTGGCGTCGAGACTGCGGTCGATGACGAATCCGTCGTCCGGCGTGATCATGACTCCGGCGCCGATGGCTGCATTCAACATCATCAGCAGATCGTACTTGCTGATCGGCGCGGCCGCCACGTGATAGAGCCCACGCATGTCCGGATGCTGCTCGATGATCGTGGCCAGGATGTTCGCCAGCATGGCCGTCGTGACGCCGGAAAAAATCGCGTTCGTGAAGCCGCGCACCGACCCGCCGCGATTCGAGAGGAACCATTCGACGAGGCCGCTCGTGGCCCGCAGCTCGCGGCCGATCAGCGAGGTGCGGATGGTCAGCGCGCCGTCGGTGACTTCGCCGAGGAGTTTGGTGCGGCCGTAGAGATCGGAGGCGTCGGGAACGTCGTTCTCGGTGTAGTACCCGCGCGTTCCGGCGAAAACGCAATCGGTGGAGATGTGAATCATCCGCGCTCCCGCCTGGGCGGACGCGCGCGCGACGATGTGAGGGACGAGCGCGTTGAGCGTGATCGACGCGATCGGATCGAGCGCCGCGGTGAGTTGTTTCACGACGCCGATGCAGTTGACGACGACGTCCGGTTCGACCTTCGCGATCAACTCCCTGACGGCATCGAAGTTCGTGGCCTCGAATCCGTCGATGACGCGCTCGTCGTCGAACAACGCCAACGGCAGGCGCGTGCGCATGGCGGCACGGCAGTCGAAACGCTCCCGAAAAACTTCCCACACCTTATGCCCGAGCATCCCGCCCGCGCCTAGGATCAGTACACGCATCGGGCGTAAGGATACGTGACGGGAGCATGAGCCTTCTTTAACTTAGCGCGAATTTCGCGATCGGAGCGCTGGCGTCTCGCCAGCTGGCTCGGCTGCGTCCTCGCTGCCGAATGGGAGGCTTGCGCAAGTGTTGTGTTACCAGCGAGATTCGAGGGTTTGCCGGTTCGGCAGCGAGGACGCAGCCGGGCCAGCCGGCGAGGACGCCAGCGTTCCGGCCGCGAGCGTCAAGAGTGCTGAAGTTGACCTAAGTCAAGACTACCGGGGTCTTCCCATGCACCAGCGCGAACGCGCATAATCCGCGCCCAATCCGGTGTCTATCAATCCTGAAAACGACGAGAGGTGGTATCTCGACCGCCTCGCCTGTCCTGAGTGTGCCGCGCCGCTGGCGCGTTCGCAGCGCGCCTGCACATGCGGATTCTCCGTTCCCGACGGAACGCCGCCCGATTTGCGTCCGCAGCGGCCGGTGATGCGATCGCTGCGTTTGCCGATCAGCACCACCGCTCCCGAAGATTTCAAAACGATTTCGCTGGCGACGCCGCATGTTACCTACGACGGTCCCCGAGCACTTCGTGACTCGGCCGAACTTTTTTCCGCGGTCACGGATTCGCTTCGTCCGGGGCAGCGCCTGCTGGACCTCGGCTGCGGACCGCGCGATCAGTCCAGAGTCGCCGCGCACTACGGGCTTCGCTACGCGGGCGTCGACTACTCGTCGCCCGCCGCCGACATGCTGGCCGACGCGCACGCACTTCCGTTCGCCGCTGCGTCATTCGATCTCGTGTTCTCCTACGCGGTCTTCGAGCACCTCCACAATCCGTACATGGCCGCGGCGGAAGTGGCGCGTGTACTCGTGCCGGGCGGGCTGTTCTTCGGGGTGGTTTCGCAGGGCGAGCCGTTTCACGAGTCGTACTTTCATCACACCGGCTACGGCGTGCTGGCGCTGCTGACGGCGAGCGGTTTCACCGTCGAGCGAATCTGGCCGTCGTACGACACGCTGCACGCTCTGGCGACGATGGGACGCTATCCGCGATTGATCCGAGCGCTGATCGAGATTCTTCACCGGTTCACACGAGCTACGCCGTTCCTGGCGCCCCGCGCGTTTTTTCGAGCGTCCCAACGCGACAAAGACCGCGAAGCGCTCTTCCGCACGGCGGGGATTTGTTTCGTGGCGCGCCGCGAGGAGCCTGCCTCGTGACCGTGCGAATTCTGTGGATTGGCGCCCATCCGGACGACGAGCTGTTCGTTGCTCCGTGGCTGGCACGCTTGCGGACGACCGCCGGCGCGAAGCTGGGATTTCTGGTTGCCACTCGCGGCGAGCAGGGCGATTGCCGGGTGTCGCCGCCTCGCCATCGCGACGTCGGGAGCGTTCGCGAGGCGGAGATGCGCGACGCCGCCGCGCTCTTCGACGCTGACCTCGCGTTCCTCGGCTGGCGCGACGGCGTCGCTTCGGAGCCGCGCGATGTTCTCCATGCCTGGGCCGAAAGCGCCGGCGGCAGGAAACAGCTTCGCGATCAGTTGCGCGCGGCCATCGATCGCTTTTCGCCCGACTGGATCGTCACGTTCGATCGCCGCCACGGCTGCTCGTGGCATGCCGATCACCGGGCCATGGGCATCCTCGTGCAATCGCTCGCGCTCCCGATTCCTGTGACGCTGGCGCAGTCGCGTATCACGTTCTCCGAGCCGCTGCGCATCGATCCCGGCGTTCCGAACGCGGAAGCGCTGAACGTGAGCGACACATGGGACGTTCTTCTGCACGATCTCGCCTCCCACCCGTCGCAATTCTCGGCCGAGACGATCGAGCTGTTTCGAAACGTACCGGCGGACAAGCGAGTGGTCTGGCTCACGCACATTCCCGCATGGCGCCGCTGGCGTTACCTTCGCGACAACGTGGCCGGGGCGGCTCTCGGCGTTAAATCGTTTGTCCGGGATCGATTGGTGGGTTAGTGGGTCAGTGGATCAGTGGTCAGTGGTCAGTGGTCAGTGGTCAGTGGTCAGTGGTCAGTGGTCAGACGTCCCCTACGATCACTAATCTACTAATCTACTAACCACTAATCTACTGATCTACGAATCAGCGCTCCCGCTTTCATCCACAACGCGCAATACGCCAGAAACAGCGGCAGTCGAAGAAGTGTCAATCCCGAGGATGTTGCGAGCGCGGTCGTCCAGGCGAAGTTCTGTTGAGGAAAGAGATGTGGCAGAAGGGCGCCGTGGGACTGCAGGAGCAGATATTCGGCCAGGTATGTGAGCACTGCAATCAACCCCCACAGCATCAGAATGCGTTGCCATGCGGCGTCGAACGACGTTGCGCTCAACACCAGCAGCGGTAAGAACCAGGCGATGTACTGTGGGCCATAACCGGGTCCTACGAGGATGATGCCGATCAGGAGGAACGCGGCGAGGAGGATGAGGGAGCGGGAGTCATTCGAATCGCGGCGCGCCGTTCGTACGGTCGCCAGGACGACGATCATGCCGAGGGCGAGCAATAATGTGATTCGCACAAGACGTCCAATGATGGGATTCACTGTCGCGGCGAGAATACCGCTGACGCCAAAGACGCCGCCGAGGGAGCGGTATTGAATGACCTTCTGAAGAATGTCGTCCGGCGCCAGCGCGAAGACGATACTCAGGCCGAGGGCGACCGGACCGAAGAGCAGGAGCGCACCGAGGACGCGCGTGCGATCGTCCAGTGTTTTCCACCGCGCGGATAACAACGGAATGAGAATGATCGGAATTGTCTTGGCCAGCGTTCCTATCCCAATCGCGAGCGCGGCATAAAGCCAATCGACCGGATCCCCGGAGCGCACAAAGCGCAGGACCGCACTAACGCCAAGCAGAACTGCCAGGGCCACGATCGTGTCGAAATTCGCGTGCTGACAAACGAGAAAGATGGAGATCGGGTTCAGCGCAAGTCCAAAAAGGACAATCGTGCGCGCCTTTGGCACGTCCATAAAGACCGCGAGGCGATGCGCGGCGACGACAACCGTCACGTCGGCCGCAATCAGAAGCAGCCGAAGAAGCGTCGTGAACGGAACCCGCAGAACCTGCGAGGCGTTGTCGATCGCCGCAATGATCTGCATCCATAGAGGCGGCCAGTTCAGAAAGGGCGTGGTGTGATAGGGATTTCGTCCCGCACGCAATTCGGCGGCGACGAGTTGCCAGGAGTGGAGATCGACGGATGCCACACCAGCCGGCAGCAATTGAAGAAAAATCAGGCGGACGGCGGCCGCGGTCAGCGCGAGGATGGCGGTATCACGCCAGAACTTATGTCCGCCATGCATCCGATCGCGATTGTAGCGTTACAGCGCGCTCTCCGTGTTGGGACCTTCCATCCGTCCCTGCTCCAGGGCACGCAGCCGCGCGATGCGCTCTCCGGGATCGATGTTCTCCATCACCCGGTAGCGCTTGATCGCGCCCGTGCTGAGCGAGAGCTTGCCCGGCTGCGGCGCATGGTGCAGGTGCAGGATGGGCATGTAGGCGAAGCGATGCACGCCGCCGTAGAACGCGGCGCGGTCGAAGAAATCGTTGTCCTCCCCGCCCCAGCCGACAAACGACTCGTCGAATCCGCCGATTGCGTCGTACGCATCGCGCCGGGCCACGATGCTCCCGCCCATCAGGTTCTGCACGACGGTCGCCGCCACTCCCGCGGGGGGTACGCCGGTGACGAAGACGCGCCTCGTCTCTTTCTCGCTCAGATAGAAAATGAATCGTTTCAGATCGACGAACGAACATCCCTCTTCGATCCGCTGCAATGCCTCGAACGCGTAGCGCTCCGGAAGGAGCATGTCGTTGTCGTGCAGGACGAGCACGTCGCTGCGGGCAGCCGGGACGGCCACGTTGAACGACCAGGAACGGCAATACGGAAGGTCGGGCCGCGGCAACGGCGTGTGGATGTAGCGCACCCATCGCGGGAGAAGATGCTCGATCTCGGGGACGGCCGATTGCTCGACGACGATACATTCGACCGGCACGCCGCTCTGCCCGGCGATGCTGCGCAGCGTGGCCAGGAGGTGCGGCAGCCGCTCAGCTCCGCGATGGCCGATGATGAATGACACGCGCGGAACGCCGCTCACTTCGGGCGCGTCGCGCATCGCAATCGGCCATCGCTCCAGCGACCGGCGCATCAGACGCCGCGCCGCCGACGGAAAAACGTTCGCGATGTGCAGGTCGGACGAGAAGCGCCAATGGCATTCCACGCCGCGCCCGTTGACGCCGATCGTCTCCTCTCGATTGCGAATCGTCAGCCACGGCTCCGGCCTGCCCTTGCGTCCTCCGAATCCGCGCATCCGCAGCTCAAAGGGCACCAAGTCGTAGACGAGCGCGCCCACGGTCCGCCGGAAATTCACGGCCGGGATTCTAACCGTGCTGCCGCGTTGCTATGCTGCCGAGCCGTGGCGCAATCCCCGCTGGTGACGACGATCATTCCGGTCTTCAACCGGCCGGCGTTGCTCCTGGATGCGGTCGACAGCGTCCTGGCGCAGTCGTACCGGCCGATCGAGATCATCGTCGTCGACGACGGCTCGACAGATGAGACAGGCGACGTTGCGGACCGGCTGGCGAAACAGCACGACGGAATCGTGCGCGTCATTCACATCGCGAACGGCGGTCCGGGCCTGGCGCGCGAGGCAGGCCGCCTCGCCGCGGGCGGAGACTACATCCAGCATCTCGACAGCGACGATCTCCTGCTGCCGGGCAAGTTCGCGATGCAGGTGGCGGCGCTGGAGAGTGCGCCCGACTGCGGCGCCGCGTACGGCTTGACGCGTTTTCGCCATCACGACGGCGCCGTAGAGCCGCTGCCGTGGAAGCGGTCCGGCGAGAAGATCGAGGCGATGTTCCCAGCCATGCTGACCATGCGCTGGTGGGACACGCCGAACCCGCTGTATCGCGCGTCGCTCATCAAGTCGGCAGGACCGTGGACCGATCTGCGCATCGAGGAAGACTGGGAGTACGACTGCCGGATTGCAGCGGGCGGCGTGCGTCTCGCGTTTTGCGCCGACTGGGTTTGCGAAGTGCGCGAGCACGCGCCGGTGATGCCGACGCAAAACACGATGCGCGATCGCGCCCGCGCCCACATGCTGGTCCTCGGCCACGCGCGGCGAGCGGGTCTCGATCCGGCCTCGCCCGAGATGCGCCAGTACGCGCGCGAACTCTTTCACATCGCCCGGCAGTGCGGTGCGGCGGGACTGCCGGAAGAATCGCGCGAGCTCGTCGCTCTCGCGCGCGGCATCGCACCCACCGCCGATCTGCGCGTCTATCAACTGGCCGCGCGCGTCATCGGCTGGGGCCGCCTCGGCCGCGCCGCGGAATGGATCGACCGGCGATGACCGCGATCTCGGTCGTGATGGGCGTCTACAACGCCGCCGCCACGCTCGCCGCGACGCTGGACAGCATCCTCGGCCAGACCGAGAACGACTTCGAATGCATCGTGGTCGACGACGGCTCAACGGATGCGACGCCGGTCACCCTCGCCAATTACGCCGGACGCGATCCCCGCATCCGCGTCATCCGCCAGGCGAATGCGGGGTTGACACGCGCTCTCATCGCCGGCTGCGCGGCGGCGCGCGGCGTCTACATCGCCCGGCACGATGCCGGCGACCTCTCCGATCCGCGCCGCTTCGCGCTGCAAAAGCGCGCGCTCGACGGGGATGCGACCGTAGTTTTCGTTTCGTCGGCGACGCAATATGCAGGGCCGGAACTCGAGCCGCTCTGGATCACGCGGCCGACCGGCGCCGCGCTGCAGCCCGCGCACGTACTCGACCTGACCATCCCCGGCGCGCTGACCGACGGGCCGACACATCACGGCTCGGTGATGTTCCGCCGCGACGCGTACGAACGCGCGGGCGGCTATCGCGCGGCGTTCTACTACGGCCAGGATTTCGATCTCTGGCTGCGGCTCGCCGAGGCCGGAAAGTTCCAGGGCATCGACAACGTCCTGTACACGGCGCGCATCACGCCGGACAGCATCAGCGGCAGCGCGCGGTCACGGCAGGAAGAACTAGGACGACTCTCCCGCGCCGCGCTCGACGCGAGGCAGCGCGGCGAATCGGAGGCGGATATCCTCGCGCGAGCGGCGGCGATCACGGGCCTGTCGGGGCGACCGATCGCGAGCCGCGGCAACGGGCTGTATTTCATCGGCGAGGCGTTGCGCCGAAACGGCGATCACCGCGCGCGGCGCTATCTGCGGCAGTCGATCGCCGCGTGGCCGTGGTCGATGCGCGCGTGGATTCGCTACTTCCAGTCGCTGGTACTCTAGGCCGCGATGCTGGACGCGCTTCGAGCCCTCCATCGGAAGCTTGGAATCAAGTACCGCGTGGACCGGTGCATCCACTATGTGCGCCGCTTCGGCGTGGCCGGCGCGATCGCCACGCATCGCCGCATCTGGTCGAAGAAAAACGGATTGCAGGACATTGCGGTTCCTGGTCTGGCGCATCGGGTGTCGGTGCGTTGTGGCACCGCCGACGCCAGCACCTTCGAGAAGATTTTCGTCTGGAACGACTACGACCTCGACTACCCGGCCGGCGTGAAAACGGTCATCGACGCGGGCGCCAATATCGGCCTCTCCGCCATCTACTTCGCCACGCGGTTTCCTGACGCGAAGGTGGTGGCCATCGAGCCGCAGAGCGAAAACTTTCGTCTGCTCGAACGCAACAGCCGCCACTATCCGCAGGTCCTCCTGCTCCACGCCGCGCTCTGGAGCGATGACACGACGTTGGGCCTGTCCAATCCGGACGACCGCGTCGATTCCTATCAATACAGTCCGGACGCCGCAGTGGAGATGGTTCCCGCGTTCAACATGACGTCGGTGTTGTCGCGCTTCGAAATGCCGCGCGTGGACGTGCTCAAGATCGACGTCGAAGGGGCAGAGACGGAGGTGTTCGCGCGGAAACCGGAGTGGGTGCGGCGCGTCGGGATGTTCATCATCGAGCTGCATGGCGCCGAAGCGCGGGAAGCGTTCACGGCAGCAACGGCGCCGCTCGATGCCGTGCGCTATCGGCACGGTGAAGACGAAATCGTGAAGGTGCGATGAGCCAGCGTCCGTCGATCGTCGTCCTCACGCCGCTGAAAAACGACGCCTGGATCCTGCGGCGATTCCTCGAAGTGACGAGCGTCTTCGCCGACCTGATCATCGTGGCCGACCAGGGGTCGACCGACGGCGGCCTGGAGATGTGCCGCGAATTCGAGAAGGTCATCGTCATCGACAATTCGAGCAGCGACTACGACGAAGCAAGCCGGCAGGAAATGCTCATCGCCACTGCGCGCAGGCTCGTGCCGCTGCCGCGGATTCTGATGGCACTCGACTCCGACGAAGTCCTGACCGCCGACTCGATGGAGTCGCCGGACTGGCAACGGATGCTCGCGGCGGCGCCGGGCACCACCCTCTATTGCGAGAAGCCGAACCTGTATCTGTCGCCGGCGCTGTCGGAACGGCGCCCGCTCGATTTTCTCGGCGCCTTCATCGACGACGGCACCGCGGAGCATCAGGCTAAACGCGTTCATAGTCCGCGGCTGCCGGCCCCGCCCGGAGGCCCCACGCTGGTGCTGGAAGGGGTGAAGTTCCTGCACTATGCGCTGGTGCGCCCCGAGGCACAGAAAGCGAAAATTCGCATGTATGCGGTGCTCGAAAATCTGATGGGAACGAAGTCGGCGTATTGGCGGCGCCGCTATTACTGGTCGCATCGCGTTCTGAAGCCGCTCGGGCCCGTGCAGCCAACGCCGCGGGAGTGGTTCGAAGGATGGGAGGCGCGCGGCATCGACATGACCAGCGTCGAGGATAGACAGCCGTATTGGCAGGATCTGGCCACGCTCGATCTGCTGATCAAACATGGATCGCGGCGATTCTGGTTCGACGACATCTGGCACAAGGACTGGAAACGATTTCAGTCCGAGCATCCTCGCAGCGGACAGGTCCATCCGCCGCCCTGGCCATTTCTTATGGCGCTCAATGCTGCACATTCGATGCTAGAAGCGGCAGCGTCTCTGCGGCAACGAATGAGGAACCGGAATTGACCGACACGGATCAACCGCGTGGCGAGAGGCCTCTGATTTACGCGGCGGTCATCGTGTCGCTCGTCATCGGCGCGATCAGCGCGTGGCTTTCGCGCAGCGACATGAACCCCGACGGGATTTCGTACCTCGATTTATCCGATTGTTTGCTGGCGGGCAATTTCAGCGGCATCGTCAATGGATATTGGGGACCGGTGTACGCCGCACTGCTGGCGGCGGTTCGTTTCTTTATGCGGCCCACCGCGCAGTTGGAGTTCCGTGCCGTTCATGTTGCGAATTATGCCGCGTTCGTCATAGGCCTGATCACCTTCACCCTGTTCATCCGCGAGCTGATCGGACGATCGTCATGGTCGCCGGCGGGGCGAAAAGCAGTCCTTCTCTGGGGCTACGCATTGTTTCTGTGGTCGTCGATCACGCAGGTGACGGTCGCGGTGGTGACACCCGATCTGCTGTTGTCCGCGCTGATCTGGCTGATTGCCTTCCTTGTATTGAAAGCGTCCGATGACCGGCCATGGTTTTCCGTCGCACTCGGTGCCGTCTGCGCGCTCGCATTTCTGACGAAGAGTGTCATGTTCGTGGCGTCGGTACCGTTTCTGTTGGCCGGTCTACCGACGCGACGCATCATTCGTGCGGCATTGCTGTCGCTTCTCGCATTCTTGTTAGTCGCCGGACCGTGGATCGGCGCATTGTCGCGGCAGAAGGGACGGCTCACGTTCGGCGACACCGGGAAGCTTGCGTACGCGCTTTTTGTCAACGACGTCGCCTATTACACGCATTGGCACGGCGCACCAGCGGGCAGCGGAACACCAGCTCATCCGACGCGGCAGATTTTCGACCAGCCGGCCGTATTTGAATTCAACGGTCCGATCCAGGCCACATACCCCCCCTGGTTCGATCCTTCGTACTGGAACGAGGGAATGCGGACGCACTTTGATCTCCGCGGACATATCCGGTCGTCCATTGAGACGGCGAAGACCTACTACGTCCTTTTCTCCAAGACGCAATGGGCCTTTGCCGCGCTGGCCATTCTCCTTGTGATCACGGGACGCCGCCGTCCACCCGGCGACGCGCTGCGCATCGGCATCCCGGCGCTCTTCGCGCTGGCTCTCTACGGAGTGCTACACGTGGAAGGGCGATACGTCGGACCGTTTATGGTCCTGTTGTTCATGTCCATGCTCGCCAGCGTCGACGTCGATTGGCGCATTCTTCGCGCAGCTACCGCTATCGTTGTGGTCTCGCTCCTCGTGGCGACGATCGTGCAGTTGATGAAGCAGTACCCGGCCCGGTCCGCGCTCCCGCCGGAATGGCCGATTGCGGCAGGGCTGCACGCGAACGGTCTGCGCGACGGCGACGGCGTCGCCGGAATTGGCACGACGATCGGCCTCTCCTGGCCGCGGCTCGCGCGTGCGCACGTGGTGGCCGAGGTTCCGATGGATTCCGTGGACGCCTTCTGGAACGCGCCGCCGGATACCCAGCAACGTGTCTACGAAGCGTTTCGCCGCGCCGGCGCGACGGTGGTCGTCGGAACCGTTCCCGCTCAGTGCGAATCGGGCGCAGGGTGGACGAAGATTCCGGGCACCAACACGTCGTACCGGTTTCTCAATCGAGAAACGGCTGCCACGCCGTCCCATGCTTCGGCGCCGTGAATTCGGTGCGCGGCGCGGCGCTCTTTTCGATCACGACGACGTACGGGTAAAACGAGACGGACTGAATCGCCGATTGAAACGGCGTGGCTTTGTATCGCGGCAAACCCGCGGGATCCGGAGCGCGGCGCGACTCGTTGAGGTTGTCGGCCAGCGCATGCGCAAACGCCGCGAAGTGGCTGCCGCGTCCGTGCACGTCCTCGCAGATGTAGACGCCGCCGGGGCGAATGTGCGGCAGCGTCTCTTCGAGCGTGACGAGCTGCTGCTCGGGCTGATGGCCTCCGTCATCGATGACCACATCGACGTCGGGATTTTCCTCCCGGAACTTCGCCCAGAACGCGCGGTCGGCCTGATCGCCGATGGCAATCTTCGTCTGCGCATCCTCGTACGAGCGGCACTCCGGCGCGATGTCGACGCCGGTGACGCGCGCCTTCTCGCCGAAGTAGTCATGCCACATGTCGAGGCTTCCGCCGCTGTAGACGCCGATCTCCACGATGTGCGCATCTGTGCCGACGAACTTCTGCAGATGCCGGTGGTAGATGTCGAAGTAGTGAAGCCATTTCCAGATCCCGGGGCCTTCGGTGCGTGCATCGAAAAATGCGCGCAGAGGATTCGATTCGGAGTCGCCAGGCGCCTCGGCTTTTGACCTCCCCGGCCACGATTCGCAGAACTGCGTCGCGCGAAATGCGTCGGGCACGCGGCCCATCTGACGGCCGCTTCGGATCGGATGCGCCGCCAGACTCCGCAGCAAATCGAGGGCCGCTCGCACGTGAGACATCGCCACCTCCTGACGCGCGACGCATGATAGCGTCCTCGCCGGGCTCGTCCCGCCGATGCGTTCGACCTTGAGAGTGCTCATGATGTCCGACACGCCCGCCGATCCGAACCGCGGCGCGGCAGGCACCGAGGTGCGGACGATGCATGCGTTGCGCGCGCTTGGGCATGACGTCGATGCGATCTGGTCCGAGGACCTGGGGCGGCGCATTCAACACGGCAATCTCCACATCCTGCTGGAGCAGCCGCGCGCGTACGAACGGGCGGTGGTGGCGGCGATGCAGCGGAAGGAGTACGACGTCGTCCACGTCAACCAGCCGCACGGGTTTCGCGCCGCGCGGGCCGTACATCGCATCGCGCCGCGGACCGTTTTCATCCATCGCTCGCACGGTTTCGAATTGAATGTCGAAGAGACGCTGCGGCCGTGGTTGAAGAAGTTCGGCAGCGACGAACGGAACGTTGCCCGACGGCTGGCGACGCAGGCGCTCGCGCCGCTGCTGCGCCGTCACGCGATCGCGATCGCGCGCGTGGCGGACGGGCATGTCGTTTCGTCGTCGCTCGACGCGGCATTCCTCCACCAACATATGGGAGTGCCGATGGAACGGATCGCGACGATCCCGCAGGCGGCGCCGGATTCTTTTATGCAGAACGCTGCGCCGCCGATGACTGCCTCGCGTCTGCGGCGCGTGCTGAACGTCGGGCAATTCGCGTTTGTGAAGGGACCGATGATCGCCGCGGAAGCGATGAACCAGCTCGCGGCCGCCGGCGCGGACCTTCGTTTCACCTGGGTCTGCGACCGCGCCAGCGAGGCAAGCATCCGCGCGCTGCTGAGTGCCGAGGCGAATGCGCTGCTCGAAGTCGTTCCGTGGACAACGCAGGAGACACTGCGCGAGGTCTACGACGCGCATGGCATCTTTCTCTTTCCTTCCTTCTTCGAAGGGTTCGGGAAGGCATTTCTGGAGGCGATGAGCCGCGGACTCTGCGTCGTGGCGAGCGACACCGGAGGAATGCACGACGTCCTCACCAGCGGCACGGACGGGATTCTCGTACCGGCCGGCGACGCGAACGCGGTCGCCGATTCCGTACTGGCCATCGTCCGCGACCCTGCACGTGCGAGCGCGATGGGCGCCGCCGCGGCAGTCACGGCGCGGCGCTACACGTGGGAACGCGTCGCGCGCGAACTGACCGCGTTTTACGAGAGCCGCCTGAGTGCTATGCGAAGATGACGCGAGGTGAAACGCCGCCGCATCGCCATCGTCGCCTCGCATGTGATCCAGTATCAGGATCCGTTCTTTCGTCTGCTAGCGACGGATCCCGAGGTCGACCTCACGGTGCTGTACCTGTCGGATGCGGGCGTGCGCACGTATCGCGATGCCGACATGGGAACGGCGCTGAAGTGGGATGTGGAGCTGCTCAGCGGGTACAACCACACCTTCCTGCGCAATCTCGTGCACGACAGCAATCGCGGCTGGACGCGCCACATCAATCCCGGTATCGTCCCGGCGCTGCTGCACGAGCCGTACGAGATGGTGATCTTCATGCTCGGCTGGGGCTCGATCAGCGCGCTCCTTGGCATCGCCGCGTGCTGGTGGGCGGGCATCCCGTTTTTTCTCTACGGCGACAGCAGCTTTCCGCCGCCGGAGACGACGCTGCGCAGCCGGATTCGTGCGCGGCTGCTGCGGATGCTGTTTCGCAACGCGAGCGGCTTCATGGTCTCCGGAGCGCTGAATGCTGATTACTACAGGCACTACGGCGCCGATCCCGAACACTTCTTCCTCCTGCCGTGGGCCGTCGACAACGAGCGCTTCACTGAGGCGAGCCGGTTCGCGCCCGGCGAGCGCGAGGCGATGCGGGCGAAAGTCGGCATCCGGCCGGAGCAGACGCTCTTCGTTTTCTCCGCGAAGCTCGTCGAACGGAAAGATCCGATGACATTGCTGCGCGCGTACGAGCAGCTTCCCGATCGCGATCGCGCTGCGGTGCTGTTTCTCGGCGACGGCGTGCTGCGCGAACCGCTGGAGACCTTTGCGCGCGAGCGCGAGCTTCGCAACATCCACTTCGCCGGCTTCGTGAATCAGAGCGAGTTGCCGAAGTACTACGGGATGTCGGACGTCTTCGTGCTGCCGTCGACGTACGAGCCGCGCGGCGCGGTGATCAATGAGGCGATGGCGTGCGGGCTGCCGGTCATCGTCACGGATCGCTGCGGATCGATCGGCGACATCGTTCTCGAAGGGGAGAACGCATTCGTCTATCCGGCGGGCGATGCCGAGGGGTTGGCGCAGTCGATGGCGCGTCTGGTCGATGATCCGGAACTTCGCGCGACGATGGCGCGGCGATCGCGCGCGATCATCGGCACGTGGACATTCGCGCGCGGCGTTGAAGGCGTCAAGGCGGCGCTGGCGTATGTCAGCCGAGGTGGTGGGAAATGATCACGGTGGCCATCCCGACGTACAACCGCGGGGCCATCGTCGCGGAGACCGTTCGCCGGCTGTTCGAGCTCGTCCCGCCGCCGGAGGCAATCATCGTCGTCGATCAGAGCGTCGCTGAAAACCAGGCGCTCTCGCGGTGGCACCGGCAGGGACGCATTCAACTTATTCGTCTCGACAAACCGTCCATCCCGCACGCGATGAATGTGGCGCTGCTCGCCGCGACCACGCCGGTTGTGCTCTACGTCGACGACGACGTCGAGCCGGCGCCGAGGCTCATCGCCTCGCACGAACGTGCGCATGCGGACGAATCGATCTGGGCCGTCGTCGGACAGATTCTGCAGCCGGGCGAGGAGCCGGTGCGTTTCGATCAGCCTGAAGATGATCTGGAGTTTCGTTTCAATCACGACACCGGCTGCTTCGTGGCGAACGTGATGGCGGGGAACCTCTCCGTCAAACGCGAGCACGCCATCGATGCCGGCGGTTTCGACGAGAACTACGTCGGCGTCGCCTACCGGTTCGAAACCGACTTCGCGCTGCGGCTTGTCGCTGCCGGCGGCAAGGTGTGGTTCTCGCCGGAGGCGGGGCTGCGCCATCTCAAACTGGCCAGCGGCGGATTGCGATCGTACGGCGATCATCGCAGCAGTCCGTCACCCGCGCATTCAGCCGGCGATTACTACTTCGCTATCCATCATCGTCCGCCGCTTCTGCGGTACGCGCTGCGCCGCCTGCGCCGAAACGTCGTCACGCGTTATCACCTCACGCATCCGTGGACGATTCCGACGAAGTTGATCGGCGAGCTACGCGGCTGGATGCTGGCGCGGCGTCTGGCGCGCGGCGGGCGGCGGCTGATCGCCAGAAATGAGCCGGGGACGGATCACGTTCCCACCGGCACAGCGCGATGACAGTCACGATCATTTTCGCGGCCTTTCTTCTGTTGTCGGCGTCCTTCACGCTGGTCGACTGGCGGCGCGGCTGGCTGCTGGCCATCCTCTGCGGCGTTCTGCAGGATCCGGCGCGGAAACTCACGCCCGGCACGCCGGTGATCATGTCGATCAGCATCGTTCTGATCTACGTGGTGGTGATCTTCGCCGCACAGGTAACCCTGCAGCGGCATGGGCGCGAATTTACCAAGCGCTTTCCGGCACTTTACGGTTCGCTGATTTTCGTGTTCGTCTTCCTCTTTCTCGCCGCCGTCAACGGGCTCTTCACGTTCGGCATCGATCAATGGAAGGCGCCGGCGATGAGCTTCTTCCTCTATCTCGCGCCGCTGCCTGCGGTCATCATCGGCTACGCCTTCCTGCAGCGCGAGGAGCAACTCTTCGGACTCTTTCGCTTCTACGCGGTGGTGACGTCGATCGCGATGATCGGAACCCCTCTCGAATACTTTCACGTGCAGTGGCGCGCCCTCGGCACGGTCGCTCTCGGCGAAAACCTGCGCTTCCTGACCGGCCTGAGCGTCCGCCTGCTCTCCGGTTTCTACCGCGCGCCGGACATCATGGGTTGGCATGCCGCGCTGCTGACGATGATCGGCGTGATCATGGCCGTGCGCACGCAATCGTTCCGCCGCGGCTGGATCTGGCTGGGCGTCAGCGGCTGGGGATTTCTGAATTGCCTCATCAGCGGACGGCGCAAGGCCCTCTACATGATCGCGGTCTTTGCCGCCGTGTTCATGTGGCGGTATTTCCGGCGCCTTTCGACGGCGCAGGTGGTCTCGTTCGGACTGGCCGGCATCCTCATGATCTTCGTTACCGCAAAGATCTCGCAGAATGAAGAGTCGAGCGTTTACACAAAATCCGCCTACACGACGCAGGAGGAACTGTGGGGCCGACTCGAGGGAGGCCTCAGCGGCACGGTCGAGCAGGCCGGCATCATGGGCGCAGGCCTGGGCACCGCGACGCAGGGCGTGTATCACGTGCTGCGTTCCGACACCGGCACGACGCTCGGCTGGCAGGAAGGCGGCCTCGGGAAACTGGCCATCGAGCTGGGAGTTCCCGGACTGCTGGCCGTGGCGGTGCTCGGTCTGACGATGCTGATGACGATGCTGAAGATCTCCGGGCACCCGGACGTTCCCGGCTCATCGCAACTGGCGCGGGCGGCGCTCTTCGGAATCATCGCCTCGAATGTCATCGAGTTCATGGTTTCCGCGCAGGCGTACTCCGATCCTGTGCTGACGTTGCTGACCGCGTTTTTCGTCGGCTGCATGTTCGCCACGGCGGCGCTCGACGAACGCCTGGCCGAGGCGGAAGCGGCCGCGAACGGAACGATCGGGCCGCGCAAGACGCCATTGACGTCAGCAGCCACGGCGTAGCACCGTAGCGCGTGCGCCTCCTTCACGTCGTACCGACTTACCTGCCCGCGACGCGGTACGGCGGTCCGATCTACGCCGTTCACGGCCTTTGCCGCGCTCTGGCCGCGCGCGGGCATGAGGTCGACGTCTTCACGACGAATGTGGACGGCGATCGCGAATCCGACGTGCCGCTCGGAGTTCCCGTCGATCTCGATGGTGTGTCAGTCCGCTATTTTCGATCGACGTTGCGCCGGCTCTACGTTTCGCCGTCGATGCGCGTGGCGATCAACGCGTCGATCGGAGGTTACGACGCTGTTCATCTTCACTCGGTATTTCTGTGGCCGACGTACGCCGCCGCCCGCGCTGCGGCACGGCACGGCGTTCCGTACATCGTTTCACCGCGCGGAATGCTGGTTCCTGAGTTGGTCGCGCGAAAAAGCAGCGTCGCGAAGAAGCTGTGGATTCGCGCCGTCGAACGGCGGACGTTCGCAAAGGCAGCCTCGGTGCACTTCACCGCGCAGGTGGAGTGGGACGACGCGCGGCGCATTGGGATTCCATTGCTGAATCCTTTCGTCGTTCCGAACGGCATCGACCTTCCGACCGCCGACCCGGCACCTCGCCTTCCCGACACGCTCCTTTTCCTCGGCCGCATCAATTGGAAGAAGGGACTCGAGTTTCTGCTCGATGCCATCAAAGACGTCGACGGCGTGAAGGTCGTCATCGCGGGAAATGACGACGAGGAGCTCACGCCGAAACTTCGCGCGCAGGCGGAGCGAAATGGCGTCGCCGATCGCGTCGACTTCCGCGGCCCTGTCAGCGGCGCGGCTAAGGAAGAATTGCTGCGAACGTCGACGGCGCTCGTGCTGCCGTCGCTCTCCGAGAACTTCGGCAACGTCGTGCTGGAAGCGATGGCCGTGGAGATGCCGGTGATCGTCACGCCCGAAGTGGGGCTGGCAGCGGACGTCGAATCCGCGGGCGCGGGGATCGTGACGAGCAATGCGCCGGACGCGCTTGCCGCGGCCATTCGGCGGCTGCTCAGCGATGGCGACGCGCGCGCTGCGATGGGAAGGCGCGGACGCGAGTTGGTGCAGTCGCGCTTCACATGGGATCGTGTGGCGGCCGAAATGGAACAACACTACGGGCGCATCGCCGCGGGACGGACGAAGTAGAGATGGCTACGGTCGACATCATCATCCCCGTCTACAACCGCGCCGCGCTGGTGCACGAAGCGATCGAATCGGCGCTCGGTGAGTCCGCGAACGTGATCGTGGTCGACGATGCGTCGACCGACGGCACATGGGATTCGTTGCGCGCGTACGACGGCAATCCCGCGGTTCGGTGTCTGCGAATGCCAGCCAACGGCGGCCAATCGGCGGCGCGGAATCTCGGGCTCGACGCGGCGACTGGAACGTACGTCAAGTTTCTCGACTCCGACGACGTCCTCATCCCCGGCCACCTCGGCGCGGAAGTTCACGCGCTAGATTCGACAGGCGCCGACATCGCCGTTTCGGGATGGCGCTCCGAGGGAGGCGGATGGACCGCGGAGTTCGCGGCGCCTGTCTTCGAAGAGATCATCGATGACATCCTCGCCGGCATTGCGGCCCCTACGTCCGCGGCGTTGTATGTGCGCCATCCCGAGTGGCGCTGGGATCCGGAACTTCGCAAGCTGGACGACTGGGACTACTTCTGCCAGGCCGCCCTCCGCGCAAAACAGATCGTCACCGTCGAGGGCTCCGCGTACACGATGCGCGAGCACGGCGGCGCACGCATGACACACACGACGATGCTCGCGAATGCGCGCGAACATCATCGGATCCTGTACAAGATCGAAGAGCGGCTGGCGGCGGATGGTCTGCTGACGCCGCCGCGGCGGCGTCGTCTCGCCCAGTATTTCTACAAGGAAATGCGCGTGCTCAGCCTGTACGACCGGCAAGCGTTCGACGCGGCAGCACTGCACATTCGCGAGCTCGATCCGGACTTCCAGCCACGCGACGAAGAACAACAAAAGCTCATGCGTGTCATGGCCCGCGTTCTCGGATTCCGCAACGCGATCCTGCTCCACAGCGCGATCAAACGCGCCGTGAAACGGGAGCGGCGCTGATGCTCGACCGCATCACACCGCTGATCCTCACCCGAGACGAGGAGGCAAACATCGGCCGCACGCTGGAGCAGTTGACGTGGGCGCGTGAGGTCGTAATCGTGGACAGCCTGAGCAACGACGACACGGTCAACATCGCCCGCCGTTTCGCGAACGTTCGCGTCATTCTTCGGGCGTTCGACTCGCACGACCGGCAATGGCGCTTCGGCGTCGATCAGGTGGCGACGCCGTGGGTGCTCACGCTCGACGCCGACTATTTCGTATCCCAATCATTCGTCAACGAACTGGCCTCGCTGCAGCCGCCGCCAGATCTGGCCGGATACGAGGCCGCGTTCGTCTACGCGATCGACGGACGTCCGCTCCGCTCCGCGCTCTATCCGCCGCGCGCCGTCCTGTTGCGGCGCGGCGCGTTCGAGTTCTGGCAGGACGGCCACACGCAGCGCGTCCGCGTCCTCGGCCGCGTCGAACGGCTGCGCACGCCGCTCGTCCACGACGATCGCAAAAACCTCCGCCGCTTCATCGAACGCCAGCGCAAGTACATGCGCCAGGAGGCGGACAAGCTCCGCGCGACGCAGTGGCGCGCGCTTCCGACGCAGGGGCGCATCCGCAAGCTGCGCGTGATCGCGCCGTTCGCGACGCTCTTCTACACGTTGATCGCGAAACGAGCGCTTCTCGACGGCCGCGCCGGCTGGCGCTACGCGTTCGAGCGATTCCTGGCCGAGGGGATGCTGTCGGTCGAACTGTTCCGGGGGAGAGGCTGATGTCGCGCACGCGCACGCTCCTCGCGAATCTCGTCCGGTTGCCACTTCGATTGATGCGGCCGGAGGCGGTCGTCCGGATTCGTTCCGGCGAGCTGAAGGGTTGGCGATGGATCGCCGGCTCCAGCACGAATGGATGCTGGCTCGGCACCTACGAACGGCACATGCAGCGGCTGTTTCGCGAGCGCATCCGGCCCGGCGCGACGGTCTTCGACGTCGGCGCGAACGTCGGCTTCTTCACGCTGCTCGCGTCAAAGCTCGTGGGCGATTCGGGACGCGTCCACGCCTTCGAGCCGCTGCCTCGCAATCTCGAATTCCTCGAACGGCACATCCGGCTCAACGAGCTCGCGAACGTTCATGTCGGCGCGCTGGCCATCGCCGCCACGAGCGGCGAAGCGCACTTCCGCATTGCGCCGCACGCATCGATGGGAGGCCTGGCAGAGGGCGGCGATCTTCGGGTGGTCACGGCGTCGCTCGATGATCTGATCGCTAGCGGACGCGCCGCGCGGCCGGACTTCATCAAGATGGATATCGAAGGCGCGGAAAGCGACGCGCTTCGCGGCGCGGCGACGCTGCTCGCGAGCGGTCCGCTGACGATCGCGCTTTCGACGCATGGCTGGCAGCAGCACGAAACCTGCTGGACTACGCTGACCGAGGCGGGATTCAACGTGGAGCTCTTGAAGGACGGCGCCGGCGACGGCGATTACCTCATCCTCGCGATGAAGTAGTACGAGGAGCCTGAGCGGAGGAGATTCAAGACTGTCGTGTTGGCTGAGCCTTGGGCAACCAACGCCGCGGGCCCTGCCCGCCTACTGCCGCTGAATCATCACGTCGCCCATCACCAGCAGATCCATCTTCGTGCGCAGGAAACAGTCGAGCGCCTGCGCCGGCGTGTTCACCACCGGCTCGTTTTCGTTGAACGAGGTGTTGAGCACGAGCGGGACGCCGGTGGCGTCGCGGAACGCTTCGATGAGGTGGTAGTAGCGCGCGTTCTGCTGCTCGTCGACCGATTGCAGACGCCCCGATCCGTTCACGTGCGTCACCGCCGG
>Ga0157375_10000850_pt1 | contig 26585 bp, 27 predicted proteins | sample M35metaG_FD_115311 | JGI IMG/M metagenome (GOLD analysis project Ga0157375, IMG submission 115311) | Miscanthus rhizosphere microbial communities from Kellogg Biological Station, Michigan, USA - M3-5 metaG | ecosystem: Host-associated > Plants > Roots > Rhizosphere > Soil | place: USA: Michigan... | reverse complement strand
TTCGTGACCGTGGTCGTGCTTCTCTTCATGGCCGACTGGCGCACAACCCTTACCGTTAGCATCATCATTCCACTGTCGCTTTTATTTGCATTTATCTGCATGCGAATGAGGGGTATGACGGCTAACCTGCTTTCCATGGGAGCAGTGGATTTTGGCATCATCATCGACGGGGCAGTTGTAATGGTGGAAGGTTTGTTTGTGGCGCTCGACCATAAGGCTAAGGAAGTGGGAATGGAAAAATTCAATAAGCTTGCCAAGCTCGGACTTTTTAAGCAGGTTGGAACGGAGATGGGTAAAGCCATATTTTTCTCGAAGGTGATTATCCTAACCTGCCTGGTGCCCATTTTTGCTTTCCAGAAGGTGGAGGGAAAAATGTTTTCGCCGCTTGCTTATACATTGGGATTTGCATTGCTGGGCGCATTGATCTTCACCTTGACGTTTGTGCCCGCCTTATCAAGCGTATTGCTGAGAAAGAATGTTCGGGAGAAACACAATCCGATTGTAATTTTTTTCCAGAAGGGCGTGGGAAGGCTATTCAGGTTTACTTACGGGCATCAAAAAACCAGTCTGCTCGTCGCACTGGCGGTCATGGCGGTTACCTTCTTTTCTGCAAAATTCCTGGGTACAGAATTCCTGCCTGAATTGGACGAGGGTGCATTGTGGGTTGAAAGTGAATTGCCAATGAGCGCCTCGCTCCCGCAGGCCGTGGAGATCTCGAATAAAATGATTGATATCATTCGTGAGTTTCCGGAAGTGAAACAAACACTTTCACAAATAGGTCGCACAAACGATGGAACGGATCCCAAAGGATTTTTCAACGTGCAGATCCAGGTTGACCTCAAACCGAAGGAGCAGTGGCGCAAAGGGATTAGTGAAGAAGAACTGATTGATGCCATGGACAAGCAGTTGAAAAAGATTCCGGGATGTGTATTTAACTATTCTCAGCCCATACGAGATAACGTTGAAGAGGCGGTGGCGGGTGTGAATGCCGCGATGGCGGTGAAAATATTTGGTCCTGATTTCAACAAGTTGGATTCGCTTGCTGACCGCGTTAAACTAACGATCAAAAACGTGAAAGGCATTGAAGACCTGGGTGTGTTGAGGAACCTGGGGCAGCCTGAATTCAGGATAGAGCTGAATCAGCAGAAAATGGCCCTGTACGGCATCAACACGGCCGATGCACAGGCAGTGATTGAAATGGCCATCGGGGGCAAAGCTGCTACCATATTATATCAGAATGAACGCCGCTTTGATATTCGCGTGCGTTATCAAAAAGATTTCAGGGATACCGAAGAGAAAATCAACAGGCTGATGGTGCCTTCCCAGGACAGCGCAAAGGTTCCCATCAAAGAGATCGCGAATATCAGAACATTGACGGGCCCTGCGTTTATATTCCGGGACAACAACATGCGCCATATTGCCGTAAAGTTTTCCGTTCGGGGAAGAGACCTTGGCGGCACGATTGCAGAAGCGCAGGAACAGGTTTCGGAAAATGTTCAGTTGGAAAAGGGCTACAAGATTTCCTGGAATGGCGAATTTGAAAACCAGACCAGGGCCACGAAAACGCTTTCACGCGTTGTGCCACTTTGCATTCTTGGCATATTCCTCATCCTCTTCATTACTTTCGGAAATGCTAAAGACGCATTGCTCACCATCTTGAATGTGCCCTTCGCTTTGATTGGTGGTATTCTTGCGCTCCACATTACGGGAATGAACTTTAGTATATCTGCCGGAATTGGATTCATCGCATTGTTTGGCATATGTATTCAGAACGGGGTGATCCTGATTTCGGTATTCCGAAAAAATCTCGAACAGGAACACATGCCGTTGAATGAAGCCATTTATAATGGTGTCATGTCCAGGGTGCGGCCCGTGGTGATGACGGCATTGATGGCCGCCATTGGACTAACCCCTGCGGCGCTTTCGCATGGCATCGGCAGCGAATCACAGCGGCCGCTAGCCGTTGTGGTAATAGGTGGTTTAGTTACCGCAACTTTCCTTACGCTGCTCATTCTGCCCATTATTTATTCGATCACCTACCTGTTCATTCATGATTATCGTAACCGGAAATTATTGCACAAGGTGGCCGGGTATTGAGCCATGAACAAGCGATAATATTTCCAGAGGCCGGCATCCTAAGTGTGGGTGAGACTTCAACCGTTTGGTATTATTGCCTATCTTCATCGATTGTATAGAAATGATTGGGCAATATGAAGACCACACTAACCGCGCTATGTTTGCTTTTGATTTGTTACGGAACATTGGCACAAGATTCACTTCGGAACAAGAACTGGAATCTACACGGTCAAGCGACTGTCATAACACAATATCATTTTCCATTTTCTGCCGGCTATACCGGCCAGAATAGCCTTTTGACAGAAGAGCCCGCTCAAACTTCGTTTACCGCAACGGCATTTCTGGGTAGAAGGCTTTGGAAAAATGCCGCAATCTATTTCAACCCGGAAGTAGCGGGTGGCAGTGGCCTCAGCAAGGCATTGGGTATTGCGGGATTTGTAAACGGAGAAACTTTCCGAATTGGCAGCCCGCAATTGAAGCTATACCTGGCCAGGTTATTTTTCGAACAAAAATTTGCGCTTGGCAACGAAACCGCGTTGGACGAAGATGATCTCAATCAACTGCAGGGCAAGACGCCGGCGAAATACATTTCGGTTCGCATAGGAAAATATAGTCTCGCCGATTTTTTTGATGACGTCGAGTACAGCCACGATCCCCGCACTCAATTTTTTAACTGGTCACTCATGAGCAATGGCGCCTGGGACTATCCGGCCAATACGCGCGGCTACACGGAAGGGATAGTGGCGGAATATCACACTCCAAAATTTGCAGCCCGCTTTTCTGTGAGCGCTTTGCCTAAAGTTGCGAATGGCCCCGACCTGGATTTGGATTTCAGTCGTTCTATCGGGCTGGTGGCAGAAGTGGAGAAAAACTATTTTGTTAAATCCTTGAAGGGAACGGTGAGACTGTTGTTTATGCACAACAAAACACACATGGGCAACTACAATGATGCCGTCAAGGCATCGCCGGTTGATCCTGATATCACCTCGGTACGTGAATATGGTCATACGAAAACCGGTTTCGGAATTTCCTGGGAACAACAGCTAAGCAGTAATCTCGGTGCATTTATTCGATTGGGCTGGAATGATGGCAATAATGAAACCTGGGTGTTCACTGAAATCGATCAGAGTTTTTCCGGGGGATTGGAATGGAAGGGAAATTCATGGGGGCGAAAATCTGATCACCTTGCCTTTGCCTATTCGCTCAACGGCATCTCGGTACCACATCGCGATTATCTGAAAGCTGGCGGTTATGGATTCATTATTGGAGATGGAAACCTGAACTACGGCAACGAACTGATCCTGGAAACATACTACCAGCTTTCATTTCCCAAATGGCATGTGGCACTCAGCCCGGACTATCAATTTGTGCTCAATCCCGCCTACAATAAGGACCGGGGACCGGTACACGTAGTGGGGCTAAGGTTGCACCTGCAAATCTGATTAGTGGGAATTCTGCGGCGCGTTCAAAGAATCCATTTCCCTCCTGATCGTATCCGGATTCATGTATCGTTCAACATGACTTTCAGGTTTGTTGACGAAATCAGATCCGCGCCAGTTTTCAACTTTCATCGTTTTCCTGATGAAGCTGCTCCAGGCTTCTAATTCGTTGCCAAGGCCATGCCTGATGCAAATCCGGTCTGTATTAAACTCCAGGCTGTCGATATAGGTTTGTGAAAGATGTCCGAACCCCACCCCAATGCATTGAAACATCGATTTTTTTGAGAAATCTGAGACATGGCTTAATTCATGACCCAGCACACCAACTTTTGCTTTTTCCGGAAGCTTCCCCAGCAACAGGGGTTCCATTTTCTCTACGCTCTTTGTGCTGATGGTGATGGTGTACCGACGATTCTCACGTTGGTTGAAAAATGTCCAGAAATTAATACGGGTCTTCAGAGAAGCGTGTGAAGAATGCAGCCGGAATTTTATGCCTGTAGATTTCAGCTCGGGAAAATGCGAAAGCGCAGCGAGAATTTGTAGTTCATATTGGGCGGGGAACTCTTTGTGCTGACCAAATTCAGTCCTCCATTTTTGCAGTTCCGTGACATTCAACGAATCTACGATCCGCTGGCTGGTACTGTCTTCCTGTGCCAGCGAGAATTTCGCGCAAATACCCGCAAGAAAGAAAAGGATGTAAATTTTTTTTTGCAACGAAACGAACCGTTTAGGTGTCCTTTGAAGACCTTGCTAAAATAGGTCAAGATTTATGCAGAAACTGATGCAATTAGTTAAAATCTGTTTGTGAGTATGATTATTTTGCAGCGAATTCTTCGTGACAATTTCAAAATCGATCTGGAGCTAAAATAGCCGCCACATGCTTGTTACCATTCCCCTTCGTTTTTCAAATGCTTACCTCGTGAAGGGGCAACAACCCGTGCTTATTGATTCAGGCTCACCGGGCGATGAAGCCAGGATCATCCGGGCGCTCGACGCGCACAGGTTTTCGCTGAGGGATCTCAGGCTCATTATCCACACGCATGCCCACATGGATCATGCCGGGAGTACGGCCGCACTTATTCAAAAGGCGGGCATTCCAGCGCTTATTCATGCACGTGATTATGACAACCTGGTTGCAGGAAAGAATGGCCGGATCCTTCATCGCTCTTTCATAGGCTGGCTGATCAAAAAGTTTATTGTTAAAGAATATGACCCGGTTCGCGCTGACATCATTTTTCAAAACAAGATAGATCTCAGTGATTTTGGAATTGATGGCAAGCTGGTTCACACACCCGGACACACTCCGGGTTCCTGTTCGGTATTGCTGTCCAACGGAGACGCGTTGGTGGGAGACTTAATGATGGGAGGCTGGATTGGCGGTTATATCATTCCCGAACAGCCAGGCTATCATTATTTCATTGATGACGTTGATGCGTTGCACAGGAGCATGAGGAAATTGCTTGATATGGGCGCGCAGCGATTTTTCCCGGGTCATGGGGGCCCGCTTGAAAGAGCTGATGTTGAAAAATTTCTTAGAAAATCCTTCCCAATACCCAATACCTAATACCCAATTCCCTATTTCAATCTCTTCACCTTAACCATATCAATCCTGGTATCACTCACATTGAGGATATCAAATTCGTAGTCATCAATAATGATGCGCTCCTTGAGCTTTGGAATGGTTTCGTGTTGGTGTATAATAAAGCCGCTTAGGGTTTCTGAAGCGTTCTCAGAAAAATCGAAACCGTATTTCTCATTCAGGTAATCTACTTCCAATCTGCCTGAGAAAATGTATTCATCCGTCGAAATTTGCTTTTCCACAAATTCCTCCGTATCATATTCATCCCTGATGTCTCCAAAGATTTCTTCAAGCAGATCCTCCATTGTTATGATGCCTGCTGTTCCGCCAAATTCATCCACAACCCAGGCAATGCTCTTTCTTTCTTTCGAAAACTTAGTCATCAGTCCGGTCACACTCATGCTTTCCGGCACGGCAGGGATTGGCAGCAGGATGGCCTTGATATCGGTTGGCTTCTTGAAGAGATCCAGCTGGTGCAGGTAGCCTTGTATGGTATCAATATTAGAATCGTAAACCACGAGCTTACTAAGCTTGGAGTCGATAAATTTCTGCTTCACTTCGTCAATTGGTGTCCTGATATCCACTGCTTCTATTTCTTTTCTGGGTACCAGGCATTGTCTGATTTTTATGTTTGGCAATGAAAGTGCGGCCTCGAACAAATCCGTGTTGAGTTCATTGTTGTCTTCCGACTGTTCTTTCGTTTGCTGAATGAAATGTTCCAGGTCAACGCGATTCAAAAAGTCTTTTTTCTCATAAAGCCTCACGTTGAATAAGTATTTCAGGATCCATTCTGCAAAACCCACGAAGAAGGAAGCAATCGGATAAAAAATATTGTAGAAGAATTTGAGCAGGGGAGCAAAAATTCTCAAGACAGAGTCATTTTTAGACCTGAAAAATGCCTTGAAGAAAAACTCCACGAGCAAAACGATGAGCGTGGAGATGATTGTCTCTACCACCAGGCGGAGGTAAGGATTTACAAAAGAAGAAGGGAAAAGCTCCCATATGGGAGCGCTGAATTCGCTCACCAGCAAGCCATACACAACGACCATGATGTTGATGCCGATGAGTGTGGTTCCGATGAACTTGGCAGGCGCCTCCATGAATTGGCTCAGAATGAGACCGCTTCGAAGCCCCTGCTTTTTCTTTAATTCGATGGATAACTTATTTGCTGAAACGAAGGCAATTTCGATTCCCGCAAAAAAACCTACAAAAAGAAGCGTTACCCCGATGCCGATGAGTTTGTTAACGTCTATCACTGCCCAAAAATAATCATTTGGGCCCATTTGGGATAGGGAGTTATACGTGTTTTAGGTAGGCATGGACTAATTTCTCTGCTGAAACACAGGCATTTGCGAGGTTATCGTTCACCAGGATATGGCTGAAATGGCTGCCGAAAGAGATTTCGTAGCTTGCCTTATTGACGCGTGCTGCCAATGATTCGGCGGTTTCAGTGCCCCTGCTTTCCAATCTTTTTCTCAGCTCTGCTACGGATGGAGGCTGAATAAAGATGCTTAGGCAATTTCCCGGAAATTGTTGTTCAACGTGGATGGCCCCCTTTACATCAATATCAAGAATGGGTGTTTTCTCATCGGCCCAAATCCGGTGTAATTCACTTTTCAGGGTTCCATAATATTTTCCTTCGTAGACCATTTCCCATTCTACGAACGCATTCTCCTGGATCTTGTGTTGAAATTTTTCGGGCGTCAAAAAATAATAATCTTTCCCATCAACCTCGTTCGCTCTTGCCTTCCGGGTGGTGGCAGAGACTGAAAAGGCCAGTTGAGGAAAATGATGCAACAGGTGTTTGGTGATAGAAGTTTTGCCGGCCCCGGAGGGAGCTGTGAGAATTACGATTTTATTGCTGGGGGCCTGTTTCATCCCGCTATACGCTTTATGTCTGCGCCAAGGCGCTGCAGTCGGGAATCTATGTATTGATAACCGCGATCTATTTGTTCAATGTTTTGAATAACGCTCTTGCCCTCTGCGCTGAGCGCCGCAATCAGCAGGGAAACACCGGCTCGGATATCGGGGCTGCTCATCGTGATTCCGCGAAGGTTTTGTTCTCTACCCAATCCAATCACGGCCGCGCGATGTGGATCGCACAAGATGATCTGTGCACCCATGTCAATCAATTTATCGACAAAAAAGAGTCGGCTTTCAAACATTTTTTGATGAATAAGCACAGAACCTTTGGCCTGCGTGGCAACTACCAATACAATACTCAGCAGGTCAGGCGTAAAGCCCGGCCATGGATGGTCAGAAATGGTAAGCACGGATCCATCTAGAAAAGTTTGGATTTCGTAGCTGTCCTGTTGAGGAATATGAATATCATCGCCCACAAAATCCATGGCGATTCCGAGCTGCTTGAACTTCTCTGGGATAATGCCCAGGTGTTCTATTCCTGCTCCCCTGATCGTAATCTCGCTCCTGGTCATCGCCGCCAGACCAATGAATGAACCCACTTCAATCATGTCGGGCAACATCTGGTGTTCTGTACCGCCCAGGTAGGATACGCCTTCAATCGCGAGCAGGTTGCTACCGATGCCGCTGATTTTGGCACCCATTCTCACCAGCATCTTGCAAAGCTGCTGCAGGTAAGGTTCGCAAGCCGCATTATAGATCGTGGTGATACCATTCGCCATCACCGCAGCCATTACAATATTTGCAGTGCCGGTTACCGACGGTTCATCCAACAACATCGAAACACCCTTAAGATTGGGCGCTTCAAGATGAAAAAAGCCGTCTTCAGCATGATAATGAAATTGAGCGCCGAGTCTTTCGAAGCCGACAATGTGTGTATCCAGCCTGCGCCTTCCAATTTTGTCGCCGCCGGGTTTTGGAATAAATGCTTTTCTGAACCTTGATAGCATCGGGCCGGCCAGCATAACGGAGCCGCGTAACCGACCGCTTTTTTTCCGGTACGATTCACTTCGCAGGTATTCAATATTCACGGTATCGGCCTGGAAAATACATGTGTCCCGGGAAGTTCTTTCGATTTTAACACCCATATCACCCAGTAGTTCTATAAGCAGGTTCACGTCGACGATATCGGGAATATTCCTGATCACCACTTTTTCGGGCGTCAGGAGCACAGCGCTAATGATCTGCAGGGCCTCGTTCTTGGCGCCTTGCGGAATGATTTCCCCCTTCAGGCTTTTACCGCCCCGAACTTCAAAAGCATTCATGTATGCGGGTGATTTAGTGTGCAAATATAAAACCCCGGCGCAGCCTGGCAACCGGGGTCATATTATTTTTGACTCGCTTGGTTAAAAGCGCTTCTTGAATTTGTTGTTCCGGTTATCCCGGCCACCCCCGCGATTGTCGCGGCCGTCTCTTCCGGAATTGCCACGGTTATCACGGCTTCCGCCATTCCTCTGCCTGAAATTCTTATTCCTTCCACCATTGTTACTCCTGACTTCTTCGCGATACGCTTTTACGTAGGGGGTATTGGTGAAATCAAGTTGTCCCTGTGTAATGGCGCTCAGTTCCTGGCGGATAGCGTCGTCATGCACCAGTTCCTTATGCCAGTTGTTGTAAGCAAGCTTCATATAATAGGCGACGGCATTTGCAAAACCCAGTCGTTTGTCTGGATTCTCTTCTTTCAAAGCCTTATTAATGACAACCTCCAGGTTCTTGCCCAGGTGTGAGTAGCGCGGATATCTTTTTGGATATGCCAGCCTGGCCGGTTTTGCCTTCAGTGTTTCCCGGGTTGGGATCGGATAAGGACTTTCCACATTTAATTTGAAATCTGAAATCAGGAAAAGATGATCCCACAATTTGTGACGGAAGTCTTCTACGTTTTTCAGGTGTGGATTCAAAAAGCCCATTAATTCGATTAACGACATCGCGTTTTTCTGACGCTTTTCGGGGTCTTCGATTGTAAGCAGGTAGTCTACCATCTTTTGAATATGTCGGCCATATTCCTTCATGATCAGGTGGGTCCTCGTGGTATTATATTCCATTGAACTCATAATGTAACAAAAATAAGAAACTAAGCCGGGATTCTGGGATTTTTTAGATTCCTCGTTTCCTGGTGGCCAAGGTCCTGATAAAACAAAGACGGGGCAATGCCCCGTCTTCTTCAAACGATGAATGTTTCTGGTTATTGAATAAATATTCGCGTCGTGAACTTGTGGTCGGTATTTTCAATTTCCGTGGCCTTCAGGTAATACAATCCGGTGGAATGTGTACTCTTGAAGTTCAACAGATAATTGTCTGACTGATTCATGAAAATACGCTGGCGTTCCACAACCTGTCCAACGTTGTTCACCAATTCAACCATCACATTGCCTTTCACGGGTCTCGCAAACATGAGGTTCACGTTTCTTGTAACCGGGTTCGGGAAAGTAGAAAACGGAACCGCCTGACCCGAGCTTCCAAGGTTAATCAGTTTTACAGGGGTATAACTCACTTTACCGTCGGCATCAACCTGGCGAATTCTCACGTAAACGTTTCCTGATGCACCCGCAATGGGCGTTAACTGGTATTTGTAATTCGCAGCTCCCGACGTGGTTGAACTCACGAGGCCCACATTCTTAAATTCTTTTCCGTCGGTACTGTACTGCAGGTAATAATTCCGACCCGGCTCTTCATTTTCTGTTTGCCAGACAAAAACCACATTCGGATCCTTATTGGCAACCGAAAACGATGTGATATTGGTGGCAAGTGCCGCCTGTGGACACCAATAATAAGAAAGCCAGATGTCCAGCTTGGTATAGTCGTTGATTTGGAACAGCATATTTGAAGTACCCTGCAACCAGGTGGTGGAAGGCGTATTCAAATATTTCAGCACTACTGATCCGGTACCTGTATAAGGCACCACGTTGCTGGTTGTTTTTACTAAGGTCTTCAATTTGATCAGCGTGTCGGGACCCCAGTCAACCGTGGTATCAACGTCCACGCCGGCCTGCCCCAGGTCATAAGGACCATAGTCACGGGAAGGGCTAGAGGCATTTACATTGATGCCTGGTCCTGTGATACCCACTACCCTCGAGTATAAAAGTTCATAGATTTGCCTCGCCGTAGAGTCCCTGTTTGCTATATGTCCGTTCACGACGGCATACGTGCTATAACTGCGCATGAAAACGCAGGTAAGGGAACCAATGCTGGGATCGAATTGATTAAAATTGAGATTGGTAGAAAAAGGTACAATTCCTTGAATCATCTGGTGCTGAACCACCGAATCGATCGGGTCGCCTCCGGGGCAACTACATGGTTGAGCCAGGGTTTTATGAGAGAAGATGACACCAATAAAAATATTGATGACACACAGCAATATGTACAGCTGCTTCATAGGTACTAGTTTAAGTTATCAATAGGTTTGGATCTACTTTGCCAAGTATAATGATCTCTTTGCCAGATATAAAATTACCCTAATAGTGTATCAAATGCAAGCCAGTTGCAGGATTTACGATCTAATTAAGGGATACTACTCTAACGGTTTTTGCAGGCTTTTGTTATCCCTGAACTGGCTTATTAATGACATGCTTTTTCGGGCATAGGATATGGCTGGGAAGACTAAAACTGAATAAATTCCATGCGAATTGCAATTGACCTGAGGATATTTCGCTCACACGGCCCTGAAAGTAGTATTTCGTACCTCGAAAACCTTTTTAGTCGAATTGCCCAGAGCAACCCAAGGGAAGAATTCTTTTTTTTGTTTGATTCACCCTATCCGCAGCGACTTATTTTTTCCTCGAATGTCACGCCCATACTCATCAAGCCGAAAGCCAACGGACCGCTGGGCTGGAAATATTGGTACAATTTCAAACTGCCCAGGAGTCTAAAAAATCATCACGTCGACCTGCTTGTTGCGGCCTCTGGAATTTGTTCTCAAACTTCCCATCTGCCACAAATTCTTTTTGTGCAGGATCTTAAATTCATGAAGAGCCCGGCCGACTATTCGAAAGCGCAGGTGCGATTTACGAAATCCATCATGCGCCAGCAATTACAGAAGGCTGCAAAAGTGATGGTCATGTCTGATGCCATAAGGCAGGAGTTGTTGGAACAGTATAAAGTTGATCCGGGAAAAATATTTGTCATTCCTTGCGCTGCGTCTGATTCAAGTCAGGCCCTGCCCTGGTATGAGCGCGAGTACACAAAAGACAAATATGCCGGAGGGAAAGATTACTTCTTGTTTGATGGATTTATCAGTCCGGCTGCCAATATCCTGAGTTTAATAAAAGCTTTTTCACAATTCAAGAAATGGCAGCAGAGCAATATGAAACTGTTGCTTGTGGGAAACTGGAGTGAAAAATGCCACGATGTGCTGGAGCAGTTGGAAACGTTCAGGTTTCGCGAAGACGTGGTGATCCTGGAAGATCCGTCTGCTGAAACCCGGGCGAAAATTCAGGCGGCTGCTTATGCCATGGTGGATCCCTCTTTGTATGCGGGTTTCGGTATGAATTTTTCCGATGCCATGCGCGCCGAGACGCCGGTCATTTGCAGCGATATCAAAGCCTTTCAGGAAACAGCCGGAGAAGCGGCGGCATTCTTTGAAGCGGGAAATTCAGATGCCTTGGCGGAGCAGTTGAAAAAAATTTATAAAGATGAGACCTGGAGACAGGATTTAATTGAAAAGGGAAAGGAACGAAGCCGGCAATATAGTTTCGAAGATTCGGCCGCCCAATTCTGGCAGGAAATCATTAACGTGGGAAAAATTCAATCCACTTAACTTTGGCCCAAAATTTTAAACTGAGAGTATGCATGAATCCACGATAAAAATTAACGTGCAATTGGATGCAGACAAGGTGCCGGAAGTAATTTCATGGTCGGCAACCGACAGCTCTGCCGATATGAGTCAGAAGGCAAAGGCCATGATGCTGGCTTTCTGGGATGGACATGAAAAATCTGCGCTACGGATAGACCTTTGGACGAAGGACATGATGGTAGATGAGATGGCTGATTTCTTCTATCAGACCTTTATGACAATGGCCGATACCTATAACCGGGCGACGCGTCACCAGGAATTAGTAGAGGATATGAAGAAGTTTGCTCACGATTTTTTTCACAAGGCTAAGGAGAACCTGGAGAAGGTCAAATAACAGGGATCGTTGTTCGTTTTTCGTTGTTCGTTTTTCGATTTAAGCAAGGTGAGGACAACGGTCAACGAACAACGGTCAACGAACAACGGTCAACGAACAACGGTCAACGAACAAAAATATCTAAATATCAATCATGTCATTAGAAATTAAAATCAACGCTGAACTTAAAACCGCGATGCTCGCGAAGGATGAAAAAGCACTTCGCGGACTCAGGGCAATCAAGGCCGGCATCATCACTGCAAAAACCGCAGAAGGCGCCGGTGGTGTTATCAACGAAGCTGATGAAATAAAACTGTTACAAAAGCTTGTAAAACAGAGAAAGGATTCGCTCACAATTTTCCAACAACAGAACAGGACCGACCTGGCTCAAAAGGAACTGGAAGAAATCGCTGTCATCGAAAAATTCCTCCCCTCACAATTGAGCGAAGAAGAATTGAAACCCATCATTGCCGAAATCATCAAGACTGCAGGTGCGTCTTCGGCTGCGGATATGGGTAAGGTCATGGGCGTGGCCAACAAACAGCTGGCCGGTCAGGCAGATGGCAAAACCATTGCGGCTGTGGTAAAACAATTGCTCAGTTGAGCCGGAAAAATGAAACCATAGTATGTCCATTGATATTGTCTTCCTCATCGTACTCATCGCCGCCATTTTTAAGGGACTTCGGAACGGACTCCTGCTCGGTGTATTTTCGCTCGTGGGTTGGGTCATTGGCCTGGCCGCCGCATTGAAGCTCTCTGCCACCGTGGCTAACTACCTCAGGGAGGAGGCACATTGGGATTCTCGATGGTTGCCTTTTCTCTCGTTCATCGCGGTATTCATCGGTGTAGCCATGTTGGTGAGATGGGGAGCGATGTTGGTGCAGAAAGGCATAGAACTGGCCATGCTGGGCTGGATCAACAAGATTGGTGGCGTATTGTTATATGGTGTGATTTATACTTTGCTGTTCAGCGTGTTCCTTTTTTATGCAGATAAGATGAACCTGGTCAGTGAAACGACTGAAAAAGCCAGCCGTAGCTATGCATTTGTTCAACCGTGGGGGCCGGTGGTCATAGAGTGGATCGGGAAATTTCTGCCCATGTTTAAAGACGTATTTCACGACCTTGAAAATTTTTTCGAAGGTGTAGGACGCCGGGTCGATAAGGCCGTATCCCGGTAAACCCGCGGTATTAGTGCGTCTCAGGGGGCGACTCCAATTGTAAAGGGACTGGCGCTGCAAATGCCTGTATCCCAACTTTTTTCCTTTTCTTTGTATTCTACGGCTGCTGTTTTTTGAACAGAAAAAATTATTTTAGCCAACAATTGAAGGCAAAGAATCCCTGCTGATGACTTACGAGATCAAACAAGATGGTAAATTCAGATTCATAGAAGAAGGTCAGGGGGAACCCCTGGTGCTCCTCCACGGTCTTTTTGGGGCATTGAGCAATTTTATGGATTTGATTGATTACTTCAGGCATCACTACAAGGTGGTGGTGCCGATGTTGCCATTGTTTGAACTGGACCTTCTGCACACTTCCGTGGGCGGTCTTCAAAAATTCGTTCACAAATTCCTGGAACATCGCGACTACACTGAATGTCATCTACTCGGCAACTCATTGGGAGGCCATGTTGCGCTGCTCTACGTTTTAAAACATCCGGACAGGATAAAATCGCTTATTCTTACGGGTAGTTCTGGTCTTTTTGAGAATGGAATGGGGGATACCTATCCTAAGCGGGGAGATTATGAATACATCAAGAAGAAGACCGAACTGACCTTTTATGATCCGGCTGTGGCTACTAAGGAACTGGTTGATGAAGTATACCATATTGTTAATGAGCGCCTGAAAGCAATCAAAATCATTGCACTTGCCAAAAGCGCAATCAGAAATAATTTGGGCGAAGAGCTCAATCAAATTCAACAACCGACGTTATTAATTTGGGGAAATAACGACACAATTACCCCGCCCTTTGTGGGTCGTGAATTCAACAAACTGATTCCTAACAGCGAACTTCACTTCATTGATAAGTGCGGTCATGCACCAATGATGGAAGTGCCGCAGGAATTTAACAGGATTTTACATCAGTTTCTCACAAAATTGAATCAACCTGCAGCGGTTGCGAAGTAATTCCCGTCTTACCCTATAAAAAAGACAACATGTTTTGTGGTCAGTTTATATCACATCACGTCCCTTCCTTACATCTGCACGACAGCGTCGCTCATGCTTTGCAGCAAATGGCTGACCATAAAGTTACTCACCTGCCTGTTATATCAGAGGACAAATACATCGGCCTGGTAAGTGAAGACGATTTGATGGAAGTGAATGAGAATGCGGTGCTGGAATCGATGGTCCCGGTGTTCGGCCGGCCTTACGTGAGGTTCAATGATCATTTTCTCATGGCTACTAAAATCTTGATCGCTGCAAATACTGACGTCATTCCGGTGTTGAATGAAACGGATGAATTGGAAGGCGTGATCCTGGCTACTGAGCTGGCCCGACAATTGTCAGTCTTTACGGGGGCAGACCAGGAGGGAAGTTTGATCGTATTAGAAATGGAAAGAAAGGCCTATGCCTTTGGCGAAATCAACAGGCTGGTGGAATCAAACGACGCAATCATCACCCAAATTAATACCTCGCTGGATCCTGCAACTCAACTACTGATTGTCACCATTCGCATTAACAAGAATGAAGTGAGTGACGTGGTGGCTACGCTGCAACGCCACGACTACACGATTAAATTCTATTACGGCGAAGAGACGTATCGGAATGAATTGCAAAGTAACCTCGAGCACCTGATGAATTACCTGAGTATCTGAGCTTCCCCAAAACTGGCAAGGCATTAAATAAAAAAATTATCTTAGAACCCGGTGTCAAAAACTTGCCGACCGTCCTGATGCAGCGTGCGTATAAATATAGTATACTGGTAACAGGCATGTTGTTATGGTCCGTCCTTCTATTGGGCCAGGAAAAGGCAGAAAAACCCTTTGAAGATGCGGCCGTACTGAAGACTTCTTTTCTCACCATCAGGAACGTAAATATTACCGGTAATAAGATTACCAAGAAATACATCATCGAAAGAGAAATCCCGCTCAAAAAAGGAAGCACCTACAGCATTTCAGACATCCTTAGCAATCTCCAGCTTTCCCGCCAAAACCTCATGAACACGGCGCTTTTCGTGGACGTTACGGTCGACTTCACGAATTGGGTAAATGATTCGCTCGACGTCATTGCAGACGTAAAAGAACGCTGGTATTATTTCCCGATTCCTTATTTCAAACCCGTTGACAGGAACCTCAACGTTTGGATCAAGGAATATGGAGCCAGTCTCGAAAGGGTGAACTACGGAATAAAATTCGCGGGCAATAATGTGAGCGGTAGAAACGATAAGGTCAACTTCTTTCTCATTAGCGGTTATTCCAGGCAGATCGCACTTAGCTACGCACAACCCTTTGCAGATAAACAATTGAAGAAGGGTTTCTTCTTCAATGTTGCCTATACAAAGAATCATGAGATTAATTACACCACCGAGTTCAACAAGCAACAATTTTATAAGAATGATGAAATTTTCATGCGCGAGCAATTTCATGCTGACGTGGGGTTCACGTACAGGCAGGCTTCCATTGCCCGGCACTCCATCCGTGTGGGATACACCGCAGAACGGGTCGCCGATACGGTTTTGAAGTTGAATCCGGTTTATTTCAACGACAACAAGACGAACGTCAAATTCATGGATCTCAGCTATACCTATCAATACCTTGGCGTGGATTATATTCCTTATCCGCTTAAGGGATTCACCTGGGACCTTACTGTGCTGGCCCGGCCCTTTGAAAAGGACGTTCAGCTTTATGTCCTTTCTGCACACGTTTCAAAATACTGGACACTGGGCAGGAAAAATTACCTTGGGCTGCAGGGTGTTGGCACCATCAAATTTCCATTTGATCAACCCTATTACAACCAGCGACTCTTTGGTAACAGTGACGCATACGTGAGAGGACTGGAATATTATGTCATTGACGGCTCTGCCGGCGCCATCGTCAAAGCAACGTACCGACGAGAGATTCTGTCCGTTCGACTCAAAACCGGGCTTAAATCAAGATCCTACGCCGTCATTCCGTTTAAATTTTACGCCAAAGCGTATAGCGACGCGGCTTACGCCTACAAGAGCGAAGCAGGCAGCAATACGCTGAATAATACCTTCATTTATACTTACGGCGTGGGATTGGATATGCTGACGATCTACGATTTCTCCATCAGGCTTGAATTCAGTCTGAACCAATTCCATGAAAAGGGGCTATTTTTGCACACCAGGTCTGATTTCTAGAACTTATCCAACTGAATGAAAATAGCGATTTATAGCCGAGGTGGCGAAACAGTGCAACAAGCCGATTGGCAGTTATTGTTGAATGAATTGAACAAGGAGAAGATCACCACCGTCATCCACGAAAATTTTTACTCGCAAATCAAGGGTACGATTCCTCCCTCTGAACGGATCACAACGTTTGATACATCATCTGATCTTGACGATACTTTTGAATGTATCATTAGCCTTGGGGGCGATGGCACACTCCTTGATACAGTGACACTGGTAAGAGATAAGAATATTCCGGTACTGGGAATCAATTTCGGCCGATTGGGATTTCTTGCCAGTCTTGGTAAGGAAGACCTGGCAAAAGCCGTTAAGGCATTGGTCGATCACACTTATGTTGTGGACCAACGTTCACTCATTCACCTGGAGGCCAGCATACCGCTATTTGGCGAAGTGCCATACGCGCTGAACGAATTTGCCATTCACAAGAAAGACAATTCTCCCATGATCAAGATTCATACTTATCTGAACGGAGAATTTCTGAACACCTATTGGGCCGACGGGCTCATTGTTGCAACGCCAACCGGATCCACCGGTTACTCCCTGAGTTGCAACGGGCCCGTAATATTTCCCGATGCCGCCAATTTCGTGATCACGCCGGTGGCGCCGCACAATTTGAATGTGCGTCCCATCATCGTTCCGGATGGGAATATACTTTCATTTGAAGTGGAAGGACGGGCAGATCAATTTATCTGCGCCCTTGATTCAAGGAAGGAAATGGTAAGTAAGGAAGTGCAGCTGGCCGTGAAAAAGGAGAGTTTCACGATCAGTCTTGTACGCCTGAACGAAAACAATTTTCTACAAACACTCAGAAACAAACTATCCTGGGGATTTGACACCCGGAATTAAGAGTCTGTTAAGACGAAAAGGCGCGAATTTTCGTTTTAAATTCACATTACCTAATTTGCACCCATGTCGAAGTTGCGATTACTGACTTTGCTTACCTTTTGTACTTGCTTGTTTTCCACCACCTACGCGCAGAAGGAAGCAGTAACCTATGATGGAGAATTCGGGCTAACACTCGGCATGGCTCATTATTTTGGCGACCTCAATACCCGTGCCTCATTCAATAGGCCAAAACCCGCACTGGGCGCGTTTTTTCGCAAGCAATTTGGAAATTATGTGGCCCTCCGCGCCGCGGTCCATTATGCCCGTGTGGGTTATTCAGACATCTATAGCAAAAACGAATTTCAAAAAAGACGCAATCTCAGCTTCAATAGTGACATCTGGGAATTTGGCCTGATGGGAGATTTCAATTTCTTCAAATTTGTGCCCGGGGAGCCTGGGTACCAATTCACACCTTATGTCACACTGGGACTTGGTGTATTTTCTTACGACCCCTACGCATACCTGAACAGTACCAAGTACTTTTTGAGGCCTTTAGGCACTGAAGGTCAGGGCTCTACTACATATCCCGACAGAAAGCCCTACAACACGCTTGCCATGTGTTTTCCAATCGGAATGGGGATTAAATACAATATTAACCGTAACCTGAACTTTTCTTTGGAGGTTACTTACCGTTATACTTCCACCGATTACCTGGATGACGTGAGCAGTACTTATGCGGGACCCGCTCCATTCCCACCCTTGCCCAATGGCCAGCCCTCGGCGGCCTACCTATTGCAGGATCGCTCATACGAAACCGGAATACCCATTGGCACCGAAGGAACTCAAAGGGGCTTTAGTGGCCAGAAAGACTCTTATATCATTTTCGAAGCGGGCATCGCATTTACGCTCACCTCCTACCATTGCCCGTCTGCTAAATAGGCCCTGCAGGTTGAAAGTTTCTGCCCCGAAAAAATCATTATTATATATCTTTGCGGCGAAGTCAGGTCCCTCTTGGCCTGACTTTTCAAATTATATCGCGATGTCGCTCAAGGATAAGATCGATTTAAGCAGGCTGCCGAAGCATATCGCCATAATCATGGATGGTAACGGCAGATGGGCCCAGGAAAAAGGGAAAGACCGACTGTTCGGACATTTCCATGGGGTGGAAAGTGTGCGGAATATTGTGGAAGGCTGCGCTGAACTGGGTATTGAATGGCTTACCCTCTACGCATTTTCCACGGAGAATTGGGATCGGCCTGCCTATGAGGTAACCGGCCTGATGGAATTGTTGGTGGAGACCATCCGAAATGAAGTTTCAACACTGAACAAGAATAATATCAAGCTGCATGTGATTGGCGACATCCAGATGTTGCCAGAGGAGGCCAGGAAAGAGCTGTTGGAGGCGCTGGAGGAAACCAGCAACAACACAGGACTGAACCTCGTGATGGCACTTAGTTACAGCTCGCGGTGGGAATTGGTGAATGCGGTGAAACAGATCGGAAGAGATGTAAAGGAAGGAAAGCTTGACCCTGAAAAATTAACACAGGATACCCTACAGCAATACCTCTGTACCAGTGAATTCCCCGATCCCGAATTGATGATTCGAACCAGCGGCGAATATCGGATCAGTAATTTCCTCCTATATCAATTAGCATATGCTGAATTGTATTTCACTTCTACCCGCTGGCCAGACTTCAGGAAAGAAAACCTTTATGAGGCCATTGTTGACTTCCAGGGACGGGAGAGAAGGTTTGGGAAAACAAGTGCCCAGGTACAGCAGGAACCGGAAGCGACCGAACATGGCTGAAATTCTGATTATTAAAGGTTTTTAACAAACAATTTTCATTAATCCCGTTAATTTGCCGGGCGATAAAAAATTCCGGATGCATAGGATCTGTACGCAGTTTGTGATATTACTGGGCTTAATTTTTTTTGCCAACACTGTGTGCGCGCAGATCGATACAATTCCTCCAACCCGGACCGACACCATTCCACCTGTTTTAAAGACTGATACTGTTCCACCGACCCGGACTGATACGCTTCCTCCCGGCGCATCTGTTGATCCCGAACTGTTGAATATTTACAGCTCAAAAGTTCCCCGGGAATTTATCATCGCCGATATCAAAGTGACCGGTTCAAAATTTTTTGACGAAGCACTCGTAATATCTATTTCGGGTTTGTCTGTTGGCGACAAGGTGATGATACCGGGTGGTGACAACTTCGCTAAAGCCATTAATAAACTTTGGTCACAAAATCTCTTTACCAATATCCAGGTATACATTACAAAATTACAGGGACAAAATATCTGGATTGAGATCAACGCGGTTGAAAGACCCCAGTTGTCGAGCTTTTCATTCAAAGGTGTAAAGAAGAGTGATGCCGATGAGCTGGATACGAAATCGGGATTGGTGAAAGGTCGCGTGGTGACCGAAAACATGAAGATCACCGCGGTTGAAAATATTCAAAAGTTTTATGCAGATAAAGGCTACAAGGCCGTCGACGTAAAGATCCAAGAGCAGGGCGATCCGGCCGCCAAGAATTCGGTCATCCTCACTTTCGTCATCAACAAGGGTGAAAAGGTTAAAGTGGATGAAATTGAATTCTTCGGAAATGAGAATATTTCTGAGAGCAAGCTTAAAGGACACATGAAGGGTACGAAGGAGATGTCCCGCATTACGCTTTACCCAACTGCGGTTCAGAGTCCCTATGGTACCAAACATAGCATGACCTTCCATGAGTATATGAAGGACTGGGGCTTTATGTCGCCCACCAAAACGATGGAATACCTGTATCCCTATTTCAGGTTTAAATTCTTTAGCTCAGCAAAATTCAATCAGAAGAAATACGACTCAGATAAGGAATCGGTCATTGATTATTATAACTCCCAGGGATATCGTGATGCTGAAATTGTCAAGGATACGCAGTACTACAATATGAAGGGCGGCCTGGTTGTGGACATTAAAGTCAATGAGGGCCATAAATATTATTTCGGAAACATTACATGGAGAGGAAATACCAAGTACAGTGATTCGTTGCTCAACGCCTTTTTGGGTATTCACAAAGGAGATGTCTACAACCTGGAGACCCTCAACAAGCGTCTCGGTAAACAACTTACGCAGGAAGGCGGTGATTTGAGCGGACTCTACATGGACGACGGTTATCTTTTCTTCCGCGTTGAACCGGTTGAAACGGCGGTGTACAACGACACAATCGACCATGAGATCCGCATTATTGAGGGACCGCAGGCTACAATCAAAAACGTTCTCATCACGGGCAACGATCGCACAAAGGAATATGTGATCAGGAGGGAACTTAGAACGGTTCCCGGTGAGAAATTCAGCAGAACGGATATCATCCGTTCGCAGCGCGAAATTTCGAACCTTGGATTTTTCAACCAGGAGAAGATCGGCATTAACCCCATTCCTAACCAGGAAGACGGTACTGTTGATATTCATTACAGCGTTGAAGAGAAATCTGCTGACCAACTTGAATTGAGTGCCGGTTTCGGTGGCGGTATCGGTTTGACAGGTACGCTTGGTGTAACCTTCAACAACTTCTCCATCAAAAATATTTTCAACAAGAAGGCATGGGATCCCTTGCCTGCGGGAGACGGACAGAAACTTAGTTTGCGTTTCCAATCCAACGGCCGTTACTACAGATCGTACAATTTCTCATTCACTGAACCCTGGTTGGGTGGCAAGAAGAGAAATTCGTTTACGGTAAGTTTTTACAGCACGAAATATTCAAACGCGGTCAACCCGATCACCGGCCAGTATCTTGGAAAGAATGCAGACACTTCATATCTAAAAACGACAGGTATCACCCTCGCATTGGGTAAGCAATTGCAGTGGCCGGATGATTATTTCACACTTGTATATTCTTTGAGCTATACGCAATACCGTGTTCGTAACTATCCGATTTTCCCAGGCTTGACGAATAATGATGTATCACAAAATATTTCATTGAAGATCGCGCTCTCACGTTCATCAATTGACCAGCCGATCTTCCCGCGCAGTGGATCCAATTTCTTATTCAGTGTGCAATTGACGCCACCGTACTCTTATATCCGGGGTATTGATGTTTCCAACCCGTATAAGTTTGTGGAGTATCACAAATGGCGTTTCAACGGCGAATGGTATGTACCGTTAGGTAAGCCGGGCGGAGCCGATAAAAGCAGGCAGCTCGTGATGAAACTCGCCGCAAAATTTGGATTCATAGGACGATACAATCCTGACCTGGAAATATCTCCGTTTGAGCGCTTCCAGTTGGGTGATGCCGGTTTGACGAATACCTATAGCCCACTGGGTTATGAGATCATCGCGCATCGCGGCTATCCCGTTTACCAGAATTCAGACCCGAGAATTAATCCGGATATTTCCAATGCAACCCGTTTCTTCACCATTTTCAACAAATACACCGCTGAATTAAGGTATCCATTTGTGACCAACCCAAGTAGCACCATTTATGGTTTGGCATTTTATGAAGCAGCCAACGGTTGGTATGATTTCAAAGAGTGGAACCCATTCAGGCTTCGTCGTTCCGTGGGCCTGGGTATGCGCTTTTTCCTTCCCATGTTTGGCTTGCTTGGATTTGACTACGGTATAGGACTTGATCGATTCAATCCGAATTCAAAACTGAAAGACATCAGCAAATTCACATTCATGCTTGGATTTGAACCTGAATAATTGGCCTGAAAAACACTATTTTTCTCATTCTAAAACTCATTGGTTATGAAAAAAATAACTCTTCTGTGCTGCTGCGCCATCATTTTCGGTCTCGGCGCGAGCGCTCAACGCTATGCTATTATCGACACCAAGTATATTCTTGATAAGGTTCCGGAATACAAGGATGCTCAAAAAAAGCTGGACCAATTCAGTGACCAGTGGCAGAAAGAAATTGATACAAAATCTGCCGAATTGGAAAAGATGTACAAGGATTTTGACGCCGAGCAGGTCATGTTAAGCGAGGATCTGAAAAAGAAAAGAGAGGACGAATTATTTAACCGCGAAAAGGAAGTTCGCGATCTTCAGAAGAAACGCTTTGGTTTTGAAGGAGATCTGTTTAAAAAGCGCCAGGAACTGATAAAACCCATACAGGACAAGGTATACAACGCCGTGCAAAAAATGGCAGTGGCGCGATCTTATGACTTTATTTTAGATAAAAGTGAAGGAATTACTGTTATCTTTGCCGACCCTAAGCTGGATCGTAGCGATGATATATTGAAGGACTTAGGTGTTAAATAAATGTGAAAGGCCCAATTGTTGAACAACTAAAAACTGTGTGAACTCTACTTTATTAAATACACCCAAAACAATTAAAATTCACAAAACAAAATGAAAAAAGTTATTACCCTGGGTTTGGTGGCTATGAGTTTGTTGATGGCGACTGTGGTAAAAGCCCAAAACAAAATCGGTTATGTGAGCATCTCCGAAGTGGTGAACTCCATGCCCGAGTACAAAAAAGCAAGCTCTGAACTGGCTGAATTTGACAGTGCTTTGCAACTGAACTATGTTGAATCTGTAAAAGAATATCAAAAGAAAGATAGTCTCTTCCGTACCGATTCAGGTAAATGGTCTCCGGTAATTAAGAAAGCAAGATTGCAGGAACTGCAGAAGTTGACTGCAGACCTTCAGAGCTTTCAACAAAGCTACCAGGAGCAGGTAAACCAAAAGCAGGAACAATTGCTTGCGCCCATTCAGCAAAAAGCAGTAGCTACCATTCAGGAAGTTGCGAAAACTAACGGTTACACGTACGTGTTCAATAAAGAGGTACTCTTCTCTTATCCTGATTCAGATGATCTGATGCCTTTAATCAGGAAGAAGATGGGATGGACTGCACCGGTTGCAGTGCCCGGTGGTGTAAAACCCAAAACGAACTAATTCATCTTTTGAAATAATTGAAGGCCGTCCCGACCCTAGTGTCGGGACGGCCTTTCTATTTTTATTGATACCCCGCATATTGCGGGGCAGCGTATATTTGAGAATCATGAAAAGTGGCGCGCCCATTGGCATTTTCGACTCCGGTTATGGAGGGCTTACAGTGATGAAGGAGATCCTGCGGGTTCTTCCGGGTTATGATTATGTATACCTGGGCGACAATGCAAGGGCGCCTTATGGCTCGCGATCTTTTGAAACAGTTTACAAGTACACCCTGGAAGCGGTGCGATGGTTCTTCAATCAGAATTGCCCACTTGTTGTACTGGCTTGCAATACAGCATCTGCGAAAGCGCTCCGATCTATTCAGCAGCACGACCTGACTACATTAAATGCTGATATGAGAGTATTGGGAGTGATCAGGCCAACCACGGAAATTATCGGCAATTTCAGTACGTCAGGCAAAGTTGGAATTGTGGCCACCAGTGGTACCGTGAATTCCGAATCCTACCTGATAGAAATTGAAAAGTTTTTTCCCAGCCTGAAGGTTTACCAGGAGGCTTGTCCGATGTGGGTACCACTGGTTGAGAACAATGAATTTGATAGTCCCGGTGCGGATTATTTTGTCAAAAAACACCTCGATGCATTATTTTCAAAGGATCCTGGAATTGATACCTTGCTGTTGGCCTGCACGCATTATCCCCTGCTGATGGAGAAGATCAAAAAATTCAGCGGTTCAAACGTGAAGGTCTTGAGCCAGGGAGAGATTGTTGCGGCCAGCCTCGCTGATTACCTGGAACGACATCCTGATATGGCAGACCGTTGTTCAAAGAGCAATGGACGTGAATTCTATACAACAGACGACACCACTGATTTTGACCGGCACGCCAGCCTGTTTTTCGGGTCCGCGGTTGCCTCGAAACATCTTGATTTACAACATTTAGCCTGAGGTGGGTAGATTGATGCTGAAAGAAATGCATTTGTACTTTGCCCATTACCTGCTTTATCCTACCTTTGCCCTCCTTTCACAAGCAGCTGGGTATGGTGACCCGTTGTGAAGTTGAAATCACCTTTCGCCCAGGCGAAAGGAATTGAATGATCGTTAAAATATTCATCGAATGAAACGTACTTTTCAACCGCACAAACGCCGTCGCAAAACGGTGCATGGTTTTCGCAAAAGAATGCAAACTGCGAATGGTCGCAAGGTATTGGCCAGCCGTCGCAAGAAAGGTCGCCAGAAACTGACCGTTTCTGACGAAAAGGGCCTGAAATAAACCATCGGCATTTTTCATAAAATTTTGAATAGCCCTTGCGAATGTCGCCGGGGCTTTTTTTATTTGTTTACTTCGCCATGATGAAGACAAATTATCAATTTCCAGCAGGGGATAAACTCAAAAGCAGGAAGCAAATTGCGCTCCTGTTTAAAGAAGGAAAGCGTTTTGCGCAATTCCCTTACCAGGCCATTTACCTGTTCGAATCGGGCGAACCGGGTTTGTCCGTGGGCGTTGGCGTGAGTAGCCGAAATTTTAAAAAAGCGGTTGACCGTAACCGTATAAAACGTCTGGGTCGCGAAGCTTACCGGCTTTCAAGTGGTTCGCTCAAGGAAAAGGTTATTTCATCTTCCGTGAGGCTATCGCTGTTTCTTAACTACACGGCGAAAGAATTGCCCGATTTCAAATCGGTAAAGGAAAAAATCGAAATCATATTGAGGAAACTCGAAAAGGAATGTCCATGAAAATGCTTTTGGGCTGGCTGGCACTGCCCTTCATCTTATTGATCAAGCTTTACCAGGTCATTGTTTCGCCCTGGCTGGGACCGAAATGCCGTTACACACCCAGTTGTTCTGCGTATGGCATCGAAGCGCTAAAGAAACATGGGGTATTCAAAGGTGGATGGCTTACACTCAAGCGCATTTCGCGTTGTCATCCCTGGGGAGGACACGGGTATGATCCGGTTCCTTAAATGCAGGGTATTAGTGATTGGTTATTAGGTATTGGTAATTTTTTTTCCCAATACCTTGTTTATTCAGCCACCATCATCTTCGTCAACTTCTCAATCGTCTCCCTCACCTGTTTGTTTGTATAGAATTTATATACTTCAGCATTTCCCGAAACCGTTGAAGGCGTTTTTACGTAGGGTCCATAGACTTGCGCCTCCATATTGCTGGTGATGAGTTGAGCCTTTCCCGGTGGAATGAAAAAATTATGATTCATTGCGCTTGCATTCTGCCCAACCACGAGTGACTGCAAACTGTCCACTTTCTTCTTCAATTCTTCCTGGCTAATCTTGTTGGCTCCTTCGCCGGCTGCAAAATTTTGCAAACTGCCTACCAGCGTATCATTTTTCAGGTTGAGCACATATAAACCCGTTTCTCCGATTGAAGCCGAAGTTGCTGCAGGAAAGTCTTTGATGTCAATGTTGTTAACGCCTAATGCATACTTCTGAGTTTGTTCAGTATGCGTCGTGCCCGGTTTGACCGTAAGTGTGGTGCCGGCCAATGAAACTTCACCACTCGTCATGACGATGACCGTTTTCCCTTTTTGGGCACAGCCATATAACAGGCAGGTATAAGCGAGAATTAGCAATGCTTTTTTCATAAACTGAATTTAAAAAATAACCCCGGTTCATAGCCGGGGTTTGAATTCAATGCATTAATTATTTTGAAGAAGCGCCAAACCTTTCAGCCACCTTGTTCCAGTTCACTACATTCCAAAAGGCTGCCAGGTAATCTGCACGACGGTTCTGGTATTTCAAATAATATGCGTGCTCCCAAACGTCAACACCCAGGATCGGGGTGCCTTTCGCTTCGGCGACATCCATCAGCGGGTTGTCCTGGTTAGGTGTAGACGAAATTTCGAGTTTGCCATCTTTCAGGAGCAGCCAGGCCCATCCGCTTCCGAACCGGGTCATGCCGGCATTGGCGAATTTTTCCTTGAAGCCATCGAAGCTGCTGAACGTCGAATTGATCGCGTCAGCGATTTTTCCGCTGGGTGCGCCGCCGGCCTTCGGAGCCAGGGTTTCCCAGAAGAAGCTGTGGTTCCAGTGACCTCCCCCGTTGTTTCGAACGGCAGGACTGATCGTACCGGCCACTTTAACCAGGTCTTCCAGGGATTTATTTTCATTGGGAGTTCCCGCAATGGCTTTATTTAAGTTGTCAACGTAAGCCTGGTGGTGCTTGCCATGGTGAATTTGCATGGTCAATGAATCGATGTGCGGTTCTAGTGCATCGGGTGCAAAAGGCAACGCAGGTAATGTAAATGGCATATTGGTTAATATTTATGATTTGATGATGAACTGGGAGTTGTTGTTGTTAATGGGTATTGGTTATTAGGCCTGCCTGCCGGTAGGCAGGTATCAGATATTGGGACGACAAATGTAATACCCAATGCCCAATACCCAATACCT
>Ga0157375_10000848_pt1 | contig 26629 bp, 31 predicted proteins | sample M35metaG_FD_115311 | JGI IMG/M metagenome (GOLD analysis project Ga0157375, IMG submission 115311) | Miscanthus rhizosphere microbial communities from Kellogg Biological Station, Michigan, USA - M3-5 metaG | ecosystem: Host-associated > Plants > Roots > Rhizosphere > Soil | place: USA: Michigan... | reverse complement strand
TGCAGGGTCGGGCGCTAGTACAGGCCATCCATGACCGTAAGACAGCACAGGGGGATGACTTTGTACGGAATGCCTGACACCGCAGCACTGAGCCAGGTGGTGACGGAGCTCACCCGCCCGCACACCCGCACCGTGGGGGACCAGTGCGGCGTCGAGCCACCCCTGCTGGCCCTGCTGGAGGTCGCTATCAAGTCGGACACCAGTGGCGCCAGCGGTGGGGGCGGGGCCAGCCGCACCGGGGCCCCTGTGGACGTGAACGCGCTGTCCATCTGGCAGGGCATCGGCCAGTGCGTGGGGGAGTACTGGCCCGGCCGGGGGGACCTGGCCCAGGCCAAGACGCACCTGATCGTGCGCCTGCAGCTGTGGACCGAGCAGGTGGCGGGCACCGACAATGAGGTGCACCTGCTGGAGATGTGCGAGTACTGGCGGGGCCAGATCAGGGACCTGCTGGAGCCCCCCAAGCGCGTGCCGGTGCGGGGCGGGCAGTGCCCCCGGTGCCACGCCAACCAGGTGCTTGGCACTGACCCCGACGGCCAGCGCGTGTATCAGCCCTGCCTGCTGGCCCACCTCAGCGAGGACCCCGTCCGAGTGGAGTGCCTGGCCTGCGGCGGCACGTGGTACAGCCTTGACATGCTGGAGCTGGAAGTGGACTTCGCCGGGTAGTTTGCGCATTGTGGAAAAGCAGTGGTAAGCTATTTCCACAAGCACCACCCACCACGACACAACGATAGGAACCAGAAAATGGCAAAATTCCCAGACGTCCAGGTCCAGCTCACCGGGCAGGACGGCAACGGCTTCATGATCGCGGCCCGGGTGCGCAAGGCCCTGGAGCGGGCGGGCCACCGCGAGGCCGCCGCCGAGTTCTTCGAAGAGGCCCTCAGTGGCAACTACGACCACCTGCTGCAGACCGCCATGGAGTACGTGGACGTAAGCTAAGCACCCCCACCTGGCAGGGCCCCCGCTGTGGTAGCGGGGGCCCTGCTTGCGTTACTAGCGAGCTGGCCAGTAGTTTCCTTGGGGAACGGGATATTCCTGTGCCATAGTGGCTCCTGTGCGGGTGGAGTGTCACTAATACCACCCAGGAGGGACGCAGGCCGATGGCTTTCCCCTCAAAGTGGTCGCTGGTGGCAGACCAGTTCGATCCAAAGAGTGCCCGGGGCAGCCGTTGGGCCACCCCGGGCGCTATGGCCCGCGCAACTAACCCCAAGACCGTGCAGACCCCGGCCCTGGACATTATCGACGCCGCCCTGGTGGAGGCGTTCAACACCCCGGACAGCCGCTTGATTATCAGCATGGCTCCGCAGGAGGGCAAGTCCGTCCGGGTAGCCAATGACTTCCCGGTGTGGGCCCTTACCAAGAACCCTGACCTGCGCATTGTCACGGCGTCCTACGGGCAGTCCCTGGCCAACCGCAACGGGCGGGCAGTGCGTAACCGCATCCTGACCAGCCCTCAGCTGGGGCTCAAGATTGCCAGCGACAACGGCAGCGTGTCCGAGTGGACCCTTGCGGGCCACGACGGCGGGATGTTCAGTGTGGGTGTGGGCGCAGGCGTAACCGGCCGCCCCGCCGACATGCTCATAATTGACGACCCCATCAAAGACCGTAAGGAAGCCGACAGTGAGCTGCAGCGCGATACGGTGTGGGACTGGTGGACCGATGCCGCCAGTGCCCGTCTGGCTCCTGGCGCTCCTGTTGTCATTATCCTTACTCGCTGGCACCAGGATGACCTGGCTGGCCGCCTTGTAGAGCGTGACCCCGAGTCGGGCTGGAAGGTAATCAACATCCCGGCCCAGGCTGACCACCGCCCCGAGAAGGGCGAAGAGGACCTGCTGGGCCGCGAGCCCGGCGATTACATGATCAGCGCCCGCGGCCGTACCTGGAAGCAGTGGGAGCAGCGCCGCAAACAGGCGGGCAGCCGCACGTGGGCCAGCCTGTACCAAGGGCGCCCCAGCCCGGACAGCGGTGGCGTGTTCCCGCCCGAAGAGCAGTGGGCCCGCTACAGCAGCCCCCTCTGGACCACCGAGTACGACGCCGACGGCAAGCAGGTGTGCAAGGTGCCCGGCATCGGCCGTGATGACCACGAGTTGGTGCAGTCGTGGGACCTTACCTTCAAGGACACCAAGGGCAGCGACTTCGTCGTGGGCCAGGTGTGGCTGCGGGTGGGCAATACCATGTACCTGCTGGACCAGGTGCGGGAGCGGCTCAACTTCAGCGCCACCTGCGCCGCCATGCTGGAGCTGTCACGCAAGTGGCCGCAGGCGCTGGCCAAGTTCGTCGAGGACAAGGCCAACGGGCCCGCGGTTATCAACGCGCTGCAGCGCCAGCTGATGGGCCTTATCCCCATCGAGCCGGAGGGCAGCAAGTACGCCCGCGCCAGTGCCATGTCCCCGCTCACCGAGTCGGGCAACGTGGTGCTGCCCACCAAGGAACTGCTGCCCAACGTGGACCAGCTGCTTGAGGAAGCCAAGAACTTCCCCAACAGCAGCCACGACGACACCATCGATGGCATGTCACAGGCGGCCAACCGGCTGCTGCTCAACCCCCTGGGGGACGACGGCAACGTGGTGGAACCCGACATTTACGACTTCATCAACGAGCACGGCTGGTCAGTCAGCCCGGTATAGGAGGCCAGTGTGGGAAAGTTCCTACAGTACCTTGGTCTGCAAGAGGCTGCTGCGGCAAGCCACGAGGCGGTGCTGGCTGGCCAGGTGGAGACCCTGCAGGAACGCCTGCAGGAGTCCTTCGCGCAGCTGGAGCTGGCCCGGGACAATGCCGGGTGGGACCTGCTGGGTGCCAAGTACGCCCAGGAGTTCAGCCGTGAAGGCCTTACCCGGGCGGCCGAAATGGGCCGCATCTTTGGGGTGGCCAACCCGCTGATCAAGCGCGGGCGGGAAATCCGCCACGCCTACATCTGGGGCCAGGGCTGCACCATCGACGCCCGCAACAGCAAGGTCAACGACTTTGTGCAGGCCTACCTTGACGACGAGGGCAACCAGGCGGCCTTCTACGGGCCGCAGGCCACCCAGCAGTTTGAAGGCACCCTGTACGACGAGGGCAACGACTTCATTGCCAACTTCACCGACCCGCTCACCGGCCGGGTGCAGGTACGCACCATCCCCTTTGAGGAGATGGTGGACGTCATCAGCGCCCCCGGCGACAAGGCCACCCCGTGGTACTACCTGCGGCGGTGGGTGGAGCTGGACACCGACGGCACCACCTCCGTCACACGGGAGGCCTACTACCCGGCCCTGAAATACCAGCCCGCCACCAAGTACCGCGCCATCAACGGCGTGGAGGTCCGGTGGGATGCCCCGGTGCGGGCCGTCAAGGTCAACGCTGGCAAGGGCTGGAAGTTCGGCATCGGCGACAGCTACGCGGCCATCCCGTGGGCGCTGAGCCACAAGGGCTTCCTTGAGGACTGGGCCCTGCTGATGAAGGCCCTGGCCAAGATTGCTTACACCACGTCCAGCAAGACGGCGGGTGTGGCGCAGGCCAAGCGCGGGCAGATTCAGGCCATGCAGAACGCACCGGCCGGTGGCACTGTGAGCCTTACCGACGACCAGAAGCTGGAGCCCGTAAGCAAGTCGGGCGCCACGCTGGACAGCGAGTCCTCCCGGCCGCTGGCCACCATGGCAGCCAGTGCCCTGGGCGTGCCCGTGACCATCCTGCTGGCCGACCCCGGGCAGACAGGTGCACGCGCTACCGCCGAGACGCTTGACCTGCCCACCAGGCTGATCATGCAGGCCCGGCAGGAGCTGCACAAGGAGGTCCGCAGGGACCTCATCAGCTACGCCATCGAGCAGGCTGTGCTGGCCCCGCGTGGCCCCCTGCGGGCGCTGGGCCGGGCAGAGCGTGACGGCGACCGGCTGAGGGTGCTGTTCAACGACCCCGCCGACGCCAGGGTGGACATTACGTTCCCCGACCTGGACGAGGCGGATGTCAAGGCCATTATGGACGCTGTGGCCATTGCCGAGGGCATCCCCGATATGCCCAAGCTGCCCCTGATCAAGCTGGCCCTGCAGCTGCTGAAGATTGACGATATCGACGACCTGCTGGACGAGATAACGGACGCCGACGGCAAGCTGATACCCACCGACCAGACCGCGGGTGACGTGGCCACCAAGGCGTTCCGCAACGGGCAGGACCCAGCCGACGCACTGAAGTAGGAGGCCCTGTGGCAATAACCAACGCCACCCTCCGCGAAGTAGAACGGCTCCGGCGGCAGCTTGCCCGCATGACCGACGACCAGACCCGGGCACTTACCGCGGCCTGGGCGGACGCGTGGGACGTGCTGCTGCCGGAGTTCGAGATCGCCTTCGCGCAGCTGATCACCGCCCCGGGCGCCATACCGGCGTCGGTGGTGGCCCGCAACGTCCGGCTGCAGGCAGCGCTCACCACGGCCAGGGCTCACCTCGACGTCCTGGCGCAGCAGGTTGGTGGTATTGCTACCGCCGACCTGAGCCAGGCCGTTCTGGACGCCGTCGACAGCCACGCGGCCGTCATCGCCAGCCAGCTGCCTGCAGTACCTGCCGGGCATGCCGGGGTGGCGGTCAACTTCAACCGCGTGCCCCACGACGCGCTGGTTGCCATTGTGGAGCGCACCACCCAGCAGATACACGCGGCGACCATCCCGCTGCCTGCTGATGTGGAGCGCATCATGAAGAAGGCCCTGGTGCGGGGCATCGCGGTGGGGGCACACCCCCGCAAGACGGCGGCCCGCATGGTCAAGGAGGCCGAGGGCAGGTTCAACGGCGGCCTCACACGGGCCCTGAACATCGCCCGCACGGAAACGATGGACGCCCATCGGGCCGCCACCCAGGTCAGCGAGAAGGCCAACCGGGAGGTGCTGGCCGAGTGGGAATGGTCTGCCAGCCTGGACCGCCGTACCTGCCCCAGCTGCCTGGCCAAGCACGGCCAGCGTTTCCCGCTGGAGGAGCAAGGCCCGGAGGACCACCAGCAGGGCCGGTGTGCCCGTGTCAGTGTCACCAAGACATGGAAAGAGCTGGGGTTCGACATACCGGAGCCCCGCAGCGCCACCCGGGATTCCCGTGAGTGGTTCGACAGCCTGACCCCTGAAACCCAGCGGGAAATACTGGGGCCCACCCGGTTGAAGCTGCTGCAGGACGGCGACATTGCCTGGGCTGACCTCAGCACCAAGCGGGAGACCTCCGGCTGGCGCGACAGCTACGGCGTGACCCCCGTAAAAGACCTAGTCCCCAAGGAGGGCTGACATGCCAACCATCGTCAAGGAAGCGCAGGCGGGCAGTGCACCCACAGGTGCCCGCACCCTGATCACGCTTATCACCCCCGGCTGGGGCAGCAGCGGCTATTACAGCCCAGCTGTGCTAGAACGGGCCGCTGCAGACAAGGTGTTCCCCAAGGGCACCCAGATGCACATCGACCACAACATGGAAGGCGGTCCGGGCAGCGTCAGCACGCTGGCCGCAGCCCTTGCCGAGGATGCCCGCTGGGAGCCCGACTGGGTCGACCCGGACACCGGGGTCAAGGGCCGCCTGGCCGCTGAGAACCGGGTGTTCAGCCACAAGCGCGAGATGCTGGCGGAGATGGCGGACGTCATCGGCACCAGCATCGCGGCCGGGGCTGAGGTAAGCCTGGGCGAGGCCGAGGGCCGCCAGGGCAAGATCATCGAGGCCCTGGTGCCCGGTGTGCTCAACCGCGTTGACTATGTCACCGTGGCTGGCCGCGGCGGCCGCATCAGCGAGGTGCTCGAGGCCCACAAGGTGCAGGAAGCCCGCAACGTTGGTATGTGGCTGGAAGCCCGCATGCACAGCATGTTCACCAACATTGCTGACGAAATGTTCGGCGACGGCCGCCTTACCCGCGAGGAGCGCATCACGCTCTCCGGCGCGCTGGGCGACGCGCTCACCAGCTTCACGGCAACGGTGGAAGCCAGTGCCCCGCAGCTGTTTGAGCGGGACCTGTGGGAAGACCCCACAAGCACCACCACGACGGAAGCAACCACCCCCAAGAATTCCCTGCCGGTCCCGGCTGGGGCAACCGAAAATCAGGAGGAAGCCACCATGGCAACCATTGATGACAAGGAACTTGCGGACCTCCGCGAGTCCGCCAGCCGGGCCACCGCGCTGGAAGCCGAAGTATCCACCCTCAAGGACCAGGTCGGCACGCTGACCGAGTCCAACGTGCGGGCGCAGGCCGAGGCCATTGTGGCCGAAGCCTTCGGCGACCTGGACGCCAAGGTCACCCGCGGCAGCCTGCTCAAGGCAGCCCTTGTGGGCGAGGCGTTTGACGCCGACGCCCTCAAGAAGGACGCCGTTGAAGCTGCCGCAGAACTGCGCGCAGCCAGCGGCGAGGGCACTGTCCGCGGTGTGGGCAACACCGCCGCGGAAGCAACCAAGCCGGAGGTCACCCTCCAGTCGGCGACTGAGGCCATCCTGGCCCAGGTCGGCTACGCCAAGAAAGGAGCCTAACCATGGCTAAGAACATGCGCCTTCCCGAGGCACTCCACATCGAGCTGGCCGTTCCGGCATACGTCGTTTCCGGTTCGCCGGTCAAGGTCGGCGCCTTCCGCGGCGTGGCCCAGACGGACCGCGATGCCAACGGCAACGCCACGGTCTGGCTGAACGGCTCCACCACGCAGACCGTGACCGGTGCGGTGGCCTCGCAGGGCCTGCCCATCTACATCACGGATGCTGACGGCACGCTTGGCATCACCTCCGGCGCGGGCTACTCCGTGTTCGGTTACTCCCTGGGCACCAAGGCAGCCGCCGCCGGACCGCTCGAAATCGCACTGGCCCACGGCCCGGTACAGGTCTAGGAAGGACCCTAACATGACTTTCCTCAACACTGAAGAAATGCTCGTCGCCGAGGCGTGGGAGCAGCGCAACACCCCCAACGGTGCCAGCCTGGCCAACGTCATCGAGGCGTCCAAGCTGTTCAACGACGGCATCTCCGGCCGGAACCCGTTCAAGTACGCCATGCTGAAGGAAGCGCTCACCCGCTCCGACTTCAACCAGTACCTGGGCAAGGCGTTCGACATCGAGATGCTTGCCAAGTACGGGGACTACACCCCCGAGTGGAAGCAGATCGCGGCCGAGACCAAGGTCAAGAACTTCAAGCCGAAAACCTACCGCGACCTGTTCGGTGGCCGGGGCCCGCTGGACCGCGTGGCCGAAGGCACTGAGTACAAGGAACGCTCCAAGGCCACGGCCGAGTACGAGCTGTCCGCGGGCAAGTTCGGTAACACCTTCAAGCTCACGTTCGAGCTCATCAAGAACGACGAGCTGGACGGCCTGAAGTCCCTGCCCAACGACCTGGCACAGGGCGCCATCGAGACCGAGGACGCCACCGCGTTCTCCACTTTCGTGTCCGCCACGGGCCCGAACACCGCCTTCTTCAAGGCGGGCAACGGCAACGCGCCGACGGCCCTGCCGTTCACGCGGGCCAACATCCAGGCTGCGTACCTGGCCATCAGCAAGCGCAAGGACGTCAACGGCTACCCGGTCAAGATTGCCTCGGCCAAGCTGCTCATCGTTGTGCCTGCAGCCCTGCTGTTCGACGCAGAGCAGATCGTCAACGCGCCCACCATCCCGGACCCCGCAGGCGGCGCTGGCACGGTCCCGAACCCGCTGCGCGGCAAGTTCCGCGTCGTGGTCTCGGACTACCTCACCATCGTGAACACCTCCGCCAAGGCGGACACCACGTGGTACATCCTGCCGGACCCGTCCACCCCGCGCCCTGCCCTGGTCGTGGCCAAGATGATCGGCGAAGAGAACCCGGATATCCGGGTCAAGGCCGACGCGGGCAACCGCATCGGCGGGGGCTCCCTGGCCCCCGAGGATGGTTCCTTCAACGACGACACGATCACTTACCGTGGTCGCCACATCGTCGGTGCAGGCACCCTCGATCCCGTGCTGACCTACGCCAGCACCGGCTCCTAGCAGGACCCCGCTGCACCGCCTGGCAACCCCGGGCGGTGCAGCCCCTACACTTTTGGAGGCCACCATGGCTGTTGACTACAACTCCCCCCTCGGCCAGGTCCGCCTCCTCACAGCAGACCTGGACCCCACCGCCCCGCTCATCGCCGACGATGTGCTGCAGGGCTACCTGGCGCTCCAGGACGGCAACGTACACCGGGCCGCGGCCGACGTGCTGGACGCCATGGCCACCAGTGAGGTGCTGCTGTCCAAGAAGATACGCAGCCAGGACCTCCAGACGGACGGCCCAGCGGTCGCTGCAGAGCTCCGCAAGCAGGCGGTGGCCCTACGGGTCCGGGCGGACGCGATAGACGCACAGGCGGACGCTGGCTACTTTGAGTTCATCCCCCAGGTGGACCTGTACGCCGAGGCTACCGAAAGGCCCTGGCTGTGAGCCCGCTGCCCGGGTGGCAGGTTATCCCCACCGGCTGGGCTGAACACCACCGCCCCACTGTCCGCAGCACGATGACCACCCCCTGCACCATCGGGCGCATCACGGGCGGCCCTGCGCCGTACCCCAAGCCCCCCGGCTGGACCGGAGAGGCCCTGCTGCACACCACGGTGTGCCGCGTGCAGGAGCTCAACCGGGAAGGCACTGGCACCCCCGGGGAGCAGCCCACCCAGGAGCGCCGCTACCAGGTGTCCCTGCCGGTTGATGGCACGCCTGAGCTACAAGCCGGGGAGCGCGGCGACATCATCCACGCGCTGGGCCGCAAGCTGCGCATCCAGCAGGTGCTGTTCGGCACCAACGAGTTCGAGCGCGACGTGCTCTGCACCGACAACCTGACCCAGCAGAACCCCGTCTAGGAGGGCCCCATGGCACGTATAGCCTCTCTGGAGTTACTGGCTGCCGAGTTCAGGGCGGCCGGGCCGCGGGCACTGGCACGTAGCAAGGTCGTGCTAAAAAAGACCGCCATCGACATCGAGGCCAACGCCAAGGCCATCGCCCCGGTGGACTTTGGCAACCTGAAGCGCAGCATCGGCCACAGTGACATGCGCCTGCTAAGCGCCACCAACCTGGCGGTCGAGATCGGCCCCACGGTGGACTACGGCGGTTATGTGGAGCACGGCACCAGCACCCAGGCACCGCAGGCCTACATGGGCCCCAGCCTGGACCGCTACTCCGGCCCGTTTGAGCAGGCCATGCAGCAGATCGGGCTGGAGGCTGCAGGTGGTTGACATCAACGCACTCAGCGGCCCGGTGCAGGCCGCCCTGCGCACCGTGCCGGACATCGCCGACGTGCATGACGGCTTCGTACCGCAGAAGGTGCCCGAGACCGACGGCTACGTTGACCCGTACATCGTGCTGTGGGCAGGCACCGGGGAGCTGCCCCCGGAGCAGCCCGCCGACGGCCGGGAAGCCGACGGCCCGCTCATCTGGGACTTCCAGACCACCGCGGTGGGGGCCACCCCGGCCATCTGCCGGGACGTGGACCAGGCCATCAGCCTGGTGCTTACCAACCTGCTGGTCGGTACGGGGCGAGTGCGCCGGAACCCGGATGGGTTCAACCAGCAGTCCCCCATCCTGGACACCCAGGTGGCCCCATCCCGTTTCTACCTGCCACGGCAGTGGCGGCTCATTACTAACTAGGAGAGACATGGCTGACAACGACTTCATCATGGCTGTGGACCCGGGCGGCAATAAGCGCCTGGTGCCCGCGCACTACCTCGACAACCCGTCCTTTGGGTTCAAGCTTCCCCCGTCCGAGCGCGTCAAGGAACCGGCTGACACCGGGGACGAGGGCGCCCAGCTCGAGCGGGTGGTTGAACCGGCTGCACCGGCCACATCCACCGTTACTGAACCGGCAGCAGCCGGAGGAAAGAAGGAGGCTAGCAAATGAAAGTTGCAGCTGACGGAAAGAAGAAGTTCACACTTCTGCTCACCAAGCCTGCGGCATCCAAGCCGACGGTTGCCGAGCTCAACGCTGGCAAGGACATCTCCTGCGCCGTGCTTGACTCGGATGCCAACTGGACCAACTCCGCGTCCGACCGCTTCGCCGAGAAGGCTGCCTGCCAGGTAGGCAACTCCGAGGCCCTGGGCGCATCCAACTACGACACGGCGCTCACGTTCCTGCGTGAGTACCTGGTTGGTGGCGGCCCCGACTCCGCCGCCCTGGACTCCGGCTACCAGGCAGTCAAGACCAAGGGCACCACGGTCTGGATTTACCTGCGCGAGAGCGACAAGCTCTCCACCGCACCGTGGGCCACGGGCGACGAAATCCACTTGGGTGGCGAGGTTGTTTCCGATGCCCCCATGCGCGTCAACAACGACGGCAACGTCAAGCGCCGCATCGAGTTCCTGCCGCAGAACATGATCAGCGAAGTCCTCGTCTAGGAGACCAGCATGGCAATTGCATCCCAGTCGGTGGGCCTGCTTGCAGGCACTGCACCGACGTTCGCTGCCCCGCTGTCCGCCGACACGGCCGAGGTTGGTACCATCCTCATCGTGAAGAACGGCAGCGGCGCATCCATCAACGTCACCTTCGACACCCCGGGCAACCTGCCCACGGGTGACGCCTACCCGGACAAGGTCTACGCTGTGCCCGCCGCGGGCGAGCGCTGGATTCCTGTCCTGACCGATTACCGCCAGCCCACGGGCCTGGCCAACGTGGCGTTCTCCGCCACGGCGTCGGTCACAGCTGCAGCCATTTACCGCAGCTAGCTAGACCAGGTGGCGGGCTGTTCTCAGGCTCCAGCCCGCCACCTTTCTACCCGAGCCTGCACCCCAACTTAGGAGCCTGAAACCCCTATGTCCGAAACACTGCACCCCATTGCTGACCCCGCCGAGTTTGACGTTGAAGGCTGGCTGCAGGACGCCCAGCTGCCCGAGGAAAGCGTCACGGTTTACAAGCGTGCCGACATCATCGCCGAGCTGAGCGACCTGAAGCGCCGCATCGCCCTGGAGGACAAGGCCACCGGCGCCGACCGCGCAGCCGGTGAGGAAGCCCTGACCCCGCTGGAGCAGGAGTACCTGGCTGCGCTGAAGACCTTCTCCGAGTCGGGCCTTACCGTGTACGTGCGGGCCCTCACGGAGGAGGAGCTGCGCACCCAGCGGGCTGCCACCGAGGAGCGCACCAAGGACCTGCCCCCGCAGGAGGGCAACCTGGAGTTCGGCTACGACCTGCTCTCGCTGGCCATCATTGCCGTGAAGCCCGCTGGCGGCCAGCGCAAGGCGGTCAAGTTCACCTCGGCCAAGGTCAAGGCGCTGCGCAAGGCCATCGGTGACACCCAGGTCAGCCAGATTCTCACAGCCCGGCAGATCGCGCAGAACGCGGTGCCCAGTGTGGACGCAGATTTTTTGCAGAAGCGCTCTGGCGGGGAAACTGGAAGCGAGTAGTCCAGGTACTCCGCACGGCCAGGGCAACAGGCAAGCCCCCGTCCCACTGGTTCAGCCGCAACCGCGGCGACTGGCTGGACCGGGACTACCTGCTGCACCTGGCCCTGGAGGTCTACGAGGGCGGCCTGTGTGCCTGCGGCCAGCCCACCATCCTCGCCCACGACGAGCAGTCCAACGGCTGGTATGAAGCCCACAAGCTGCAGTGTCAGTCGTGTGCCGCCCAGGAGCTGGCCACCACCGGCAACAAGGGCAACCCCTACGTTCCGGAGCCCGGCGAGAAGGTCTACACCACCTTTGATCAGGCGGGTAAGGCTGCAGCCGAGGCACGCAGGGCGGCACCGACGCTCTAGCGTCCCAGCAGGCCCTGCCCGGGTGCTTGTGACACCCCCACATTTCTAAGCCCTTAGGAGGCACCGTGGCAGCCCGCTCAGTAATCGTCCGGCTCGAGGCCGAAGTCGCAGGCTACATCGCCGGTATGGGGGCCGCTGGCCGGGCGACGGACAACGTCGCCCGGCAGGTGGTGCAGTCCCGCCGCTCTGTGGAGCAGAACGCTGCTGCCATGGACAAGGCTGGGAAGACCCTCATGGCCTTCGGTACCGTGGGCGTGGCGGCCCTGGGTGCCAGTGCCAAGGCAGCCATGGACTGGGAGTCCGCCTGGGCAGGCGTTACCAAGACGGTCAACGGCACCCCCGAGCAGATGGACGAGCTGGAATCCAGCCTGCGCGGCCTGGCCAAGACCCTGCCCGCCACCCACGAGGAAATCGCGGGTGTGGCGGAGGCGGCCGGGCAGCTGGGTGTCGCACGGGAGGACGTCGTTGGCTTCACCAAGACCATGATCGACCTGGGGGTAAGCACCAACCTCACGGCCGAGGACGCAGCCACCAACATCGCCCAGATTTCCAACGTGATGGGCACCATGGCCCGGGACGGCTCCGAGGGGGTATCCCGCTTCGGTGCGGCACTGGTGGCCCTTGGCAACGACGGCGCCAGCACCGAAGCTGAAATCCTTTCCATGGCACAGCGCATTGCTGGCGCAGCCGCCACGGTGGGGGCCAGCGAGACGGACGTGCTGGCACTGTCCAACACGCTGGCATCCATGGGCGTGAAGGCAGAGCTGGGCGGTGGCGTTACCACCCGCGTGCTGCTGAAGATGTACGCAGCCGTCAAGGACGGCGGCCCCAAGCTGGACGCCTTCGCCAAGACGGCGGGGCTCAGTGCAGCAGAGTTCTCCAAGGCGTTCGGGGAGTCCCCGGTGCGGGCCATGGACATGGTGAACAAGGGCCTGAACCGCATCAAGAATGAGGGCGGCAACGTCGTCAGCACCATGAAAGACATGGGCATCAAGGGCACTGAGGAGCTGCAGGTTATGCTGGCGCTGGCCGCCAGCGGGGACCTGCTCAGCGACAGCCTGGACCTGGGCTCCAAGGCCTGGTCCGAGAACACCGCGCTGGTGGCAGAGGCAACCAAGCGGTACGAGACTACCGATTCCAAGGTCAAGATCGCTTGGAACAACATCAAGGACGCCGCCATCGACGCGGGGGCGGTGCTGCTGCCGGTTATTGCTGGCATTGCTGAAAGCGTGTCCGGCCTGGCGCAGATGTTCGGTGACCTGCCCGGCCCCGTGAAGGGCGTTATCACCAGCTTCGGCGGGGTCATTGCCGTGGCTGCGCTGCTGGGCGGGGCGGCCCTCACGCTCATCCCGAAGATCGCCGCCACCCGGCTGGCCTTCACCGCGCTGAACACGGCGGGCAGCCGCATCCCGGGCACGCTGATGAGCATCGGCAAGGGGGCCCTCGGGGCCATGGCCATCGTGGGTGTGGGTGTCGCGCTGGCCAAGTGGGCCGAGGGCGACATGCTCTCCAAGATCGATACAGGCATGGGTAAGGTCAACCTGGCCCTGGAGCAGACAGCCCAGAACGCTCCCGGCGCGGCGAAGGGCCTTGACAGCCTGTTCCAGGACATCGACGGGTCCGGTCTGGGCGACGCCATCGGCGGCGTCAACGACCTGGACTCGGCCCTGAAGCGCACCTTCCGCAAGGATGCCGGGCAGTCCTTCAACGACTGGGGCTCCGGCCTGATGCACGGGCTCACGGGCATCAAGGGCAACACCGAGGTGCTGTCCGATTCGTTTGACCGCCTGGACAAGGGCCTGGCCGACATGGTGGGCAGCGGCAACGCCGACAAGGCCAACACCAGCTTTCAGGCAATCGTCAAGTCCGCCAAGGACCAGGGCATCGGCATCGACGAGCTCATTACCAAGTTCCCCACCTATGCCGACGCGCTGAAGCAGGCGGAGGCTAACGCTACCGCGGCCGGGGAGGGCGGCGACAAGGCTGCCGGGGGCATCAAGGCAGCTGGTGACGCCAGCAGCCCGGCCGCCATACAGGCCAAGGAAGTGGCTGACGCCCTTGCCGAGGTAGGTGTGGATGCCAGTGGTTCCGCCACTGACCTGGTCAAGTTCACGGATGCGCTGCTGGCCGCGGGGCTAATCAACCTGAGCGCCCGCGACGCGGCCCGCAACTACCAGGCTGCCATCCAGGGCATGACCGATTCCATAACGGCCAACGGCCAGTCGATGGACATCACCACCGAAAAGGGCCGTGCCAACCAGGCGGCCCTGGACAACATTGCCAGCTCTGGCTTCGCAGTGGTAAAAGCCAACGCGGCCAACGGCGCCAGCCAGGAGGAGCTGCAGGGCAACCTGGGGCAGACCTATCAGGACTTGCTCACCGCCGCGAACGGGCTGGGCATTACGGGCACCAAGGCGCAGGACCTGGCCCGGGACGTGCTGCACGTGCCCAAGGGTGTAAGCATCGACAGCTGGATGTCTTCAGCCGCCAAGACCATGGCCGAAGGTACCCTGCAGGCGGCTAACAATGTGGACGGCAAGGTGGTCAACGTCTACGTGAACACCCACGCCACCACCTTCGAGCAGCGCGTGGGGCTACCCGGTGTGATGGCCGATGGCTCCTACGGCCAGGGCCAGGGCGTGTACGCTCCGGGCAAGGCTGGCGGTGGCGACCTGGACTCGGCTCCCGGGCCGAAGGGCGTGGACAGCAAGCTGTTCTTCGGGGCCAAGGGCGAGCACGTGCTCACCGCCCAGGAAGTCGACGCCATGGGCGGGCAGGATGCCGTCTATCGGTTCCGGGCCAGGGTCCGCTCCGGGCAGGTCCCGGCGCTGGCCGGGGGCGGCGGCATCGGCCACAGCACCTCGGCCCGTGCGCTGGTGTCCCTGACACCCAGCCAGGCCGCCACGGCGCAGGCACAGAGCATCGACTACGATGCCTTGGCCGCAGCCGTGGGCGACCGGCCCATCCAGAACGAGATCATCCTCGATGGGCGCAAGATGTACGGCTGGATACGCACAGCACCCGACAAGTACAGGGACCGGAGGAACTAATGCCTGCTTATCTCGGCCCCGCGGGGTCCTTGGTACCGTTTTACACCGCGCCCACCAGCGTTGACGAGGCCCGCCCGATGTCGTACCGCACGACGATGGGCGGCAAGGTCAAGGTGCAGCGGGGCAAGGCGTCCCGCCGCGCCTGGCAGGTGGGCCTGGGGGCCGCCACCCCGGCAGAGGCCGCCAGCCTGATGGCCCTGCTGCAGGGTGGCGCCCCGCCCTGGGTGTACGCAGACCCTTACGCCCAGGTGACCAACCTCTACACCCCCGAGCAGTCCGTGATGATGCCCGGTACGTGGGACCCCAGCGTGGCCTTCGTGGACGCTGGGGCCGTCACGGTGGGTGCGCTCACGCTGCCCCGCAGCGTCTCCATCGCGGTGGCCAACACCCTCCGGTTCGGCTACACCAACGGCGTCAAGCAGTCGCCCGCGGCGCTGGCCGGGGTGCGGGCCTTCGGGGCTGCATACCTGCGGGGGAACGGCAGCCTGGTGCTCACTTACCAGGATGTCGGCGGGGCCAGCCTGGGGTCCGCCAGCGTGGCCTACAACACCGCCACGATGACCCGGGTGGCCGTCTCCGGCATACCCCCGGCAGGCACGGCCAGCTTCCAGCTGAACGCCTCCGGCTGCCTGCAGGGTGCGGGGCCGTCCATCACCTGGACGGACACCCTGGCGGACTGGTCCACAGGGCGGGGCTGCCCGCAGGCCGTGACCGACGGCTTGTCGGAGGCGCTGCTTATCGCCACCCGGGAAGCCGACTACCTGCGCCGTGCGGCGCTTTCATTTACGATTCGAGAGATTGGGTAACAATGCAGACAGTGGCGGGCTTCCCGACTGACCTGAGCGTGGCCGAACCCACCGTTGCAGTGACCGTGAACGGCGTGCCCCGTGAGGTGGACCAGGCGTCCGTCACACGGGAGATGTCCAACTCGGTACTTGCCAGCGACAACGTGACCGCCGCCACCTGCACCGTTACCTGGGCCCAGACGGACGACCTGCTGGCGCTATCCCCTAACCCGTGGGATGGCGCCAGCTTCCAGCCGAAGGCCGCCGACACGCTCACAGTTGACATGGGCTACGGCAGTGCCCTGGCCCGGCAGATCACGGGCGTGGTGGATGAGTCCTCCGGCTCGGTTGCCACCGGGCAAGTTTCCACTGACGGGGTGGACGCAATTGACAAGCTGCAGAAGGTGGTCAGCTTCCCGCCACACATGGCAGTGATGCCCCCGGTTACGGAAGGCGGCAACTTCCTTGCGGTGAACAACACCCCGCTGTTCACCACCGACCGCATCCTGCGGGCCTGCGGCTTCTACGCCACGCCTAAGATGGAGGCGGGGGCCATCTTCTCCGCCCCGCTGATGGGGTCCGCCTGGCCGGAGCTGGGCACCGTTACGGCTGCCTCCCAGACGGGGTTCCCCAGCTTCCCGCCGTCGTTCATCAACACCCCGTGGGGTGTGGCGCCCAACAGCATCACGGCGGACTTCATGCCGGTGACCCCCACCAAGGGCAACAGCAAGATCGACGCCACGTTCTGGATCAGCTTCAAGGTGCGGGACACCGTTCCCTCCTCTGGCGTCACCCAGGTGCTGGTGTACTGGGGCACCAAGCTGATCCGCCTGCGGGTAAGCTCGACCCGGCAAATCCAGGTCATCGCCGACAACGACACGCTCTCCAGCACCTTCGTGGCCACCATGTCCGCCGCGCAGGCGGCAGGTGCAGAGAACTTCCTGATGCGGGTGACGACCGCAGGCGTATACACCATCTACGCCAGCAACGGCAACACCGCCACCGGCACCCAGTCCCTGGCCACCTCCATGACCACGGGCAGCATCACCAAGATTTCCCTCACCAGCCCGCACCAGACCGGCCCGATCGTGGGCGGGCTGCAGCTGGGGTTCTACACCTACGACACCCACCTGCAGCCCACCACCGCGGTGCTGTCCAACCCTGCGGACACCTCCGGGCTGGACGCCGTCCCGGCTATCCGGGAGCGGGTAGCCCTGGACGTGCTGAAGGAGCAGGCCGCCGCGGAGTGCGCCGCCATGTGGATCGACGAGCTGGGCGTATTCCGCTGGCGTAACCGCAACGACCTCATGTCGTCCGCCCCGGTGGCCACGCTTACCACCCTGGACGACCTGCTGGACCTGCAGTGGGAATACAGTGCCAAGCAGGTGCGCTCGGGCGTGGCGGTGGCCAGCCGCAAGGCCAAGATCATCCGCTCAGGGGTGTCCAACGTGACCCTGTACGTGGGGTCCGGGGAGTCCCTGCAGAGCGGCCAGGTCACCACGGATGTGGTCAAGCCTTCGGACGACGAGTCCTGGTTCAACATCGACACCGCGGGCTGGACCTGGCAGCAGCTCAACCGGGGTGAGACAAGCATGCTCGGCGGTGTGGTTGTCAAGGACAACACCGCCGACGTGTGGGCCTCCGACGTGGGCAAGCTGACGTATGGCTGGGAGGTTGTCGACACCGAGACCGTGGTGGTTACGCACACCGCGGGCACCCTGGGCTCCGGCGAAACGGTGGTCCTCAAGACGGCCGAGACCGACGCATTCCTCAAGCCGTTCCGGCGCGACAAGTCCCTGCCGATTGTCCGGGGCAAGGGCAAGGTCATTTGGCAGGACATCACCACCAAGGCCAGCATCACCGGCCCGGCCAACGCACCCCTGCTCGAGCATGACGCAGGGCCTTGGGTGCAGGGTGCCGGGCTGCAGACGCTGGCTGACTGGATCGCGGCAGACGTTACGTTGCCCAACCCGGTGCTGAAGGATGTGCCCGTGGTGCCCGACCCGCGGCGCCAGCTGGCGGACATTGTGTGGCTGGAGTCACCTGGCTTCATGAACGTGCGCCTGCGGGTGCTGCTCACCAGCATCAGCACCAGCGTCTCGGCGGGCGACATGCAGCAGTCCATCGGCTGCCGCGTGCTGGAAGTCCAGTTCACAGGCACCACCAACGCCCAGCTGGACGCCCTGGAGGCGGCCCGCACCAACGCATCATTTGACACGCTCTGGGCTGACGCCACCAACGCAGCGCTCGACGCTGCACCACTCTCAAGGGGATAAACCATGGCATTCTCTGGCACATACCAGATTTACACCATCGTGACGAGCGAGCTCGTCAACCGGGTGGCGGACTGGGGCAAGCTGGCCAACAGCATCAACACCGCCCTGGCCAGCGTGAACAGCACGCTCAGCGCCGCGGTGACGGCCCTGGGCCCCGCCTGGGCACCGCAGCGCAGTGTGCCGTCCAACGGCGACCTGAACACCTACACCACACCCGGAGTGAGCCGCATCTCCACCCCCGACTCGGGCACCATCCTCAACATGCCACCGGGCACCCGGGTGGCCTCGGAAGTGGAGAACATCACCACTGGTGACGGCACCGACTCCATCTTCGTGCAGCGGCTTACCGAGTCCGGGACCGGGGGCCGGGTGCTGTGGCGCCCCCGCAACACCTCCGGCGGCACGTGGGGGCCCTGGGCCTACCAAGGCTGTGGCAGCGTCCCTGTCACGGAGTGGCACGTGTTCCTGGCGGCCGGGCAGTCCAACATGTCGGGCCGCGGCATCGTGTCCGTGGCCAACGGCGGCAAGTACATGCAGCCCCGCATCGCGCAGTTTGGCTACACCCGCAGGGTGCTGGAGACCGCCACCGTGCCGCTGGACATGCACGACACCAGCAGCGGGCTCTCCCCGGCATCGGTGTTCGCCAACGCCTACCTGAAGAGCCAGCCGGACCACGTCGGTGTGCTGATCATTCCGGCGGCCCACGGCGGCACCGGCTTCACCACCAGCACCACGACGCAGACCTGGACCCCGGGCATCACCACTAACCCGCTGTACGACCTGCCCGGCCAGGCAGTGAAGCAGGCGCAGGACGCGCTGGCCGCAGTCACTGCCTCCGGCGCGGCGGGTACCCTGAAGGGTGTGCTGTGGCACCAGGGCGAAGACAACAGCACCATGTCCACGGCCAGCTACGCGGCCAACCTGGACACGCTGATCAGCTACTTCCGCACGCAGCTCAGCGCCCCGACGCTGCCTTTCGTGGTGGGGCAGATGACGCCGGAAGGCATTGCTGCCACCACGGGCCGCATCAACATCGACACTGCGCACCGGCAGACGCCCGCCCGGGTGCTCTACACCGGGTTCGCCCCGTCCAGGGCCAACGGCTACAACCCCGGTGACACCACCCACATGTCCGAGGACGGCGTGGATTACCTGGGCCGCAACTACGTTGACGCGCTGGAGCAGGCGCAGAACAACGTCACCAACTGGAGCGAGGCCGCAGGCCGACAGATGCTGACCGTCAACGCAGCGACTGGCGTGCTGCAGATGGTGTACGGCGACACCGGCTGGCGGGTGGCGGAGACGCTGCTCTCCAACGTGGCCTCTGGCAAGGTGTACTTGCGCCGCTACGGCTCCACCGTGACCCTGGACTTCCAGTCCTTGGTGCTCACCGACCCGGCTGGCAACATCACGCTGACAGGGCTGCTGCCTGCGGGCTTCCGCCCCACCCGCTCCTCCAGCGTTATCATCTGCGAGAACGGCACGAGCGTCTTCAACCGGCTGTCGCTGCAGAGCAATGGCAACCCGATCATTATCGGCGCCACGGCGGGGGAGGCGTTCACCGCGCAGGTGAACTTCTCCACCACGGATGCCTGGCCCACCACGCTGCCGGGTGTAGCAGCTGGGTCCATCCCCACGTAACCCCCGCCGCCCGCAGGGCACGCCTGCAGGGTTCACTCAAACCGAAAGGTCACAATGCCTCTCAAGGGTATCGGCTACGGCTGCAAGACGCAGACGGAAGTCGACAGTGTCAAGTCCCTCAACCCGGACTTCTTCTACACCTGGAACCAGGTGCCCAACATGGGGCTGCCAGCCAACGGGCTGAACGCGGAGTTCGTGCCGATGCTCTACTCGGACAGCCCCACCCGGCTGGCCAACCTGACCACCGACCTGGCGGCGGTCACCCCGGCACCGCGGGCGCTGCTTGGCTTCAACGAGCCGGACCACCCCGAGCAGACAGACATGACCGCGCTGGAGGCCCTGAACACCTGGGCCCCCCTGATGAAGACGGGGCTGCGGCTGGGCTCCCCGGCCACCATCAGCCCGAACGCGGCCTGGATGTCCCAGTTCATGGGGGCCACCGAGTCGCTGGATGCCGCCAAGGCGGAGATCGACAAGGGCTTCCGGGTGGACTTCGTGGCCTGCCACATCTACCAGAATCCCAGCGTCAGCACGTTCCTCAGCAAGATTGACGCGCTGTACGCAGCCTGGGGCAAGCCGGTGTGGGTGACCGAGACGGCCGTGGCGGACTTCACCGCGGTCAAGGGCAGCGGCGTCAAGTCAACGCGCTACACCCGCGGCCAGGTCGAGCAGTACATGCAGGACCTGTGGGTGGAGCTGGAGAAGCGCCCCTGGCTGGAGCGGTTCGCCTGGAAGACCCGGGACACCGCCGACGAGCAGATGTGGTTCTCCTCACTGTTCAACAGCAACGGCACCCGCACCTCCACCGGCGTCGTGTACGCGGGGCTAAGCTAGGTGGGGCGGCGCATGGTACGGCTGCACATCAACGGGGCCCGCGGGGTCACGCTACTGGGGTTCAGCCTGGTGGCAGTGGTGTTCGGGGTGGCCTTCAACAGCCCGCTGGCGGTGATCCCACCGGCACCGGCCGGGCTGGTGGCGCTGGACGCGCTGATCCCGCTGCAGTGGTGGGGGCTGGTGTGGTACTTGGCTGCGGCGTTCCTGTTTGTGGGGGCCTTCCGGCAAGACCAGTCCAAGTCCATGGCACTGTTTGCGGGGCTGCTTGCCGTGTGGGCAATTTCCTACGCGGGGGCAACGCTCACAGCACCCACCCCACGGCTCGCAAGCCTGTTCGGTATGCAGACAGTCATCTTCGGCGGCCTGCTTACCGCCTGCCTGGGTGTAGCCCGCTTGCTCAACGCACCACCCGTGGACATTTCAGCACTGCGGAAGCGGGTGCACGCGACTGAGGGGGAGCAGGACCATGGGACCGGAACTTAGCATGGACCTGATAAAAACAGCCCTCACCATTGCCGGGGGTGTGGCAGCTGCCGCACTCACCAGCTGGCTGGCCCGCAAGAGCCAGAAGGAATCCGCCCACATCACGGCGCTGACCAACCTGGTGGACCAGCTGCAGGAGGAGCGCACCGCCGCCAACCTGGTGGCCAAGCAGGTGCCCAAGTGGCGCCGCTACGCCCAGAAGCTGCGGAGCCAAATCTACAAATTGGGCGGGGAGCCTGTTGACGCAGACCCCGACCTGGACCTGTAAGGAGCACCATGGCCAACCTTGACAACCTGCCCGCATTCCTGCGCAGCAAGGGCCTGACGGTCGTAGAGACCCCCGGCTGGATTACGCGGGGCTATGCCGGGCAGGACCTGAAAGAAATCCGCGGGGTGCTGTGGCACCACACCGCCACGGCCAGCGCACGGTACTCCCTCACCGGGGCCCCTACGCTGGCCATGTGCATCAACGGCCGGTCGGACCTGGCGGGCCCGCTGTGCAACATCGTGTTCGGCCGGAACGGTGTGGTCTACATGGTCGCCACCGGGGTGGCCAACCACGCAGGCGCAGGCAGTGCCCCCGGCATCCCCGACGACATGGGCAACCACTACCTGATCGGCATCGAGATGGAGTCCAGCGGGGTGGCCCCGTGGGACTGGACGCCCGCCCAGCTGGCCACAGCGCCCCGCCTGGGCGCCGCGATTGAGCAGTGGGGCCTGCAGCACCTGGCCCCCGAAATGCGCCTGCAGCTGGGCCACATGGAGTACAGCTCCCAGGGCAAGATCGACCCGGCTGGCTGGCCTGGTGGGATGAATGGCCTGCGGGCCGCCATCAACACCGTGCTGGCCGCCAAGCCACCACAGGCGGCCAAGCCTGCACCCGCACCTGCACCCCCCACCCCTGCGAAAGCGAAGGACAAAATGCTGGTTATCACGAAAGCCAAGGGCGACACCGCCATCTGGATCGGCGATGGCATTACGCGCCGCCAGATCAAAGACGTGCGGGAACTTACCGCGCTGCGGGCCTACGCCAAGGCTGGCGCACTGAACATCTACAAGAACGGCGACACCCAGGACTGGCCCCCGGCCGACCTCGGCGTTGTCGTGAAGGAGGGCTAAGCATGTTTGCCGTATGGATCACCGGGGTGCTGCGCACCCTTGTCCCGTCCCTGTGGGGTGCGTTCATCGCGTGGCTGATTGGCATTGCCCCGCTGCTCGAGCCGGTGCAGGCGCACCTGCTGGGCGTGGCTGACGCCATCCTGCCCATCCTCACCGCGCTGATCATCGCGGCCTGGTATGCCTTCTGGCGCTGGGTAGAGCCCCACCTGCCGGTGTGGGCGGTGCGGGCGGTACTTGGTTCCTCCAAGACGCCTGTCTACGTGGCCAAGCACAGCGCGTAACCCCTACAAACAAAAGAGCTCCACCCCGTTACTGGGGTGGAGCTCTTTTGTCGTGGGCTAGACGGTCCAGCGGGCGGTGAGGATGTACTCGCCGTATGCGCTGCCCCCTATGTTGGTGGTGGCCCCGGCCTCCGTCAGGCACATGGCGACCGACTTGGCCGTCTCCAGCTTAGCGAAGGTAAGAATGGCCCGCTGGGTGCCGTGGACAACCTCTCCGATCCACGGGTTGCTGGTGGTGTGGGCCGCTGCGATGATCTGCGGGATGTCCATTTTGGTTCCTTACGTTGTGGCGTTGTGTGGAGCTTGTGGAAAGAGCATAACACCCTCTTTCCACATTGTGCAACTACAGGCGGTAGCCCGCCTCCGCTTCCCACATGGCCTGCAGCGGCAGGCTGTCGTCGTAGTCGGCCATGGCCCCCGGGGACCATCCTACCACCTGGCCGTACAGGTGCCTGGCCACCGCCTGCCGCGGCGACATGATGCCCTCCACTGTCAGCGGGTCCGGGGCGGGGCTGGCGGGCTGCGGGGCGGCGTCACGGCGCTGGGCCCACCGCCACACGGCCGGGGCGGCACACAGCGCCAGCAGGATCAGCAGGGCGAGCAGTGACTGCAGCTGGCTCATGCTGCCACCGCCGTCATGAGCTTGAGCGCCTTGTTCTTGAAGGCGGGGTCCATCATGGCCTTGATGCTGCGGGCGTCCGTGCTGCTGAGCTCGCCACCCCGCACCGGGGAGAAGTGGTCATGCCACTCGGTAAGGGCCGTCAGGCCTGCCCAGGCGGTGCCCTGCACCCCCGTCTGGTTGTACGAGTCAGCAAACAGCTCGGCCATGTGGTCCAGCTTGTTCTGGGTGCGGGTCAGGGTGTGTACCGCGGCGCCCTTGGGTGCCCCGAAGCTGTGCTGGATCAGCTGCTCGAACTTGCCCTGCGCCAGCGGGGTGCCGATCAGCCTGTCGGCTTCCTCCTGCACCTTGTCCAGGTAGCTGAACGTGAACTCCAGCGCGTCGTGCGCCAACTGCGCCAGGTACTTGTGCGCCTGGGTGGTGTGCTGCACCTTGAACACGTGGCTGCCCCCCTGGAACGCCAGGTTCAGGGTGGACTGGCACCGGGGCCGCACCGGGGTGACCATGAGCCACGTGCCAATGTTGCCGTCGTGGCTGTTCAGCACCGTGATGTAGTTGTCCATCTTGTCCACCCCGCCCGCCTTGGCGTGGCCGGGCAACTTCATGGTCAGGTAGGCCCTGCGGCCCCCGTCCAGCTCGCCCGCGGTGTCAAAGGTGGCGCCCGACTCCTCCGCGATGCGGTCCATCAGGCCTTCAAGGTCCTCGTGCTGGATGATGTTGTAGCCGGTGCCTGCGGTGCCCAGGACATCCACCTGGTTGTCTACCACGGGATTGTCCCGGACGAGGGCGTAGGTGCCGGGCACGGGCACCTGCTGGTTGCCTACCTGGGCCAGCAGCGGGGTCTTGCGTACGTTCCAGCCGCTGAGACGGCCGAACTTGAACGCCTCCTGCGCGGTGGCTGCATCCGGGAGCCGGGTGCCCAGCTGGTGCAGCGCATCCTCCCGTGTGGAAACGAAAGTGGGCAGAGCTGTGCCGTTGGAATGGGCGTTCATATTTGGTTTTCCCCCTAAAGAGATTTCTGGTTCCGGCCGCTGCGCGGCCCCGGGTGGCTGAGACGGGCCATCCGGCTTGCTACTTGGTTGGTGCTGGAATCTACTTGGACTCGACTTCTCGTGTACTCAGTTTGTTCCGGCAGAAGCCACTGTACTCCAAGTACTGTCCAGCTGGCTAATAAGTAGAGGGCTCGGCGCGTTGCGAGTGTTTTAGGGGCAAAACAGAACACCCCCCACCACTGTCCAAGTGGTGGGGGGTGTGTTCTTGGTTACATTTAGGGAGCGGGAACCTGGTCCCGGGGGTCCGGCAGGCCTTCCAGCTTGCTGTAGGCGCACAGCATGCCCAGGGCCGCGGTGCGCAGGTAGTGGTGCACCTCTAGGGCGTCCTCTACGCCTTCCCCGGTGCGGGCGGCCCGCTGTATGTGCAGCTCGGCCTCCTGCACGATCTGCAGGGCGGCCTGCGTGAGGGCCAGAGAGGCCACGGTGAGGGCCTTCTCGGGGGTGGTGGGGGTAACGGGGCGCTGGGCCCGCAGCGGGGCAGCTGCGGGCCGAGTGCGCTTCTTGGACTGGGGCATCTGGTTCCTAACAGGGGGTGTAGCGGGTGGGCTTATGCAGCCGGGGGGCAGTGCTCCGCAGCGAACCGGTCGCCGTAGGCCACGTAGAAGTCCTCCGTCAGGTGGTAGCCCTCACGGCGGCGGGCCAGCGGCTCGGTGCTGCGGCCCAGGAACCCGGCGTCCGTCAGCTTCCACTCCTTGGTGGCGGCGATGGCGTCGGCCCACAGCTTCTCGATCAGGGCCTTGGCCGCGGGGACGTCCTCGCTGGGGCCCTGCAGGGTAAGCACCCGGGAGTTGTTATTCGCCGTGACCAACACCGTGGGGTAGCAGGCATCCACCACGGCAATGGCGGCGTCTCGGCCGAGGGAGCGCCAGAAGCCAGGGGTGATCACCGTGGTGAACGGCAAGGTGTCCGTGGTGGTGTTGGCCTCGTCGGGGGCACCAACCTCGGGCAGGAAGCCCACGGCGATCTCGGCCTTGCGGCGGCGGCTGTTCTTCTTAGGTACCACAATCAGGGTCACGTCCTCCCCGACGAGCTCCGCCAGCGCCTCCGCCACCTCATCCGTGGGGGTGCCCACCAGCACGTCCTGGCCCAGCACTACCTCAGTTTCCGGGGCCTGCTCCGGCAGGTCCGCTTCCCAAGCTGCCTGCGCGAGGGGCTCCGGGCTGGCGGGGGCAACCTCAGCCGCGGCGGCCTGCGCCTTGTGCTCCTTGTGCCAGGCACGGCGGGCGGCGCCTGTGGCCAGCTGCTCGCTGAGGATGCCGCAGGTGCACAGTGCGCGGCCTTCACCGCTGGTGACCTTGGGGTCCGCGTGGACCAGGGCGGCGGCATCGTTGTAGGGGGCACCGTTGTGCTTGAGGGCGTGTGTCGTGGTGGTCATCTTTGGTTCCTTTATGCGAGGTAGGCCGGGAGGGAATACTTCCGACAAAAGAAGTATCCACCCCCCGGCAGGAATTGGCAAGCTGGAATTTATTACAGGACCTCAGCCAGGTCTGCGGCACCCGGGGGCAGTGCGTCCACCGGGTTGCCAGCGTGGCGCTTGCGCCGCGCCAGGGCTACCTCCGGCCATGGCGACTTGCGCTTGGGTGCCCGCTTGATAAGCCCCGGCCACTGCACCAGCAGGGACTCCACCGACTCGTCCACCTGGTCATAGTTGCGGCCCGCGGCCTGGCACCCGCCGTCGCTGTAGAAGGTGGTCTTCACCGCCACGCCGTCATTCCGGGCAGCTGCGCCGTCGTACCACCAGGCCCGCAGGCTGAACTCCTGCTCGTCCTTGTAGCGCACCGTGCCCTGGTGCACCGGGTGCCCCGGCCGGTTGATGAAGCCAAACAGGGTGAACATCACCAGCTTGAGCCCCAGGCTGACCTGCCCTGGCTTCAAGAAGAACGGGTTGTCCACCGGGGCCAGGCCCCACACATGCAGGCCCTGCTCCTTGATGTGTGCGAACATCTCGGTGAACAGCAGGTGCAGGTCCGGCACCTGGTAAGCGTCCGCCCAGCGGGGCCCTGTGGTCGACATGACCCCCTGGATGTCGTCGTCCATGCCCACCACGTGGGTGCCCGGGGCGAAGTGGTTGGTGATGGCGGTGCGCTGCTCCCCGATGCCCCGCGCCTTGGTGACCACCGGGTTGACGCCCAGCATGTCCAGCTTGTCAAGGTAGGCGTCCAGGTACGGGTCATTGTCGTGGAGGAACACGTACACCTGGTCCAGGGGCACCTGCTTGGCTGCCAGCGTGGCAATGGAGTGCTCGAACAGCGCGTCCGGGCGTTGGTATGACGGGATGGCGACGACGTAGGTCACTTGGCCTCTTCCATTTCGTAGTTGAATGCGCGGGTGGCGTTGCCCGCCTGCCACTGAGCCTTGCTCGCGGCATGCTCCTGCTCCTGCCCCCACAGGCGCACCGCCAGCGGGTAGGCCAGGTGGATCATGGCCCGCACGGTCTCGTCGCGGGTGGCCCGCTTCTCCTCCACCAGGTGCTCCAGCACGTCGAAGGTGGCCCGCAGCTGGGCGATGAGGTTGTCGTTGTCGTACTCGTCCAGCCGGGGGGCGTAGGTCTCCAAGTGCTGCAGGTGGAAGTCCACCGCGGCCACGTGGGACTTGCCCTCGGTGGGGGCGTCCTGTGCCCCCGCCTGCTGGCGCAGCCACAGGTTGTACTTGATCAGGTACATCATCAGGTCAATGGCGGTGTCCGCCGCGGTGTCGCCGCCACCCGGCACGCCCAGGCGGTCCACCTTGCGGGCGATGTTCGCCATGATGCCGAGCATCTCACCCCGCTTCTTCCAGGAGTCACCGTAGGCCGCGTTCTTCTCGGCGTGCAGCTTGGTGGCGAAGACCGTGAAGGCAGCCCGGCTC
>Ga0157375_10000847_pt1 | contig 26687 bp, 27 predicted proteins | sample M35metaG_FD_115311 | JGI IMG/M metagenome (GOLD analysis project Ga0157375, IMG submission 115311) | Miscanthus rhizosphere microbial communities from Kellogg Biological Station, Michigan, USA - M3-5 metaG | ecosystem: Host-associated > Plants > Roots > Rhizosphere > Soil | place: USA: Michigan... | reverse complement strand
GTGAATCATCGTAAAAACTGAAGCCCGCTTCGGGTTGGTAGCTCAATGGTAGAGCAGCGCCCTTTTAAGGCGTTGGTTCTGGGTTCGAGTCCCAGCCAACCCAGTCCTCTTTTTCTCCTCTTAGGACGTTTTTTCATAGGAGAAAAGCATTTTAGCGGTCGCATATCGTTCACCGCAATGAAACGTCAGGACGCGCACAGAAGCGAAGTCTATCGGTCCCAAACGTCAACGTAAGATCGTGTCACGTTCGTTCATTTTCTTGGCCGGTCAGAAAAACAGGCTCGCGGCACCGGGGGAGGAGGGGAAGTCAGCCATGAAGGCCATCTCAATCAGTTTGATGTACCGCCCGAAATCTCAGATTGCAACACGACTCGCTGACGACGAATGAGATGTTTTCCCGCAGCTTACCTCGGTGAGCCGAGAGTGCGTGCTATTGGCTGGTAGGCGGGCCTGTCTCGCTCCTCCGGATGGCAATGTGCCTGCGGCCGAGTCCTCCGATGGCGAGGACTTGGTTGTCGGGAAGTAACGCTGCGGTGTGATGTGAGACCGGTGGGGTGATACCAGCCCGCTCCCACTTCGCGGTGGAGAAGCGGTATATTTCTGCGGCATCGATGTTGCGTGTGCCGGATTCTCCGCCTGCGATAACAACGTCTCCCTTGGTCAACTCGGTCGCGGTGTGGTAGGCGCGCGCGACATTTAAGCGTCTGGCGTGTGACCATTGATCGGTCACGGGATCATAGAGTTCGGCAGAGGCGAGCGCGATGCCCCCGCTCTGGCCACCCGCGACGAGGAGGCGTCCGTCGGGAAGCAACGTGGCAGTGTGGCCTTGGCGCGCCTCGATCAAGTTCTCGGCGCCGATCCAGAATTTGCTGACCGGATCATAGATCCACACCTGGTTCACCGTATCGCCCGCCAACGGCGCCGCCGACCATGATGACGCGGCCGTCGCCTAAGAGGGTAAGGGTTTCTTCCCGCCGTTGGAATGACGCACCTCCGGCCCCGCTCCACGCGGCGGTGATCGGGTCATAAATTTGTGGAGACTTGAGGTCGGGGACGACCAGAACACGCCCGTCTAATAGGCGTACGGCGCGATGGTAGGCGGTTTGGATGTAGTAGTGGGCGGTGGTTGACCAAGTGCCAGTGTTGGGGTCGTAGAGTTCGCATTCGGCGATTTCGTGGCCAAAGCGGTCAAGGCCGCCAACGGCTAGGACGCGGCCATCATCGAGCGCGGTGACAGTGTGTTGGGCTCGCGCCATGAGCATGCTGCCGGTGCTCGACCAAGCGGCGGTCACAGGATTGAAGATCTCTGCGCTTGCGAGAGGACCCTCAAATCCCCCAGAACCCCCGCGAGGAGGATTCGGCCATCCAACAAGGTGACCGCCGGGGAGTCAGCGCGGGCGGTGGCGAGGTCTCCGGCGGGCGACCAACGCGCCTCGCCCTCAGCTAGCCGGGGCTGCGCCACTGAGGAGATGATGCCGAGCAGGAGCAGCGTGATGGAACTGGCACGGTGTAGCATAAGTTCTGGCAATACCAGAAATACGGTCTAGAGCCAAGAAAAAACCGGCTCCTCGACTTCCCGCGAGCGGGCTGAGGCACAATTCGACCACCCCGTCAGGCGTTGGCCCACATCAACGGGCGCTTTTTTTGGCGGTCGATCTCGGTCGCTCGCTCAGGTGCATCGAACTATCGCTCCTCGGGCGCGTCCTCCTGAAACTGTGCATAGATCCTGCTTTTATGAATAAACTGGAATTTCAGTTTCCCTCCAGTATTCATGAAGTTTGTTCCCACCCGCCTGCGACCTCTGGCCTGCCTTCTCGGACTGTGTGCAGTTTTTTTCTCCCCGGATGTGTCCGGTTACGTCCTCGAAAATCATGCCTGGCCCAACGGGTCGGTCGTGACCATGGAAATGGAATTGGGAGCCCTCAAACAAACTCTCCAAGACGGCAGCTCGTCCTGGAATGCGGCAGCTGCCCCCGCGATCGATGCTTGGAACGCCCAGATGGGCACGATCCAACTTTGCAAGGTGATGGACTCGACGAAACCGGTCTCCTCAGGCGACGGGATTAATTCGACCTCTTTTGCTTCCACAGTATTTGGGGACGACTTCGGGGCCAACGTTCTGGCAGTGACCTACTACACCTATCAGGGAGGCACTTTTAAGGAGGCTGACGTGCTCTTCAACAAGGCGCAGACATTCGATTCGTATCGAGGAAATCTGCAATTTGATAGCCAGGGCAAATGCATCGCTGACATTCAACGCGTCTTCCTCCACGAACTGGGGCATGCGCTCGGGCTCAATCATCCCGACACCGCCGGTCAGCATTTGGATGCGGTCATGAATTCGCTTGTGAGCGATCTGTGCCAACTCTCCGCGGACGACAAGGCTGGCATTCAGTTCCTGTATGGTTCACCCGGCCCAACGTCCACACCGGCGCCGTTGCCAAATCAACTGGTGAATATTTCCACCCGCATGCGCGTCGGGGTTGGCGATGGCGTTCTTATTGGCGGCTTCATCATTCAGGGAGATCAATCGAAGAAGGTTGTCCTTCGCGCCCTTGGGCCTTCGCTCGGTGCCAATGGAGTGACGGGAGCCCTGCAGGATCCCAAGATTGAGCTTCGAGACGGAGCCGGAGCAATCGTGGACTCAAATGACAATTGGCAGGAAGGTGTCGATGCGGCTGAGATCGCGGCCGACTCGATCGCGCCCTCCGACCCGCGCGAAGCAGCGGTTCTCGCCACCCTCGCGCCGGGCAACTACACGGTCATTGTTTCGGGCGTGAATAACACCACCGGAATCGGTTTGGTTGAATCCTATGCATTGGATAGCGGTTCGACCCGAGCCGCGAATATCTCCACCCGGGGCCACGTCGGTGCGGGAGACGAAGCGCTCATTGGCGGGTTTATCATTGGAGGCACTGATACCAAAAACATCCTCGTCCGAGCGATCGGCCCATCGTTGGGAGGCGCGGATGCACTCGCGGATCCATTGGTGGAGGTCTACGACAGCGGCGGGCAATTGGTTACAACGAACGACAACTGGAACACGAGCGTGCAGCAAAGCCAGATCATGGCTACAGGCATTCCGCCGAGCGATACCCGTGAGTCCGCGCTCATTGCCGCGCTTGCTCCTGGTAACTACACCGCGGTCGTGCGCGGCGCCGACGGAGGGGTAGGCCTTGGGTTGGTCGAAATCTACGACCTGAGTCCGTAGCAGTGGAACTGAATTGAAAAAGGAGCATAAGGTCTTAGCTTGAAGAAGCCCTTCACCCCCGTTCACAAAATGAAAAAACCACTCGGATTTCTAGTTTTTCCCATTCTCGTTTCCCTGGGTCTCGTCGTTCACGCGACGACCGTTATTCCGCCGAATTTTGATGAACTCGTCAGTCGGGCGCAGGTTATTTTCGAAGGCGAAGTCACCGGGTTGCAATCGCAGTGGATTGGAGAAGGGGCCGAGCATCGCATTGTTACTTTCGTCACTTTCAAGGTGGTGGACGCGTTGAAGGGTAATCCGGGAGAGAACTACTCGATCCGTATGCTGGGAGGCACGGTGGACGGCCGGACGATGGAGGTAACCGATGCGCCAAAGTTCAAGGTGGGTGATCACGATGTTCTTTTCGTCGAGAACAATGGCAGACAGTTCATTCCGCTTGTTGGAATTCAGCACGGCCGATTCCGGGTGCAGAAAGATCAGGCTGGTCGCGATACCCTCCTCACGGGTGAGGGGCAACCCTTGGCCGATGTGAATCAACTTGGCGCCGATGAAAAAACGGTCGCGCAATCCAAAGCGGCCGTCTCCCTGAAGGATTTCAAGAGCACCATCCAGAGTCGGGTTCACACGCAGGCGAACGCGAAAAATCCCTAATTTCTGGCTGACCGCGGCTGCGGTTTTCGCGTTTTGGCTCCTGCGGGGTTTTAACGGCGCAACCGGGGTCGGTTTGGTCGAAATCTACGGCGTCGATTGATTGTCAGGCTGGCGTTTCCAGAGGAAAAACACCGGTAAACCGCTCAATACGATGGCGCATCCGATACCGCAGGTTGCCGGGGCCAAAATCGCCAGATCGACGATCAAGAGCGTGGCCAGAACAATTGCTACGACTGGGACAAGCGGATAGCCCCAGGCGCGATACGGACGAATCTCGTCGGGTTTCTTTTGGCGCAGCACGATGACGGCCGCCACGAGAAGAATATAAAAAACCAGATCGGCGGCGACAATATACTCGAGCAGTTGCGTGTAGACATTGCCGTACTGAACCGCGCCGTTCGCTCCCACCCCGACCGTGCGCGGCAGCGTTAGTAGCGCTGCCCAAGCGCCCTGCGCCACGAGTGCCGCCGACGGGGCGTGTTGCGCATTGACGCGCGCGATAGAACGAAAAAAAAGTCCATCGCGAGCCATCGCATAATAGACCCGTGCACCGGCCAGAATGAGGCCGTTGTTGGCGCCAAAAGTCGAGATCAGAATCGCGGCCGCCATTGCGCTCGCACCCGGTCCGCCAAAGAGCCTGCTCATCGAGGCGACGCCGACTCGGTTCTGGGGCGCATGCGCAATTTCGCCTAACGACAGGGTTGCGACGTAGGCGAGGTTGGTCAGGACATAAAGGATTACGACCGCGCCGCATCCGATGAGCAGGGCGCGCGGCAAGGTTCGTCCCGGGTCTCGAATTTCGCTTCCGGTGAAAGTGACGTTCGTCCAGGCCGTCTGTGCGAAAAGCGGTCCGACCATGGCCTTGCCGAAAATCAGAGCGAGGGCCAGCCCACCAACGATTGTTAGGCCGGGCTGGGCAAGTTCGGATGTCCAGCCGTTGGCCCATGGATTCCACCAGGCGGAGGAACGCGCGGCGCAAGTCGCTTTCCAGCCTAACGAAAGCCCAGCGACGAGCAGACCGAGCAAAGCTGCGGTTTTCGCGATGGTGAAGGTGTTTTGCACCATCTTTCCGATCGCCAAACCACCTGTGTTGACCCAAGTGAGGAGGAAAATAAGGAGAACGGCAACGAGCTGTTCGGTTGAAAGGCTAATCGCATAAACTCCGAAGAGATGGATCGGCTTGATCAGATAGTGTTCGTTTCCAATCGCGGGCACGAAGACCCCGGCAAACTTTGCGAAAGCAATCGCAACGGCGGCAATGGTCCCGGTTTGAATGACGAGAAAAAGTGTCCAGCCAAAGAGGAAACCGATCGACGGACCATAGGCCTGGCGCAGAAACACATACTGTCCGCCGGCACGCGGCAGCATTGCGGCTAATTCGGCGCAGCAGAGCGCGCCGCCGATCGTCATCAGGCCCGCCATCACCCACGCGAGAAGGAGCCAACCCGGGGCACCCACCAATCGGGTGGATTCGGCCGAAGTGATAAAGATTCCCGATCCGATCATCGAACCGATCACAATCATGGTCGCGTCAAGCGGTCCGAGTCCGCGCACTAGTTTGTCGTTAGGCGCGTCCATTCGTTAGGCTGACGGCGCCGTAACCGAGATGCCGGCGTTCGCGAGGTGGGCACGCAGCTTGCGCGCAAAATCGACCGCGTCCGGCGTGTCGCCGTGGACGCAAATCGTATCTGCGTGGATCTCCAAGTCCCGTCCTTCGATCGTGCAAACAACATTGTCGCGAAGCATGCGCAGAATCCGCGCTGCGGCCTCTTCTGCATCGGATAGCAATGCGGCCGGGTGCGTGCGCGGGACGAGTGCGCCGTCAGATTGATAATTGCGGTCGGCAAAGACTTCCCGCGCAACCCGCAACCCCAGCGTCTCTCCGGCTCGCGTCAGCGCGCTTCCCCCGGGCGCGAACAGAATGAGCGTGCGATCGACGGCAAGAAGCGCACGCGCCACGGCATCAGCGAGGGCCGGATCGCGCGCCGCCATATTGTAGAGCGCGCCGTGCGGCTTGACGTGGTTCGGGCGGACCCCGAGCGAGTGCGCAACCGCCTGAAACGCGCCGAGCTGATAAGTCATCAGCGCAAAGACTTCTTCAGGGGTGACAGGCGACTCGCGACGTCCAAAGTTTTCCCGATCCGCGAGGCTGGGATGTGCTCCTACTCCCACGCCAGCGGCATTCGCCGCTCGGATCGAAGCCGACATGCTGGCCGGACTGCCTGCATGAAAGCCGCAAGCGATATTGGCGGAAGTGACCAGTCCGAGTAGTTCAGCTTCGGTCGCCGCGCCTTCTCCGAGGTCGGAATTAAGGTCGACCGAGAGTTTCATCCTGGCCGCAGTGAAAGACCGACCCGGAACCGTTGCAGGTCCCTTTCGCGCTCGGCGAAAAGTGTGCCGGCCTCGGCAAAGCTCAATTTTTGGAAACGAACAGTATCGTTAGGGCGAAGTTGGGCTGCCATCGGCAAATCGACGCTGATCACGTGGGCGATCTTGGGGTAACCTCCGATTGTTTGGCAATCTCCGAGCAGCACGATCGGTTGCCCGTCGTGTGCCACTTGCACAGCGCCTGGCGCGACCGCTTCAGAAGCTAACTCCCATTGATTTGTTCGCCTCAGTTCCGCGCCTTCCAGTCGCGCTCCCATCCGATCGGCTTTAGCGGTCACAGTGAAGGGCTCCTTCAAGAAAGCTGTTTGCGCTTCCGGAACAAATTCATCCCACTCACTTCCCTCGACAATCCGTAAGACCGCGCTGCGCAGCCCGCTCTGCGCCCATTCCACAGGTGCGCTCCAGTTCGCAAGCCGCATGTCTGCATCGGCTTGAGCCGTCTTTCCTAACGGTATTACGTCGCCGTCGCGCAAGGCACGACCTTCGAATCCACCAAACCCGGAGCGCAGGTCTGTCGACCGGCTCCCGAGAACAGATGGGACATCAATTCCCCCCGCGATTGCGATCCACGCGCGGCCACCGGCTTCGACCGGATCGAACTCCAATTCTTCGCCGCGCCTAACGATCCCCCGACATCCGGCTGGAAACTTCGCCTCAGCGATTCGCGCCTGGAAAGTGCCGCCGCACCAGGCGACGGTTCGCGAATCGTTAAATCGAAGGCGCAGGCCGCCGAAAGTAATTTCAAGAAGGGCTGCTTCTTCCGCGTTGCCCACCAGCAAATTGGCCACGCGCGCCGCGAAGAGATCGAGGGCTCCACCCACCGAAACTCCTTGTCGGCGTTGGTCCGCACGACCGAGATCCTGCACGGTCGTCAGAGATGGAGCACGCAAGACGGTCACGTTTTCCATGCTTCAAATTCTTGACGCGTGATGGGCACAAAACGCAGTCGATCGCCGGGCGCGCACAAAGCTGCCGGTTTTCGAGTGACGTCGAAAAACCGAAGTGGGGTTCGGCCAATGATGTTCCATCCGCCAGGCGATTGAAGTGGATAAATGCCAGCCTGCCTTCCTGCGATGGCCACCGATCCGGCCGGCACAGCCGTGCGGGGACTTGCTCGGCGCGCGGTCGTCAAAACCTCGGGCAAACCGCTCAGGTACGGGAATCCGGGTGTAAAGCCGATGCAACGAACATGGTAATGACCAGCCGCATGACGGGTTATCACCTCGTTAGGCGACAGTCCGCAGTGTTTGGCGACCTCTTCGAGATCGAGCGCATAAGCCGGATTGTAACAGACCGGAATCTCATGCACTCGGGCGACATGAGATTTCGCGGCCGCACGTCGACCTTTTCCCAGAGCGGTGGAAATAGCCGCCTCGCAGTCCGCAAGGTGCTCCGGTGACTTGAGAAAAATCGCCACGCTGGCAAAAGCGGGCGCGATCTCCAGGACGCCCGGGATCCGAGCGGCCTCGAGTTTATGGACGACGGCGAGTACTTCACCTAACGAATCGCCTACCCGCAAAATAAGAGCCGAATCGCCGAGCGGCGTCAGGAAAAAGGACACGGCCGACTCTGCCGTCGGGCCCAGCCTTTTGCAAAACGCGCCAGACTAGAATTGGAACGTTATGCCCGTTACCAAGTGGTGGGTGAGCGGAGTTACCTCAATCGAGCCGTCTGGTATGTCGAGCGAGTCGAGATTGGCGTAGGTGAATTTATATTCGAACATCAGTCCCCAGTGCTCGTTGAGCATAACGTTAACTCCGGTGAGCGCCTGCACCCCAGGTCCATGCACTTGGTATTCCTCATGAAAAGTTCCGTTCACATTTGATTCCACGTGGGGGATCGCCACGCCCAAGCCGAACCCGGCGTACGGGGTCAAATGCCCCAGAAAATCCTGGCCGCGCTGTCCGGGCATCCAGCGATAAACGATGTCGCCGAGCGCATAATTGAGCCCATGCGAAAGACTGAACGATTCGATCGTATCGCTGATCCTTTCGTTGTCGTCCACGCTGGTCCCGTTACGCCGGCCGGTGACACGCACGGTGTCGCCCGTTTTGGCGTACATCTTCATATGGAAAAATTCCGCACCAAATCCCCAATGCGAATCATCGGAAGGAAACCAGAGGCCGCGGGCGCCGTAATAGGGCGGTGTCTCGAAATCGCGCCCCTCGAATGAGACGTCGTGAAAAGTAAGATCCGTCCCGCCGGTCTGATGCAGATCGAGATCGCTATCCTGCGACAGGGCTACGCCAGTGAAAATCGAAAGCTCGACCTCAGCGCGAGCCAGAGAAGCGAGAGTCAGCACGCCCGAGCCAAGGACGAGCGCGAGTGAAAGAAACGAAGAACGTCTTAGCATGAGAACACTCGAGGCTGTCGCGACGAAAGGATGAGCAGTCGGGTCTGTCAAACACTGCGTTGCAGGTACTACCTCGGTAGCGGTTGCTCGAGATTCGCCAGGGCGTAGGCAAGCACGGCATTGATCGCCGCGTTCTCGGCGAGCTCCCGGGGAACGATTTTGTCGAGGGTGTCAGCAGCGGTGTGATGGTAGCTGAAATACGTCCGGCTATCCTGAATCGGGCTGAAATTGGGGACGCCGAGTTTGAGCAATGGATCGATATCCGCTCCCGCTTCGTTGCGAAAGAGCAGGAGTCCCGCCCCGGCAGTTTGCAAGATCTTCGCTACGGGCTCGAGAAACGCTTTCAAATCCGGCTTGCCCGCGCTGTAGATGCCGACCGGATGATCAGCGCCAAGATCGGTTTCGATGGCAGCGAAATGATTCCCGATTTCAGCGCTGTGCTCCTCAGCGTAAGTCTTGCCGCCCTTCAGCCCGTTTTCTTCATTCATCCAGGCGATGATCCGGATTGTACGTCGCGGATGAAGGTTGAGCTGCCTAACGAGATTGGCGGTTTGCATCGCGACGGCCACGCCCGCGCCGTCGTCGATAGCACCGGTTCCAAGGTCCCAGGAGTCGAGATGCCCGGAGACGATGACGACCTGCTCCGGGTGCTCCGTTCCCTTCAAGTCGCCGATCACGTTGTGGCTAGGCACGTCCGGCAGTTGCTGCGGGGTGAGGACGAGATGCATTTGCACGGGACCCTGCGGAGCGAGTGCCGCGATTAGATCAGCATCCTCTTCCGCGAGCGCAGCAGCCGGAATTTTAGGGGCATCGTCGGCATAGTGCGTCATTCCGGTATGTGGGAGGCGGTAGGCTGCGCCTCCCACTGAGCGGATCAGAACCGCGACAGCACCAAGTCTCGAGGCTGCAGCCGGCGAATCGCCTCGGTAAACGACTGCTTCGGCATAGGCCTCATTTCCAAATCCCTGGGCAGCCATCTGTTTGTCGAACGCATGATTGAAAACGACAATCTTTCCCTGAACCCTTTCTTTGCCTAACGATTTCAGTTCATCGAAATCACGCGCGACCACGACCTCGGCGGTCAGGCCTTCCTTTGGAGTTGCGACACTATCGCCAAGAGCTGTGAGAACGATTTTTTGCGTCGTATTTTCCGCCTGGCCAGGGAACTGGACGAGCGCTGCCGTTTCTTCGCCACGAACCCAATGCGGCACCATTACCTTCTCGAGTTGCACGGCCAGCCCGATCGATTTGAGCTGGTCCGCGACGTATTGCACTGCCTTCTCCGCCTGGGCGGAGCCGCTCAGGCGCGGACCGATGTTGTTCGAGAGATGTGCGACCTGGCGGTAGGCGTAATCGCTCGCGAGCGCGGCCTGTTGAAGCTTTTTCAATTCCGCCAACGTCTCCGGTGAGTACAGCCGCGGTGTCGGCGAAGGCGTTGGGGTCACTGCGGCTGGCGAAGGCGAAGAAAAACTTCCAAGCAGAGAAATGACGGTGAGCGCAACGAGCGCGCAGGGTCTGGACATGCCGCACCTTCTCAAAAAGCGACTCAAGCTCAATCCGTTTGTCACTTTCGGGAACGGTTCAGGGTGGCGACAAGCGCGCGTTCCTGTTTAATGTTCCTGCCGATTCTCAATCCATGGCTCACGAAACTCTCGTCTCGCTCGATCTTCCAGGCGTCGACAAATTGCGCAGCGGCAAGGTGCGCGAGGTTTTCGATCTCGGGGAAACGTTGCTCTTCGTTGCGACCGATCGCCTTTCCGCCTTCGACGTCATTCTGCCCGATCCGATTCCGTTCAAGGGCGCGGTTCTGAATCAGATTTCTGCTTTCTGGTTTCAGAAAATTCAACTGGCGACGAATCATTTTGTGACCACCGACTTCGCGAAGTTTCCGGCCGAGTTGCAACCATATCGTGCCCAATTGGCTGGTCGTTCGATGATTGTTCGCCGGACCAAGCCGCTGCCGATCGAATGTGTTGTTCGCGGGTATCTTGCCGGCTCCGGCTGGAAAGATTATCAGGCCACGGGTGAGGTTTGCGGGCATCGGCTGCCAGCCGGGCTGCGCCTGGCTTCGGAATTACCTGAGCCAATCTTCACGCCTTCGACCAAGAACGAGGCTGGCCACGATTTGAACATCAATTGGACTCAATGCTGCGATGCCATCGGCAAATCTTTGGCGCGAAAAGTCCGCGACCTGAGTTTGCGCATCTACCTGGCCGGAAAAGAGCACGCGGCGAAGCGCGGCATTATTGTCGCCGACACCAAATTCGAATTTGGCTTGGCTGGCGAAGAACTGCTCCTGATCGACGAATGCCTTACGCCTGATTCCTCGCGTTTCTGGCCGGCCGACAGTTACGCGCCCGGAAAAAGCCCTCCCAGCTTCGACAAACAATTCGTGCGCGATTACCTCGAGACCCTCGATTGGAATAAAACCCCTCCCGGACCTCGATTGCCTGCGGACGTGATCGAAAAAACCTCAGCGAAATATCGCGACGCTTTTCAGCGCCTGACAAAGAGTGAATTAAGCTAATGCCCAATGAGGTTGGGACGAGTGGATACCGGCACCCGCACTACGCGCAGTCGCTGGCAGAATTCGGCCGGCCTCGCCTGCTCAGGGGCAGCGGAGGCTGGATTCTCGAGCGAGAGATTCCGGGGACGAAGGCGCGCGACGCAATGGGCTGCTACCCTCTTTTTTGCTGTCGCGATTGGTCGGCGCTGGAGGATGATCTCGCCCAGATCAAAAGTGAACTGGTCAGTCTTGTGCTCGTGACGGACCCATTCGGCGACTATTCCGAAGCGCTGCTTGGGCGAACGTTTCCCGATCTGGCGGTGCGCTTCAAGGAGCACTTCGTGAGCGACCTGCGCCGCGACACGAATTCGTTCGTCACCAGGCACCACCAATATTATGCACGGAAAGCAGTGGAAAAGGTGGCAGTGGAACGCTGCGCTGATCCCGCGTCGATGCTCAATGAATGGTCGGCGCTCTATGATCATCTCGTGGCCCGTCATGGTCTCGCTGGAATCAAGACTTTTTCCCGTGCTTCCTTCGCCCAGCAGTTGAACGTTCCGGGAATGGTGATGCTGCGGGCCACCCACGAAGGCGAAACGGTCGGCGCCCAGCTCTTCTATCTCCAAGACGGAGTGATGTTTTCTCATCTAGCGGCTTCGAGCGGCCGCGGTTATGAGCTGATGGCTGCATATGCGCTTGCCTGGCAGGCGCTGAAGTTCTTTGCGGGTGATGCCGACTGGATCGACTGGGGAGCGGGTGCCGGTCTCGGCACACAAGGTTCGGAAGGGCTGACGCGTTTCAAACGCGGCTGGTCCAGTGCCATTCGACAGGTGTATCTTTGCGGGCGCATCTTCGATCCGGTCAAGTATGACGAGCTGGCGCAGCACAAACGTTCCGACATCACCAGCTATTTTCCCGCTTATCGGGAAGGCGAGTTATCCTAGGAACACCGGACGCACAGTGTGTCAAAAAAAGGAAACAAAATGGCCAAGGTCGTGATTTTCGGGACGAGTCAATGGGCGGAGCTAGCGCATTTTTATCTGACGCACGATTCACCGCATGAGGTCGTGGCCTTTACGCTCGATCGGGATTATCTCGAGGAAAAGCAGTTCAAGGACCTCCCGGTCATCGCCTTCGACGAGTTGGAACAACATTATCCACCGGCTGAGTATCGGCTCTTCATCCCGATTAGTTTCAAGAGGATGAACCACGCTCGGGCGCAGAAATACGAAGAGGCGCACGCGCGGGGATATTCGATGATCAGTTATGTCAGTTCGAAAGCGACCATCTGGCCAGGCTTCAAATGCGGCGAGAACTGTTTTATTTTCGAGGACAACACGATTCAGCCATTCGTGGAATTAGGGAGCGACATTGTGATGTGGAGCGGTAATCACATCGGGCATCATTCCCGCATCAAAGACCATGTCATGATCACGTCGCATGTCGTTATCTCAGGATGCTGTACGATTGAGCCGTTCTGCTTCTTCGGCGTGAACGCGACCGTGCGCGACGAAACGATCGTAGCGCGCGAGACGCTCGTCGGCGCGGGCGTGGTCATTCTCAAAGACACGAAGGAGTTTGAGGTCTACAAGGCGGTCGCGGCCGAGCCGGCTGGTTTTAGGAGCGATGAACTCCGCAGTCTCTCGCACAAATCGAAGGGCTAGCCGGCGGAAATGAGATGGAAAAAGTGCGGCCGTATTTTCACGGTTGATCAACCAACCAAATGGATGGCGCATCATGCATGTGTGCCGGTCGCCGATAAAATAAACGGCGAAGTTTTGCGCATCTATTTCGGACCGCGGGACATCGAGGGAAGAACGACTACCACTTTCATCGATGTCGAAGCCGATAATCCCTCGCGCATCCGCTACGTTCATGACCGCCCCGTGCTCGGGCTGGGGAAGCTGGGCACTTTCGATGACAGCGGCGCGATGCCTTCATGCATCGTGAACCATGGCGGCCGCAAATTTCTTTACTACATCGGGTGGAATCGGGGTGTGACCGTGCCCTATCGTAACTCGATCGGCCTCGCTGTGAGCGATGACGGTGGCGAGAGCTTCGAACGGGTCGTGGAGGGACCGGTGCTGGATCGCACCGCGACCGAGCCGTATTTTTGTGCTTCGCCCTTCGCGCTCTACGACGAGGAGGCGGCAAAATGGAAACTTTGGTACGCCTCAAGTACAGGATGGACAGTGGTCAACGGCCATCCTGAACCCCTTTACCAAGTCAAGTATGCGGAAAGCGCCGATGGAGTTTCCTGGCTGAGGAGAAACACGGTTTGCCTCGAATATGCGTTCGAAGGCGAAGCCAACGCGCGCCCCTGCGTTCTGAAGGAGAACGGCCGCTATCGGATGTGGTATTGCTATCGGGGCAGCGTCGATTACCGGACCGATAAGGCCCAGAGCTACCGTATCGGATACGCAGAATCAGCCGATGGCATTTTGTGGGAACGAAGAGACTCAGAGGTAGGCATCGAGCGTTCGGACGAGGGGTGGGATTCGGTCATGATGGAGTACCCGTGGGTCTATGAACATCGCGGGCGGAAGTTCATGCTCTACAATGGCAATGGGTTTGGCGAGACGGGCTTTGGCTACGCCGTCCTCGAAGAAGATGGGTGAGAACTTTCGCACCCCTAAAAAGATAGTGCGCCGCCTGCGATACTTGCCGCAGGCGATGAAGAAAATCCGGAACTGGCCCGTCTTCATGTGGCATTACGCACTCGGACTGGTGCCTAAGAACCCCTACGTCTTTCGCAATGGCGCCCGGCTCGCGATTCATCGCGGCATCGATCACGTTCCGATCGTCGAAATTTTCCTAAATGAAGAATACGGCAGCGTGCCCGATCGGTCCGTCGTGCTCGACCTCGGCGCGAACATCGGTGTCTTTACCGTTTATGCGGTGACCTCCGGGCCAGAGGTACGCGTCTATGCCTACGAGCCGTGGCCGGAGTTTGGTGTGCTCTTGCTGGATAATGTCCGGCTCAACCGGAAGGATGAAGCAGTATGCTTCTTCGATCGCGCGGTGGCCTCCGAGAGTGGAATAAGGACGCTCGACCTTGGAGGAGGGAGCACTTTTTTCTTCCCGACCTTCATCGGGGCGAGCGAGCTGCGGAGCGGAAGTGTGCAAGCGCGCACGATTACCCTCGAGGAGATCATTGATTCAAACCAACTTTCTCAGGTCGACTTCTTGAAGATGGATTGCGAGGGAGCAGAATATGAGATTCTCTATTCAACGCGATCTTCCTATCTCCAGCGCATCCGCCAAATTCGGATGGAGTATCACAACATCGATGAGGGAGAGCGGCAGGTGGAGGCGCTCAAGCGATTCCTGAGCGGGAACGGTTTTGTGCTGCGACATCAGCACGCCACGTCCGCGACTAACGGCACGATCTGGGTCGAACGGCGAGAAGAACGAGCTCCGCGGTAAGAATGAAAGAATGATTGATCTGAACGACTACCGGGAGAATGGATTTGTCCTCCTTAAAGGATTCTTTCCCGCGGAGGAGGTGGTGCGGATTTACTCCGACGCCAAAGACGTTTTTACCTTGCAAATGCGCCGGCTCGGCATCGTGCGATCCAACGCGCCTTCGGAGCAGGAGTTTGAGGCGGGAATGTTTGAGCTTTTCGAAAAGGATCTACAAGCCTTCACCAATTGCGGAAAGCAGGCGCAGCACTTGATTTCCTTGCATCGCCTCTCTTTAGATGAACGCATTGTCTCCGCGCTAAGGGAGTTGGGTCTCACCTTTCCCAACATCAGCACGCGGCCACTGCTCTATTTCAACGCTGAACGCCTCGCCAAAAAAGAGGTCTACTGGCGACTCGATGTGCACCAGGATTGGCGCAGCATGCAGGGCTCGCTCGACTCCGTCGTCGTCTGGCTACCATTGGTGGACATCGATAAGGCGCTCGGCGCGCTCGAGGTTTATCCCGGCAGTCACAAGCAGGGATTACTCGAAGCCGATCTCGTTGACGGCTACGGTCACCTCCGCGGCAAGCTCGACAAGGCGAGGCTTGTCTCGGTTGAAGTGGAACGCGGCGATGCGCTCTTTTTCTCCACCCTGCTCGTCCATCAGTCCGGGACAAATGTATCGTCTGGAATCCGTTGGTCGTGTCATTTCCGCTACAACAACTTGCGCGAAGGCACCTTCATCCAGCGTGGTTTTCCCCACCCGTACCTCTACAAGCCACAGAGCGATTTGATTACACCGGGTTTTCCAACACTCGCTGACGTGCGCGCCGTCTTCCCGCCGGAGTCGTGAGATGATTCCTACTGATCGCGGAACAATGGCGGCGAAAAATCTCGCCGTCCTCGGAGCAGCGCCGGCGTTCTCCGAGGCGATTCATGTCGGACGTCCGAATCTCGGAAACAGAGCCCGATTCCTCGATCGCATCGAAACGATGCTCGACCGGCGCTACCTCACTAACAGCGGGCCCTTCGAGCGCGAACTCGAGCAACGCATTGCAGAATTGCTCGGCGTCCGGCATTGCGTTGCAATGTCGAGCGCAACCATCGCGCTCGAGATTGCAATTCGCGCGCTCGATCTGCGCGACGAGGTGATTGTGCCCTCCTTCACCTTCGTGGCGACGGCCCACGCTTTGCAATGGCAGCGAATCACACCGGTCTTTTGCGATATCGACCCGCAAACCCACAACATCGACCCGCGCAAAATCGAGGCGCTCATCACGCCGCGCACGAGCGGCATTCTCGCCGTCCATCTTTGGGGACGACCATGCGCGATCAAGGAACTACAGGCAATTGCAGACCGGCACGGGCTAGCATTGCTTTTCGATGCCGCCCACGCTTTTGGCTGTCAGTACAACGGATGCAAGATCGGTCGGTTTGGCCGGGCGGAAGTCCTTAGCTTTCACGCCACCAAATTCATCAGTACCGGTGAAGGCGGTGCCGTCGCGACCGACGACGACGATTTAGCCGAGCGGATGCAGTTGATGAAAAACTTCGGCTTCGCCGGCTATGATCGCGTCATCTCGATCGGCACGAACGGGAAAATGAACGAGCTCTCGGCTGCAATGGGCCTGACGCATCTTGAAAGCCTGGAGGAATTTGTTCGCATCAATCGACAAAACTTTCTCGCCTACGAAAAGAACTTGAGCGGCATTCGCGGGCTCGAATTACTGCGTTACGAAGACGCTCACTCTCCAAACTACCAATACGTGGTTATGGAAGTGGACGCCGGCGAGATCGGCCTCACGCGCGATCAGCTTGTCGCGGTTCTGCATGCTGAAAATGTCCTGGCCCGTCGCTATTTTTATCCCGGCGTTCACCGCATGGAACCCTATCGGTCGCTCTTTCCCGAGTCTCGGCGACGTTTGCCCGCGACCGAAACAATCGCGGACCGCGTGCTCGTTCTGCCCACCGGGACGGGAATAACGCCACGGGAGATTGCAAAGATCTGCTCCCTCATTCGATCTGCGGTGGAGAATAGCGACGAGGTCCGGTCGGCCCTCGCAGCCCGGTAAAATGTCTCTCAATCTGCGCCCGCCATCGCTTCCAAGACGGTCGCGGCCGACTGAATGGTTGCATCCCGGAGACGCGCTTGAAATTGCTCCTCGGTGAGAGCCTGACGACGAAATTCTTCATCGACTTTGCCTTCGCGTGCGATTTGCAGCCAACGGCGCCAGTGCCAGGCCTCGGGACCGACCAGACGATGACCAAAAGTGGTAAGCGATCGATCGATATTTTCCAACTTGCGCAGGAAACGCGCACTCGTCGAAAACGGCGCATGGGCGATGATGAGGTCATTGGGCCTGACGACGTTTGGCTGCGTTCCTTGTTTTTTGATCACCTGGTGATGCCCCATTCCAACCCCGTTCACTGTCGCCGGGTTAACAATTGTTTTCGGTGCCCCCTCGGTCATGATCCACACCAGATCGCGTTCTCGCTCCAACGCGCGATCGGCATTGGTTCGCCCACTCGCCACGAGGTAGAGATCGTTGTAACCACCTGGAGACAGATCCGTCGGCAAGACCGGGCGGCCTGCGACAAGAGGAATATTTAGACGTCGGACCGACAAGGCGTCGGCTGCTGCGAGAGTGGCAGTGGTCTTGAGATTTCCACTTTTCGGGAGCCAAAATTCATCCGCATCCAGGAAAAGGACCCGATCGACCGCGAATTCAGCGATCGTTTTCTCGTACGTTCGGGCCGGAAATCCCCATGGATCGTCGTTTCGTCGCAGTAAGATCAGGCTGATGTCGGGATCTTCCGCGAAGCTCGCCAGCCGCACGCGGGTGCCGTCAATTGAGCCGAGGTCCGTTACGACAATCAGATCGACACCGATCGCGCGTAGATGCTGGATACAGACCTCGATGAGTTCGACCTCGTCCAGCACACTCAAATTTGCGGCAATTCTCATCTCTTGTTTTTCTCGATAAGACAGCTCTGCGAGCAATGGCGCAGCCAACGTCGCTTAGGATCTGTTTGCCCGAGCCTTTCGTATCAGAGCGCTCGCGCGTGGACTGTCAATTGATTCGATCGGAAAACTCCAAGGGTCGCGAGGAGGTGGCGATTCGTGAATGGTTTGTCGTGCGACCCGCAGCGTTTTGCCTAATATCGGGTCGACGCTCGAATTTGCCTGCGCCGACGAATTTGTGAACACTCCCGCCGAGTCTCTGTATCTCACCATTGTAGTCATCTGCCATGAGATGGGATTGCAGATTGAGAACACGCTTCTCTCCTTGCTTCCGCCGTATCAACGGGAAATCACGATCGCCGAATACGAAATCATCCTCATCGACAATGGCTCGGCGCAACCGCTCGAGCAGCGGCTGCAAGAATTGTCTCCGAACCTGCGCTACATATACATTTCGCCGGAGGAGGCGAGCCCAAACCCGGCCGCGGCGCTCAACATGGGAGCTGGTCTCGCGCGTGCACCACGGTTGTGTCTGATGATCGACGGTGCCCGAATGCTCACGCCCATGGTGTTGAATTGGGGGTTGCGGCTAATGAACCTCGCTTCCGAGCCCGTCGTCGAGGTTCGCGGCTGGCATCTGGGACCGAAGTGGCAGCCCGAAAGCGTCATGGAAGGATACGATCAGGAGACGGAAGCGCGACTCCTGGCTGGAGTGCGCTGGCAAGAGAACGGCTATCGGCTTTGGGAAATAGCCGCAGCCACTCCGCAAAGTCGCTCCGGATTTTTCGCTCGGACTGCGGAATCGAACTGTATCTTCATGAGGAGTGACCTTTTCTCGCGGATTGGCGGATTTGATGAGCGATCTCGCGCGGGCGGAGGCGGCCTGGTCAATTTGGATTTTTTCTCCCGAGCCGTGGCGGTTGCTAATCCGGTTTTCACGCTTTTGGGCGAAGGCACCTTTCACCAGGTGCATGGAGGGGCAGCGACCGGTCTGGCCAAACCTGATTTGGAATCGGCGCTGGAAATTTGGCGCGCCGAGAGCGAAAAATTAGGACATACAATCGCGCCGGATTACAAATTCATTGTGGCGGGTCATGTCCCCCGGGAGTGCGCGAACTGGCTGGCTCGGAACGTTGCGAATTTCAGCTAGCAGTCTGCTAGATTAATCTGCGCGCAACTGACTCCATCATGTCCATTTCCGATCAAGGCATTCTGAAAGACCCGCGTCGGGAAGCGCAACGCTTAGTAGAAGAAATTCGGCATCGTGGCGAAGCGGTGCAGGTCGACCTCGGTTGCGGCTTTCGCAAAAACGGCAACATCGGGATTGATCTAACGACCGAAGGGACACAAGCGGATTTGCTCTGTCGGCTGGGGTTTGAGCCGATCCCGCTGGAGGACGAAGTGGCTGACGCCGTTTTGTGCCGGGATTTTCTCGAGCACCTTCCGAAAGCGTATTACAGCGAGCCGGCGCAGGCGCTGCGCTATCCAATTATCGAGCTCATGAATGAAATCTGGCGGATTCTCAAGCCGGGCGGTGCGTTCACCAGCTTCACGCCCTGCTATCCGGCGATCGAGGTCCATCGAGACCCAACCCATTTAAGCGTCTGGACCTTGGAAAGCATGGCTTACTTTTGCGGGAAGTATCCCGTCGCCAAAATCTATGGGGTGAAAACCAACTTCGTCCTGGAAGAGAATCGGCTCGATGGTTTTTACCTGCACGCCATCCTCCGCAAACCGACCTCGGCCGAGACAGCCCCTTGATCTGGCTGCGCCCCGCGAGATTTACTTGATCAGTTCGCCGACGAGGCCCTTCTCCTCCTTCAATTCATTGACTGAAGCGTCAATCTTGGCGCGACTGAAGTCATTCACGGGTACGTCTTGTACTACCTCCCATTTGCCGCCCTTGACGCGGATGGGGAAGGAGCTGATCAGGCCTTCCTCGACGCCGTAGCTGCCGTCGGAGCAAATGGCAACGCTGTTCCAGTTCCCGGCTTCACTCTCAGTCGTTAGGCTGCGAACCGTGTCGACGACGGCATTCGCGGCCGAGGCCGCGGAGGAAAGGCCGCGCGCTTTGATGATGGCGGCGCCGCGCTGTTGCACTGCCGGAATGAACGTTTCCTTTAGCCATTTCTCGTCGTTGATTACCTGGTCCGCTGGTTTGCCGTTTATCCGGGCGTTGTAGAAATCGGGGTACTGTGTTGCGGAATGGTTCCCCCAGATCGTCATGTTAGTGACGGCAGTAATGTCATTCCCCGACTTCTGCGCGAGCTGGGCTTTGGCGCGATTTTCGTCGAGCCGGGTCATGGCAAACCAGCGGTCGCGCGGAATCGATTTGGCATTATTCATCGCGATCAGGCAATTCGTGTTACAGGGATTGCCGACGACCAGAATTCGAACATCGGAAGCAGCGTTTTTCTCGATTGCTTTCCCTTGGCCGATGAAAATTTTACCGTTGATTCCCAGCAAATCGCCCCGTTCCATTCCGGCCTTGCGTGGGATACTCCCGACCAGCAGCGCCCAATTAACGTCGCGAAAGCCTTCATCGAGATCGGCAGTTGGAGTAATTCCCTTGAGCAACGGAAAGGCGCAATCCTGCAGTTCCATGACCACGCCATCGAGCGCTCCGAGCGCGGGTGCGATTTCGATCAGCGATAAGTGCACTGGCTGCGTGGGGCCAAACATCGATCCGGAAGCAATGCGAAAAAGGAGAGAGTAGCCGATCTGGCCGGCTGCGCCGGTCACGGCGACTTTGATAGGTGAATTCATGGTCAACTTTTAGTCGTAGATGTTGGTGTTGTCATCCGGGGGAATACAGGGCAGTCAAATCCGACCACTCTTTTGCAAAAGCTCCTGAACGACAAGCATCTGGCGCTTTGCGTCGGGGCTCCGGGCCAATTTTCGGATCGTACCTGGCAAGCGCCGCGACCAATTCGAGTTTGCTGCGGTGCCGGGCACATTAAACCGATCTTTGCGTCCCAGAAGATCGGTGATCATGACAATCGCGATCCACGATTCGCTGCGAAAGAGTGCGTTGAAGATCACCGGATAAAATTGCGCCAGGTAGTCCATCGATTGGTTCGGCGCCGGCAAGCCGGCGAACTCGGCAATTTTTGCCAGATCGTGGCGCGCCTGCTCCGAATGGTGGGGCTTTTCGAAAGCCTCTTCCCAAAGCGCGCGGACCGGTTTGTGGTCATGGGTGGCGAAAGTCGCGACGGACATTCGTTCGTAGGCGCCGCCGGGAATCGAGCGGTGATCGGGATAATTTTCCCACTGGGGGATTTTGAAACCGGCCACGCCTAACGAACGTAAGCTGGGTCGAACGTAATCCGGCACAGTCCCCAAATCTTCGCCCACGACGCGTGTTGCGCCGGATTCTTGGAGAACAACGCGAAGATATTCCTCACCCTCGCGCCGATTACCCTCGCAGTTTTCCCAGGTGTTGTCGGGACGGGGTGAGAAATGAGGCTCATGCCCTTGCGTCCGGGCGCGCATTTCATCCCAGCCGAGGTGGAGAAAATCCCGATTGCGCGAGGGTCTCCACGGAAAAGCGTAGATGCGGTAAAACCCCAGAACGTGATCGATGCGGAAAATGTGAAAAATCTCCCGCACTCCATCAACACGTTGCCGCCACCAATCGAAATTACGGCTCCGCATCAAGTCCCAGCGATAGACGGGGATGCCCCAGTTCTGTCCCCACTTCTGCGTAAACGCATCGTCCTTAAAATATGGCTCGGGGGGCGCCCCGCCTGACCAATCAAGCGCGAACAACTCGGGGTGCGCGAAGACGTCGGCGCTGTAATAACTAATGCCGAAAGGGATGTCGCCCATTAGCGCGACCCCCTGGCTTTCGGCATATGCTTTGACCTCGTGCCATTGCTGGTGCGCGATCCATTGCACGTAGCAAAAAAATTTCTCTCGTTCTTCGAAAAGCGCGCGTTCTGCTTCGCCTAACGAGTCTAGCCAGGAACGTGCGGCATCGATTCGCGAATGCTCCGGTCGCCACTCATCCCAGGTCTCGCGATCGCCATTCTGTTCCATCAAAGCTCGGAAAAATGCGTAATCCCTCAACCAGGATTTCTCCTTTTCGCAGAAGGAATGAAACCGCTCTAGCGCTGCGGGATCGCGTTGTCCGCGGTAGCGGAAGGATGTGAATGCGCATTCGAGAAGTTTTCTCTTCAGCGGCTTAACCGTTTCGTATTTTACGCGACCGCGACGCAGCGCCGCGAGATCGAATCGTGCCGTGATTTCCGCGAAGTCTTCCGCCGATAGATCCTCCGGCACGCCGGGTGCGAGTTGTAGGGTGGTGAGATCGATCGCACGCGAGCTGATCGCATTGTAGGGACTGTTGTCGCCACCGGTCTCATTAATCGGCAAAAGCTGCACAAGCTTAAAACCGATTCGCCGTGCCCAGTCGATGAATTGCCGCAAGCCAGCGACATCACCGACCCCAAGGTCATCTTCCGTGCGCAGCGCAAAGAGCGGGGCGAGGACGCCCGCAATGCGTTCGTTAGGCGAGAGATTCATGTCGAAAATGACGAAATCCGCAATCCTAGGGACAAAGGAATTTCAAAAATTCGAATGACCAAGACAGAACTGCACCTTCGTCATTGGTGCTTCGTCATTGATTGGTGCTTCGTCATTCGGATTTGGTCATTCATCCCCTTCGCACGTTCCAGTCCTCAACCAGGGTCGAGGGAATCTCTTTCAGAAAACGTGACGGCCGCTGAAACATATCGCCGTAACCGGCATTAAGGCGCATGTGCGGGTAGGTGAGATAAAGTTCGTCTCGCGCCCGGGTAACAGCGACGTAAAAGAGGCGGCGCTCTTCTTCGATCGCTTCGCGCGTCTCGAGCGAACGAGTGCTCGGGAACATGCCGTCAGTCAGCCAAATGACGAACACGCTATGAAACTCCAGCCCCTTCGCCTGGTGGACGGACGAGAGATTGACCGCCTCCGTATCAGTCGCCTGGTTTGCCGCCGGCTCGGCGTCGACGTTGCTGATGAGCGCGAGCTGCGAAAGGAATTCGTTAACGTCTTTGAACTGGCGTGCGAACCCGGCGAGTTGATTTAGGTCTTCCTTGCGCAACTCATAATTGGCGAAATTGGCTTTGGCATAATCATCGTAAATCGCCTCGACAACAGATATGATCATCTCCGTCGGTTGAGTCGGCTGCCCCTCGGGCGCGATCTCATCTAAAGTGTACGCCAGTTGCTCCCATGATTTTTTGGCGCGCCCGCTTATGGTCATGGAAAGCAAACGTCCGCTCCAGGAACCGATCACGGCGTCCTGGTTGAGCGATTCCTCCCAGGCGGTCCACAAGCTTTCCGCACTCTTGCCTCCGATCCCCGGTAGAAGGCGCACCATCCGTTTGAAAGCCACTTCATCGCGTGGATTGGCAACGAACCGAATAAACGCGGTTACGTCTTTGATGTGCGCCTGCTCGAAAAAGCGAATCCCGCTCGTGATCTGATAGGGAATGCCGCGGCGCGAGAGCTCGAGCTGTAGCTCGACCGCGTGGTAATGGGCACGATAAAGGACAGCGATTTCATTCAAGTCCACCCCTTCGTCGCGCAGCTCGAGAATCCGCTGGGCGACGAATTGCGACTGTTCGCCGCCATCGTTGAGTGCGACTACGGCTGGCTTGATTGAATTCGTTAGGCGAGTAGCGCTAAGATTTTTCCGAAACTGCTGCACGTTGGCGAAAATCGCGGCATTTGCGACCTGCAGGATTTCCGGAACGCTCCGGTAATTCAGCTCGATCTTGAAGACCTGCGCCTTTGGATAACGCCTGGGGAAGGCGAGGATGTTTTGAAAGTTCGCGCCGCGCCATGAGTAGATCGACTGCGCATCGTCGCCTACCACCATGACGTTTTGGTGTTCAGCCGCGAGCAAGTCGATGAAGTCGGCCTGGATCTTGTTCGTGTCCTGGTATTCATCGACGAGGATGAATTGAAATTGCCGACGGTAAAAGGCAGCGATCTCGTCATGCTCCTTCAACATGCGCAGGGTCTTTTCGAGCAGATCATCGAAGTCGAGCGAGTTGGTTGATTTTTTTCGCCGTTCATAGCGCGCGTGCACGTCTTTGATCTGTTCCAGCAAAGGCAGAAAATAAGGAAACTTTTCCGCGAGCATTTCCTCAATCGGCCGCTCCGTATTGACGACGAAGCTGAAAATGTCCGCCAGGACGTCACCTTTCGGGAATCGGATTTCCTTGGGGTCAATCCCGGCACTGGCGATGACCGAATTCAATAGGTCCTTCTGGTCTTCGCGGTCCATGATGGTGAAGCCGCTCGAATACCCGAGGGCGCTCCCGTGGCGTCGAAGCATTCTGTTGCCAATGGAATGAAACGTCCCGCCCCACAGGCCGGTGGCGTCGACGGGCAGAAGATTAGCCACTCGGTCGAGCATCTGGCGCGCGGCTTTATTCGTAAAGGTGAGCAGGAGGATGTTGCGGGGATCGACCCCGTTCTCGAGGAGGTAGGCGACGCGATAGGTAAGGGTACGTGTTTTGCCCGAACCCGCTCCGGCAATGACTAGCAACGGCCCGGGCGGGGCCGTCACCAGCGTATTGCTGCTCGTTGAGCTCACCCGCATAATCGATGCTGATCGTGGCGGTGGAAGCTCGCTGAAGCGTGTAGTCGCGGGCCATGGGGCCACTACGCTGGTGCGTCGCTACCGGGTCTTCAACCCAAAGTTTTGTGGTCCAGGATGAGCCTGAGCCCTCACCGCCAGAGGGGCTCACTCGCAGGGGAAGATATGGGCTCACCAGTCGTGGCAAGGGTCCTGCTTTATCTCTTATAGAAATTATAAACCGAGCTGATGATCCCGGGTTTACCGAATGAAAATCCTTAATCGCGAGTGCGCTGAATTCCTCGTCATTGATGACGACCCGGCGATCACCAAATTCCTCTCCGTTTACCTCAAACAGCACGGCCACACCTGCGCCACCCTGACCGAAGGATTCGAAACCGCCGCTTGGTTCGAAATGTACGACTGCGAAGTAGTGGTAGTCGACCTCAACATGCCGAAAGTGGACGGGATATCCCTCATTTCCTACATTCGAGAGCTCCAGCCGAGTCTGCCGATTGTCGTCTTTACCGGCGCCGGATACGAAGAGACTCGCATGCACGCGGCCTTGCGAGCCGGGGCGAACGGCTACGTGAGCAAAAACCTGCCGATGGAACAGCTTTATTGCGTCCTTTCGCGAGTCCTCGCGACGTGTCGACAACGTGCACGGCGTGAGGTGCTCGCTCGGACGCCGGCTGCGCTTCTTGGCGCCGCCTAGTGTCGCTCAACGCGAACGTCCTTCGCGAAGAAGGTCGCGCAAACCATCTGGCGAAAGGGTGTCGGCACCGCTCGCACTGGCCGTTTCCTGTTCGAGATAATCGCCTGTCGCCACCAAGAGCCTAAACTTCTCGGCGTACTTGCTTGCCAGCCGTTCGATAATCGAGTCTGCGGTCTGCCCAACTCGCGAATAGAAAATTTGGATTTCACCCGGGTGCGCTTCCTGCGAAATGGTCGGACCCTGCCCGTCGAAAACCACCACGACTTTGGTCCCGCTCCAGTCCTGAAAGTCTCGCAATTGCTTGATCAAAGCCTCGCGGGCGAGGGAAGTGCGGCGCTCATGGAGCGATCGCAACTCAGGCCAGGCGAAGATGATGCTATGACCATCGACCAAAAGATATTGCGGTCCCACTGCTCACCATAGGATGGCGAATGCCCCTCGATCAACCCCGCCGGTTAGGAAGGCGTTAAGACGCGGCTGGTGTGGGCTTTTTCGCGCGGGATTTCGTCGATGGCCGGCGTGTTGCGGTCGCTGAAGTCCGCTTGCGTTCGAGATAGGCTTTGCGTCGCTTCCGTTTGACTGAGACTCGGTGTTGTTGACCCATGAGGAAGTTGCTATAGGCCGGGAGCGAACGTGATGCAATTTGGAAAGATAGCTGGGTCGGCCCGCCGCGGGCGGTGGTCTTAGCCAATTCTAAGAAAAATTACCTGAATTCAGTATTGCAATTTGCCGGCCGGACCGTCTAAAACACAGCCGATTTGTGTCCGTTTCCACCTTACCTCAGCCCCTTTCCGCCATGCCGAAACTACTGATCGGGATCTCAACTGTGCTCATGGCGCTCTCGTTGCTGCTCGGATTTTTGAATACGAACAAGGTAAAGGGCTTGCGGAACGAAATCGTTACGAACATCTCGCAACGTGAACAAGCAGAGGTCTCCCGGCGGGCCAGCGAGAAGAAATTGAAGGCACGTGAAGCCGACTTTACCGCGGCCACGAATAAGGCCACGGCTGCGGAGGAGAAAGCGAGCAGCGCCGAAGCAGAACTGACAAAAGCGCAGAACGAAAAAGCGGAAATCGAGGCGAAACTCCAGGCGAGCGAAACTCAGGTTGCGGATCTCCAGAAACGCGTGGCTGACGCCACCGCCGGCGTACCAGGCGGCGAAGGCATTTCGCCTAACGAAATGAAGACGCAGCTCGACGATACCAAAAAGCAGTTGGAAGCGGCAGAGCAGGAAAAAGCCGTCCTCGCTGACAAGGTGAAGGAGGCTCAGGACCGCGTAACCGCGATTGAGGAGGAAAAGAAACGACGCGAATCGGGTGCAAGTGCGCCAGGAGTGCACGGCACGGTCCTCGCGGTGAATCAGGCCTACAACTTTGTCGTTCTGAGCATGGGGGACCGACAGGGAGTGGTTCCCAACTCGGAGATGCTCGTGATGCGGAGCGGTGCCCTCATTGGCAAAATTCGAATCTCCTCAGTTGAACCGACTACCTCAATAGGCGATATCATCACCAACAGCCTGGCGCGTGGCGTTCAGGTGCAGCCGGGAGATATTGTTATTTATGCTGGGTCAAGTTCGTAAGATTGGGAAAGCCGTTACGTTCGTACTGTTGTTCGGATTAGCACTGAGCCTGGTTTCGTGCGCGACCAAGAAGACGGCGCTGGTCGACGATGCGAACCAGGAATCGTCGATTCCGTGGAACAAACAGGAGAAATGGGAAAGTAGCGGGCCGATGAGTGGCCTAACTGACCGTCGTTAGTGTGCTATTTGCTTCCGGTTAGTCTTGCCGGGTTCAGCCTAAATCCATTTCCCGGTGGGGATGACCGCATTCTTGGTGACCACCACCACTCCATCGCGGATAAAATAGTCGTCGCTGTCGTAGTTAGCCGGTTTTCCTTCCGGTGTAATAACCACTCCATCGCCGATG
>Ga0157375_10000846_pt1 | contig 26697 bp, 25 predicted proteins | sample M35metaG_FD_115311 | JGI IMG/M metagenome (GOLD analysis project Ga0157375, IMG submission 115311) | Miscanthus rhizosphere microbial communities from Kellogg Biological Station, Michigan, USA - M3-5 metaG | ecosystem: Host-associated > Plants > Roots > Rhizosphere > Soil | place: USA: Michigan... | reverse complement strand
TTTAAATAAAATTAAAAATTAATAAAAATTTGGTATATAAAAGAAAAACAACATAAAGTCAATGAACAAATATTGATTCCAAATATAACTCATGCAAGATACGATTAAAAAATTTATATCAAAACATTTTTTAGATTATTTTATTTCTTTAATATGATTTGAAAATACACTGTTTTTCAGATCAGTCAAAAACACTTACCAGAAAGGATTTTAAGATTAATATCTCCCTAAAATCAATCGAGAAAATAAATAACCCGTTTAAGATAAGTAAATCTCATTCTTTTGAAAAAGCCAGTTTTTAACACTAAATTTGTCATGCAAAAAAAGAAAACATGAATTATCACACTAGAAAATGGGTAAAGCCTGAAGATTTAAACCCCAATCATTCACTTTTCGGAGGAAGATTATTGCAATGGATCGATGAGGAAGCTGCGCTTTATGCCATTATTCAATTGGAAAACACAAAAGTTGTCACCAAATTTATTTCTGAAATCAATTTCGTAAGTTCTGCAAAACAGGGAGATATTGTTGAGATCGGTATCGAAGTTTCAGCATTCGGATCCACTTCTATTACGTTAAAATGTGAAGTAAGAAATAAAATGACGCATCAGACGATCATCACCGTTGATAAAATCGTTATGGTAAACCTCGGAGAAGACGGAAACCCTGTAGCTCACGGTAAAACCAAAGTAGAATTTGTAAAAGACAGATTAAACAATCAATTATGAAAATTTTCATAAAAAATATGGTTTGCGGAAGGTGTATTTCTGCTGTTGAGGCAATTTTTAATGACGTTAATATTAAGGTTAAATCAATCAATCTAGGCGAAGTTGAAACTGAGTCTGAAATTCCGGAAAACGATTTAGCATCTCTTGAAAAAATTTTATTAAAAACTGGATTTGAAAGAATAAAAGATTCCGCACATCAGCTTATAGAGAAAATTAAAAACCTGATTATTGTAAAGATAAGCGAACTGGATATTGATGAAAATTTTCTTTTATCTGAATTTTTAAGTTCAAAACTTCATAAAGATTACAGCGCACTTTCGAAAACTTTTTCACAAAACGAAAATATAACATTAGAACAGTTTTTTATCCTTCAAAAAATCGAAAAAGTAAAAGAGCTTCTTCTATATAATGAATTTACCTTAACGGAAATCGCCGGAAAACTGGGCTACAAAAGCGTGCAGCATCTCTCATCACAATTCCGCAACAGCACAGGCTTCACTCCTACCGAATTCAAAAAACTGAAAATTCACAGTAGAAAAGCTTTGGATCAAATTTAAGTTTGAGAGTTTTTTGAGTTTTAATAATTATACCTATAATATTTAACAACATAAAAATCTGCGTAAAAAGCAAAACTTTTATACTCTGCAACGCTCCTAACCCTCAAACCCTAATAAACTCCCACTCAAAAACTCTCAAACCAAATTCTATAAACATTATCCCTAAATTTATAACAACCTTCCACTTTGATTTTGGAAATTTGTAGTATAAATTAAAGGATCATGCAACAACAATATAAAATTCTGGGAATGACCTGCTCCGGCTGTCAGAAAAAAATCTCAGAAAAACTCAATAATTTAGAAGGAATTAAAGCCGAAATTAATCTTGAAAATAATACGGCAATTATCAATTCCGAAGAAAAAATTGAACTTTCAACTTTAAATAAAGCTTTAGAAGAAATCGGAAACTACAAACTGGAAGATCCCGATAATCCAGAAAAAGCTTTTGTAAAGCCACAAGACAGAGTTTCGCCGTCTTCCGTTTATTATTGTCCGATGGAGTGTGAAGGTGATAAAGTGTACTTCCAACAAGGCAAAAGATGTCCTGTTTGTAATATGTATTTGGTTCCTATTGAGGAAAAACATGCCAAAGATCCTAATTTTAAACCCACTTTTTCATCAACGAATCTTCCCAAAAATTTTAAAGATAATATCGGAAAACAGTATTGTCCAATGTTCTGTGAAGGTGATAAAATCTATGATAAGAAAGGAGATTGCCCGGTTTGTCATATGCATTTGGAGGAGATTACAGAAGATATGGTTAAAAATTCAACAACACATTCACACGATCATTCTCATCATCATCATGAAGCTCCGAAACTTACGGATGAAATGGCTGGAAAATATTACTGCCCGATGTATTGTGAAGGTGACAAAACGTATGACAGCAACGTTGGCTGCCCTGTTTGCGGAATGGATTTGGTGAAATATCCCGAAAAGAAAGTCGCTAAATACACCTGCCCAATGCATCCGGAAATTATTCGTAACGAGCCGGGAGATTGCCCGATCTGCGGAATGGATCTCGTTCGAATGCCCGAAAAAGATAATCATGAAGAAGACGAAACATACAATATTCTAAAACGTAAATTTATTATATCACTGGCATTTACCATTCCGGTTTTTATTCTTTCAATGGGTGGAATGTTGGTGAATTTTCCTTTTTCGCATCAGATTCAGGGAATTATTGAGTTGATTTTAACACTTCCTGTTTTATTTTATTCAGGATGGTTTTTAATGAAAAGAGGCTGGGTTTCATTCAAAACCTGGAACTTAAATATGTTCAGCTTAATTGTTCTAGGTGTTGCGGCAGCTTTTATTTTCAGTATTGTTTCTTTGATTTTTCCGGACCTAATTCCGCATGAAATTCGTGGTCAAAATCATGAAATTCCGTTATATTTTGAGGCAGTCTGTGTGATTTTAACGCTTGTTATTTTAGGACAGTTAATGGAAGCTGCAGCTCACAAAAAAACAGGAAATGCAATCCGTGAGTTAATGAATCTTTCTCCTGATGAAGCGAATTTGATCGTTAATGGTGAAGAAAAAAAAGTTCTCCTTTCACAAGTTAAAATCGGAGATTTATTAAGAGTAAAACCGGGTGAAAAAATTCCAGTCGACGGAAAGATTACAGAAGGAAGTTCTATTGTTGACGAAAGTATGATTACGGGAGAACCCATTCCTGTTGAAAAAAATATTGATGATAAAGTAACTTCGGGAACGATTAACGGAAATCAGGTTTTCGTCATGAAAGCTGAAAAAGTTGGCGATGAAACATTGCTTTCTCAAATCATTAAAATGGTCAATGAAGCAAGTCGAAGCAAAGCACCGATTCAAAAACTGACAGATAAAGTGGCTAAAATTTTTGTTCCTACTGTTATTTTGATCGCTGTTTTAACTTTCCTTTTATGGCAGTTTTTCGGTCCGGAAGGCAAGAAAAGTCTGTTTGCTTTTGTAAATGCTGTTGCAGTTTTGATCGTGGCTTGTCCGTGTGCTTTAGGATTGGCAACACCAATGTCTTTGATGGTGGGAATTGGTAAAGGTGCAAAAAATGGTATCTTAATCAAAAACGCCGACGCTCTTGAACAAATGAATAAAGTAAACGTTCTAATTACCGATAAAACAGGAACTTTAACAGAAGGAAAACCATCAGTTGAACATATCGAAACGATTAATAATGATCAAAATTTAATCCTAAAATTTGCCTATTCATTAAATCAAAATTCAGAACATCCGTTGTCAAATGCAGTTATAAAAAAGGCAAAAAGTGAAAATGTAAATCCGGAAAAAGTAGAAAATTTTGAAAATATTTCAGGTAAAGGGGTGAAGGGAAATATCAACGGAAAAACAGTTTATCTGGGGAACGAAAATCTTTTGACATCTCATCAGATTTCAATTCCTGATAGTCTGAAACAAAAAGCTGTTGAAGTACAATCAAAAGCGCACACAATTTCCTATATTGCTCAGGACCAAAAAGTTTTAGGCTTTATAAGTTTTACCGATAAAATTAAAGAAAGTTCTAAAAAAGCCGTTCAGCAATTACTAAATGAAGGCATTGACATCATCATGATGACCGGAGACAACGAACATACTGCAAAAGCTGTTGCCGACGAACTTGGTATTAAACATTTTAAAGCAAATTGTCTTCCCGAAGATAAATTAAATGAAGTAAAAAGACTTCAGCAACAAGGAAAAATCGTAGCGATGACTGGCGACGGGATCAACGACTCTCCTGCTTTGGCTCAAGCTAATATCGGGATTGCAATGGGAACGGGAACCGATGCAGCCATTGAAAGCGCAGAAATTACTTTATTAAAAGGCGATATTCTTGGTGTTGCAAAAGCCAAATTATTAAGTGAAAAGCTTCTGAAAAATATTAAGGAAAATTTGTTTTTTGCTTTTATTTATAATGTTTTGGGAATTCCGGTTGCGGCAGGATTATTGTATCCTTTTTTTGGAATCTTATTATCACCGATGATTGCAGCTGCGGCGATGAGTTTCAGTTCTTTATCTGTGATTTTAAATTCATTACGATTAAATTCAGTTGATTTGGATGTAAAATAAAAAACATGAAAAAAGAAAATCTTTATATCGGATGCTCAGGCTTTTACAACAACGATTGGAAAGGATCTTTATATCCTGAAGACGCCAAAAGTAAAGACTTTCTTACTTTATATTCTCAGGAATTTAATTCGGTCGAAATCAATTCCACATTTTACAGAAAACCAACTGTCAAAACATTGCTAAAATGGGTTGATGAGACGCCTGAAGATTTTAAGTTTTTCATTAAAATTCCAAAAACGATTTCTCATGAGAAGCGTTTGAAAGATTGTAAAGAAGAAATTTCAGAATTTTGCATTCACATTCAATCTCATTTAAAAGAAAAACTTTCAGGGTTTTTGTATCAATTTCCGCCATCATTTAAAAATACTCAGGAAAACATTGATTTAATTCTTAATAATCTTGATTTTAATTATTTGAATGTAATAGAATTCCGTCACGAATCCTGGTGGCGGGATGAAATTTTTAACCTTTTAAAAAAAAATAATTTAATCTTTTCAGGAGTCAGTTTTCCCGGAAATCTGCCGGAAGATGTAATTGTTAATCACTCTGGTATTTTATATTACCGACTTCATGGTAAACCTATTCTCTATAAATCAGAATATTCTGAAGAATTCCTTAATGATTTAGCTGAAAAAATTAAATCAGAACAAAAGAAAACCTTTATATTTTTCAATAATACTTGGGGAACGGCAGCAATTAAAAATTCATTGTATTTAAAGAAAGTTTTGGAAGTATAACTTCTTAAAAATAAATTTATTAAAATTAGCTTAAAAAGTAAAGTTTAAGAAAATTCGGCATATATTTTGTTAAGAATTATTTAGAAAAATTAACAATTTTTAACAATTAAATTCCATTAAACTTTATGACAAAAATTTTTGCGGAAAAGTCTCGAAACAAGACTTTTCTTGGGATGTTTGCATTGATGAGTGCAACTTCAATTTTATTTAACGGCTGCAGCCAGAAAAAAGACAAAAAAGAATCTGAAAAACTGATTCCCAAAAGCCATCCCGTCGCAAAAATAGTTCCCAAAATCGATGATGAAAATGTTCCCTCTGAGAAAAGAGTTATTTATCTTACTTTTGATGACGGTCCTAATCGCGGAACCGAAAATCTATTAAAAATTTTACACAAAAGAAATGTTTGCGCCACCGCTTTCCTTGTCGGAAAACACGCCTATGGAAGCAAAAAACAAAAAGACGATCTTGCCCTTTTAAGAAAAGATCAATTGATTGAATTGGCGAATCACAGTTTTTCTCATGCACATAACAAATACACAGATTTCTACAAAAATCCGCTTGCGGTAGTTCAGGATTTTGATACTGCCAAAGACAGCTTGAAACTCTTCGATAAAATCGCAAGAACTCCCGGAAGAAATATCTGGAGACTGAACAATATTACAGTAACCGACCTTAAAAGCTCCACTGAAGCTGCCAACAGTCTGAAAAAAGCAGGCTATAAAGTGATTGGCTGGGATCTTGAATGGAAACCGACCAACAAAATGGAACTGAAAGGAAATCATGAAGCCATGTTAAAAAGGGTTGACAGTATTTTCTTTAATGATCTCGAAAAAACTTCAAGACACCTGGTTTTCCTGACTCATGATCAGTATTTAACGGATACAGATTCTGTGAATGAACTGGATCTTTTTATTGAAAAGCTTCAGAAAAGTAACCGATTTGTTTTCAGAAAAATCTCGGAATATCCGAAGATTAATGAGGTTTTGAATTAATTTTAATATGCAGTTTGTTTGTCATTTTGATCGAAACTGAGTGGAGTGAAAAATCTATAAAAAATATATTCGATCTTCCTTCATCAGAATGACGAACAAACTGTCTTTAAACTCGAAACACGAATCTCTTATCTAAAAAATTCAACATTCATTAGTTTTTTGCTTTTAAAATTCAGAAATTTGCAATTATGGGCATTCAAGAAAATTACAAACATATAAAAAGTCAGCTTCCGGAAAATGTTCAGTTGGTAGCTGTTTCAAAAACACATCCTGTTTCTGCAATCCAGGAAGTTTACGATCTTGGTCAAAAGGTTTTTGGAGAAAATAAAGTTCAGGAATTAATGGAGAAATACCCCCTCCTTCCTAAAGACATTCAATGGCATCTGATCGGGCATCTGCAAACGAATAAAGTGAAATATATCGCTGAATTTATTGACACTATTCAAAGCGTGGATTCCGAAAAATTACTATTCGAAATCAATAAAGAAGCGGGGAAAAACAACCGCACAATTAAAGTTTTACTTCAGGTAAAAATTGCAGCTGAAGAAAGCAAATTCGGTCTCGAAATTAATGAAGCTAAAGATTTATTTGAAAAATTTATTAATGGTGAATTTCAGAATACAGAAATTACCGGTCTGATGGGAATGGCCACTTTTACAGAAGATGAACATCAGATCAGAAAGGAATTTTTAATTCTAAAAAATCTTTTTGATGAATTAAATCAACTGAAAAATATAAATACATTATCAATGGGAATGAGCGATGATTTTCCTGTTGCCATTGAATGTGGTGCCAATTCTGTGAGAGTGGGATCGGCAATTTTTGGAAGACGCGATTATTCAAAATAGAACATTTAGGTACGCTTTTTGCTAATAATTCAATCAAAAAATCTAAATTTGCAACTATGCAAAAAATCCTTATTGTAGAAGACGAAAAAGCAATTTCTGGAGTACTTCACAGTATTCTTTCTGATGAACTTACTGAATATGAATTCGTTATAGCCGAAGATGGCCTTGAAGGCTTTAAACAGGTAGAAAAAGAAGATTTCGCATTGGTGATCTCTGATATCAAGATGCCAAAACTTTCAGGTACAGAGCTTTTAAAACAAAGTTTAGCTTTAAAACCTGAATCCACTTTTATCATGATCTCAGGTCATGCTGATATCGATTCTGCAGTTTCTTGTCTGAAAGACGGTGCGTATGATTTCATTTCGAAACCTATTGATATCAATAGGCTGATTACCAGCGTAAAAAATGCTTTAGCTAAAGAATATTTAAAGAAAGAGAATAAACATCTTCAAACTGAAAATAAAACCTTAAAGAAAAAGGTTAACAAAAAGTACCAAATGATCGGTGAATCAGCTGCTTTGCAAAAGATTCAGGATATGATCGAAAAGGTAGCCGCTTCTGATGCAAGGGTTCTGATTACAGGTCCGAACGGTGCCGGAAAAGAGCTTGTTGCTCATTCTATTCATAATCAAAGTGACAGAGCAAGAGGTCCTATGGTGGAAGTAAACTGTGCTGCCATCCCTTCAGAACTGATTGAATCTGAATTATTTGGACACGTAAAAGGTTCATTTACCGGAGCAATTAAAGATAAGCAGGGAAAATTCGAGCAGGCAACCGGAGGCACGATTTTCTTAGACGAAATTGGAGATATGAGCCTTATCGCTCAGGCAAAAGTATTAAGAGCACTTCAGGAAAGCAAAGTTTCTCCTGTGGGAAGCGATAAAGAAATAAAAGTTGATGTAAGAGTACTTGCCGCAACCAATAAAAACATGCAGGTGGAAATTGAAGCTGGAAGATTCAGAGAAGACCTTTACCACAGACTTTCTGTGATCGAGATCTATGTACCGCCGTTGGATGAAAGAAAAGAAGATATCAAATTGTTGGTAGATCATTTTTCCGGACTGATTTCCGAGGAGCACGGTACAGCGTTAAAGAAATTTGATGATAAGGCTATTGAAGCATTAAAAGCGCTTTCATGGACAGGAAATATCAGAGAATTAAGAAACGTTGTCGAAAGACTAATTATTCTTGGTGGAAACACTGTTTCTGCTGAAGACGTTGCAAGTTTTGTAAGGAAATAATTTAATTATTATTTTTAGATATATGAAGATTTGCAGTATTCACGCTGCAAATCTTTTTTTTGAACTATATGAATATAAACTATTATGAACTTTTTACACAAAAACTATACAAAAGAATGTCTGACGCTGGCTCTTCCTGTGATGTTGACGCAGGTGGGGCAGGTCTCGGTGAATTTGTTTGATAATATTATTGTTGGAAAATTATTGGGTGCAGACGCTTTGGCTTCCGTATCATTGGGAAATGCCGTATTTTTTTCCATGTTTGTACTGGCTTTGGGATTTTCTTTTGCCATTCCGCCGTTGGTTTCGGAAGCGCATTCTAAAGGAGATCACAAAACTATTAACTCAGTTTTCAGTCATGGATTTGTCATCAATATGACGGTCGGAATTATTTTAATGGGTATCCTGCTTTTAGGGTTACCGCTACTCTATCATTCCGGTCAACCAGCTAAAATTATTCCTGATACAGTTCATTTTTTAGGAATAATGGCGATCAGTATTGTTCCCTTTATGGCATTTCAGACTTTGAGAGAAGTTTCGGAAGGATTGTCTTACACCATCGGAGTTACAAAAGCTACGATTATTGCGAACGTTATTAATATTGTTTTAAATTATGTTTTCATTAAAGGGCTTTGGATTTTCCCTGAAATGGGTGTAAAAGGTTCTGCTTTAGCGAGTTTGATTGCCAGAGTATTCATGGTGATTTTCTTATATTTTGTTCTTTCAAATGAAAAGAAAACCAGACAATATATCAAAGATTTTTCGTTAAAAATTCAGGTTTTTACGAAAGAAATGTTTGAAAGAATGATACGATTGGGATTTCCTACAGCTTTACAGATGTTTTTTGAGGTAACAGCTTTTGCGGGAGCTGCTTTTATTTGCGGATTGATTTCGGCTCATGATATTGCTTCTCATCAGATCGCATTGAGTATGGCATCTTTTACGTTTAATTTATGTATCGGTTTCAGTGTGGCTTCAACCGTTATGATCGGGCGAAAACTGGGTGAAGAAAACTTTGTTGAATTGAGAAAAGTAGGTATCAATAATCTAAAAATAGCATTTATTTTCATGTGTATTTGTGGAGTTGTATTTATTTTAGGGCGAAATATTCTTCCTACATTTTTCACTAAAAAAGAAGAAATTGAGGTGATAACTTTAGCTTCAAAATTAATGATCATTGCTGCATTATTCCAGTTGTCAGACGGAATTCAGGTGACGGCGTTGGGAATGCTGAGAGGCTTGCAGGATGTGAAAATCCCATCTATTTATACGTTTATTGCGTATTGGGTGATTACCATTCCTTTGGGATATTTCCTTTGTGTAACGTTGAATATGGGAGCGTTCGGAATGTGGATCGCTTTAGGATTGGGCCTTACTGTTTCCGCAGTTATGCTGGTCAAACGATTTTTGAATTTGTCTGCTAAGAGAATTAAGCAGAATGCATAAATTTAAAGCGGTCTTTTGGATCGCTTTTTTTAATTTCAAATTATTCTTAAATCTTCAAGTCATTGCGAGGAGCGAAGTGAAGAAGCAGTCTCTATAGATGATAATTTTAATTAAAGAGTTGAAATTCCTACGGAGTAACAAACTTTGGTAATTGTGACTGTTTGAGAGAATGACAAAAACTTAGCCCGATTGTAGCATTTGTTTGAGCTCATTTTATTTGATTCGGCGGCGGCTTTGCCGCCGCCGAATCAAATAAAATAGCGAGTGCGGAAAGCGGGAAAGAGCTTCTAAAAAGGCAATTACAACTGTTTTTTAGATTACTTCGTCAGTACGTTTCTCGCAATGACTAACTAATTCTCTTCCCCAAAATCACCAAACTCCTTTCTACACCATCCAAAACTGCAACGTCAGGAAAAGTTCCCCAATCTTCAAAACCGAAGTGCCTGAAGAGTTTTAAACTTGGTTCGTTATGCAAAAAGATAAAGCCTAATAAAGTTTTTACCCCAAATTTTCCTGCATTGTCAATACAATATTGAAGGACTTTCTTGCCGAAGCCTTTTCCACGACAGCTTTCATCCATATAAATGCTGATCTCAACCGTTCCATTGTAAGCCGGACGGCCATAAAATGATGAAAAGCTTACCCATCCAATCGTATTATTTTGTAGATCTTCAATCATCCAAAGAGGTCGGGTTTCGGGATTATGCTCTTTAAACCACTGCTGTCTGCTTTCTACAGAAACGTTTTCTGTATCGGCAGTTACCATTCTTGACGGGATGGTTGAGTTATAAATTTCTACAATTTTCGGTAGGTCTTCAGGCATTGCATTCCTGAATTTTATTTCTTCCATTTTCTATGATGATTGACGTGGCAAATATCTTAAAAATCAAATTCAAGACACAAAAAAAGCAGTAAAAATTTCACTGCTTTTATATTTTATGTAAAAAAATTCGTTACCAATCCGAAGCTCTTTTCCTTTTCTCGATCATGTAATCAACAGAAAATTTGCCTGCTCCGAAAGCCATCAATAAAAGATAGAGTGATAAATAAATCAATGCCATTTCTTTTTTCGCGAAAGGATCTGCAGCAAGCACTACAAATGCAGAAACAATCATTGTAAAGATCAAAAATCCTAATGAAATCCTTGTAAAAAGTCCCAGGATAAGAAGTATTGAGCATACAAATTCTGCAAAGACCGTCAGGATCAACGTAATCTGAGGACCTAATCCAATGAAGTCAAAAAAATCAATTTTTCCTCCTTCCAGTAATGTCTGGAGTTTTGGAAAACCATGAGAGAGCATTGCAAACCCAATGAAAACTCTCACAATTAATAAAATAATATCTCTAAAGACTGTTGTAGAATTTGAGTTAAAATAATTCATGAAGTGGAAAATTTAGACTAAAGATAATAAAAACTCTTCTAATATAACGGCTTTCCGGTATATTTTAGTCTATCTGTAACCAAAATTCTTTAAATCTCTGTCATTTTTTCGCCAGTCTTTTTTCACTTTTACGAATAAGTTAAGGTGAATTTTTTTCGCAAAGAATTTTTCAAGATCAATTCTCGATTCTGTTCCTACTTTTTTGATTGCTTCCCCTTTATGACCGATAATAATTCCTTTTTGTGTATCTCTTTCTACATAGATAATAGAATCAATGAAAATTATTCCTTCTTTTTCCTTAAATTGTTCCGTAACCACTTCCACAGAATATGGAATTTCTTTATCATAATTCAGAAGAATTTTCTCACGAATCGCTTCATTAACGAAAAATCTTTCAGGCTTATCGGTGTACTGATCTTTATCGTAGTATGCCGGATTTTCCGGAAGCATTGACTTTAATTTAGGTAAAATAACATCCGTATTAAAAGCATTCAATGCAGAAATAGGCAAAATCTCCGCCTTAGGAATTCTGTTGTGCCACTCTTCAACCAATTTTTCCAAACCTTCCTGATTCGTCTGGTCAACTTTGTTTAATAAAAGTAAAACGGGAACCGGGATTTTATTCAGTTTTTCAATTAAAAATTCTGAAGGTTCCGCTCTGTCTGTAACATCTACAATGAATAAAAAAACGTCAGCATCCTGTAAAGAATCCTTTACAAAATCCATCATTTTTTCCTGCAAACCGTATTTAGGATCCAATACTCCGGGAGTATCTGAAAATACGATCTGTAAGTCTTCTTCATTATAAATTCCAAAAATTCTGTGACGTGTTGTCTGAGCCTTTTGGGTAACAATAGCCAGTTTTTCTCCCATTAATTGGTTTAATAGGGTAGATTTTCCGGCATTGGGCTTTCCAACTATATTTACAAATCCTGCTTTGTGCATAAAAACTATATTACGAACTGCAAAGTTACTAAAACAAAATCGGTCTTTGGCCCTATCTTCCGATTTAAAACAAAAAAAGCCTCTCCGGTTAAGGAAAGGCTACCAAGGAAATTGGTCTTTAAATAATATGATTTTTCATAAATTCTAAACTTCTTACCGCAAGTTGTTCTGCATCATGCGGAGATTTTTGCCATAAAGAAACCATTTGCTGCATTCCGGGGATGGATGATGAAAAATTTTCCAAAACCAGATTCCCTTCAAAATTGATTTCTTTTAAAGCTTTAAATAATTCATTCCAGTTGACGGTTCCTTCACCGAGCATTCCGCGGTGGGATTCTGTCATATGAACGTGTTTTAATTTTTTTCCGCCTAAAATAACTGGGTCATAGAAATTATTCTCTTCAATATTCATGTGAAAAGTATCCAAATGAAGAAATAAATTGTCTTTTCCTGTTTTTGAAATCAAATCCATAACATTTTTTGCCGTATTGCAAACGTAAGTTTCATATCTGTTGATGGGTTCAATCCCTATATTTATACCTTTTCCTTTGGCATAATCTGCGACATTACTCCACACTTCTGCAATGATTTCTGCTTCGTTTTCAGTTAAAGGATTTCCTGAAAAAACTCCGATTCCACTATGAAGAACTCCTCCTAAAAAGTCAGTTTCCAGTTCCGAAGTTTTGTCAACAGCCTGTTTCATTAAGCTTTCGGCCACTTTCGGATGAAACGCAGTATGAGCTTCTTTTGGCAAATTTAACGAACAAACGACGTCCAAATTGTTGTCTTTTAATTGCTGTTTAACTTCTTTAGCATTAAATTCCATCGAAGAAGGCAGCAAAATTTCAATTAAATCAAAACCTGCATTTGCTGTTTTTTCTATCGCATATTTTCCTGCCTCAGGATTCCAAACGGGAGTGATCCACGAAAGAAGAGATGCTCCAAATTTTATTTTCATTTTAATTTTTTAATTTTATTTAGAAAACCCACCATTCTGTTCTCACGCCAAGGTAAGTTCCGAATCTTTTTGCTCCTGACTGACTTAAAAATGGAGAATATAAGCTATTCATTGCCTGATCATTATACCTTGAGACTTCCGCAATTAATCTGATATGAGGTCTTGCCCAAACACTCCTTTCCGCGGTGGGAACGATTGTAGGAGCCAAAACTAATTTCACCATTGACGCCGGATCCTGAGTTCCGTCTTTTCTCACGGCATAATGCAATTCCGAAAGGATATGAAACCAATTGTTAAAATAGTACGTTACTCTCACTCCTGTATTAAATTCAGATTTTTTATTGAAAATTTCTCTTTTATAATAGTCCATTGCCTTGTTATTACTATTTGCTGCACCTTTACTTTGAGTGTAAACAGCATACGCATTGACAGACCATTTATTAGAAAGATTTAACAAAATATGCTCTACTACAGTCAATGAATAAGCACCTTGATATTTATTTGTTATTTCATCCGGAGCACCATAAGTTCTCCATGTCTGTGTATTTCCTCCGTCTCCGCCGTTGGCAATTCCTGATCCGTATCGTAATGAAATCTGGTTAAAAGATCCCGGAAGTTTTGTTTTTAAATTTGAATTAAGTTTTGCTCCCAAAACCCAGCCATAATCAGAAGGATATTGCTCAACAGAATTTTTTCCCGATTTATCTAACACATGATATTCTGCAAGAAGTTTCACTATATGTTCATTATTTTGAAACGGAATCGTATGTTCTAAAATAAAAACTTCTCTTTGTCTGTTCACTAAGCTTTTTGCACCACTTATGACATTATTAAAAGCATACGGTGTCGCATTAACTGCAGCTGTATCGATTGTAGCAGGGAAAAACATTGAGAATCTTGTATTCTTATGTCTCAAACCCCAACCTGTCGCAGAGTGATCGTCAAAGTAAAAATAATCGGCAATGTGTACATCGTCATATCTTAACCATCTTGATCCTGCCCAAACATCCCAATCGCTTCCCATAATATTTCTGGCTTCAACAAAGGCTTCCGGCAAGGCAACAATCAACCCGTTATTGGATTTTGAATCAATATTTCCTAAAAAAGTTCCGCCTGAATAAAAACTTAATCTTGCCTGCATATCAATCTTCGTACTTTTTGTACTATCACCTCCTATAACAGGTTTAAAGTGAAATGCCGGCAAAAAGTCAACATAATCTCCCTGATCCATTCTTCCTCCCAAAGATCCCTGATTGTTAAGGTTCAATTGCCTACCTGTTCTGCCGTCTGCATTGGGCGAGTAAGCTGCTCCTATTCTACCTGTGGTTCCGAAAGAGAAATTTTGATTTGTAATTGTGATCTGGGCGAATGAAACCTGACTGAATATGATCATCATCAAAAAACAGCCCTTCAAAATTTGATTTTTCATTGCGTTATTTGATTGTTTTAGGTTGATATAATTTTACAGCAAACACAACGATAATTACATAGCAGATAATTGGAAGCAAGTAAGCATGAGCAACATCCGTTTCTGCAATTTTACCCATGATCGGCGTAAAAAATGCCCCGCCAAACATAGCCATTACCAAAAATGAAGATGCCTGCTGAATTTTTCCACCTAATTTTTTTAATCCAAGGCTGAAAATTGTAGGATACATTACGCTTAAGAATAAATTAAGCATAATTAAACTGATAAATGAAACCCATCCGAAACTTTGAGAAATAATCAAGCAAAGCACAATATTACAGGCTGTAAAAATTGCCAAAACTTTATTCGGGGCGATGTATCTCATCAGGAATGTACCGATAAATCTGCCGATCATCATCATCGCCATACTTAAAGAGAAATAATACGATGCCTGAGTTTCTGCAAGATGCATTTTTTCAACTCCATAATTAATAAAGAAAGCCCAAGTCCCACCTTGTGCAGCAATGTTAAAAAACTGAGCAATAACGGCGAAAACAAAGTGTCTTTGCTTCCAAAGTGGTGCATTTGAATCTACTTTATCAGTTTCATAATCTTCTCTTGTTGCGTATTCAAGCATTTCAATCTCTTCTGCGTGAGGATCTTTCAGACTTGGGACTTTAATAAAAGAGAAAATAACAGCTAGGATAAGAACTACAACTCCAATCCAGGTATAAAGGCTTTTCACAGAATCTAATGAGGTATCTTCTGCCGCAGTGCCCCCAAATATGAAAAATCCTCCTAACAACGGGCCGACAATAGCTCCTAATCCGTTGAAAGATTGTGCGAAATTAACTCTTTGATCACTGGTTCTTTCATCTCCAAGTGCAGCTACGAAAGGGTGAGCCACTGTTTCTAGAGTTGCCATTCCTAAAGCTAGGATGAAAAGTGCAATTCTGAAAAAATTAAAAGAAGCGTTATTGGCAGCCGGAACAAAAAGAAAACATCCTCCCGCAAATAAGGTCAGTCCCAAAATAACTCCCATTTTGTATCCGAATTTCTTCATGAAAAGTCCCGCAGGAATTCCCATCAAAGCATACGCTCCAAAAATAGAAAGCTGTACAAGTCCCGACTTTGACTTTGAGATGTGCAAAACGTTCTGAAAATGTTTGTTCAAAACATCTCCCATCGTAAGTGCAATCGCCCAGAAAAAGAACAGAGAAATTACAAATGCAAGTACTACCAAATACTTTTTTTCGGTAAATTTTACTGAGTTCATAATGTGTTTTTTTTTAAAGATTAAATATATTAATGGTTTTGATCTCTGAATTTTTCGAATTCCTCGTACTGATAATCCGGACAGGCACCTGGTTTTGAAGTAATAAAAGCGCCAAGAGAAATTGCTTCTGTCATAATTTCTTCCGGACTTTTACCCTGAATTCTTTTAGAAATAAATCCTGACAGAAAAGCATCACCACTTCCCACTGTATCAGCAATAGTAATCGGAATAGCAGAAAAGTCATAACTTCTGTCTCCAATAAAATATCTTGCGCCTTTACTTCCTTTTGTAAGAATAATTTCCCTGATAGTAAAGTGATTTTGAATAAACGTTGCGCTTTCGTCTTCACTTACATATTTTTCATTCAAGAACTCCATGATCTGTCTCATCTCAGCCTTATTCATTTTTACAATATCAGCTTTGTGCAAAAGCTCCTGAATTAGGTCTATATCAATAAAAGGCGGTCGGAAATTAACATCGAAAATCTTAAGTTTCGCAAATTCCAAAAGCTTAAGCATCGTTTTTCTCGTTTTTGGATTTCTTGCAGACAAACTTCCGAAAACAAAGGCTTCCGCTTTTGAAACCAATTCTTCGTGTTCTGGTAAAAATGCGATATAATCCCAGGCAACATTATCGATGATCTCATAGGTAGCTTCATTATGAGCATCAATTTTGGCAATCACTGTGCTTGTTGGATGCTCAGAATCGATTTGAATATAATCTGTGGTAATTCCCCACCCTTGTATCTGATCAATTAATTTTTGCCCCAGCTCATCGTTTCCAATTCTGCTTAACATTTTAACTTCTGTCCCAGCTTTATATACGTTGTAACCAGCATTGAAGGGCGCACCTCCCGCTCTGGTTCCCTCGGGAAAGATGTCCCAAAGAACTTCACCAAAACAAACTACATAAGATTTTTCTTTTATCATAAGATTAAACGTTTAATCAATTAAACAAATTTTTTATTTTACTGAATTTTTACTGATCAATTTTGCAGGGAAAGTAATTTTTTTGCCATCAGGAGTGTAATTATCGATCTGTGCATCGAGTAGTTTTATAGCTTCTTTTGCCATTTCATTTAGAGGTTGTTGTACATAAGTAACTTCTGTCGGGAAGAGAAGATAAGCTTCTGTTTCATCAAAAGCGATCACAGAAACATCTTTCGGAACTTTGATATTTTCTTTAATTAAATAGCTTAAACCTGCAATTCCAAGTTTATTACTTGAAAAATATAAAGCTGTTTTTTTAGAAAGATTTAAATTTTCTTTCAGCCCATTATGCACATCTTCTGTAATATTGCCTAATCCGATCAAAATTTTCTTTGAAGGAATTTCAGATGTTACAATTCTCTTATCAAATCCCTCCTGTCTGTCAAGCAAATGTTGAAGTTTGGTATCATAACCCACATAAATAATTTCATCAAAACCTTTGCTGACCAAGATATCACAAATACTTTCCGAGATCTCGGAATTATTGATCATCACTCCCGGAATGTTTACATTTTTCAGATAACGGTCGATCGTTACAACAGGATATTCTTCTTTAATCAGTTTTAAAACTGCATCATCAGAATCAACAACAGGTGCAATAATCATCCCGTCCACCTGCTGCTCAGAAAAAAGTTCTGTCAGTTTTTTGAACTTTTCAGGTGTTTCATCAGAACTTCCGATCAGTAAAGTATAGCCGAATTTCATCGCTTCATCTTCAATGCTTCTCGCAATATTAGAATAAAAATCATTGGAGATATCTGCAACAATAAGTCCTATCAGCTTACTTTTATTAGTTTTAAGACTTTTTGCAATTTTATTTGGAGTATAATTAATCGTTTCAGCCACATTCAGAATTTTTTCTTTTGTAGCTTCACTGATTCTGCTTCCTTCTTTTTTATTTAAAACATAGGAAACAGTTGCTACGGATACCCCTGCAATTTTCGCTATGTCTTTGATGGAAGCTCTTTTCATTTTTATTAATTTACAAACGCAAAAGTATTCCATTAAATATTAACAAAGCAATAGGTAGTTTTTTTTGGTCAGATTAAAAAATATTGTATTTTCGCGGCTTTTATTTTTCACTTTTCATATTAATTTAAATAACTGATTACCAATTATTTAACTTAATTAAATTTTATGTATTAATTTAATGTTACCTAAATATTAAAAATTTAACTTATACAATCAATGATTTTTGGTTAAACGTTTATGTTATAAAAATTTATTTTTTCTCAAAAAAAATTTTATTTGTTTAAAAAATCCACGACTAAGTGATAAAAAACAAATATTTTTGAAATATTACAATCTATTTGTTATGAATATTGACGAAATCCTAGATAAAATATACCTTTTACCTGAATTATCAAAAAATAGTCTGAAAAATTATATTTCAGAACTAAATCATAGTAAAAATTTTTGTCTGATGGAGGCAGATAAAGTAATTCCTTACATTTATTTTATCAAAAAAGGAATCGTACGCGCTTATGCATCTACAGAAGATAATGACATTACATTTTGGTTCGGAAGTGAAGGTGAAACGGTAATTTCGATGAAAAGTTATGTAGAAGATCAGCCTGGTTATGAAAATATTGAGCTTCTTGAAGATTGTGAATTTTATAAGTTAAAAACAGAGAATCTAAGAAAACTTTTCAATGAAGATATTCATATTGCGAATTGGGGAAGAAAATTTGCAGAACGGGAATTGATAAAAACAGAAGAATTAATTATTTCACGACAATTCAAAACTGCGCTGGAGCGCTATAAAGATCTCATGAAATATAAACCAGATCTTCTAAAAAGAGTGCAACTGGGACATATTGCTTCTTATTTGGGAATTACTCAGGTGAGTCTGAGCAGGATCCGGAGTGAGATTAAGTAAGTTGTATGTATGAGAGTTGTAGAGTTTGAGGGATTTGAGAGCTTATATTATTGGCTATTTAATTCTTTCATGTTATCTTATTTTTTAACATTTGTAAAATTTTAATTGCTCGTAAATACAGACCTTTGGAAATAGAAAATTATTAAAATGAATTGGATTATCTTAATTATAGCAGGATTATTTGAAGTGGCTTTCGCCTCATGTTTAGGAAAAGTAAAAGAAACAACAGGAACAACCATGTACTTTTGGTTTGCCGGGTTTTTGATTTCCCTGACTGTAAGCATGCTGTTACTGATTAAAGCAACACAAACATTACCGATCGGAACAGCTTATGCAGTCTGGACGGGAATCGGCGCAGTGGGAACCGTTCTGATGGGAATTTTCTTCTTTAAAGATCCGGTAAGCTTTTGGAGAGTTTTCTTTATTGTTAATTTAATCGGTTCTGTGATTGGATTGAAAGCTGTTTCACATTGATTTAAACATATTTATAAAATAAAAACGTCCCTAAAATTAGAGACGTTTTTTTATTTTTTAAAAACAACAGGTAAAATTTCATTTTTTCTCAGCCCGTATTTTTTGATTTCTTCTTCTGTAAATTGTTGAGAATAAAAATTAGGTTCGGTTTCAAAACCAGCTTTTCTCAGGCGGTCAAAATAATCCATTCCGTACCAGCGAACGTGATCGTACTGTCCGAAATGCTTTTGACGTTCTTTAGGATCTTTAATTGTAAAATCTTCATAGGTTTTTTCATGAGAATTTCTCATCGGAACCTGGAAAATCCCCCACCCGCCGGGTTTCATCACACGATATAATTCACTCATTGCTTTGGCATCGTCTTCGATATGCTCCAAAACGTGGTTGCAAAAAACAATCTCAAAACTCTCATCAGGAAAAGGCAAATCCAGAATATCAGCCTTTACATCTACAATCGGAGAAAACAGATCTGCAGAGATATAATTCAGGTTGCTCATTCTTTTAAATTTCCTTAAAAATTCCTGCTCGGGAGCGATATGCAGAACTTTATGGTTTTTGATGAAAAAATCTGTTTCATTTTGAAGATACAGCCACATCTGGCGGTGTCTTTCCAGGCTTAATGTTCCGGGAGATAATGCATTTTCGCGTTGCTTTCCGTATCCGTACGGCAAAAATTTTCTGTAATATTTTCCGTCGATAGGATCCTGAAATTGATCTCCTTTAAAGAATTGATAAATAAGCGGTCTCGCCCAGATACTCATTTTAATAAGCATCGGGCGCGGAATTTTATTTAATAAAAGTTTCGTTACTTTTTTCATTAAAAATCCATTTGGAAAGGCTTTTCTTCATCATTTTCGATACCTAAAGCTTCGTAAATATATTTAAAGGTAGAAAGCAATACCGGTTTTCCGTTGATTACCGCCACATCATGCTCGAAATGTGCAGAAGGTTGGTTATCAAGGGTTGTCACCGTCCAGCCATCATTATGGAATTTCACTTTTTCAGTTCCGAGATTGATCATCGGTTCAATTGCAATGGTAAGACCGTCTTTGATTACTTTACCACTTCCCTGTCTACCGTAGTTCGGAACTTGTGGATCTTCATGCATCTTTCTTCCCACACCATGACCTACAAGCTCTCTTACAACGCCATACCCTTCTTTTTCACAATGAGCCTGAATCGCATGAGAAATATCTCCGATCCTTTTTCCTCTGACACATTGCTCGATCCCTTTGTAAAGAGATTCTTTGGCTATTTTTAATAATTTTTTTGTCTCAGGTTTTACTTCGCCAATTTCAAAAGTATAAGCATGATCGCCTACGAAACCATTTAAAACAGCTCCGCAATCCACAGAAAGCACATCGCCTTCTTTGATTTCTTCATTGCTCGGAAAACCGTGTACGACCTGCTCATTAGGAGAAATACACAAAGAATATGGAAATCCTCCATATCCTAAAAATGCAGGTTCGGCACCATGATCTTTAATAAAATCATGTGCTAATTTATCTAAATATAAAGTAGTGACTCCCGGCTTGATTTCTTTCGCCAACATTCCTAATGTTCTGGAAACCAACTGAGCACTTTCTCTCATAAGACGAAGTTCGTCTATTGTTTTTAATTGAATCATTTTTTTATATAGATGTTAGATATTAGATGTTAGATATTAGATTAAAACTTTCTGAATATGATTTAATTTAAAAACTATTAAACATCTATTATTTCTGGTAAATATTTAAAATTAAAAGCAGCATTAAAACTAATTTCTAGTGTCTAGCTTTTAATTTTTTATAAAAATCTACCAGAAAAGTCCTTTTTTCTTTTCTTTTTTAAGTTTTGAATACGCTAAAACTTCTTTGCCTTCCACACGGAATTCTATTCTTTCCTGAATAATATTATAGATTTCACCCCACCCTGGAAATCCACCTAGATTTCTGTCATCGATAAACCAGTCTGCATCAAGCTTTCTTGATTGTTTTTCCGAATCAAAAACCTCTCCTTCAAAACTGGAATTTACCGCATAAAATTCAATTCCGTTTTGCTTGCAGAATTCTACTGCTTCATCTAATGTTTTCCCGTGTCTATATGTCCAAAGGATTAATCTGAACCCCTGACCCTGTAATTTTTTTAGTGTTTCGAAGGCAAAAATTTTTGCCTTTCCAATTGCCGGATATGCGTCATCCACAATCGTTCCGTCAAAATCTACAGCAATTTTTTTATTATTCATCATTCCTCTTATGATTTAGAAGTGCAAAGATAAGAAATAAAAAGAGTGCCAAAAACATTCGGCACTCTTACTTTTATAATTTAATGATAATATGGAACTAACTTTTCACCCATTTAAACTGAAACTGTAAATCAGGTGTTGAAATTCTGTCTGTAATTTTTTGAAGCCTTGCCGGAAGTTTCATTAAATATTCCTGAGCTTTTTCGGCTTTTTCAGTAAGACCTTTCACATGTTCTATCTTCCATTCATCCAACAAATCTTTCATGATATTGATATAATCCTGCCCTGTATAAACCATACATCTTTGTGCTGCATCTGAAAAATGTTCCCAAAGTTCACCTGCCGCCTGCCCGGATTGTCTCATCATATGAGCCGGCATTACGATCTTTTTACGCATCATATCTTCAAATGCAAGAATCATTTCTGAGGGATCTATTTCAAGGATTTTTGCTACGAAATGTTTGTATGCTTTTGCGTGTCTTGCTTCATCTGCTGCAATCACACCGCACATTTTTGCTAATTTTCCGTTTCCGGACTGCTTTGCCAATGTTCCTACTCTTCTGTGAGAAATATTGGTAGCTGTTTCCTGAAAACTTGTATAGACAAAGTTTCTGTAAGGGTCCATACTTGTTCCCAAATCAAAACCGTCGTTGATTAAATATTGAGTGGTTACCTCTACTTCACGCATATTCACTCTTCCGCACAGATAAAGATATTTACTTAATAAATCTCCGTGTCTGTTTTCCTCACCTGTCCATGCTCTTACCCAATGTGCCCAGCCAACTGTCTTTTCTTCCTGATTGATACCTTCAACACCCATCAGCCAAGATTCGTAAGAAGGTAAAGCTTCTTCTGTGATACAGTCACCGATCAACGTTACAAAAAGATCATAAGGCATCTCACGGGCAAAAGTCTGGATTTCTTCTAAATCGTATTTAAAATCATCACTTGACGGATCCGGAAGATAATCGGAAGGTTGCCAGATTTTCTCAATTGGCGTTAAAAATTTATCCAGAAAAGAACCTACTTCCTTTTCCAATATTCCCATTACTTCTTTTCTGACAAGGTTTTGATACATTTTTACTATTTAGGTTAGAATATGCAAAGATAGAATTATTTTATTATTTAAAGCATAACAACATTCGTGCCTGATATAAATCATAAAATACAATCTCGCTATATCTTATTATAACGACATTGTTTTAACATTATTATTAATTTTTTAATTAACTAAAATATCTCCGGTCATTACTTCCGGAATTTCTATTCCCATTACTTTTAAAATTGTCGGGGCAACATCTCCCAATTTTCCGGGTTTCAAATTCCAGGTATGGTCTTTATCCATCACGATGAAAGGAACCAGATTGGTCGAATGCTGTGTATTCGGAGTTCCGTCCGGATTGATAATTACATCTGAATTTCCGTGGTCTGCCAAAATGAAAACCGCATAACCATTTTCATAAGCCGCTGTTGCTACTTTTTCGATACATTTATCAACCGTTTCGGCAGCTTTTACAGCCGCTTCAAAAACGCCTGTATGCCCTACCATATCTGTATTTGCGAAATTTAAACAAACAAAATCCGCAGTTCCGTTTTCTAACTCAGGAACAATGGCATTGGTGATATCGTAGGCTGACATTTCAGGTTTTAAATCATAAGTCGGAACATCTTTCGGGCTCGGACAAAGCAATCTTCTTTCACCCACAAATTCCTCTTCTCTACCTCCCGAAAAGAAAAACGTAACGTGAGGATATTTCTCTGTTTCCGCAATTCTGATTTGTGTTTTGTGATTTCTTTCCAACACTTCTCCCATCGTATTGTCCAACACATTTTCGTCGAAAACTACGTGTACATTCTGGAAAGTTTTATCGTAATTGGTTAATGTAACGTAATATAAATTCAATTTACGCATGAAATATTCCGGGAAATCCTGTTGAGAAAGCGCTTCTGTGATCTCACGACCTCTGTCTGTACGGAAATTAAAGCAAATCACAACATCATTATCTACAATCTTTGCAACGGGAACTATATTTCCGGTTTGTCTGGTATCGATCATGATAATCGGCTTCAAGAATTCATCCGTTACATTGTTTTCGTAAGACTCTTTAATGGTAGCCAAAGCATCAGTCGATTGTTCTCCAACTCCTTCTACCAAAGCATCATAAGCCAGCTTTACACGCTCCCATCTTTTATCTCTGTCCATTGCATAATACCTTCCGACAACTGTTGCCAATTTTCCGGTTGTATGCTGCATATGTTTTTGAAGCTCATCAATAAAACCAAATCCCGAATGCGGATCACAGTCTCTACCATCCGTAAAAGCATGAACAAACACATTGTCATGTAATCCGAATTCACCTGCAGCCGTTAAAAGACCTTTCAGGTGATTGATATGTGAATGCACTCCCCCGTTTGAAACCAAACCGATAAAATGTACTTTTTTGTTCTCTCTTTTAGCATATTCAAAAGCATCCTGAATGACCTTCTCATGACCTAATGTACCGTTTTCAACAGCCATATTAAGCTTAACCAGATTTTGATAAACTACTCTCCCGGCTCCCAGATTCATGTGTCCAACTTCAGAATTTCCCATCTGACCGAAAGGAAGACCTACCGCCAAACCACTCGCCTCAAGCGTTGTGTGAGGAAATTTTGTATAACAACTATCTATAAATGGTGTATTTGCTTTGTCTAATGCTGAAACTTCAGGATTCAATCCTAATCCCCATCCGTCAAGGATTGCTAATATTGCTTTTTTTGACATTATGTAAACTTTTGTACTACAAATTTATCTAATTTGAAATGAATTCAAGAATTTGAAAGACTTAAATTTTTATTAAAAGATTTTCATTTTCTTTTTGTCTTAAAACAGAAGAAACAAAAATTCAAGACTGGAAACTCCGGCTAAAAATGAATCTTATTCTCTAAAAATTCTAAAACTCGTGCGGATTTATTATTGTTGTTTCATTTCAATGTTTGTACCGCACTCAAACAGTAGATTTTTTTAACGTTCACAATATTCATTTTCTTAACGCCTCCATTTCCTAGGTCGAGAAAAAGTAGAGTGTTTTATTCTTAATTGCCTTTTTTGCAATAAAAATAATTATTAATTTTGCCTTATGGATTTAAGAGATCAATTGAAAAACCTTTTTCCTGAGCATGAAGAGCAGGATTTTGAGATGCCTAAAGAAGAATTTAAGCAAAAAGAGCCTTTGGTTTGCAAATTTGAAAAGAAAGGCAGAAACGGAAAACCTGTGACCATCGTGGAAGGTTGGGAAGGCAGTGAAGAAGATCTGAAAAAAGTCTCAAAAAAAATAAAAACCACCCTGGGAATCGGTGGTTCGGAAAAGGATGGAACGATTATCATTCAAGGAGATAACCGTGATAAAATAATGGATATCCTTAAAGAAATGGGCTTTAAAACCAAGAGAGTTGGCGGATAATTAGAAATAGATCTGCGTTTGAGGCATTATTTTTTTTAATTCTTCAATTTTTGTTTTATTCATCGGATTTCCAACAAGGATCAGTGTTTTTAGATTTTTTAATTCTTTTATTTCGATGGGAAGGTCCGTCAGTTTATTGTTGGCTAAATTCATGCTTTCAATTACTTTTAAGCCTTTAATTTTAGGTGAAATTTCTTTAATATTATTGTTACTGATATTTAAAAATTCAAGATTTTTTGACTGGAATAATTTTTCAGGAAGCTTAACTATTGCATTTTGCTGTAATTCCAGATATTTTAATTGTTTAGGAAATTTTAGCTGTCCCAGATCATTGATCTGATTCGCAGAAAGGTTTAAAAATTTCAGATTTTTAATTTTATCTAAATCTTTAGAAATAAAGCTGATCTGATTTCCCTGAAGATTGATCTCTTCCAACGTCGGGATTTCCAGTAAAGCTTCTGGAAAAATATTTAAATTATTGGCATCCAAATGAATGGCTTTTAATTTCTGAAGCTTTGCAATGTTTGGATTAATAGAAGTTAATTCATTCAGATTCATTGAAAAAGAAGTCAGTTTTTTAAGCTCACCTATTTGGTCGGGAATAAATTTAATGCCGTTTTCGTTGACATTTAAAATTTCGAGTTCTTTTAAAGCAAATATTTCGTCATCCATTTTTTCTAAATTGTTTCCCATTAAATTCAGGAAAAAAATAGCATTCAGCTTTCTGATATCAGGCGGAACATTAAACAATCCTTTACCCCTGAAACTCATACTGTAAACGGTTTCTTTGCTTTTTAAAGCTTCGTCGACATTCGTATAAGTCGGATATTTTATAGGATCGATCTGAGCCTTTATCTGAGAAAGTGAAAGAATGAAAATCGAAAGAAATAGCTTTTTCATATAATAAATAAAGCTGCCGGCAAATGAATTACCGACAGCGATGTAAAAATATTAATAATTATTTTTTAAGGACTTTTATCATTTTCTCAAATCCTCCGTCTGCTTCTACATTTAACATCAGCATTCTGGAAACTTCAAGCTGTGAAGTAAAATCTAAATCCAAAGATGTATTTGTACCTGTAAACTTCTTGCTGTAAATAATTTTACCATCCATGCTGTAAGCTGTTACTGAAATGTTTTTCAAGCCTTTTGGAGCGTTGATTTTTACCATTCCTGAAGTTGGATTCGGAGAAACTGTTACTGTATTTTCCACATTCTGATCAACAGTTCCTAATGAACCTGTTGTTCCTAAGTTTGCTTTAAGCGCAACAACGATCGTCGCAGATTTTCCTCTGTAGTCAATTGTATTTCCTGTAGCATCAATATCTGTAGAGATTGAAGCATCCGGATGCTGAATTGAGAAGAAACCAAACTTGTGATCCGGCGTAAATGTAAGTCCTGTCGGTTCTGATCCTGCAGGCATTGACGCGAAAAGTCTCACTTTAGGATTTGCCTGTGTATGATCCGGAGCCACTACCCAAATGTAGTTTTTCCCACCATCCTGAAGCACCCAAAGGTTTCCAAGCTCGTCGAAAGTAAGGTTATCATTACCATCTCCCCAAGTTTCTGTTTTTGTCCCTTGAGGAGTGGTGAAAGAATATGTCGTACTAAGACCTCCCACGAAAGTTTCAACCTGAGAAGCTGTCGTTCCGTTGTCCTGTAATCTGTACACTTTGTTTAATCCTTTAGCAGTAAAATAAATTTTACCATCTAACGGGCTGATTTCAACATCTTCAATTCCGTTAAAAGAAGTGCCGCCTAAAGTCTGTGCTAAAGAAGCTGTATTGTTTTGATCTGCCTTAAATTTATTAGGAACCTGAATCCATGTAGCTGTTGTTGCCACAGGATTACCATTGCTAAGTCCCTGATCTAGTTTTAAAACATATAAATTACCTGAAGAAAGGTTATTTGGTGTATCCATCACGTATTTGTATACCATATGAGTACCACCGTCTTCTCCGTAATATGCTGTAGTTCCTGCATTATTTATCACTACGTTTTCGTGGTTCATAATACCCATTTGCCAAAGTTTCCCTTGAGAACCGTCAGTATTTAAAGAAGAAACCTGAGCCGTCGCAGGATTGATCTCTACCAACCATCCGTAATCTTTGTA
>Ga0157375_10000844_pt1 | contig 26734 bp, 31 predicted proteins | sample M35metaG_FD_115311 | JGI IMG/M metagenome (GOLD analysis project Ga0157375, IMG submission 115311) | Miscanthus rhizosphere microbial communities from Kellogg Biological Station, Michigan, USA - M3-5 metaG | ecosystem: Host-associated > Plants > Roots > Rhizosphere > Soil | place: USA: Michigan... | reverse complement strand
CACCCCCGACCCCCGACCCCCGACAACTGATAACCGACAACCGACAACGCAATTAAGACCACCGACAACCCGCGCAGCACATCCTTGCCATTCGCGCGCGGCTTTTGCAGAATCGCCGGCCGGAGGAACACGCTGTTATGTCGAACGTCGTACGCACCCTCGCTGTCGGTCTCGGACTTTTCCTCGCCGCGTGCGCGGCCATGCAGCAGCAAAAGGCACAGGCCTCACGCGCCGCCGACACCGGCGAGTTTCACAATCTCCAGGTCTTCCCGCAGAACATCACTCACGACGAACTGATCGCGAACATGCGCGGATTCGCCAAGGCCCTCGGCACGCGCTGCGAGCACTGCCACGTCTCCAACCCTCCCGGTTCCAAAGAGCAGCTCGACTTCGCCTCGGACGCAAAACCCGAAAAGAACATCGCCCGCGCCATGATGCGCATGACCCGCAGCGCCAACGACCAACTCGCCGGCAAGATCAACCCCCACGGCCAGATGATCACCTGCAACACCTGCCACCGCGGCCACACCGTGCCCGATGTGACGGCATCCGACGGTCCGGCGCCCGGACACGATTGAGCAGGCGCGGCCCGCAGCGGTGATCTTCGCAATGGTCCCGAGCATCACCGGCACAGACAAGAGTGTCTGTGCCACACCGGCTGCGCCGGTAGCACCACCTCTGGATCAATGGCGCAGCCATGTGGCACAGACACTCTTGTCTGTGCTTTGGCAAGGTGCAGCGCTTGAAGTTGCTAACCGAGCCTCATCGGCATCATCTGAGGATTGAAACAAATCCCAACTGCTGGGCCGCTCGGCACACAAAGAAATCCCCTCTGTGTCCTTTGTGTCTCTGTGGTGAAAAAGCTTTTTCCTAACGCCGCGGCGACTGGAGCGTGACGGCGATCGGAATCCCGACGATCGCCGGCAGCCAGAACGAGATCAGCCGATAGGTGAGGACCGCCACCACGGCCACGCTGGCCGGAACTCCAAGGCCGCCGTACAACGCCGTCATGGCCACCTCCACGACCGCGATTCCGCCGGGCAGAAAACTGGCGCGTCCGAGAAGAAGAGGAACGCCATATCCGGCGAGCAGCAGGGAAATGTGGAGCGAATGTCCCGCCGCGAGGAACGCGTAGCGAAGACAGAGAAGGTCGAACGCCAGCACCATCAACGAACAGGAAGCCGGCCGCATCCATCCGCCGCCGCGTATCTTCTGCCAGACGTCCGACGCGGTCTCCACCGCCTCGATCAGTACTGAAGAATCCCACTTCGGCCGCAAACGCTTCATCAAGCGCGCGGCGCGGTTCGAAATCGCCCGCAACCAATCGTTCCGCGCAAGCAGCGCGATCGCGCCGGCGATCAACGCCGTCAGCAGCACGACCACGATCGACAGCGCCACGATCGTCACGCGTGAAAGCTGATGAACGAGAAGGAGCTCGATGGCGCCGATGAGCGCGAACAGCACCAGAGCGGCCGCGTCGAACATCGACGGCAGCCAGCTCGCCAGCAGCGCCGCATCCGCCGAGACGCCGCGGTTGCGCGTCCACTTGTAGATCGCCGCGCCGAACCCGAGCGCTCCCGCCGCGACCAGCGCCACCGATCCCGCCCCGATCTCGATCGCCGCCGCCCGCCGCAGCGACATCCGCTCCCCAGCCAGCTGAATCACCGACTGCAGCAGCGCTCCATTCGCAACGTAGCTGAGCACCTCCATGATCAGACTCAACCCGATCGCCCACGGCTTCAGCGTCCGCAACGTCGCGAACGAATCCTCGATCGTGTCCAGCCGCGGCAGCAGGAAGTGAACGAGCAATCCGAGGATGATCAGAATCGGGACGGCGCGAAGAATGCGGAACTTCAGCGGCGGCGATTCACTTGCCGGTTCGGCGACAGCCATTGGACCAACGGCAATGCTGAGGTCGTGCCCGCAAGGGGGGGAAGTCGCGAATTGAGGCGTGGACGCTGAGTATATTGTTTCAGGTAGGAGCGCAGCCCGTCTGAAACGCGGTGGAGATACGTCTCTACACCACGACCCTGAATCGCCCGCGCGAAACGAACGTGCGGTGCGGCGCCGGATCGAGATCCGGGACGTTGTCGCCGGTGAGCAAGGGGCCGAGGACGTCATACGGATTGCAGGGCCAGTCGACTTGCTGCTCGGTGTCGTCGCCGGTGGAGATCGCGCGCTCGAAGCGCGCCACCGCCGCAACGAGCACGTCGCCGCGCGCGGCCGCCGCGTCGAAGAAGACGGCGGCGAGTTCCTCGATGAACGCATGCTCGCGATCGACGGACGCGAAGACCTCGTCGTATAAGCCGCGCTGGCGGAGGATTGCCGACGTCAAACGGCAATTGCGATCGAAGCGGAACCTGCGCCAGCCGCGAATGGTGTCGCGCGTGACCTCCAGCCCCGGCGACTGCGCGGCGAGGGCGATGTACGGATCGTCCGCGACGCGATCGCCGCGGATCAGATCGCGCATGGCGCGCTGATGGTCCCGGAGCGCGCTCATGCCGCCGCCTTGACCGCGGCGCGGACGCGCTGCAATTCGTTCGCGATCGCTTCGTGTCCGACGAACGGCACCATCGGCCCGAGGATCTCGAAGATCACCGCCTCGACGTTCGGTGTCCGCGGCAGCACGCGCCGCAGGAGATCGAGCGTCTCGTCTTTCGTGACGCGCGAGTGCACGTCGACCTGCACGCCGCGATCTTCCGTGCCGCAGGCGACGTGGATCTCGCGCACGGCGTTGAGATCGAGCTCGTCGAGGAAGGCGTCCGCTCTGCCCAATCCGTTGTGCACGTCGCACTCCAGGTTGTAGGCGTCGAAAATGAGCCCGCATCCGGTGCGGCGAACGATCTCGTTGAAGAATCCGCCGGGTGTGAATTCCCCGCCTGGATCGGGAAAGAGATTGACGACGTTCTCAAGCAGGAACGGCTTCGAATAGCGCTGCTGGATCGCGTCGACGCGCTCGACGATCAGTTCCAGCGCTTCCCGCGTCCGCGGCGGGACGAGCATCGTGCCGAGGAACTCGCCGTCGACGGTCGTGTAGCCGAGGTGCTCGCTGTGCCAGGCCACGTCGATCTCGTCGATCAACGTGTCGGTGAGCCGGAGGTAGTCCTCGTTCATCGAGTCCGCGGATGCGATCGACAGTCCGATGCCGTGCAGCGTCATCGGTACACGCTCGCGAATTGCGCGCAGCTCGCGGAGCGTTTCGTCCGGAATGGCCGGGATGCCGTGGCGCAGCGTGGCGACGGCGTCGGGCGTGACCTCGACGATCTCTGCGAACGGGAGCACCGTCTCGAGAAACCGCGGGTCACGCCCTTCGTAATTGACGCCGACGCGGATCACCGAATCGCGGCGCTGTCGAACCCGGCGATGTCGCCGAGGAAAGGATCAGGATCGCCGCCGTGAATGATCACGTCGATGCCGAGCAGCCCGCAGCCGAGACAGCCGTTCAGACGGAAGATCTGCTCGAACGCAGCATGCACCTGGTCCGCCGTCACCTTCCCCCCGCGATTCGCCGCGAGCCGCACCGTTTTTCCTGCGATCTTACTTTTGGACGTAGCCATCGTTCACTCCTCCTTCGGGTGAGGATTGAACTGTATTCATCCACCCGAAAACGTGACGCGACTCACAAAAACAGGGCGGAAGCGACGACGTTTTGTCCGAGACCGCGCTGCTAACGATGGAGGAAGCTGCCGGACAGACATAAAGAAGCTATCCTCTGATCGTGGCTCTCCCATCCGGTTCCCGCCTTGGTCCTTACGAGATTGTCAGCGCGCTTGGCGCGGGAGGCATGGGGGAGGTTTACCGGGCGCACGATCCGCGTATCGGGCGCGACGTGGCCATCAAAGTCCTTCCTGCCGCGACTTCGGAGGACCGCGATCATCTGCAGCGTTTCGAGCAGGAAGCGCGGGCAACGGGCGCGCTCAATCATCCCAACCTTCTCGTGATCTTCGACTTCGGTACGCACGATGGCGCGCCGTTCATCGTTTCCGAGCTGCTCGACGGTGCCACCTTGCGCGATCGGTTGACCGAGGGGCGGCTCCCGGTGAGAAAGGCGATCGATTACGCCGTGCAGATCGCTCGCGGACTTGGCGCGGCGCACGACAAAGGCATCGTTCATCGTGATCTGAAGCCGGAAAACATCTTCATCACTGCCGGCGAACTTGTGAAGATTCTCGACTTCGGTCTGGCGAAGCTGATGCAGCCGGATGACGTGGTGGTTTCCGCCACGGCCGCCACCCAGCGGATGCTCACCACGCCCGGCCTGGTGGTCGGTACCGTCGGCTACATGTCGCCTGAGCAGGTTCGGGGTACGGCCATCGATCATCGCTCCGACGTCTTCTCATTTGGAGTGGTGCTGTACGAGATGATCAGCGGCGTTCAGCCGTTTCGCCGCGGCGGCGGCGTCGAAACGATGAACGCCATTCTCAACGACGATCTGCCAGCGATCGACGGCGCCGCGCCGCCGCCGAGGGGACTCCTGCGCCTGCTCGAACATGCGCTGGAGAAAAACCGTGAGCGGCGCTTTGAATCGATGAAAGATGTCGCCTTCGCGCTGGAGGCGCTGACGGGCAGCGGTCCGTCGGCGATGCCAAAAAAGTCCCGCGCGCGAAAAACGAAAGGGGCTGGGAGGCCGGCGCAGCCGCGATACAGCCGCATCACGTTCCGGCGCGGAACGATCATGACGGCCCGCTTTGCGCCGGACGGCTCGATCATTTATGGCGCGACGTGGGAAGACGGTCCGCCGGAGATCCTTTCCGCGCATCCGCCCGACCCCGAAGCGCGCCCACTCGGACTGATTGACGCTGATGTCCTCTCCGTCTCTCCCAAGGACGAACTGGCGGTCTCTCTTGGACGCCGTTATGTCAGCGGCTTTGTCACCATCGGCACGCTCGCGCGCCGTCCCATCAGCGGCGGCGTGCCGCGTGTCGTCTGCGAGGATGTGCAGGAAGCGGAATGGATGCCTGACGGAAAGAACCTGCTGATCATCAGGCGCGTCGGCAATCTTCATCGAATCGAGTCGCCGATTGGAAACGTCCTGTACGAGAGCCGGCTGTGGATCAGTCACGCCCGCCAATCGCCCCTCGGCGACCGCATCGCGTTCCTCGAACATCCCATATGGGGAGACGACAGCGCCGCGGTGGTGGTCATCGACCGCGCCGGACAGCAGCTCGTCCGCTCGTCGACCTGGAGCAGCACCGGCGGCATCGCATGGACGCCGAAAGGCGACGAGGTGTGGGTCTCGGCGTCCGCCAATTGGGAGGGGAGTGGGCACGACCTTCGCGGAATCGACATGTCGGGTGGCGAGCGAATCGTTCTCGCAGTTCCCGGACGAGTGTCGCTGCACGACATCTCGCCGGCCGGCGACGTCCTGCTGGCGTTCGAAAACGGTCGGCGCGAAGCGGCCGCCGGTCGCATCGACGCACTACAGGAGCGGAATCTCACCTTGTTCGACTGGTCGTATCTGGCCGACATCAGCGACGATGGGAAATTGATCGTCATCATGGAGCAGGCGGGGGCGGTCCGCGCGCAGAGCACTATCTATGTGCGGCCGGTGGACGGCGGGCCGCCGGTGCGGATTGGCGAAGGGCGTGCGCGCGGAAGGCTGTTCACGTCTGACGGCAAATGGATCATCGCTGATCCTGGAGGAACGCCGCCGTGTCTGGAGATGCTGCCGGTCGGCGCGGGCGTGCCGCGCCTGCTGCCAGTGCCGCATTTGGAAACCCTCATCGCCTGGCATCCGTTCGCCGACGGCGAGCGCCTTCTGCTCCACGGCAACGCGCACGCAGAGGCTCCGCACCTTTTCGAAATGTCACTCAACGACGGAGCGATCCGGCAGATCTCGCAGGTTCCCGTCGGCTGGCCTGCTCGCCTTTCAAACGACGGCCAACACGTCGCGGCGATGGGAGAGAACGACACGATCCTGCTCCTGCCTGTGGCCGGCGGCGAGGCACGGCCTGTGCCGGGCTGTATGGCCGGCGATCTTCCGATCGGCTGGACACTCGATGATCGTGCGCTCTACGTCTATCGCCGCGGCCGTACGACCGTGTTGATCGAGTGCGTCGATGTCACCACCGGCGAGCGCACTCCCTGGCACACCATCCGCCCCGCGGATCCCGCCGGCATCAACGACATCGTGCCCGGCTACGTCATGACCGTCTACATCACACCCGACGGTCAGACGTACGCGTATTCCTACCGCCGGGTCCTGTCCGATTTATACGTGGTCACCGGCGTACTTTAGGAGTTTGGTGCGCCCAGTAGGATTCGAACCTACGACCTTCAGCTCCGGAGGCTGACCGGCACGACGAATCGCCACCAACCCAGCGTCGTCAGCAAATCGTCGATCGTATCCAGCCGCCGACACATCCGTTTGGGTCGGCTTCTTCAACAGATATCCCATCCGGATTTTGAGACTAGGGTTCGTTTAGAAAATCGTCGAGTAAGCGGCGAAACACAACCGCAGTTGGTTTCCAGTCGCCCTGCATCGCCTTTGCGCCCGCTTCCCCGTAACCTGCGTTGGGTCTCGGGCGCAACCGGACAAAAGGCGGCACGCCATAACGAATTGCGAGGCTGTTGGCCCAAAGGCGCGCAATCCGGCCATTGCCGTTTGCAAATGGATGGATTCGCACCCACTCGGCATGCGCCCATGCACAAAGATCGACGATCGCTGCCAGTTGGTCGACATCCGGTTCCTGTCCGATCGGCAGCAGCGTATCCAACTTGGCGACGAGCGTCTGAAGTTTTGCTTCAAAGCGCGTTAGCTCTTCAGCCACCTTCGCCGAGTCGACGCCGTAATTCGAGCCGACTCTTACCTGGACTTTCTCAAGTCCCGGTTCCCCGCGAAACACGAAAACAAATCGCGACGAATGGGGAACATCCAAACCCGTCATCGTCAGGATTTGCCAACGCCTTGCCGATTCCCGCGTTGGAGTCTCGCGTTTCGATGCGGATCGGACGAATTCTCGAAGTAGTTGCGCGAGATTTTTTCGCAACTGAGGACTGTCTTCGTCCCAGTCAGGCACCTAGAAGCTCTCGGATCGTGCTTTGAACAGGTCCTTCTGGCTCGAACCGCCCGTCGATGAAGTCGCCCACAATCGGCTCACCTTCAAGCGGGTCGTCCACGGTTACTTCGGCTTCCACGAACGCGTCGAGTGCGCGTTCGTACCCAGGATCCTGCTTCCGATATTCTCGAAGTGCTGCGAGGTTAGCTTCCAAACTGGGTTCTTGAACCCGGCTTCTGAGATACCTTTTGATGGCCTCGTTTACCAGCTGATTGATGGGGCGGGATTCGACCTCACTTAGTTTCTCGAGTGCGGCGCTTTCTACAGCGTCAATTTGCACCGTGAGAGCGATCATGGCCATGCCACTAGTTTACAGCAGGCTGAAACTTGGTGCGCCCAGTAGGATTCGAACCTACGACCTTCAGCTCCGGAGGCTGACGCTCTATCCAGCTGAGCTATGGGCGCGATCAGGAAGGGGGGCGATTGTACTACGCGGCGTCGGTGAGGTTGATTCGCAGCGTCTTCTTCAGCGCTACGCGCAGCGGACGTGAGGAGTCGCGCAGCCAGTCGTAGGTTTTCCGCCAGTGGTCCTTGTCGATGAACTCTTTCAGCTTCGGGTGATCGTAGAGGAAGACGTCGGCGCGGCGCTTGACCTGCTTCGGGGTGCCGATCCAGCGGACCTCTTTTTTGCGGACCGCTTCCAGCTTCGCGTCCAGCTCGGCGTAGAACTCCTCGTCCACCATGAAATACATGTTCTTCAGCCAGCAGAGGCCGGGTTTGACGCAGACTTCCTTCAGGATCTGGAAGCGTTTCGGGTCGTAGTGGACTTTGCCGCCGCGCAGGAGCACCTCGCGCATCTCGTCGCGCATCTTCTCGAACATCGGGCCGCGCCAGTGCTCGGAGATCGACTTCTCGTGGATGTTGCCGAGGGGCGGGACGTCAGGGTTGAGGAGGAGGCAGCAGGGGCGGATGTCGCCATTGCCGGTGACGGCGGCGGTGTACCAAGCGAAGAAGCAGCCATCGTTGCGGTCTTTGAACGACGGCGCGACCGGATACATATTCGTCGGCACGACGCCGACGCGCTCGCGGACGGCCTTCATCATCTTGTTCCAGCCGTAGACGGCGAAGTCGATCTGAAGCAGGCCGACGTCGGAGTCCTTGCGCAGCACTTCCTCGACGAACGGTTCCGCCAACTCCGCATCCTCGGGGCGCAGGAGCAGCTCGCGGTCGATGCGCTCGCGCGGGATTTCGAGGACCGCGTTCATGGCGATGCGGTCTACGCCGAGCGAGCGGCCGAGGTCGTACATCTCGACCATGCGATCGAGATTGGAGCGATCGAGGAGGAACTGCGTCACGATCGACGGATAGATCGAATCGCCGCGGACTTCGACGAGTGTTTTGATCGCGGTGATCACCTTCTCGAACAGCGCCGGCTTCACCTTCATCATGCGGGCGTAGTCGGCGGCGTCGACGGCATTGAGCGAGAAGATGACCTCGCGGGCCTTGTTCGCGACGAGGTACTCGGCGATCTCGCGGCCCAGCGCGACGCCGTTCGTGGTGACGTTGTCGACGACGATGCCGCGCTTGGCTAGATGCGCGAGGACATCGTTGATCTCGCGATGAAAGAGCGGATCGCCGCCGCCGGAGAGACGAACAGATCGCAGGCCGGTCGAGGCCAGCTCGTCGATCAGCTCCGTCGTCTTCTGGATCGGAATCTGTTCCTTCGTGCGCAGGTCCTGCTGGTTGCAGAAGTAGCAGGCCACGTTGCAGCGGTCGGTGAGGTCGAGTTCGGCGTGGACGGGTCCTGTCGTCGGCGTATTCGCGACGATGGCATCGATGATCTCGCGCTTGCGCTCGCGCGAAACTTCAGCCCACCCATGTGTTCCTCTCATGATCGTGTGCGCTAACGGGACGTTCTTTCGGAGCATTCCGGCGGGCGTAGTAGTGCCATGAGTGTCTACTCGTCTTCGAGCGACAGCTCTTTGAAGGGATTGAACACCTTCAGGCCTGGCCGGCGGAAATCCTGGTCATTCCCGGTTGCGATGGTCAGCCCGTACTTTCGGGCGGTGGCGGCGATGTAGCTGTCTTCGACCGGCATCGACTGACCTGCCTTATTCAGCAAATGGCGCTGATCCGCCCACACATGTGCCACGCTCACATTGAACCCGTGAATGCGGCCATGCATCGTCTCGATCAGGTGCGTTAGCCATGATTGCAGTTCTTCACGCTGGCGGCCCTGCTTGTTGCGCACCCAAAACGCCAATTGCGCGATGACGACGGCGCTCGTGTAGCAGTGATCCATCTCCCGCCAAAGCCACGCGATCACGCGTGGATCGCCGTTGCGCTTCGCTGGCTGGGATAGCACGTCCGTGTCCAGCAACCAACTCATAGTTTGCGCTTCTTCGGCAACTGTCGGCTACGGGGAGGAACGTCATCCATCGATACAGGACATGCGGACAACACCTCCATCCAATTCTCCTTCTCCGGCAGGCGGCGAAAAACTACTGCGTCTTCGTCCGCGTCGAACCAGGCTTCAAATGACTGCCCGGGCCGCGCCGACATCAGAGAAGTGGGAAGCGTGAGACGGCGTTTGGAATCCAAGGTTACGATCATGGTGGGATTGTCCCACCACGAGGACTTGACGTCAAACTGTCTGGATACGCGGCTCGCGTCCTGATCGACTGATCACTGATCTACTGATCCACTTCACCTATAATCGCGCCGCTTGTACGGTCCTCTCAAGGTCTTCACCGGCCGATCCCATCCAGCGCTCGCTCAGGAGATCTGCGCATTGCTGGAGATCGCGCTCGGGCATGTCTCGCTGTACAGCTTCTCCGACGGCGAGAACTATGTGCAGATCGATGAAAACGTCCGGGGAGCGGACGTGTTCGTGATCCAGCCCACGGCGCCGCCGGTGAATGACAATCTGATGGAGCTCTTGATCATGCTCGACGCATTCAAGCGCTCCTCGGCCAGCCGCGTGACGGCGGTGCTGCCGTACTACGGCTACGCGCGGCAGGACCGGAAAGACAAGCCGCGCGTGCCGATCACGTCGAAGCTGGTGGCCGACCTGATCACTGCCGCCGGCGCCGATCGCGTGCTGACGCTCGACCTGCATGCGTCGCAGATTCAGGGCTTTTTCAACATCCCCGTCGATCACCTTTTCGCCGCTCCCGTGATCGTCCGCCACCTGCGCGACCTCGGCCTGGAAGATCTGACCATCGTCTCGCCCGACGCGGGCGGCGTCGAGCGCGCGCGGGCGTACGCGAAGCGCCTCGGCGCGACGCTGGCCATCATCGACAAGCGGCGCACGGGCGCGAATCAGACCGAGGTGATGAACATCATCGGCGATGTGGAAGACCGGAACGTGTTCGTGGTCGACGACATCATCGACACCGGCGGGACGCTGATTCACTCAACCGATGCGCTGCTGGCGAAGGGAGCGCGCTCGATCTCGGCGTCGTGTACGCACGCAGTGCTGTCCGGCCCGGCCATCCAGCGCATCAACAATTCGCAGTTGATGCACGTCATCTCCACGAACAGCATGTCGATGGCGGACAAGCAGGCGGAGTGCCCGAAGCTGACCACGCTCTCGGTCGGCGACCTGCTGGCGCAAGCCATCAAGCGGATTCACGACGAGGATTCGGTGAGCTCGTTGTTTGAGATGTAGGTTGTCATCCTGAACCGCCGGAGCGACGTAGCGCGAAGCGCGGAATCGCGCAGGACGGTGAAGGATCTCAAGTTGCGCAACTCCGGCTGAAACCCGTGGGATTCAACGCAGGTCGCGAAACTGGAGATCCTTCGGCCGTCCTCCGGCGTTCCGCGCTTCGCGCTCCAACGCCTCCCGCGGCTCAGGATGACAGAACCAGGAATACACCGCCCCATCAACGACTTAACATCGTTTCGCTGTCCACACTGCTAAAGGAGTTTCTGCATCATGGCTGAGGTCACCCTCGAAGTTACCCGTCGCGAGCGCTCGGGAAAAGAGTACGCGAAGAAGTTGCGCCAGGAGAACAAGATCCCGGCGGTCGTCTACGGCGGTCATAAAGAGCCGGTGGCGATCACCGTCGAGCGCAAGGCTGTCGTCGATCTGATTCAGAAGAGCGAGCACGGCATCCGCTCGATCTTCCTGCTGAAGATGTCCGGCTCCGATCAGCAGCGCCACGCCATGATCAAGGACATGCAGATGGACCCGATCTCCCGCCGCATGACGCACATCGATTTCGTGCGCGTGGTGATGGACGAGGTGGTCCGCCTGACCATTCCCGTCCACCTCAACGGCAACTCGATCGGCGTCAAGGAAGGCGGCATCCTCGACTGGCAGATGCGCGAGCTTCATGTCGAGTGTCTCCCCAACGCCATCCCCGATGCCATCGAAGTCGACATCTCGAACCTCGGCGCGCACCAGCAGGTCCGCATCTCGGATCTGACGCTGCCGGACGGCGTGAAGGTCGATGAGGATCCGCATCGCGTCATCGTCGGCGTCACCACCGCACGCGCCGAAGTGGTCGCGGAAGTGGCTGCGCCGGAGGCGGCTGCCGCCGAGCCGGAAGTGGTCAAGAAGGGCAAGACCGAGACGGAAGAGTAACGCTCGACCGCCATCAATTCGCTTACGATTGCGCCCCGCGGAAACGCGGGGCGTTTTGTTGTCCGGAGGAATGCGATGTCCCGCCTGACAAGGCTCACGAAGGACCAGGTTACTGCCGAGGTGCGCGAGAAGTTCGAGCAGATCGGCGCGGTGCGCGGCAACGTGCCGAACATGTTTCGCGTGTACGCGCACCGGCCCGAGATTTTGAAGACGATGATGGCGCACATGGACGCCGTGACGAATACGGGAACGGTGCCGGTGCGGACGAAGGAGCTGGTGGCGACGCTCGTCTCGCGCATCAACAGTTGCGAGTATTGAAACCGCTCACACACCGCGCAGGCTGCGCGGCACGGAGCCTCGGAAGACCAGATGAACGCGCTGCTGGACTTTGAAAACGGACCGTTCGACGATCGGGAGAAGGCGGCGCTGGCGTACGCGCAGCAGCTCACGATCGATGCGAACCGCGTCGACGACGCGCTGTTCGCGCGGCTGCGTCAGCACTACGACGAGGGCGAGATCGTGGAGATCTCGGCGATGGCAGGCTTGTTCAATTACTTCAATCGCGTGAACGACGCGCTGCAGATGCAACCGACGAAACCGGGCGAGGGGCTGTGAAGCGGCTGACTCTTCTTACGCTGCTGTTGCTTGCCGGAGTTGCGAAGCCTCCGGCGGCGATGTCGATTACGCCGATCGCGTTTCCGTACGGACACTCGACGGCGACGCCGTATGTGGTCGCGGACGGCAACGGTTTCGACCTGTCGTGGGTCGACGGACGAACCCTGGAGTTTGCCCATTTCGACGGCGTGAAGTGGTCGAGGTGGAATCGGATCGCGCACGGTTTCATGCTCGAGAATCGCGCCGACTATCCGTCGATCGCGGTCTCAGGCAGCAACGTTTTTGCGCAGTGGCGCGAGAAGGCGGGGAAGGGACGGCGCATCCGGCTGTCGCGTTCGAACGACGGCGGCGAGACGTGGAGTAAGCCGGTGACGCCACATCCAGTCATGGATCGGGAGTTCGGATTCGTGTCGATGCTGCCGCTCGCCGACGGCACGGCTCGAATCGCCTGGCTCGACGGGCGGGAGAAGGAAACGCAGCTGCGCGCGGCGACGATGTCGATGTCCGGCACGCTGGGTGCCGAGGCGGTGGTCGATGCGCGCGTCTGCGATTGCTGCCAGACGGCAATGGCGATGACGCCGCATGGGCCGCTGGTCGTGTATCGCGATCGATCGGCGGACGAGATGCGCGACATCGCCATCGCGGCGCCGGTTGCGAATGCGCATAGCGCGCTGATTCACAGCGATCAGTGGCATCTCACGGGTTGTCCGGTCAATGGTCCGCGCATCGTGGCGAACGGAACCCGCGTGGTCGTGGCCTGGTACACGGCGGCGAAGGGGACACCGGCGGTGCTCGTGTCGTTTTCGCACGCCGGAGGCACGACGTTCGCCGCTCCGATTCGCATTGATGCGGGACATGCCGGCGGACGCGTCGACGTCGTGCTGCTTGCGGACGGCTCGGCGGTGGCGACGTGGGTCGAGAATGCGTCACAGATCGTGACGCGGCGGGTCACGGAATCTGGCGCGCTCGATCCGGTACAAGTCGTAGCCACGTCGAAAGCAGCGATCGGTTTTCCGCGCATTGCACTTTCCAACGAAAACATCCTCGCCGCATGGAATAGCGACGATGGCGTTCATCTGGCAATAATCAAACCTCGAATACGGTGAGTACGCATATGAAATCGACTCTGGCCACGCTCTGCGCCGTCGTCCTTGCGGCCGCGTGCGCAAAACAAGAACCGCAACCTCTCAATCCTGCCAAGACGGCGACGACCGCGACGTCGTCGACGTCGCCTGTTTCGAAGACGGCGAAAGAGCCGCCTGCCGAACTGGCGTCGGCGCGCACCGACGTGGGCGATCCGATGCCTGCCTACACGGCGAAGTATCTCGACGGAAAACCGCTCAATCTGGCCGGCGAGAAGGGGAACGTGATTTTCCTCAACGTCTGGGCCACGTGGTGCGGACCATGCCGCTTCGAGACGCCGGAGCTGCAGGCGCTGCACAATCAGTACGCCGCAAAGGGGCTGAAGGTGATCGGCGTGAGCGTGGACGAAGGCGAGACGGAGGCGGTGAAGACGTTCGTGACCGAGCAGAAGATCACCTATCCGATCGCGCTCGACCCCGAGGGACGCATCGCCAATCTCCTGCAGACGACGGTTCTTCCAACCTCGCTCCTGCTCGACCGCAGCGGCAAAATCGTCTGGCGCCAGATCGGCGCGATCATGCCGAACGACGCGAAGCTGAAGGCCGCGGTGGAAAAAGCGGTGGCCGAAAAGTAACGGCTACGGCGCGATTTTTCGACGGTCGGGCGTGGCGCGATCGACAGTGCGGCGTTCGCGCTGGCGCTGGATGAATTCGCGGACGTTCCTGGCGATATGTCCGACGAGCAGCCGAAGCGGCAGATAGGCGAGGCCGAGGGCGAGGATCACCGCCAGGGCGGCGATCACGAGAACGACGATAGCGGACATGTTCAGGGTTCAAGTAGCAAACTCCGCGCCGCAGTTTTTTCACGCGGAGACGCGGAGCCGCGGAGGGTGATGAGTGGTTTTCTCCGCGTCCCCGCGCCTCCGCGTGAAAATTTTTGGGATGCCGGCAGAGGTTGGCTGAAGACCGATGGCTGACGTCCCCGATCCGTTGCCGATCCCTTCGTCGCTGCGCGCTCCGCTGCGGGCGCTGTTGCGCGGAGAGAGTGCGGAGTGGCCTTCCGAGGCGACCGATTCCGACGCGGCGCAACTCGTTGAGTCGATCGAACAGAACGGGATTGGTCCGCTCGTTTACGCACGGCTTTCCGGCTGGCCGATTCAATCTGGATTGCGCGACGTTGCCATTCGCGCCGCGGCGGGAGAGACGTCGCGGCTGGCCGATCTTCGCGCGGTGCTGGACGCGTTCGAGGCGAACGGCATCCGGGTTCTGATCATCAAAGGGACGGGGCTGGCGTATGACATCTACCCATCGCCGGAATTGCGTCCCCGAGGAGATACCGATCTGCTTATCGCGGAATCGGATCTCGAGACCGTGCGCACGATCCTGCACGAACGCGGATACACGTCTCCGCTGACGAGCGGCGACACGCTGGCGGTCCGGCAGCAGTCGTTCACGCGCGGCGGACATGTTTACGACGTGCATTGGGATGTGGCGAATTCGCCGATCGTGCGCGATGCGCTGCCGTTCGAGGAGTTGCTCAGCCGCGCCATCGGCGTGCCGCGCATCGCGCCGAATGCGCTCGCGCCGTCGCACGTCGACGCGCTGCTGTTGGCCTGCATCCACCGCGTCGCGCATCATCACGACGTCGAGCGGCTGATCTGGCTGTATGACATTCACCTTCTTCGCGAGGCGATGAGCGCAGAGGAGCACGCGCGCTTCTGGCGTCTTGCCTCGGATCGCCGGGTCGTGGCGATTTGCGAGCGTTCGATCGAGTTGGCGGATGAATGGTTCGCCGTAGCACCGCATGATCGGGCTGGCGATTGGCTGTCGGAAACGGAGCGGGATCGCGATGAGCCGTCAGCCGCGTTTCTGGATCGCGATCGAACGCGGGCGAGCGTTCTCACCGGCGATTTCAAAGCGCTCTCCTGGCGCGGACGTGTTCGCCGCCTGCGCGAATTGGCGATCCCTCCAGTCGGATTCATGCGCCAGAGTTTTCCATCCGCACCAGGCGCAGCGCTTCCGGCTCTGTACGTCTGGCGCGGCGCGCGGGGAGTTTTGCGATTGTTGCGGCGAGTGCGGTGAAGCAGTGGATTAGTGGATTAGTAGATCAGTAGATCAGAGACTCTGACGACCTCCTGATCTACTAATCCACTAATCGACTAATCCACTACTGGAACCACGAGCCGCCGTTGATATCGATCGTCACGCCGTTCAGGTAATCGCCCATCGGCGATGCCAGAAACAGAATCACTCCGGCCACGTCGCCGGTGCTGCCGACGCGGCGGAGGGGGATCTGGTTCACGATGTCGTCGTAGTGCTTGAGCAGTTCCGGCTTGGCCATCTCCGTTTCGATGAAGCCGGGGGCGACGCAGCTGGCCACGATGTTGTCCTTGGCGCAGGCACGGGCGATGGAGCGGGTGAGATTGACCAGGGCCGCTTTCGAGGCGCCGTAGTCGGCGAATTCGGTTTCGCCGCGCCAGGCGGCGCGCGAGGCGACGTTGATGATCTTACCGCCGCCGTTGCGGCGCATGGTGCGCATGGCCAGCCAGGCGGCGTTTGCGGCGGCGAAGACGTTCAGGTCAAAGGTCCGCTTCCAGCCGCGCTGCCAGGCGTCGTAGTCGTCGCCGTCGAACGGGTTGTATTCGAAGACGGCGGCGTTGTTGACCAGGACGTCGATCGTTCCGAAGCGCTCCACGACGTCGGCGATCAGCTTCTTCACGGCTTCGGGATCGGCAACGTCGGCGCGCATGGCGACGGCGCGCTCGCCGATCTCGCGGACGACGGCATCCGCCGCGGCGTCGCTGCTGTGGTAGTTGATGATCACGCGTGCGCCGGCCGCGGCCATGCGCCGCGCGATCTCCGCGCCGATGCCGCGCGAGGCGCCGGTGATCAGCACGACCTTCCCGGTCAGATCGAGTGTCGTCATCGCATTCGCATCCATCAGGTATCCTCGACGGCGACGGAGTTTATGCGATGACCCATGAAGTGACGTTTTATACGCGCCAGGATTGTTCGCTCTGCGATGCCGCCGAGGCGGCCGTGCGCGCGGCGACGGTGCTGCATCATTTGCCGCTGTCGATCACGCTCGTCGACATCGACGACGATCCGGCGCTGAAGGCGAAGTTCACGGACGACGTGCCGGTGATCTACGTCGATGGCGTGGAAGCCTTCCGCCATCGCGTGACCGCCGACGAGCTTGCGGCGTGGATCGCCAAGCGCGAGCCGCGGCGATCGCTGGCGCAGGAGACATGCGTTCCCTGCCGCGGCGGCGTGCCGCCGTTGAAAGGGGAGGAGCTGACCGCGCTGGCGAAGGAGCTCGGCGGCGACTGGAAAATCGTCGACGAGCATCACCTGGAGAAGGAGTACACCTTCCCCGATTTCGCGGAGGCGCTGGCGTTCACGAACCGCATCGGCGCGATTGCGGAATCGCAGGGTCACCATCCGGACATCTACTTGGCCTGGGGAAAAGTACGCGTGACGATCTGGACGCACAAAGCCGGCGGTTTGACGCGCGCCGACTTTGTGCTCGCCGCGAAGTTCGATTCGTAGAAGGAGTCAGCCGGACGACATCAGTCCATGGTTCGAAGCGATCAGGATTCAGCTTGACGAACCGTGCACTCCGGCTGGACGAAATCGGTCCATGGATCATTCGTCCACAAGCGTTAGCTTGTCGAACTCGGGGAGCAGCCTGACGGCGTCAGTCCATGGCTCGATCCGATGAGGGACTCCGGCATGGTTCATCAGTCCATGGTTTGATTGCGTCAGGATGCAGCCGGCCAAACTCTGGATTCCTGGTGACAGAACTCAGTCCATGGATTGATTCGCCACAGGCTTGGCCTTGTCGAGCTCAGGGTTCAGCCTGACGGACGTCAGTCCATGGCTCGATCCAATGAGGGATCTGGCCTGACTTCATCAGTCCATGGTTTGATGCGGTCCGGATTCAGCGCGACTTCCAGACAAGAGAGTTTGGATCAGCTCACTCGCTTCTGCTCTTCCACTCCTCTTTCTCCACCTTCCAGGCGCCGCCTTCTTTGACCATGGTGATCATGCCGTTGGAGGTTTGATCGCCGTCCTTGCCGGTGGCGAGCAGCGTGGCGTTGTTTCCGTCGACGGAGCCGCTGGTGACTTTGATGCCTTTCGGCTGCATGGCCTGGATCAGGGGGAAGAGCTTCTTGAAATCGGGATCGGACGACGCTTCCTTGGCGCGGGCCGCGGTGACGCCGCCGAGGAAAGCTTTCATGTCGCCGCCGGCGAGGAGCTTGAGGTAGGCCATGTAGGCCTTGCCGGGATCGCCGCCGCCGGCGGGCAGCGGAGTTCCCTTGAGAACGGGCGGCGGCGGGGGACCGGCGGGCTTGCCGACGGGAAGGTCGAACGTGGCCGCGTACTGGAACTTCTCATCGAAGAAGTCGTCCATTTTCGGCATCTTGACGCTCCCGACGACGTGCGTCGGCGTCATCGCCGTCAGGTCGAGCTTCTGCGTTCCTACGCTGGAGAACTGCTTCATCTTCTTGAAGGCAGGGCTGAAGACGGTGCCGCTGATGATCTGCTTGTCGTCGTCGATCGTGGCGGTGAAGCCGCTGAGCTGCTGCTTGTCCTGCGCCTGCATCAACTCGATATCGTCCGAGGCGGCGGCGGGGGAGAGCTCCTGATCGGTGAAGGTGAGTTGCAGCACCTGCTTCTTCTTGTCGAACGGGCTTTTGCGCATCTGCGCGTAGGCATGTTTGAGCGCGAACGTCTTGCCGTTCGCGGTGAGCGAGCCGGTGACCGTGCCGTCAGCCAGTAGAGGCAGGGAAAACGTGGCGAGAACGAGTGCCAGGGACGAGCGGAATCGATGCATGCTCAATGACCTCCGGTTTGTGTTGAAGCGCGCACGATATGACATTCGCGGGATGGGAAACTGTGATCCAGGTAACAGGCGGCGGGTTGTTTTCGTCCCTGCCCTGGCCTTCCGAGAAAAGCAAATGTTCAATGTTGAATGTTCAATGTTGAATGTTGAATGAGTCTCTCGGTTTCATTCAACATTGAACATTCAGCATTCAACATTCAACATTTGCTTTTGACTCTCCGCCGCCTACACCAGTCCCCGTTCGCGCAGCTCTCGCTTCACGAACGCGTAGAGGATTGGCGCCATCACCACGCCCGCTACTCCGAACGCCGTTTCGCCGATGAGGATCGCCATCAGGATTTCCCACGCTTGCGAGTCGGTCTCGCCGCCGACGATGCGGGAGTTCGTCAGGTATTCGAGCTTGTGGATCACGATCAGAAAGACGAGGGAGGCGATGGCGATCGCGGGGGAGATGCCGAGGGAGAGGATCACGATCACGGTGTTCGAGATCAGATTGCCGAGGACCGGGATCAGGCCGCAGACGAAGGTTACGAAGACGATGGTGGTGGCGAAGGGGATGTGCTGTCCGAACAGCGGCAGCGCCACCAGCACGTAAAGAGCGGTGAGCGAGGTGTTGAGCAGCGAGATTTTTACCTGCGCGCTGGCGATCTGGCCGAAGGCGCGCGCGAAGCGCTCCATCTTCTGTTCCAGCGCGGCGCTGAGCGCGCCCGGGACGCGATCGGTGTGATGCGTGACGTGGCGGAAGAAGACCAGCACCGCCAGCAGCATGCCCATGACCATGTGCACCAGGCCGATGCTGACGGTGCCGCCGGCGATTTTGAGCGTCTCGGCGTGCTGTTTCAGCCAGTCCGCCAGCGCCGTCTTGATCGTGTCGGCATCGGTCATGACCTCGGGGATCAGATCCTCGCCGTAGCCGCCCAGCCAGGTGCGCGTCGACTGCAGGATGTCCGACATCTTGGTCATGATGGCGGGGATGTTGTCGACGTGATGGCGGAGGAAGGAGATCAGCAGCGCGATGACGCCGACCATGACGCCGCCGACGACGAGCGTGACCAGGATCAGCGCCAGCGGACGGGCGGCGGTTCCTGGCATCCGCTTTGAGAAGGATCGCGACAGGCGGTCGAGGACGAGGTAGAGCACCAGGCCGCCCACGACGCCGGGCACGAGGTGCCGGAACATGACGAAGAGAAAGAGTCCGGCGAAGATGATCCACGCGGCGATTTCTTCGTTGGAAGGGCGGGGACGCGGCGTTACCTTTTCCGTTTCGGGGACTTCATCCGGATCGGGCGGGTCGAAGGGAACCGGATTCGTGCTCATCTGTTTTTCGATTGTAGACGGCGGGTCAAATCATCCGCATCGTGAACATACGGCGTACGCTGGTGAGTGTTTCCGACGGCAGAGTGATGGTCGACTTTATCGAGATGCCGGAGTTTCCCCGCCGAATCGCGGAGTCGCTGCGATGCGCAGCGGCCCCGTGGCCGCAGTCGATCGGCGACGACGAAACGCGCTCGCTCGCCGCACACGGCATGTTGCCGCTCGTCTATCTCCTCGGCGGGATCCCGTCGCTTCGCCAACAGGCGCTCGACGCGGCGGTCATCGAAGCGCTTCGACTGGCGGACCTGCGCGAAGTACTCGAGGCCATCGGCGGTGCGGCGCTCATCGTGAAAGGAACCGCGCTCGCGTACTCGATCTACCCCACGCCGGAGTTGCGGCCGCGATTGGATACCGATCTTCTGATCGATCGCGGCGAGATCGATCTCGTGCGGCGCGCGCTCACGTCGATTGGTTTTGCCGAAACGCCCACGAGCGGGGACGAGCTCGGTGTTCGCCAGCATTCCTTCTCACGCCAGGACCGCTTCGGGGTGACGCACATTTATGACGTGCATCTCGACATCGCCAACAACGCCGTCGTCGCCGGCGCGCTTCGCTACGACGAGCTTCGCGCGCGCGCCGTCCCATTGCCCGCGATCGCGCCGGATGCGCTTGGGCTATGCAACGCCGACGCTCTTCTCCACGCCTGCATTCACCGCGTCGTCCATCATCACGACAGCGATCGCTTGATCTGGTTGTACGACATTCATCTGCTTCGCGAGCGAATGACGGACGAGGAGCATCGTCAGTTCTGGGAGCGCGCCGCCGAACGGAGAGTGGCAGCGATCTGCGTGGCGAGTGTGGAGGCGGCCAATCGCATGTTCGGCGGAGCCGTACCGCCGCGCATGGATGTCGCGTCCGATGAGCCGTCGTCCGCGTTTCTCAATCGCCACCGCCGCTACAGCGCCGTGATCGCGGGCGATCTGGCGGCCCTTCCGGGATGGCGCGCCCGATTCAAACGCCTGCGCCAGCTCGCGTTCCCGCCGCCGGACTTCATGATGCGGAGCTTCGGCGCTCCGTGGCGCGTGTTGCTGCCGCTGCTGTATGCGTACCGCGGATTTCGCGGTGTGACGCGAATGTTCCGGCGGATCGCATGAGAAGGCTTCTGCGGCGGTGGCGTGAGCTGACGGCAATCGAGCGAATGCTTCTCCGGAGAGCGGTCGCCGCGTCGATCGTTGCCCGGATCGCGCTCATCATCCTGCCGTGGAAATGGCTCGCGGAACGGAGGGCGCCCGTTGCACATGCCGCACTCACAGCACCGGCGGCGATTGCGCTCGTTCGCTGGGCCACGGACGTCTGCGCGCGGCGGGTTCCCTTTCAAACGTGTCTCTCTTCCGCGCTCGTTGCACGCGAGCTTCTCGGCCATCTCGGCCTGGAATCGACGATCGAGGTCGGTACGTATCTCGATGAGCGCGGGTCGATCGCATTTCACGCAGCGGTGACGTCCGGTGGCATGACGATCTGCGGCGAGCGGCCGATGACTGTCCTGGCCTCGTTCGCAAGCTCATGACTCCGTTCGTGGCAGTCATCGGCACGGGCGGGAACACGTTCTCGCCGCAACCGGAAACGCGCGGCCCGTTCACGCTGCTGTCCGATGCGCGCATCGACGAAGGGGGATCGATTCTCGACGCGTATGAAAGGTGGGGCGAGGCGTGCGTCGATCATCTCGTCGGCGACTTTTCGTTCGTGATCTGGGACGCCGTGCGCGGCCGTCTTTTCTGCGCGCGCGACTTCATGGGCATCCGTCAGCTTTACTACGCACGCACGGCGAACGCGTTCCTCGTCAGCAGCGCCATCGGTCCGATCGTTCGGCATCCGGAGATTTCCGACACGATCGAACAGTCCTCGGTCGCGAAGTTTCTCATCGGCGGAACGAGCGAGTTTCCCGTCGACACGTTCTATCCGCAGATCAAACGGCTTCCGCCGGCACACACGCTGACGTGGTATGGCGAGCGGCTGGTCATCCGCCGTTACTGGTCGCTTCCGCTCGACGGTGCGATTCGTTATCGCGACCGCCGCGATTACGTCGCTCATTTTCGAGAGGTATTCGATCGCGCCGTCGCCGATCGTCTGCGCGGCAGCGACGGCGCCGCGGCGATGATGAGCGGAGGGTTGGATTCGACCGCCGTCAGCGTGACGGCGCAGCGAACGATGGCCACTCCGCTGCACGCGTACACGAGCAGTTTCGCGACGATGCTTCACGACGAAGAAGCGTCGTGGGCGGCGCGCGTTGCCGAGGCGAACGGGATGATTCATCGCGTCTTCGCGCGCGACGATTGCGACCTCTTCGAAGACGCGTCGTCGTACGGCCGCGCGGAGCCGTTCGAGGATCCGCTGGCGAGCGTCTTTCTCGATCTCGTGCGCGATGCCGCACAACATGCGCCGGTCATGTTCGCGGGGGAGGGAGGCGACGTTCTCTTCTACACCTCGCACGGTCACTTCCCCGGACTTCTGCGCCGCGGCCGCCTGCTGCAGTTCGGGAGCGACATCGTGTCGTATGCGTGGCGCAATCACGAACTTCCGCCGCTGAATCTGCGCGCGGTGGTGAAGAAGTGGTTTGGAGCGACGCCGAGGAGAGCTGTTTTTCCGCCCTGGATCCGGGAGGATGTCGCGCGCCGTTTCTCGCTGCGGGAGCAATTCGAGGCGGAGAGCGACATCGGAGAACTGCATCCGGTGCGGCCCGAAGCGCATCGCGCCCTGATGCAGCCGTTCTGGCAGCGGCTGTTCGAAACGTGGGATCCGAGCGAGACCGGCATTCCCATTCGGATCGTCTATCCCTTCTTCGACCGGCGCCTGGTCGAGCTTCTCTTCGCGTTCCCGCCGATGCCGTGGTTTGCCCGCAAATATCTGCTGCGCGAAGCGATGAAAGAACGCCTTCCCGAGGAGGTTCGCCTCCGGCCGAAGACGCCGTTGGCCGGCGATCCTCTCCGCATCGTCATGCGGCGATCGACGGATCGTCTGCGCGACGTCCTCGACGCGGTCCCGGAAATGGCGGGTTTCATCGACACCTCGAAACTGCTCAACTATCTCGAGGCGGAGCAGACCGACGGCAGCAGCGATCTCCTCGCCGCGTTTCCCTTTTGCCTGGCCAAATGGTGGAGCGCGCGCGGTAGCCAGTGGTCCGAGCGAAGGTCGTAGCGCCGGCGGCTCGCCGGCAGGTGTACGCTGAACGTGCCAGCGAGCCGCTGGCGGTACAGCCGCCGAGCCGGCGGCGCTACGATTCAAGCTCCGCAAGTCAGCCGAAAGCGGCATTGCTGATGCATTCGTGGGATCATTCGCACATAGATCATGAAGAAAAAGGTCTATATACCGCCGAAGCTGATCGTCTACGGCGACGTCCGCAAAGTGACGCGCGCGCTTGCCCACTTCGCTCCGAACAAAGACGGCGGTCCGAACAACACCAAGACGTAAGCTGATGACGGACTCGCCGCGTTTCGACCAACGGCTCTTCGGTCTTCGCGTTCGTTCCACCCAACCCATCCCGTTCGCTCATTTCTCGGACGTAGGACCGCCCGAGGTGATTGCGACCTTTGGCGCGATGCCGGAATGGCTCGCGGAAACCGCAATTGAGCCTGGTGCCTTGGAGCGGGACGAGTCGCCGTACGCGCTGAGCCGCGCGGGCCAGTCGTATGTGTTCGATTACGCCGATGGCACCCGCATCGTCGTCACGCGCGATGCGCTGTGGATGACGTGGCGCGATCCGTTGAATTTTGACGATGCCTGCACGTATCTGGTCGGCTCGGCGTTCGCGCTTCTGCTGCGTCTGCGCGGCGCGGCCTGCGTGCATGCGAGCGCCGTCAGCATAGGCGATCGCGCCGTCGCCATCGTTGGACCGTCAGGCTCCGGCAAATCGACGATTGCCGCGGCGCTCGTTCGTCGCGGTGCGACGCTCATCGCGGAGGACATGCTGCCGTTGACGATGCGCGACGGTCGCGTCGTGGCGATTCCGGCGTATGCCGGCATTCGCCTCTGGCCGGAAGCGGTGGAGTTGTTGATGGACTCGCGTGACGCGCTGTCGCTCATCAGTCCGACCTGGGACAAACGCATTCTCGAAGTCGATGCTTCGCAATGCGCCAGCGTTCCGCTGCCATTGTCCGAGGTCGTCTTTCTTGAGGATCGCTATGCCGCGCTCACGCCCGCGGAAGGGGCGATGCGGCTGGTGGCGAATTCGTATCGCAGCGAAATGCTCGACGCGGAAATGCGCCGCCGGGAGTTCGCCATCTTCAGCGAGCTAGCTGCGGAGATCCCGCTGCGCTCGATTCGGGCAACCCACGACCGCGATCCCGATATCCTCGCGTCGCTATGTATGACATCTACGATCACGGCCGGATGATCGCCGACCGTGTGCGCGGCGATGCCTACGCGCGTGCGATCGCCTCCGCCGTTCGCCCCGGCGACATCGTCGTCGACCTCGGCACTGGTACAGGCGTCTTCGCCGTCCTGGCCTGCCGGGCCGGCGCGCGACGGGTCTACGCGATCGAACCGGCCGGCATCATCGAGGTGGCGCGCGAGATCGCGGCCGCGAACGGTTGTCTCGATCGCATCGAGTTCCTCCAGTCCGACTCGCGCAAGATCGAGCTTCCGGAAAAAGCGAATGTGTTGATCGCCGACCTGCGCGGCACGATTCCGTTCTTCACGGCCTCGCTCGATGCGCTCATCGATGCGCGCAATCGTTTTCTCCGCGAGGACGGCGCGCTGATTCCGCAACGCGACGTCGTGTTTGCCGCGCTCGCCGAATCGCCCGATTCGTACGCCGTTCACGATCAGCCGTGGGCGTCGCGATGGGAAGGGGTCGATCTCACTCCGGCGCGTCGTCTTACGGCGAACAGCATGAGGAAACGGATGATCGAGCCGGAAGAGTTGATCTCCCAGCCGGCAATCGTCGTCGCGCTTGATTACGCGACCATCGCGGCGACCGATTTCGAAGCCGCGATCGCGTTGCCCGCAACGCGCGACGGCGTCGTACACGGGTTCGCGCTCTGGTTCGACACGCTGCTCGCCGCTGGCATCGGCTTCTCGAATGCGCCTGGTTCGACGCCCACGATCTATGGCCGCTCGTTCGTTCCGTTCGAATCGCCGGTCGATCTCAGGGAGGGCGATGCGATCCTCATCGATCTCGGTGCACGTTTCCTCAGCGACGCCGACGACTATCTCTGGCGCTGGAACACCACCTTGAAGACGCGCGACGGCCAGTCGCGGGAACTCTTCCGGCAATCCACCTTCTTCGGTCATCCCTGGAAGTTCGGCGTGGCAGAATGACGACGTGCGAACGGCGATTCCGGAACGCATCGTGTTCAAGAAGGTCGGCGAGGAGATGGTCCTCCTCGATTTCGAGCGCGGGATCTATTACGGGCTCAATCCCGTCGGCGCGCGCGTGTGGGAGTTGCTCGCCGAGGGGAAGAGTACGGACGAGATCATCGAACTGCTGACGGACGAATTCGATGTTGAAGCAACCGACGCGAAGGATGACGTCATGACGCTCATGGATGATCTCGCCGCGAATGGGCTCGTCAGCCGCGAGTAGTTGCTGCACGCACATGAGCATGTGACAATGCCCGCAGCCGGCCCAGCGGCACTCAACTATGGATAATCGAGTTTTCGCGCACCGCGGCGAGTTTGCGCTGCGGCAGGTAGGCACCGAAAGCATCCTCGTTCCCGTTCGCAATCACGTCGGAGATCTCGACTCCGTCTACGTGTTTACGGCCGTCGCGGCGCGGATATGGTCGCTGATCGACGGCGAGCGCGACGTCGATTCCATCGTGGCCACGATCAGCAGCGAGTACGATGCGGAGCCGAACGTCATCCGCGCCGACCTCGACGAGCTCCTCGGCTCGCTTGAGGGCGCCTCGCTGATCGGCGCGGCGATCGAGACAAAATCATGAGCGCACTCGAGACAGGCACCTACACCGACTTCAGCCTCACCGTACATGGACATGCTGAGCCGATGCGGGTTCCGGTCAACGGCACGATCGAGGTTTCGCATCGCTGCCCGCTGCAGTGCTCGCACTGTTACAACAACCTGCCGATGAACGATTTCGTCGCGCGGGCCCGCGAGCTGACGTACGACGATTACACGCGGCTGCTCGACGAACTGGCGGACCTCGGATGCCTCTGGCTGCTTTTCTCGGGCGGCGAGATTTTCGCGCGGCGCGACTTTCTCGACATCTACGCCTACGCCAAGCGCAAAGGCTTCCTGATCACGCTCTTCACCAACGGAACGATGATCACGGAGAAGATCGCCGACTTCCTCGCCGATCTGCGTCCGTTCACGATCGAGATCACGCTGTACGGCGCCACGAAAGAAACGTACGAGAAACTGACCGGCATCCCGGGATCGTACGAGCGCTGTCTGCGCGGCATCGACCTGTTGCTGGAGCGGAATCTGCCGCTGAAGTTGAAGACGGTGGCGCTCTCGATCACCAAGCACGAGATTCCGATGATGCGGCAGATGGCCGAGGATCGCGGCGTGGAGTTCACGTTCGACGCGATGATCAATCCGCGCATCGACTGCTCGTCCAGTCCGCTCGCGGTGCGGTTGAAGCCGTCCGAGATCGTGGAGCTCGATCTCGAAAACGCGGACCGCGTCTCGGAGTGGCGGCGGCTGGCGCGCAATCACGGCGAGCCGGTGTATGTCGAAGGCGAGACCCGGCAGGTTTACGGATGCGGCGGCGGCATCAACTCCTTCGCCATCGATCCGTACGGCGATCTTTCGATCTGCGTGCTCTCGCATGTCGACAAGTACAACGTGCGCGACGGCAGCTTCCGCGAAGGGTGGGAGAAATACCTGCTCGGCGTTCGTCAGCGCACGATTACGCGTCCGACGAAATGCACCGGCTGCGGGTTGAAATCGATGTGCGGCATGTGCGCTGCGAATGGCGAGCTCGAAAACGGCGATGCGGAGTCGCCCGTCGACTTTCTCTGCCAGGTCGCGCATCTTCGTGCGGAAACGCTCGACATCCCGGTGCGTCCGCACGGCGACTGCGAATACTGCGTTGGCGGTTCGGGGCACCACCTCGTGCGCGACGCCGCCGAGGCGCTGAAGTCCGGTGAGGCAGAACGGATTGCGGCGATTCCGTACGAGCCGTTGCAGCCCGCCGCTGCGGGATGCGGTACGGGAAGTTGTGGTAGTTGTTCGGTCGCGAGCGAGGTCGCTCGTTAAAAGGGGAGAACGATGCAGCAGGAACGCAACGACAAGAAAAAGTACGAGAAACCGGAAGCGAAGCGTTTTCCGCTT
>Ga0157375_10000843_pt1 | contig 26821 bp, 50 predicted proteins | sample M35metaG_FD_115311 | JGI IMG/M metagenome (GOLD analysis project Ga0157375, IMG submission 115311) | Miscanthus rhizosphere microbial communities from Kellogg Biological Station, Michigan, USA - M3-5 metaG | ecosystem: Host-associated > Plants > Roots > Rhizosphere > Soil | place: USA: Michigan... | reverse complement strand
GTCTTCGGCTCGCCCGTTCCCCGTCTCGTCATGATCGCCCCTTGCCCTTCGAATCGTGATTGCCGCACACCGCTAGCCCCGGGCGCACGCGACGCCCGCATGTCTTCCCCGCAGCTTTTCCTCTTCGACACACGACGCCGCACCGGACGATCACGCGCGCCGGAGCGCGGGCTCGCGCAGTCGCGCCCGACGACGACGCGAGACGCGCCGCTTTCTCAACGCGTTCGAGCGCGACACGGGTGCGCGTCGGCCGCCGAAAGAAGAGACCGCCGCGCGGGCGAACGAACGACCCGCAATCGCAGTCCCCGCAACGGTGTGGAGCGCGCGCCTTGTGATCTTCGAAGAGATGTCCGCACGCGCACATCGCGAGCGGCTTGATCGTCTCGAGCACGAGACGCAGGCGCGCGTCGAACGCCGAAGCGTCGATAAGCGTGCCGTTCACCGCGCACCCGCTTTGACGATCTCCCGCGCGACCGCGATCGCTGTCTTCAGCGATGCAGGCACGTCACCGCTCGCCATCAACGGCGCAGCCGCGAGGAGGAGCGCGCTCGCGCGTCGCACCCGCTCCGCGTCGTCCACCGCGCCAGGCGCGCGCGCGCTTAGAACCGCGAGCCCGAGAATCGCGACCGCCGCGAATTGTCCACCGTTCGCACCTAAGTGCGGAGAATCAGCCGATTCGGATCGCTTTCGTAAAGCGGCGGTCGTCGGTTCAAATCCGATCCTCGGCTCGAAGATTTCCCCGGTTTTCATCGCCTTCCCCGCAGTCTGGACGCTACCCCGTGGACAACGCGTGGACAATGCAGCCGGGGCACGTGCGACGCCGGGAAGACGCCGCGCACGGCGCGGCTTGCGCTTGAGGTCGGCGGTCACGTCGTTCTGAACGGACGCGACCACGACCTCGATAAGCGCAAATCGACTGGCGTCCATCGGTGCCGCGACAGATGCCTCGGACGTCGCCGCGGGCAAAAGCGGCGTAGGGGAGGCCGTTGCAGCCGGCGCAGCGAGACTCGCCGGACTGTCCCCCGTGATGCACTCTTGCACGACCACCGCCGATCGCGCGTGCTCTCCCTCAGAGCTCGGAACAGCGTCGGCGCGCGCTTCATCGTTGCGCGCCGATCCGGGCCACGTGGCTTTGGAAGTCTCTTGGCCCATCGTCTCGCGCGCCGCGCGGTGGGAGGCGCCGTCGACGAGATGCGCGTAGCGCGTGGTCACTTCGATTGACGAGTGCCCGAGCACCGGCCCGATCTCTTCGAGGCTCCAGCGTCGCCGCGGTACACGCTGCCCGAGCATCGCGAAAATCACATCGCTCATGTCGCCGGAGAGAAGGAGCGACGCGCACGTGTGCCGGAGCTTGTACGAGTCGTAATCGGTCCGCACGCCGGCCGCGGCAAGCCACGTGTACCAATGGCGGAAGCGGTCGCGCACCATGCCATCGCGGCGCGAAGGGAAGGCGAGCGCGTCGTCATTCTTCCACGCGAGCTCGCCGACGAGCTTGCGATAGAGCTGCGCTCCGGCCAGGCCGATCCCGAAGAGTGGAACGCGCCGTTGCTTTCCGTTCTTGGGCGGGAAGAGCTTGGCACCTTGGCGCGCGCCGTATTCGACGAACCAATACGGCTCGTGCGCGTCGAGCACGACGTTGCGGGCGGGCGTCAAAAATATCTCGTCGTGCCGCCCGCCCGTCCCGAAGAAAAACGAGAGCAACGCTCGTTCGATCGGCGGGATCGCTTCGCACTGAAGGATGCGCACCACCTCGACCGCCGTGAAATATTCCTCGCGACGCACCGACTTGCCGGGCACGGTCACGCCGCGAAACGGATTCGAGGCGATGACGTTCCGCTTGACCAGCCCTTCGAAGAGCACGGTTGAGAGAGAGAGCGCCGCGAGGACAGTCGCGCGATCGGCGATTCGTTTTTCGCCTCGCTTATTGTGCGTCATCGTCGACGTCATCTTTTCAACCCATCGATACCCGTGCGCCGTGGTGACCGCCGCAGGTGGCCAGTCGATCCATTCGGAAGCGCACATCCACGCGCGAAACTTTGACCAGTCGTTCTTTTGGTTCCGGCGTGTCGGCTCGCGGTCGCGCGCTTCGAGCGCTTTCGTAAATGCCTCGCGGCACGTGTCGAGCTCGCCGGCCTCGCCGCTCTCGACGAGCGCGATCGCCGCGAGCATCGTCTCCGCCTCTTCGACGGTGGCGTACGTCGCCGCGCGGCCGTTCTCTTTCAACCATGCGCGCTTCCCGCCGCCCGCCTTTTTCGAGAGGCGCACGCGGTATCGCCCGGTCCGCGGGTCGAGCACGATCGTTCCGAGACCATTCGCTCGCTTCAATTGACCACCTCTTGCTCGCTTCGCGCCTCGGCGCGATGGCCCGGGCAGATCACGACGTTTTCGGCGCGCGCGATCTCGCTCAAAAGAAAGTTGGAACGCTCCGCCGCGATCGCCGCGCGTAAGAGCACTTTGACGTGCTTCCGTCGCGCCCGTATCTCGAGATAGGTCCCGAACGCGTATAGCAGCACGATGAACGTGACGCCGAAGACGAGGAGTACGTCTTTCATTCGCTTCGCTTTCGCAAACGGCCGGCGACCTCGCGCATCATTTCGGCGACGTCCTCGTCGCGCACGACTTTGGCCATGTCTTCGAGCATCGCGACATCGCGCGCGAGCACGTCGCGCAGCTCGGCGAGCTCGCGGCGCGCGTCCGGTTCGCTTTGTGGTTCCGGCTCGGCGACACTCTTATCGAGGAGAGTGTCTCTCATCCCCTGCCATACCCCGCGTTGGCGCGGGCGCTTCAACTGCTCGACGACGTCGCCGCCGGTCTTTTCTGCCCAGCGCACGAGGCGGCGCTTGAACGTCTCGACCTCCTCGTCGACGATTTCTTCGATGGCCGCGAACGCATCGACGAGCTTGTCGAATCGCTGGACGTCGAGCACGTGCTCCGACGGCGCAAGCGTCGCCAGATCGCCCCGAAGGCCGCTCAACGTGCAGGCGAGCGAAAGCCTCGTCGTTCGATCCAGTTCGACGAAGTACCCCGTTTGCGCGCGCTGAAATCGGATCATCGGTGCGGCCCTTGGCAGCTTGCCAGAGACATCAAGGCTTGAGCCGCTTCGTCGCGTCGCTTCTGCGCTGCCGTGTGCGCGGGACTGCTCGGCGGCAAACGCGAAATCCACTGCTGGGCATCGTCATAAACGAGTTGCCATTGCGCGTGCGTAAGTGGCGAGTGCTCGCGCGCGGTAATTCGGCTTGCGAGCCAAAGCGCACCGAGAGTGATCGACGTGATGCCCCCGACGATGCTCTCCGCCAGGAAGCTCATCGGCGCCCCCGGATCTGTTCCCACACGCAAAAGAACGCGCGCGCGTCGGCTTCGTAAATCGACGACGTGCGTTCGAGGTGGTCGACCGCTTCGCACGTAAGCTCGAAGCTCGCCGCCCCGCGCAATCCCGTCAGGGCCTTGATCGCGTCTTCGTGCCGGTCCTTCGAGAGGCGCACGATCGCGGCGAGGCGGTCCAAGTGCTCGATGTCCACGGTGGACAATTCGGCCGGCGCGGCCTCGACGTCGAGCCTTGTTTTCGCGAGGCGCGCGGCGGCCGTCATCGCTTCACCGTAGCGGCGGACATCGACGCCGCAGCCGCGCAACACTCGCCGCGTTCGAGCGTGTCCGTCCCCGTGCCGTCCGCCCGCTCCGCCGCGCCCACCCGGAAACCCGCGCACACCCGGCAGTAGTAATGCGCTCCGCCGTACGCGCTCGGGATTCGATGCGTTGCCGGGCGCCCGCACGTCGGCGCGCCATCCGCCTCGCGGCATTCGCAACGCGGGTCACCGACGCCGACGACACGCGCGATCGCATCGTGCGCCGTTGCGAGCACGTGGTCAGGCGCGACGTCCCATCGGATGTGGGACGCGCCCACGCCCCACGGCTGGACGACCGTGCCTTCGGCGCCATCCGGAATCTCGACGTCCTCGGTCACGTAAATGACATCGCCATCGGCCCGCACGCGGGTGCCCGGCTCGAGTCGTTCGAGGAGGAGCGGCGCGATCATCGCGTTCCCCGGAGCGCGGCCTTCGCGCGGCGGAGATCGGCGTTCGAAGGGGGGAGCGGTCCGCCCACGACCTTCGCGCGCTTCATGACGCCCGAGACGGGCGGCGCTGGCGCACTCTCGATGGCGTCGACCACGGCTTCGGCAAATTCGACGGCTGCCCGCACGATGGCCGTGCGGAGCGCCCTGCTCTCGTTTTGCATACCCCGTCCCCTTTTGAACCACCCGCCCCTTCCCCAGGGCGGGGCGCTCATGCCGGACAACTCACGGCAGAATCAGCACGCCAGTCTTAGCGTTTTCGGAGAGAAAATCTCAACGGGAAATTCTGCAACGCAGGGCGGCAAGGGGTGCAACAAGTTGTGATTTCTGAGATCAGTTCTCAGGTTACCGGTCGTTTTTTTTTCGTCGTCAAGTTTTGCGTCGAAGTCGCGGCGCCGCTTCTTTTCGGCATGGCGAAGCCGCACGCCGTAGACCTTCAAGTCGACGGACAAGAGCGTCCACCGGTAGAACGTGGCCCGCGCCACGCCCGCGCATTCGGCCGCCGCGTCGATGTCGCCGCGCGCTTGCTCCAGCGCGGCGCGCGCGAATTCGTTCGCACGGCGCTTTTCGTCCGCCGTCGATGACGTCGACGAAAGCGCAAAGGTCACCCAGTGCGGTGGCCCGCCTCTTCCCCGTTTATCCGCAGTCACGACGCGCACCGTACCGCCCGAGACTGTAGCGCCGCTAGTGTGTGCGGCCCGCCGCCGTGCGCTTATTGAAGTCGTCCGCATTCGCCGAGAAGTCTCCCCGGCGCGTTCGACGAGCGGCGCGCGAAAAGCGTGCGTTCTGCACGAAAATATGGACGCACACCCTCCGCCAAAAATCGCGAAGCGCATCGGATTGCTGCGCGCGAAACCCTGCGCGCCACGTCTATCGTGACAACACGGGGAGACTACATCCAATGACGAAGATGATTCTGAAGACGGGGCTCGCGCTTGCGATGCTCACCGCGTTCGCCGGCTGCGCGCTCACCAGCGCCGATGTTTCCCGAAATCCCGCGCAGGCACCGATGCCGCCGACGAGCTCCGCGGAGATCGTCACTGCCGCGCCCGCGGGCGCACCGTCGCTTGGCACCGTCGACGTTCAGGCCAACAACTACGCCGACCCGAGCGATTGCACAAAGCGCCTCCTCAGCGAAGCCGCGAAGCTCGGGGGCGATAGCGTCGTCGTGACCTACCAAAATGGCGGCGTCTCCGGACGTGGCCCGCGCTGCAAAGGCGACGTCTACCACGCTTCAAAGTGACCTCTTCGCGACGGCCAAACGAACCCACAAAAGACGAGCGCCGCAACGCTGGGCCGACGGGGAAGAAGGCGCGGAGCGTCGCGGCGTTCGAGGGGGACCGGGGAAGGGTCTTGACAGTGACCTTACGGCATCTCCGCGGGCTGCGCACGCCTTGCGCTCGCTTCGACGGTGACACTCGACGCGCCTCGCGCACCCGCGCGTAGCTTCGCATTCAGCGTCGGCGCCGTGAACGCAAACGCGCCGACGTGCTCGAACGCCGCGAGCGTGTCGATCCACACGTCGCCGCCGATAGCGCGCCAGCGTTCGAAAAACGTGATGTCTTCGGTCAAGTGCTGACGTCGGCCGCTCGCCGTCGCGATGCTCGTGTCGAAGAGCGCGCTTTGCTCCTCGCCGTCATGCGGATTCCACACCCGAAGCCCCGGGTAGCTCGCAATCATCCGGTCGATCGCCTCGCGCTTCAAAAGCAGAAAGCCCGCGCCGCACGAGTACGCGCGCGCGAGATGCCCGTCGAGCAAGGGGCGGTCGTCGCGGTCGAGCACGAGATTCGCCATAAGCGGCGAGGCGACCGATCGAAGCTCGTCGGCCGGTACGCCGCGCGTCACCGCGGCATGCACCGCCGTCCAGTCGATCTCGCGAAGCGCGTAGCAACCGGCGACCACGTCGCGATCGGCCGCGATCATCCGCACGAGGTCTTCGGCGCGCCAGCCTAGATCGTCGTCGATGAAGAGCATGTGCGTCGCCGCCGATCGAAGGAACGAGGCGAGTAGCCGGTTACGGCTTTGCTGAATGCTGCCCCCGGCGAGGAGGCGCAACGTGGTGCGCACTCCCGCCGCGTCGAGAATCGCGCGCGCGCGGTAGAGCGATTGCGCGTAGCGCGTGCCGACCACCGGATCGCGCGTCGGCGTGGCAATGTAAATATGCGCGCGAGGCGCCGCGCCCGCCGCGTTTTCGGTTCGCTCGTACGTCATCTCGTCGCCGCACGCCGGGCAATCGGGCACCATCGCGCGCATCTCCCATGGTGACTCGACCGCGACGCGTGGCGCGGCCGCGCAGTCGTGAACGAAGTGCACGCGCGCGCGCTCAGGGCGATCGTCGAGCTCGCCCTCCGCTTTTGGCGACTCGGGCGGCGCGTGGTCTTCGAGCTTCGTTGCGGGCTCGTCCGCGGATGTCGAATGCAACCGCGCGCGCAGGCTCGACGCGTACGCGGCATTGTTCCGCGCGGCGAGCGTCACGATCTGACCCTCTTCGACAATCGCCCCCTCTTCGACATTGACCGCGAGTTGCCAGTTTCCCGGCCGATGCTTGTCGGTCTTCCAATACGAGAGGTACCGCGCGCGAAAGCGCGAGCTCGCGCGCCCCTTCACGGTCACATCGTGTCCGGGCTCGACGAGCCCCGCGTGCTCGAAATCGATCATGCGCTCTCTCTCTTCCTTCGCGCCGCCCGCCGTCGCTCGTCTTCGGCGTCGCGCCGTTGCCTCTCCTCTTCGAGCTCGCGCACCATGCGCGCGTGCTCGTCGTCCGCCGCCCTCGAATCAACCGCGCTCGGGCGCACAGGTAGCGCCGGCACCGGCGCACCAAGCCCGCGCACGAAATGGGCGAACAAATCTTCGACGACGTCGGGCGCGATCTCGAGCTCGCGCACGATCGCGATCTTCGTAGCCGGCGCGCGCAAGGCGCCTCGCCCGTCCGCTTCGACGAACCGATCGAAGACTACTTTCGCGACCACCCCGCGATCCTCGATGCCCTTATGCACGCGACGCTTTCGCTCCCGCATTGCGAACGTCGCGATCTCCGCCGGATCGAACCGGTGCACACCCGCCGCGTCTTTCACCGGATGCAATGCGCGCGAGCGTTCGCGTCGACGGACCCACGATTCGGAGACGGCAAGGCGTTTTGCGACGTCCGCGCGCGTCGGCCACGCACGAATATCGACACCCTCGGTCGATGCGCTTCCCTGAATTGCTCCCATGCACCCCGGAAAATCCTGCCCCGCGGTGCAAGGTCGAGCAATGGCTCCGCTCGCTCCCGGCGGGCGATTCGTCACCGCGGGCGACACCCTGCGCGACATGCACGCGTCTCGTCAGGCGCCTGGACCCCCACAGCGCGCGCGTGGATTGCTGCGCTCTGCAAGCAACGCGTAGCGCGCGCGCCTCGTGCGCCCTTTTTGCGCGCCGCTCTAAAACGAAAGGGTTCGCAAAATGTCCGAGTCGGTCGCTCTCACGCGTGGCGGAATCAAGGCTGCACTGGCGAAGCTCGACGCGATGAAGAGTCGCGCGAAGGCGATGGCAGCGGAGAACGAGGTCAACATCGGCCGCGGCTTTCAGCTCGTCGAATCCGTCGGCGCGTCCGCCGGGTGGGGCTTCCTGAATGCCAAATACGGCAAGGATGGCGTCATCAAGATCATGGGCCTCGATGCCGATCTCGCCGTCGGTCTTCTGCTCATCCCGACCGCGATCTGGGGCATGGGCAAGCACGCGGAGCACGGCATCAACCTCGCCGCCGGCTCGCTCGGCGCGTATTCGTATCGGCTCGGACAGAAGGCCGCCGCCCCGGGCGCGACCCTCGGATCGGTCACGGGCACCGGCTTCGCGCCGGCCGGATCATTCCAAGCGGGCTACGCGCCCGCCGGAGCTTACGCGGCGGGCTACGCGCCGGCCGGTGACTTTCAGCCGCAACGCTGAGTCGTCACCGCCGCCCTTTTCTTTCACCCGCGCGGAGCCGAAGCCATGCCCAACGATCGTTACAGCGACCTCGATGCGCTCATCACGCAAACGCCCGTTCGCGTCGGCGCCGCGCCTCACCCCTCGCTTGCCCAACATGCGGCAAACCTGAGAGGTCTCGGCCCCGTCACCGCGATCACGGCGCCGCCCGCGGTCCGTTCGTCCTCCCCGAAGGGGGGCGATCGTGCCGCTGGCCTCGCCCAATCCTCAGGATTGATCACGCCGACGGTTCAACCCGGCAAACACATGGGCACGAATTCGCCCATCGCGCCGATCGTGCTGCCGAAGCAAGTCGAGGCGAAGCCGGCGACGTTCACGCCGAAGATTCAGCCCGGCAAGCACACCGGGACCAACGCGCCGATCGCGCCGACCGTCGCACCGAGCACCGTCGCGCATATCAACCCGCACACCGCGCCGATCGGAAGCCCGATCCATTCCGGCCCGCGTCCGCAATTCGCCTCGCAGCCGTTCCCCTCGGCGCCGCTTCAAGCGGGCCCGCGCTCCGCGGCCAAGCCCGCGTTGCGCCACGGTCCCGCGAATCCGTCGACGTTCTCTTCGGCGGTCCCGAAGGCGAACGCGATGAGCACGTCGACGAGCAGTCTCCCGACCGTGGCAAGCCCCAACTCCGCGGGCTCGCCGAACGCGGGCGCCGTCATGGCGCCGTCGCATCCCCGCTCCGCGCCACACGCGCAACGCAATCAACCCGCGCCTCGTGGCGCAACCACATCGAGAGGAACAGGACGAATGAAGACCTATCGCCCCACGGGAAAGCGCACGTATATCCCCATGAACAGCACGGGGAACGTCGCGATCGGCGGCTCCCAAGACATCGTGGTGCTGCCGCAGCTCCAGCTTCGCCCCGATCGCTTGGTCATCGACGCGACCACGGGCGCGCTCTTTTCGGTCTCCGCCATCAAGATCGGCGTCGTCCCGCAGGCCGCCGCGGGCGGTGCGGTCTCGGCGCTCCTCTTCGCGCCGAACCAGACCGCGAGCGATATGGCGCTCGACATCGCGAACAGCGCAACCCAGGTGACGCTCAGCGTGAACAACACCGACACGGTCGCCCACGCCTTCTCGGGCGCACTGTTCGGCGACGAGGTCGAAGAGGCCGCGTAAGCGGCGCTCTTCGATGTACCGGTTCGTCATCGAGCTTGAGGACTTCGAGTCACTGCCCCGCGAGGAGCAGAAGGCGATCCTTCGCCTGAACCTCGAAGCCCTCGTGCGCGCGAACCGGGCCTATCTCGAAGCGCACCCCGACACGCCCGCGCTCTATTCGGCCGGGGTGCGCTACGAGAAAGAACCGCGCGGCCGGGACAACTGGCAGAACATTCCGCGCACCATCGCTCTTCGCTCGGGCGATTGCGAAGACCTCGCATCGTGGCGCGTCGCCGAGCTCCAACAGGCCGGCGAGCTCACCGCGCATCCGGACGTGCTCGTCTACGAGCTTCCGGGCGAGGTCGACTTCCACATCGTAGCGCGGCGCGCGGACGGCAGCATCGAAGACCCGTCGCGTCGACTCGGCATGCCCTGAGAGGACTCCGCCCATGTTTCCGATGATTCTCATCGCCATCGCCGCCGCCGCGGCCTTTGCCTTTGCGCATAAGAGTGGCGCCGCGTCCGCGCTCATCGTCGGGCATCGCTACAAAATCGCGTTTCGCACCGACGTCAGTCGCAAGGCCCCCGTGCCCTTCGCGACGCTCGACGCGCTCACGAAGCGTCTCGAAGCGCTCGGCTGGACGAACGTGTTTCTCGAACCGAGTGACGCCGACGTCGATCCGTTCGTCTGGCGCGCAAGCGGCACGTGGAGCGGTGCACTTGCGAAGCTCACCAACGGTCCCGGCATCGCGTTCATCGGAACGCCGACCGACGTCGACGCAATCCCTCAGCAGCATCTCTACGATGCAAATCTCCCGGCCGATCTCGAGCTCACCGTGACACGGATGCTCCAAAGCGAGACCGACCCGAATCAGCTCAACACGTTCGCGGCGTCGCTCCTCCCGGACTTTCCAATCGCCGCCGGTCAGCTTCAGACGAAGGCGAATGCGCTTTCGTTCGCGCCGCCGTCGACGCCCGTCACTCCCACGTTCTTGCCGCCGAATCAGCCGACGCAACCGCCGGTCTTCATCCCGCCCGCGCCGCCGCCCCCGATCTCACCCGATCTGCCGCCGGTGCCGCAACCCACGCCGCCCCCGCCCGATCCCACGCCGGCTTTCGTCATCTTCGATCCCGGTCCGCTTCCGCGCCTGCCAGCGATTCCCCCTGCGGGAGGAAACAAGACCGCCGCGCACGCGAGCGTGCAGCGCGCCCTCTACAATTTTTATCGAAACGTCAACGTGCTGGACCCCACGACGAATGACAACTGGTCTTTCGGGCCGAGCGACATCGACGGCTTGATCGGACCCAAAACACAGCGTGCGGTGTGGGGGTTCCAACGCTTCCAAAACGGAACGAACGGCATGGTGCTCGTCGAAGACGGGCTGCCCGGAGCCTCGACCAATCTCATCTTGCAGCAGTTCGGATTCGATCCCAACGCATCGACGCAACCGAGCTCGTTCACCGAAAACGACGCATGATGCGCCACACGGAACGGGACGCCGCGCGCATCGGCTTCGCGAGCTTAGCGCTCGTCGATGCGCCCGCGCCGGCCCGCGTTCCGGCGACGCGCCCTCCGCTTCCGCCGCCCGCGCCTCCCATGACGGGCGCCGGCCCTTTCTTCCCCGGTGCGCTTCCGGTGCTCCCACCAATTCCGGGTACCGGAAAAACGAAACGGCCTGAGCACAGCACAGGCCAGCTTGGCCTGCTCAATTGGGCGCGAGAGACCGGCGCGATCGACTTTGGCCCCGGCGACGTCGATGGGGTCATCGGCCGTGAGACCCAACAAGCGACGCAACTCTTTCAAGCATGGTCCAACCGCTTTCGCGGCACCTCGCTCCCGCTCGACGGCCTATTCGGTCCGAGCACGCTGCGCGCACTCGAAGCCTTCGGAGATTGAATCATGGCGTCTTTCAGAATCGCGCAAAAGACCATCAGCGTGATCGGCCCCGCGCCGAAGCCCGCGCCCATGCCGAAGCTCACCACGCAAGCCAAGCAGAGTGGCCACCTCCTCGTGCTCGGCGCGCGCGCAGGCGACGCGAGCGCGCAACAGGTCGTCGCCGACGCGGTCGATGGCGCACGCGCAGGCGTGCCCGTCGCGACGTCCACCGCGAACATCCTGACCGCGGCGCAGAAGGCGCAGGTCCGGCAACTCTTCGTCGACAAATGGGTTCACGCCATCGGCGTTTGAAAGGGAAGGAGGTCGTCCGCCATGACTCTCATCATCGACAAGGCGGACGCGCTCGCGATGGCTTGGTCGCTTCGCTATGGCGACGTCATCGAGAAGCACGCCGCGCTCCTCCTCTTGGCCGTCGCCGATCTCGAAACGGGCATGGGCGAATACCGCGGCATCCCCGGTCTTCAGCTCTTGCCCGGACCGTCCCACAATTGGGGGCAGATCCAACGGCGCGCGCTCACCGCCGACGAGAAGGCGAGCCTTGCGCGCGGCATCGTTCCCCCGCCACGCAATGACGGAGAGTTTCTGTCAGGCGACACGAGCCCGGACACAGGCGCCTATCACGTTTGGCTTTGCCGCTTCCCCAATGACATCGCGGGCGCGGACAAGATGCTTTCCGTCATCGTCGACGGCGAAAAGCTTCGCGACAAGATCGCGACGATGACGCCGACCGACCTCGCGCAAAGCATGTATGATGCACGCTACTACGAGGGCAGTCATAGCCGCACCGAAGAGGGTGGTCCGGCAAAGAACGTCGCGGCCTATGCATCGAGCATCGCGTCGCACTTCGTGAAGCTGCAAAGCGCCCTCGTTCCGTGGACGCCGGGCGCGCCGTCCGAACCGGCGACGCCCGATCCTTCGCCGCCCGCGCCGGTCGATCCCTCGACGACGCCCGCCGCGGACGGTCCGTCCTCCCCGGCGAGCTCGCCCGCGCCTTCCGTGGTCGGTGCGATGCTTCTCCTCGTCGCCGCCGTGGCGAGCGCCGTCTACTTCGCCACCCGCGGAGCGCCGTAATCCCATGGCGTTGCTCGTCACAGCTTCGCTATTCCTCGCGCACCTCGACGCGGACGATCGGCTCGTCGACGCGGAAACCGAACGCATCAACGCGCTGCCGGACGGCACGATCGACAATCCGACGCTGAAGAGTTTTGGCGATTGGGTCGCCGCGTATCACGCGTTCGGTACGGTCGCCCGCGCCAAGGCAGACAGCGCGAGCGTCATCGTCGCCCCCAACATGAACGAGGAGGACGACACGCTCATTCTTCACGAGCGGAACCTTCGCTCGTTCCAAGACGTCTTCGCGTCGAAGGGGGCACCGCCGCCCGCGTTCGTCGTCCCGCGCGACTCGCCCGATCACCCGTCGAATGCGCCGGGGCATGGGGGCGGCCTCACGCTGCCCGACTTGCCGGGCTTCGGTCTCGACACGAGCACAAAGATCGTCCTCGGACTCGGCGCCGCCGCCATCCTCGTCGTCGTGCTCAAAAGGTGACCATGAACCAGCCGCAACCGCCGCCGCCGCCGCAAGAGACGAGTAACAACCACCTTGCAGGGTGGGCCATCGTCGGCCTCGTCGCGGTCGGCGTGTTCATGCTCGCCCGCTCGCGCGCGAAGGTCTCGAGCGACGAAGAGAACGCGGAAAGGCTCGAACGCGCGCTCATTCTCGAAGAGGCGAACCGCGAAGCCGAGCTCGCGGCCCGGCTCGACGCCGATTTACTCGAAAGGGGGCACTTTTGAACGCCAAGCCGCAGACGGTCATTGTTCGAAACAGCGCCGCGCGCTCCAACGAAGAGAAGGTTGGCGCCTTCCTGCGCGAAATTCTCGAGCGCGGAGACATGGTCCGCGTCGAGCTGCGTCAACTCTCGTCGAGCGGTGGTGAGCCGTGCGTGCGCGATTGGGAGATCGTCCAAGGCATGACGCCCGAAGGGCTCGCGCTTCGCGTCTGCGACGCCGCGCTCGAAGACGCGGAAGCGATGCCCGGACACATTGCCGGGTACGCGCTCCTCGCGTATCGCGCGGGCGATCAGCCGTACAAGGGGCGTTGCGCGTTTCGCCTTCGTGGCTCCGGTCGCCTCGACGATCAGCTCGAGCCGACCGAAGCGGCGACGCAGGCCGGTCACCTCGCGCAGCTCATGAGGCACAACGAGATCTTGCTGCGCGTCGCGCTCGCGCACACGGAAACGAATCTCCGGTCGTACGAGCGCGATCGCGAAATGCTCCTCGACGCGACGACGAAGATGATCACGCAGCGGCTCGAGACCGCCTCGCTCATCGAGCAATTGCTCGAGAGGCGCGCGGAGCACGAAGCCACGGTCAGCACGGCGCGCGCCAAAGCGGAGGTCAACGCGAAGGCGATGTCGATGGCGGAGCAGTACGTTCCGCAATTGCTCGCGCGTCTCGGCGGCGGCGGCGCCGCGGCGCTCTCACCGGATCAATCGGGCCATCTCACGGCCTTCGTGCGGAGCCTTTCGCAAGAGCAGTTTCTCAAGATCCTCGAACCGCTCACCGAAAAGCAACGCGCCGAGCTCGTCACGTTCGCACAGGCCATGGTGCCGGAAGGTCTCGCGGGCACGCCACCGACCGGAGCGCCGGCATGAGCGGCGGCCGCGTGCCGGCGCGCCGGCCGAATCCCGCGATCGAAGACGCAAAGCGCCAAGGCAAAGCCGCGCTCGGCTTCGTGCTCGGCGCGTTCACCGATCCGGATTTCTTTTCGAAACTCGGTGAAGGCGACGATGACGAAGTGCTCGTCGGCTCCGCGCCTTCCGACGGCCGTCCTCCGTGCGACACGTGCCAATCGAAACGCGTCGTCGGCGCGCGCGGGCACGAGGTCGCGTGCCCTCTCTGCTCTCCCGCGACGAGGTAATCGCCCATGACGATGCGACTCCCCACCGGCCTTGGACCCGCGGCGCCCACCGTCGTCGTGCCGCCGAATCCGGTCACTTGGCAGGACACGCAAAAGGTCGTCACCGGCACCCAGCGTCAACCTCCGATCGCGATCTGGGATATCCGCGGCCAGCGGCCGAAAGCCGTCACGATCCAATCGACCGCGAAGGCGTTCAATCCCGGCCCGCCCATCAAGGCAGCGCGCGGTGCCGGGTGTTTTCTCTTCGTTCAATGGGGCGCGGGGAATCAGAGCTACGCGGCGGTCTTCCCCGCCAATAAGCCGATCACGCTCGTAGCGACTTACGTTTCGGTCTCGCCGATGATTCAAGCGGCCGGGCCGGCGAATGGCGGCACGATCAATCAGGCGACGTACGCGACTTTTCGCGTCGTCATCTCCGACGGCGACGTCTCGCCAACGCTCACGCCCTCGCAATGGATCGTCTCGAGTGGCCAGTCGGGCAACCCACTCGACTACGTCGGGCAACTCGCGCCGCCGCAGACCTATTCGCCGGGCCTTCCGCTCAGCATGAGCGTCACGCTCCTTCGTTGCTTCGGCGCCAATTGCGGCACGACGACGGGGTATTTCATGCTCTTTGACTTCGAGCAAGATCCGACCGCGTCGGGCGCGGGTCGACTGCCCGCGTTCATGGTGCCCGTACCGGCGGGCTCGTACTTCTCATATGACTTCGCGTCGAGCGGGCGCGTTTTTCAAGCCGGTTGCTGGTGGGCTATCTCGTCGACGCCCGACGTGCTCACGCCCGATGTCGCCGCCCTCTTTCGCGTCGATGCCGAGATTCAAGCTTACGAGCAGTCGTAGAGAGGACCGGCCGAAATGGGACTCAACGTCAGCCCGCCCCCCAACACTGGCTCTTCGCGCACCTTGCCGACGCCGGGGCCGAACTCGTTCCTTGCCTACGATTGGAAGACGACGACGGGCGGCATTCTCGTCCCAGGCGATGCGTCGTCACATATCGCCAACGTTGGTGTTGGCGGTGCGATCACGTTCGACGCCGCCACCTCGGGAGGTGACGGAGCTCCGATCGCGTGCGCCGCCCCGGCCAGGGGTATCGGCGCAGACTTCGGCGGGACGGGCGCCGGAAATGGGAGCCTCGGAACGACGCTCACGACCGCACCCATGGGCGCGCTCGGCGTCACGCTCGACATTGCATGCCGCTTCCGAAATGGCTTCGGAACGGGAAGCCCGATCCTTTTCACGAAGTCTTATCCCGCTGTCGGGGCAGGGTGGGGTGCACCCTTCAATGCAATTGGGATATCGCTCTCGGCGAGCCTCGATGGCCAATTTGATTGCAACATCAATATCGGGGGCGTGAACGTCGGGCAGCATTTCGGAGATCGGTACGTCCTGCCTCCGAATACGGATCTCTGGCTCACGTATCGAAAGACGGCCGCGGGGCGCAGCACGATGTTTGTGCAAGGGACTCCGATCGCGGATTGGTCGACACCGGGGAATATCGATTACGGCGCCGGGCAGTGGATGGCAGGAGGCAATATCCACACGGCCTCGGATACGATCAATGGCGCTCTCTATTGGGCGGAGCTCCAGACCGCCGAACTCACGAACGCTCAAATACTTGCGCGTGCTCGCGCGTGGCTTGGCTGGTCATGAGCTCGGACAATCCGGTCCCGCCGCCGCTTCCGCCGCCGCTCCCGAACGCAACTCCCTGGACCGATGTTCCGCGCATCGCGCCCATGGTGTCGCTCTCGCCCGGAGCGACGCCCGGCATTCACGAGCTCTCGCTCAGTCCGGGGACGACGATCGTGAACGCCGGACCGACGCCCACCGTCGGCCTGCAGCTCGCGAGTCTTTCTCCCGACCTCCTCGCGATCGCGGGGTTCATTTATTGGGGCGGGCATGGGACCGTGGCCCCCGCGACCGCCGCGGGCTTTATCACCGCCGTCATCGTCGCCCGTCTTCAGCCTGCGCGGCCCGGCGCTAGCGGGCTCGAGAGCATCGCGCGTGGTGCGGTCGATCTCTTGCTGCGCACGCTCAACGTTCGAAAGAAAGACCCGACGCCATGAGACCTCTCCTCCTCGCTTGCGTTGCGGCTGTCGCGTGCGCGGCGCCGCCGAGCTCGACGCCCGCGCCGCTCGTCGACCCACGCGACCAAGCCGCGGCCGACGCGTACAAGCGCGCGCAAGACGATTGCATTGACGCCGGGCCTACGCTCGACGCGTCCCGTGCGTGCCGCGATGCCGTCAAGGCGAAATGGGGGCGCCAATGACTCCCGAAGAGATTGCGCTCACGCTCATCGATCTCGCGATCAAGGTCGCCGGCAAGCTCGCCGTAAAGTCGGCGCTCGACCAACGGCTCGACGAGATCGATGCGGAAGAGGACGCGGCCGAAGAGGCGCACTTTGCTCAGCCGACGGCCCCTGAAACGCCAAACGCGAAAGGTCGATGACCGTGGATTCCAACACCCTGAACGTCGATCTCGACGGATCGACAGTCAACATCAACGGCACCTCGCAAGATCTCGCGCCCGCGTTCAAGGACGTCGTCCAGCACTACATAGGGAAGGGCGCGGAATCGATTCTTCAAGCGGGCGAAGACATCGAGGACTACGGCAAAAAGCTCGTTGCCGTAGGGGAGGACGTCGGCACCGGGGCTTCCGTTGGCGCCGCGATCGGCACCGTATTCCCGATCATCGGAAACGTCGTCGGTGGCGTCGTCGGCTCGTACATCGGCGGCGTTTATGGCGCGTTCGATCAGTTCGGCGGAGACATTCATAAGATCCTTCACAACACGCTAAACCCCGACGACTTCAGCGCAGGCGATTACGATCGCATGCGGAAGCGTGGAATTCTCTCGGGCGGCTTGCCCAATCCGGGTCACGCGCCCGACAACGAAGATGGCATCATTTACCCAGACGGAAAGACGTCGGGTGGCGATTGGCCGCGCCACCCCGGCCCCGGTGTTCAATCGGTTCGCGGCGATACGCCTTACCCCGTCGATATTCCCCCGGGCATGATTCCGGGGCCGGACGGATATCCGATCCCGGCGTTCAAAATGACTGGCGACCCCGTCGTTACGCAAATGAACGACACCGTCCGCGACTTGCAGCTCGGAAAGCTCGCCGACTACATCGCTGGGCTGAAAAGCATCGATGGTTTGGTCGCGACCGCGAATGCGCAATTGGCGAAACCCGGATCGACAGCGGCCCAGCGCAAACGTTATATCGATAAGATCGTCGCCACGTTCAATACGCTATCCCTCGCGACGCGGACCGATGGCCAACAGCCCGACCTCGTCGGGTGGCGCGCCGATGTCGAAAAGCGCGTCGTCCAGCCGACGCCGGTGCAGTTTGCCGGCACGTTCCGGGTGCCGACAAAGAACATGTCGGCGACGTTGGCTGCCGTCGAATCGAAGCTCCAAACGAATCGGGCACTCACGCTGGCAAAGCTCATGAAGGGCACGCATACGCTCGTCGCGATCAAGCTCGGCGACGCGACGAGCGCAGTCGCTGCAAAGGCAGCCGTCGACGGAGCTCGCGCCGGCAATCCACAATCGTCCGCGCAGGCGAACGTGCTTGCACTCGCGGCGAAGCTCCAAACGCGGCAACGCTTCGTCGATAAATGGGTGCATGGCATCGTTCACCCATGAATTCTTCGCGACCGCCGCCCCCGGCGCTTCGCGATCTCGAGAGCGGCGACGAGCTCGTCGATGATGCTCTCGCCGATGATTGCGAAGAGTGTCGACCTCCGCTTCAGGTCTCGCGTACGAGCTGAAGCTGTCGCATCGTCCGCGGCGCACGCCCGCGCGCGAACGCGTCAATCACCGTCGGCACATGCTCATCACGCTTCGCCGCGAAGACGTTGCCTCGATAGAAAGCGAGCGCCGGCCTACCGTCGTATTGCGTTGACCACACCACGGGGAGGCCGAGCCCCCATGCGACGCCGATGTCCACGAGCTCGTCGCGGCCGACGATCGCCCCCCGGTCTGTTTCGGTGAGCGCGACGAGCAGATCGCATTCGGTGAGGTCGACCTCGTCGGCGCCGCTGATCTCTTCGAGCGCAACATCGCTATCCGGAAGATCGAACGGACCTTCGCCCTGATGCCAGCGGCTCACGACGTCGTGCCCCGCGAGATCGAGGGCACGCGCCACTGCTCGCGCACGCTCGACCCGCGAGCGCGCACACGTGACGAAGATTCGCATTGGGGCGCTTTCAGGCGACGCGAATCACGGCTTTCGACCACGCGACGGCATCCGCTTCGCGTGCCGCCATCGCCTTTTCTTCGACGAAGCGTTTTTTATGATCGGCGTTCCACCCGGGATACGGGCCGTTTTTGAGCCTGTCGGCGCGTGCCGCCATCGCCGAATCGAAACGAAGCGTCTCGTGCCGGGCGATCGATCCGTTGATGCGGAGGGCGACGAATTCCGCTGCGCTCTTTTCGCCTTTCTCGGCGATCAGGACGTCCGCCGCGAGGCGCGCCATGCGGTGAAACGCTCTCTCGAGATAGACATGCACGAAATTGCGCTGTCGAAATTCGCTCCAACGCTCGACCGTTTCGCGCTCGTCGCACTTCTCGAAGGCCCCGGTTTCGGGATTTTGTCTCGTCGAGAGCACCACGGGGTGCAGCTCGTCGGCCGCGGCGAGCGCCGAGAGCGCCGACCCGATCGCCTGCTTGACGCTCGCCCCTTGCCGCGGGGCACGACGGCGAATCGCCACGCCGCGCCCGCTGCCGGTGAACGTCGCGCGCTGGAGCGTTGCCCACCGCACATCAAGGGGGGCGCGCTTTCGCCGCGCGCCGTTCGGCCGAATCATGCGCATCCACCCGGGGTGTGCCTCGCCGGCGCGACGGCGCCGCGCGATCTCTTTTCGTGTGCCGGCGATCTTTGCGTCGAGCTCTTCGATCTCCTCCTCGGCCGCGCTCTTCCGCTTCCGTCGCGCGATCGCCCGCTTCAGCGCGTCGCGCAACGCGTTCACTTCACGTGCGTCCGTGCCTACGAGGTAGCGCCACGCCGCATCGAGCTTGCTTGTGAGCGTTCGCGGATCGCGGAGCCCGAGCTCGTCGAGCGCCGCGGCGCGGAGCTGAAACTCGACGCGGGCGATCGACTCGCGTTCGGGGAAGGCGCCGCGCGCGCGCCATGTCGTGAGCTCGATCTCCCCCTTGGCTTTCATCGCTTCGAGCCGAGCGCCGTCGCGCGACCAGCGAATCTCGCCCTTGTCGAGCATCTCTCGAAGCTTGTCGTAATTGCGGGCGACCACATCATTGCCCGGCGACACCATGAACCCCGTGCACTCGCGTAGGCCGTAGACGGTGAGGGGGGGCGCGATATCCGTCGGCCGCGCTTTCTTCGGCCGCCCGCGAGGCCGAGGCGCATTCGTGTACCGCTGCACCTTCGAGCGTGAGCGCACGACGATTCGGTTTCGGTCGTCGTCGGCAACCTTCCAACCGGCGAGCGTCACCGCGAGGTCAAGCCGGGCGACTTCGCCGCCGAGCACCGTTCCGCACTCGCCCGCGATGAGCCGCGAAAGCATCGCGTCGGCGCCGCGCACGGCGAGCGCGGCGGCGCGCCATTGGATCTGGACGTTGAACCCCGGGCGCTTCTCGCCATCGTCTGAGAGCTCGACGGCGTTTCGGTCGATCGTGATGCCGTATTCGCCGTTCGAGATGACGTAGCAGCCCGGGCGCATGCTCGCGTGCAGCTCGCCGACGAGGATCGCGTCGCCGGCCTCGTGCGTAACAAGGCCCTCATCGAAGCCCGGTCGTCGGCGCTCCGCCGCAGTCGGCGGTCGCATATATGGGCGCCACGCGAGTGTGCCCCCTGTCCACCGAAACGGGACCTTGCCGCCTTGGCGCTTCGCCGTCGCGTGGCGTGCTTTCAGGTACCGGACGAAGGCGCGGTCGAGCGCCACCCTGAACCGGAGCTCGAACCAATCGACGCGACGGTCGATGATGCGCGGTCTGAAGAACCACGCACGGGCCTTTTTTTGGAATTCCGCCCGGGTCGTTCTTTCGACCTCTTTTCTCGCCGCGCGATCGGCCAACCATTTCGCCGCACGTACGACGTCGCGCGCCTGGTTTTCCCCGTGCTTTTCCCCGATGCGCATTCGCGTTCTCCCCGAGTGGCCCCATACGTCCTATTTATTTGGCGGCGCCCGCCGGCCGGGCCCCGGCCGGCCTGACGGCTCCGCTTCGCTCTGCCGTGATTCGGTCGGTGTTCCGAAGCGTTGTGAGACTTCGGCTCCGCGGACACCGCAGGTCATGAGGCCAACGAGTGGCCCCATACGGGGGCTGTTAGAACAGCCCCCGGGGCGTCCGACCGGTTCAGGCTTCGCCGCGCTGCGCGCGCGCGCGATCGACCCCGTTCGCCGACGCGTCGAACATTTCCGGCGCGAGCTCCGCAGTCGGAAGGGAAGGGGGCGGCGCAGGCTCACTGCGCGGCCGGCCGCGCTTCGGTCTCTCGGCGGCGGGAGGCGCAGGCGCAGCATCCGCGGCATGCGGCCACACCTTCGAATTCTCCGGATCGTCATCGACGTTCGAGGCTCGCGTCGTGCGACTGCGCTTCGGTCTCGCCGCCGGGGCCGCGCTCTTCGCTTCGGACGCGCGATGCAGGACGACGAGCGCTTCGTCGAGATCATCGATCGCGGCTTGCACGTCGTTCTCGTCGAGAAGCACGCGCCGAAGCGTGCCGTCTTCGATCGTTTGTTCGAGTCGTTCCTTGCGCTCGCGAAGCATTCCGATCGCTCTCTTCAATCCCATGGTTCCCCTGCTTTCCCTTGACGCGCACGGCGCGCCTCTCTTCGCGCGACCAATTCGCGCATCGTCATGCGACCCGCGAGACGCGGATCGTGCGGGGTGAACGAGCACGCGCATGGCGTCGCGTCGCTCACCGGTTCGAAGCACCGCGTGCACCGCTCTTCCGCGGCGTTCACGCGGCACCCTGCGCGGCGTGCCCTTCGTCGAGCCGCACGCGCTCCTCTTCTTTCCACGCCGCCGCTTTGCGTTCGCGCGAGCGCGATTCGGCAAACCGGACCGCTTCGCGTCCGGCCTCAACGGCGAGCGCTGCCCACCGCGAATAGACGGCGAGCTTGCGCTTATGCCGCTCTTGCATCTCTTCGTAGCGCACACGCGCGCGCTCGATCTCGCTCGCCGCCTCTTCGACGTCGCGGAACGCGCGACGCGCGACGAGCTGCGCGAGCTCGAAGACTACGAGCGGCACGCACTCGCGCGGGACGTCGCGCCAGTCGCGCCATTCGCTCATGATCCCGATCCGAGCATCGGTGGCATCTCGCCCGTCTCGTATGCGTGCGCGATCGCGGGAATTGTCATCTCGCCGACCGTGAAGCCGCCGGGCAAAACGATGTGCGAGAGAAACTCGCTTTCGAACGTCGTGATCCCGCTCTCGACGGCTTCGAGCTTGGCTTTGATAACGAGGCAGAGCGCACGCCATCGCTGGCGACACGATGCGTCCCATTCCCGAGCGGCCGCGTCCTTCGTCCGGGGGCGACCGCGCGCATCGCGCGTGAATGCCTTGTCGTCCGGAAGGGGAAGGGGGAGCACAAACTTCACATGCCGTCCCTTCACCGCGAAGAGAATCGACGCGCCCTTTTGGTCCCACCCGCTCGCAAAGCTCGCCGCTCCGTAGCGCGTGAGCAGGCTTTCGATCTCGGCGCGTGACTTCGCGACAGCGACCGTCGTGCCTTTTGCATAAACGCTCATCGGAACAGCCCTCCCTGTTTCGCCGCCGCGCGCTCCGCAGCGAGCCGGCGCGCGACGACCGAATCGGGGCCGTTCTTTCGCCGGTCGAAGCAGAGCAAGCAAAAGACGAGGTAGCCGATTGCGCGACGCGGGCAGCGCTCGATGCGCTTCGCCTCGTGCGGGCACCCCTTCGTTTCGCACTCGTAATTCGCGCGCGCGAGGATCGTCGTGCGCGTCTCCGCCCATGCCGCTTTGCGCGCGTCGGTGCGCGTCTGCGTTGACGCGTTCATTGAGGCACCGTCCGAAGTCGTCGAAACTCGGCCACCATCGCGGGGCAGTCAGAGCCGAGCTTTTGCGCGATCAACCTGACGGCGTATTCGAAGCCCGGGCTTTCAATCGTGAGCACGGCGAGAGCCAGGCACACCATGTCGATATCCGCCTGCTCGAGAGTCACGCTCCTCGCGGCGCTCATCGTCGCACCGCCTCGCATTCGACGAAGAGATCAACGCCCAATTGCCAGAGAGGAACGTACGCCATGGGGCACTCGCCGGCCGACGCGGTGAGCCCTTCGATTCCACGCGCGATGCGCGTGACCGACACGCGTTCCGGGTCGGCGAAGACGATGACCGAAACGTCTTTCAGGTCGTAGTAGGCCCGGATCCCGAACGTCGTTCGACCATCGACGCGCCCCGATCGGCCAAGCGTGACTCGCCTCTCATTCGGGCCGTCGCCTGCGATGGCGAAGACGAGGATATTGACGAAGGGGCCCGGCTCGAGAGCCTTTGGCCGCGCGAGCGATTCGGCGATCTGGGCGAGTCGCCCATTTGCGATCGCAATGTTGTCCAGCAGCGTTTCAAATCGCCGCCGCGCCGCTTGCCACGGCATCTCGGGAATGTTCATCGCCACACCTCTTCGAGAACATCGCAATAAAGAATCGCGTCGATGCCGGGCGTGACGCCGCCGACGACGTTGCGGAGGGCGAGCACGATCCGCGATCCCACCTCGCAAACGTTCATCGCGAAGTGGAGTCCTTCATCGTGGTGCGTGAAGAGCGCGCACGGGATCTGCTCGCTTCGAAGTTGTTCTGCGCTTCCTACGATCGCGCTGACGAGCGCGCACGATTCCGCGCCCGTCTTCAGCTTTGGAATCGGCGGGGGCATCCAGATCGATCGCGGCTGCAACGGCTCGCGAAGATGCTCGATGCGCGCCTCACTGTCCGCATCGGCGGTGACGTTCTCCCAATGAAACGCGAGCGGCACGCGCAGACCGGTCGTCCTGTACATTCGCCCGCGCACCGGTTCGGCCGCGTCCGCGTCCGGCGCGGTTCGGTACGGATTGTTCATCGTCCGCCCTCGCTTTCCAAAGCCGGGCCTTCGCCGATGATGCGCTCGACGTCAGACCGACGAGACGGATCGACCGCCAAAGGAACGGCATCGAACCAATGCGACAGAGCGGCGGCGGCCGAGATCGTGTAGTGGCGCGCTTTGAAGTGATCGCCGCCGATATGCGCGGCGAGCGCTTTTCCCGCGAGATAGCCCACGAGCCAAAACCAATCCGATGGCGCCTTATTGCGGTCTTCGGCGCGACCCCACCTCTCAAGTTGAAACTCACGTTCCACGCGCACGCCTTCCCAAAAGTCGTGCACCACGGGTCCTTCGTTCATCGTCCGCCCTCGCTTTCCCAGTCCGCGACCTCGCGCGATTCGGAGCTCGCGCGACGCGGCGCGCTCCCGCCGCGGCGTCCGAGCTCGCGATAATCGGCGCCGCGATCTCGGCTCGTCTCGCCGCCCTTGCGCCCCGCATGGACGGCCGTCGCTGACGTGAAGCGATGCCCCTCGCCGTAGGCTTGCGATGCGCGCCCGCCTTCCCGCGAAAGCTCGCGGTGCTCCTCCCGATCCATCCCCGCAAACCCTCGCCTCGTCATCCTTCCGCCCCTTCCCTTGGTTCCAGATCCGTCACGATGCGCGGCCGTGGCGCGACGCGGATCGCGCGCACGTCGACGAGCCACGGCCCGCTTTGCGATGCTTCGACGCGGCATCCGCTGTCCGCCGCGAGCACGCTTGCCGTCCAACCTTCCGGAATCACGACGTGCACGACCTTGTCTTCGCGGTCGATCTGCACCCAACGCTTCACGACTTCCGCGCCGCCATCCGGCGCGGCGTCGAGTTCGTCCCGCCGCACCGGGAAGACCTGGCCGCGATAGCCGTCCGCGCCGGCTTCGTCGCGAAAGAGATGGCCACGCCCTGCGCGTTGCTCCGCCGCCGCGTGCTCTTCGCAGAGCACCCAACCGGGCACCCTCGTTTTCTGGCATGCGTGCCACGAGCAGTGCGTGGCCATGACCTCAGCCCGCCGCCTGGTTTGCGGGCGCGGCCGGCGCTTGCCCGGTCGGCGTCGTCGGCTCCGCGGGCGCGGGCTCCGCCGGGAATTCGTCTTCCAAGCCGTCGAGCGAATCGCCCGTCACCTTGAGCGCCGTTTCGCCGATCTCTTTCGCCTTCTCGCAGATCTTCTGCACTTCATCTTTGTTGAGCGTGTGGTGCTTCTGTCCCGACGTGAGGCCCACGATCGCGGCCAGCGTGTACGGATTCGTTTTCGCCATAGGGTTCTCTCTTTCGTTTCGGTTGCTGGTTTCGTGACTTCATCCGCCCGTCGAAACGGGCTTCGGATTCGTGGCCGGATCGTCGGCGGGCTCGTACGTCAGTGCGAAGACGTCGGGCTTGCACGGGTAGCGCTCGCCCTTCACGCCCGTAATGATCCAGTCGCCGGGCGACACTTGCAGCGGGCCCTCCGCCGTCACGATGCGCGGCGGTATGCCGGCTTCGTTGACGATGACGCCCTCGACATGCTTTCCCGGCTCCCATTGCTCGGCGTCGATAACGACCGGCTTCTTTCGATACTTGGCCATTCCGCTTTCCCCTTTGGTTCGAGTCGATCTCTTCGTGACGGAGAGACGCGCGCGCGTGCTGTCACCCACGCCGCGCGCCGCTCCGCGCGTGCTCGTTCGCTTCGCTACGCCCACCGGGCGCCGCCGCCTTTTCCGCGGCGCACGCGTGCATGGGTCACCCCCCTTCGTTTCGGCGTCGCCCGCCTAGCAGCCTCAGTGTCGAAGCGCGTGCAGAACGAAAAGCGCGAGCATCAAGGCCGCGACGACCGCATTGACGACATGCAGCGCATCGCGCGTGCGCGCAGCGCCGATCCCCGCGAGCACGAGGACGACGACGAACGCGAGCCACACGAATACGCCGATGATTGCGTCGCTCACGGCGCGGTGACTCCCGGGATCGTCGGTTCCGGTGCGCGCACCTTGGCAGCGTCCGCGGCGTCGCTCATGTGCTTCGCGACGTTTAGAAAAAAGTCGCTCGCGACCATCACGTAAATCTGCCCCGCTTGCGCCACGTCACGCGCAGCGGGCGGAAGAGGCACGTCCGCCGTGTCGAGCGCTTTTCCAAGACGCTCGTAGTCAACGCTTCCAAGAATCGAGAGCGCCTCGCCCATGCGTTGGAAGGCGAATTGCGGAAACATCTCCTCAGGCATCGAATCGCCGATCGCGCGATTGGATGCGATCTCGATGCGCTGCGCCTCGCTCACATGCTCGAGTGCCTTGACCATCGCTTCGTTCATGTTCTGACCCCGCGTCTTTCCCGTTGGAGGCGCGACCTCGTCGGGCGGAACCACTCCGCACGCCGGGCCGCGCCTCGCCATTCACTTCGGCACGCCCGCGTTTCGCACTCCGCCGCAGAAGACGCGCACCCAGTGCGCGGCCTCTTTGTCCCCAAAGTGCCGGCGAATGAGCGCGCCGTAGTCCTCGCCCACCTGCGCGAGCAGAGCTCTCGATTCCTCTTCCGTCTTTCCGTTGAACGTCAACGCGAAGACCGGCTCGAGCAGAACAGCGACCGCGCCGCGCACGGCCTTCGCGCGCGGCTCGTCGGCGCGCGCTTTCGCGGCCTCGAATGAAATAACCTTACCCATGGCGGCGCCCCCCGTGGTCGTTCGGTGCGTGCGGCGTGAACGCGCGCCCGCATTTGTTTCCGTCGTCCGGCTCGCCGTGCGTCAGGCACACGAACGAGCCGCAACCGACGCAGTACGACCCCGCGCCGCACGGCTTGTCGCAGAGCGCGCACGCGCCCCCCTTTTGCGCGATTCCAAACTGGCGCGCGATCGCCGCTTCCGCCGCATTCTGAACGCTATTCATGCCCCAGCCGTCCCCTCTCCGCGTCGATGGCTGCGATCACGAGCTGCGCTTCGAGCTCGACGCGCCTCGCGCCCAGATCCTTTTCTTCGGTCGCGAGCTCGCGCAGCACGCCCTCGTGCCGCTCGCGCGCGACGACGACACGCGCAAGCGCGCGAATCGTCTCGTCGTGTACGCGCACCATGCTTCGATACGCGTCGCGCTCCGCGGCACCCTCTTCGAGCACCGTCCCGTCGACGTCGCTCATCCGGTCCGCCGTTGCGAGGCCGGCTCGCGCTTCGATCCCTTGCACCAAGGGCACTCTTGAACGCCGACGTTCAGAATGTCGCCCTTGCACGCGGGCCCCGGTCGTCGCGGCGCGAACGTGGGAACCTCGCCGGCCCCATCGCAGCACGAGCAGACCTCGTCCGCGGTGTCGTACTTTTTGATGACGCTCTCTATGAATTCGAGCTTGGCCGGTTGGGGCGAAACCTCGATGAGCATTGCCCACACCTCGCCGCGCGTGAAGGTCGACCGCCTCACGCGGCGCGTCCCTTAGAGGCGATCGCGCGCACGACCTTCTCAAACTTTTGCGATGCGGCCGAGCGTGCGGCGCGGAGCGTTCGATCGACGTAGCTCCCGCGCTCGTTCCCTTCGGTGTGTGGCTCGACGAACCCCGTGCACGCGCACATGGGCTCGAGACAGGCGTGCGGCGCGTGCGCCTTGTGATCGCCGTATTCGTGCCGACAGCAGCACGCCGTTTCGAGACGATGCTCGAGAATCACAACGCCCTCGTAAGCGCGCTTCGGAACCAGCGCGCGAACGCGTCGACGAGCTCTTCGACGAGCATGCCCAGCGTGACCGGATGCCATCCGCCGCCCGTTGCGCCTTCGTAACTTTTCTCTGTCGTCTTCGGCTCGCCCGTTCCCCGTCTCGTCATGATCGCCCCTTGCCCTTCGAATCGTGATTGCCGCACACCGCTAGCCCCGGGCGCACGCGACGCCCGCATGTCTTCCCCGCAGCTTTTCCTC
>Ga0157375_10000842_pt1 | contig 26825 bp, 25 predicted proteins | sample M35metaG_FD_115311 | JGI IMG/M metagenome (GOLD analysis project Ga0157375, IMG submission 115311) | Miscanthus rhizosphere microbial communities from Kellogg Biological Station, Michigan, USA - M3-5 metaG | ecosystem: Host-associated > Plants > Roots > Rhizosphere > Soil | place: USA: Michigan... | reverse complement strand
GTAGCTGTAGCCCAGGTGGCTGATTTTCCAGTCGATGAAGGCGTGCTGGCCTTCCTTGTCGATCTTGTAGTCAGCAGCCATCACTTGGCCTGCGGACAGCAGGGCAGTACCGATTGCCAGAGCAGCGAGGGTCTTTTTCAACATGCGTTCTATTCCTTGTGAGTCGAGGTTGAACATCAGGCTTTGCGCCCCAGCATTCGCGTGAGGGTCGCATCACGATCGATAAAGTGGTGTTTCAAGGCAGCCACGCCGTGCAAGCCGGCGAAGACCACCAATACCCAGGCGAGGTACAGGTGCACCACGCCGGCGTTGTCTGCTTGGTCCGGTAGCCCGGAAACCACGGCAGGAATCTCAAACAGGCCAAACACCGGGATACCGACACCGTCTGCGGTGGAAATCAGGTAACCGGCAATCATCACGGCAAACAGCCCGAGATAAAGGAACGCGTGGCCAAATGCGGCACCGATACGGGTCAAGCGGCTGTAGCTGGCAAGCGGTGGTGGCGGCGGGCTGACCAGACGCCAGACGATACGCACCAGCATGATGGCGAACAGCGTGATGCCAATACTCTTGTGCAGGTCCGGCGCGTCTTTGCGCCAGGCGCTGTAGTAATCGAGCCCGACCATCCACAAGCCCAGGGCGAACAGACCAAACACCACCAAGGCTACGCCCCAGTGCAAAACCATGCTGACCCAACCGTAGCGGGCCGGAGAATTGCGTAACTGCATGTACTTAATCCCGTAAGAGCTGCGCCCAAGACTAGCGATTTACCTATCGAATTAAAGCGGAAATTTTCGCTTTGAAATATCGAGAAATACGATCTTGAGGGTATGAAGCGTAAATTAACAACGGATTAAGGACTATCCAGAAGAAACGTGACAGACCGTCCTGTGTTTACCGCCTATTCGCAGGTTATGGGTTGTGACACGGCCATCCATTGCATAGGCTTGCGCGATTGTTACGCCCGCGTGCCACGCGGGCCGCTTCGAGGAGACCCCAGATGGGCTTGAATAACCAGTGGATGCAACGCGACCTCGCCGTGCTGTGGCATCCCTGCACCCAGATGAAAGACCACCAGCAACTGCCCCTGATCCCGATCAAGCGGGGTGAAGGCGTCTGGCTGGAAGACTTCGAAGGCAAACGCTACCTCGACGCCGTCAGCTCTTGGTGGGTCAACGTGTTCGGCCACGCCAACCCGCGCATCAACCAGCGCATCAAGGACCAGGTGGACCAATTGGAACACGTGATCCTCGCCGGTTTCAGCCACCAGCCGGTGATCGAGCTGTCCGAGCGCCTGGTGCAGATGACGCCCGAAGGTCTGACCCGGTGCTTCTACGCCGATAACGGCTCGTCGTGCATCGAAGTTGCGCTGAAAATGAGCTTTCACTACTGGCTCAACCGTGGCCTGCCGAACAAAAAGCGCTTCGTCACCCTGACCAACAGCTACCACGGCGAAACCATCGCCGCGATGTCGGTGGGCGACGTGCCGCTGTTTACCGAAACCTACAAGGCGTTGCTGCTCGACACGATCAAAGTACCGAGCCCCGATTGCTACCTGCGCCCCGAAGGTGTGAGCTGGGAAGACCACTCGCGCACGATGGCCCAGGTGATGGAGCAGACCCTCGCCGAGCACCACGATAGCGTCGCCGCCGTGATCATCGAACCGTTGATCCAGGGTGCGGGCGGCATGCGCATGTACCACCCGGTGTACCTCAAACTGCTGCGCGAAGCCTGCGACCGCTACGGTGTTCACCTGATCCACGACGAAATCGCCGTCGGTTTCGGCCGCACCGGCAGCCTGTTCGCCTGTGAACAGGCCGGCATCCGCCCGGACTTCCTGTGCCTGTCCAAGGCCCTTACGGGCGGTTATCTGCCGCTGGCGGCCGTGGTCACCACCGATGACGTGTACGACGCGTTCTACGACGACTACCCGACCCTGCGTGCCTTCCTGCATTCCCACAGCTACACCGGCAACCCGCTGGCGTGTGCGGCGGCCCTGGCGACCCTGGATATTTTCGAAGAAGACAACGTCATCGAAAACAACAAGGCCCTGGCCCAGCGCATGGCCACTGCCACCGCGCACCTGGTGGACCACCCCCACGTGTCGGAAGTGCGCCAGACCGGCATGGTGCTGGCCATCGAGATGGTCCAGGACAAAGCCACCAAGACCGCCTACCCATGGCAGGAACGCCGTGGCCTGAAGGTGTTCGAGCACGCCCTGGAGCGCGGTGCGCTGTTGCGGCCGCTGGGCAGCGTGGTGTATTTCCTGCCGCCTTACGTGATCACGCCCGAGCAGATCGACTTTTTGGCCGAGGTTGCCAGCGAAGGCATCGACATCGCCACCAACAGCAAGGTCAGCGTTGCCGTACCAAAGGACTTCCATCCAGGCTTCCGCGACCCCGGCTGATCACCCACACCCTTGTAGGAGCCGGCTTCTGTGGCGAGGGAGCTTGCTCCCGTTGGGGTGCGAAGCGCCCCCAAAATCTGGCGACTGCTCCGCAGTCGAACGGGAGCAAGCTCCCTCGCCACAGCAAGCTCGCGCCTACATAAATATTTCCAGAGAACAGAAATGAGACTGTCCCGCTTTTTCACCGACACCCCGCTGAGCCTAGGCGAGCACGAATTGCCCGAAGCCCAGGCGCACTACATCAGCCGCGTGCTGCGCATGGGCGAAGGCGACGCCGTGCAATTGTTCGATGGTTCCGGCCAGGAGTTCCTGGGCAGCCTGCTGGAAGTCGGCAAGAAGCGCGTCACCGTGCAACTCACCCAACACTTCGATGGCCAGGCCGAGTCACCACTGCACATTCATCTCGGCCAGGGCCTGTCCCGGGGCGAGCGTATGGATTGGGCGATTCAGAAAGCCACCGAATTGGGTGTGAATGAAATCACGCCGATTTTCAGTGACCGCTGCGAAGTACGCCTCAAGGACGAGCGCGCCGACAAACGCCTGCTGCACTGGCGCCAAGTGGCGATCAGCGCATGCGAGCAGTGTGGGCGCTCAACCGTGCCGGTCATCCACCCGCCACTGTTGCTGGCGGACTGGTTGAAGCAGACCGAGGCCGATTTGAAGCTGGTGCTGCACCCGGTGGCCGAGCCGATGGTCAGCCACGCCAAGCCAGCGAGCCTGGCCTTCCTGATCGGGCCTGAGGGTGGGTTGACGGACAACGAAGTGCAAACTGCACAAGCGGCTGGCTACCACGCCGCTCGCCTGGGCCCGCGAGTGCTGCGCACCGAAACGGCACCGGTGGTGGCGTTGGCTGTGGCCCAACAACTGTGGGGTGATTTCTAACCCTGTCCCTTTGCAAACCCAATCCCCCCTGTGGGAGCTGGCTTGCCTGCGATGGCGGTCTTCCAGCCAACCCCACTGGCGCCTGACCCACCGCTATCGCAGGCAAGCCAGCTCCCACAGTGTTGATTGGGTGACCACTTCTTTATTCCACCGGGTCACTCACCGGCGTGGCAATGATCGCCTTCAACTCGCTGGTCATCGGGAACTCCAGGTTCAGCCCCTTGGGCGGAATCGGCTGTTCAAACCAGCGCTGGTAAATCCCGTTGATCGCCCCCGAGCGGTACAGGTCGCCCAGCGCCTCGTTGACCACCGCCAGGAACTGCGGGTCGTCCTTGCGCACCATGCAGCTGTAGATTTCCCGCGACTGTTCTTTACCCACCACCACCCAGTTGTGCGGGTCCTTGGCCTTGGCGCGCTCGCCGTAGAGCAAGGCGTCATCCATGTAGAACGCGGCCGCACGCCCCGTCTCAAGCATCTTGAACGCTTCGCCGTGGTCCTTGGCGCTGATCACGAACATATTGGCCTTGTGCTCGGCGTTGTAGCTTTTGAGGAACCGCTCATTGGTCGTGCCCGCCGTGGTCACCACGTTCTTGCCCGTCAGGTCCGCAAAGCCCGTGATGCCGCTGTCCTTGGCCGTCAGCAACTGGCCTTTCACGTAGATAAACCCGTAGGAAAACGCCACCTGTTTCTGCCGCTCGGCCGTCACCCCGGTGGAGCCGCATTCCAGGTCCACGGTGCCGTTCTGCACCAGCGGGATGCGCGTCTGGGACGTCACCAGATTGTATTTCACCGCGAGGCTGGCCCCCCCGATTTTCTGCTGGACGCGTTCGACAATCTTGTTCGCCAGGTCCACTGAATAGCCCATCGGCTTGCCGCTGTGGTCGCCCACGTAGGAAAACGGCACCGACGCATCGCGATAACCCAAGGTGATGGATCGGGCGCTGGCGATCTTGCCCAGCGTGCCTTCCAGAGGCGCTTCATTGGCCTGTGCCTGTGCGCCAAACAAGAGCCCCAGGGTGCAGCCGGTCAACAGGATTTTTTTCATTGTTATGCTCCGTTGGTTTTTGAGTTATTTACGTACCGCGATCACGCTGATTTCCACCAGCACTGCCGGCCGCGCCAGTTCGGCTTGCAGGGTGGTGCGCGTCGGCGCGCAGCCCGGCGACAGCCAGGCCGACCACACGTCGTTCATCGGCGCAAAACCGCTGCCGATGTCTTTCAGGTAGATCGTCGCGTTGAGCAAGTGGTCCTTGTCGCTGCCGGCCTGGGCCAACAAGCCGTCGATCTTGGCCAGCACTTCTCGAGTCTGGGTCGCCACGTCCTGGCCATCGCCGGGCACCTGGCCCGAGAGAAACACCAGGTCCTTGAAGGTCACGGCGCCAGAGAGCCGGTCGTTGCTGCTGATACGGTGGATACTCATGGGTACACCTCAAGCGGCGCGGGGCACCAGGCCCTGCAGGTCAATGGAAGGCGTGCGTTGGTCGATCAGTTCGGCCAGCAATTGGCCGCTGCCGCTGGCCAAGGTAAAGCCAAGGGCGCCATGGCCCAGGTTGAGCCACAGGTTGCGGTAGACACTGGCGCCAATCAGCGGCACGCCGGTCGGCGTGGCCGGGCGCATGCCGGCCCATTCCACCGCCTGGGTGTAGTCGCCCGCCATAGGAAATGTCTCCAGCGCCTGGCGTTTCATCAGCGCCAGGCGCTTGGGCTCCAGGCGGGCGTCGAAGCCGACGATGTCCACCATGGCCGCCACCCGCAGTTGCTCGCCTATACGTGCGTAGACGATCTTGCGGTCGTAATCGGTGATGCTCACGCTTGGCGCCCGGTGCTGTGCGCCAATCGGCACGCTGAGGCTGTAACCCTTGAGCGGGTACAACGGCAGCGAAACACCCAACTCCGCGCTGCGATACCCCGCCGCCAGCACCAGGTTTTGTACCGGCATCACCTCATCGCCCATCTCGACCGCCTGCACTGCGCCGTGAGCATGACGAAGGCCAGTGACCTTGCGTCCGAGCAGGAAACGGCAGCGACCCGAAGCTTCAAGCCGCACGGCCATGCGTTGGCAGAAGGCATGACAATCGGCCACTTCTTCGTTTGGCGTATAGATCCCGCCGACAAAACCACCGCCCACCAAGGCCGGTTCCAGCCGCGCGCAGTCGTCAGCCGACAACACCTGCTGCTGCAGGATATCGGTGACTTTGCTGCGGGCATGCTCGAAGCTGCTCGCATTGCGGAAGGTCACCAGCTTGCCGTTGCGCCGCCAGTGGAAACCGTCCAGGTGATCGTCCTCGCGCCATTGCTGCAACGTGGCCTGGCTCAGGGACGCCAGGCGCAGCAGGTGCCCGGCATTGCGCGCGTTCACCGAGCCCCGGCAGGCGCCGAGAAACGCGGCCATCCAGCGCCATTGCTGCAGGTCCAGGCGCGGGCGCAGCTTGAGCGGCGAGTCCCCGCGCAATAGCCAGCCGATGGCTTGCAATGGCACGCCAGCATCCGCCAGCGGCGCGACATAGCGGTACGACAACTGCCCGCCGTTGGCGAAACTGGTTTCGCTGCCCAACGTGTCGCGGGCTTCGATCAGCGTGACCTCGTGACCGGCACGAACCAACGCATAGGCGCTGGCCAGCCCGACAACCCCACCGCCGATGATGCAAACCTGCTTGGCCATCCCAGCCCCCAGCCATTGAATGAAGAGGCCTCAAGCGTAGGGGCAGGTGACAGGCCATCGACAATGAATAAAGATGGGTCACCTATAAACAAAGGTTATGGACTTGCCATGCGCTTGCGTCATATCGAAATCTTCCAAGCCATCCGCCAGACCGGCTCCGTCAGCGCCGCCGCGCAGTTGCTGCACGTGTCGCAGCCGGCGGTGACCAAGGTGTTGCAACACGCCGAATTGCAGCTGGGCTTCCCCCTGTTCCTGCGGGTACGCGGCAAATTGCAGCCCACCCCGGAAGCCCTGGCGCTGGAAAGCGAGGTGGAGAAAGTCACCGAAAGCCTGCAAGGCGTGCGGCGCCTGGCCAAGAGCTTGCGGCGCGAACCCGGGCACAGCGTGCGCATTGGCGCAATCCCGGCGCTGGCCTTGTCGCTGCTGCCACCGGCCATCCTGGAATGGAAACGCGACTACCCGGACATGGCCTGCGAGCTGTCCAGCGACCACAGCCGCGAGCTGGTGCAGAAGCTGTTGATGCGTGAGATCGACCTGGCGCTGACCCTCAACTTTTCCGGGCATCCGGGGTTGACCACGCAAGTGCTGGCCAACGGTGTGCTGGTGGCGTTGGCGTCCAAAGGCTATTGGTCTGACGCAGAATCGAGCACACCGTTGCCCTTGGCGGATCTGGCCGGTGCGCCGTTGATTGGCCTGTCCAGCGCCGACCCCTTGGCCGCCAAGCTCGACAGCTACTTGGAAAACGTCGACCCCGCGCCTCGGGTGACGATCTCGGTGCAGACCTATTCCCTGGCGCGTGCCATGGTGGAGTCCGGCGCCGGGCTTACCGTCATCGACCCCTTTACGGCACTCGGCGCCTCCACGGCCACCACCTGCATCCGTACACTCACCCCGCCGCTGCCAATCACCCTGTACGCCCTGACTCGCGCCGACGAACCGCCGCCGCATATGCTGGCCAAGCTGCTCAAGATCTTCGGCCACCGAGCCCAGGAACTGCTGAAACGCTTATAAGAACACCACGCTTAATACCGATGAAGATCCAATGTGGGAGCGGGCTTGCTCGCGAATGCGGTGTGTCAGTGAAGTAGATATTGGCTGAACCACCGCATTCGCGAGCAAGCCCGCTCCCACATTTTTGACCGGGCCGCCTATCAGAGCACGTAGTGCATGATTGCCACAAAGTGCAGCAGGCTGCCGCCGATGACGAACAGGTGCCAGATGCCGTGGGAGTGCCGCAGGCGATCTTCCAGGGCAAAGAAGATGATGCCCACGGTGTACAGCACCCCTCCGGCCGCCAGCCAGGTAAACCCCGCCGTGCCCAGCGCGGCGATCAGTGGCTTGACCGCCACCAGCACGATCCAGCCCATCACCGCGTAGATCACGATGGACAGCACCCGTGCTTCGGAGCGCGGCTTGATCTCCTGCAGGATGCCAATCACCGCCAGCCCCCAGACGATGCCGAACAACGTCCAGCCCCATGGACCACGCAGGGTGACCAGGCAAAACGGCGTGTAGCTGCCGGCGATCAGCAGGTAGATCGAAAAGTGATCGACCTTCTGCATGATCTCTTTTCGCCGCCCGCGCACGCTGTGGTACACGGTGGACGCGCTGTACAGCACCAACAGCGTAAAGCCATAGATCGCCACGCTGACGATCTTCCAGGGGCTGCCATCCAGGCTCGCTACCACCAGCATCCACACTGCGCCGGCAAAGGCTGCGACCGCCCCGAGCAAATGGCTCCAGGCGTTGAATCGTTCCCCGTGATACATGTGTCACTCACCTCGAATAACCGTTATCACCCTGAGCATTCTGACGCCAGACACTCACTTTCAGGTAACACCCTTTCTTCATTTGCCCAACGACCACTGCCCATCGGATGATTCGCACAATCCTGTGGGAGCTGGCTTGCCTGCGATGAGGGCCTGAGACTCAACATCTCTATCAACTGATAGACCGCTATCGCAGGCAAGCCAGCTCCCACATAAAAGCGCCCTATTGGTAATCGCCATGCCCGAGCTTGAACCCGACGCACCGCCCCCCAGCCTATGGCAGCTTTTTTACAACTTCGCCATGGTCGGCCTGTTCGGCTTTGGCGGCGTGATGCCCTGGGCGCGGCAGATGATGGTCGACCGCAGGCGCTGGGTCAGCGAGCAGGGCTTCAATGAACTGCTCACTACCGGCCAATTTTTCCCCGGCCCCAACATTGCCAACGTCGGCATCATCTTCGGCCGTCGCCTGCACGGCTTGCCGGGTGCGGTTGTGACCGTCTGCGGGCTGTACCTGTTCCCCTCGCTGATCACCGTGCTGGCCGGGTTCGCCTACGCCAAGTGGTGGAGCCATGAAGTGGTGCAGCAGATCTTCGGCGCGGTGATGCCGATTGCCACCGGGCTGATGTTGGGTACAACACTGCGCCTGCTCAAGGCCATGCCCCGCAACTTGGCCAACTACAGCGCCTTCGTGCTGACCTTCGTGTTGATGGCCGTGCTGGTGCTGCCACTGTGGCTGGTGTTGCTGATCAGCATCCCCAGCTCCCTGGCCTTGAGTTTCATCGACACGAAAAAGGTGGCCGGCTGATGCAGACCGTCCTCCTGCACCTGATGATCCAATGCGCGCTGTGGTCGCTGATGGCGATTGGCGGCAACACCGTGGCCATTGGCGACATCCACCGCTACACCGTGGTGGACATGCATTGGATCACCGACGCGCAATTCGTCGCGTTCTTCGCCCTGTCCCAGGCGCTGCCGGGGCCCAACGGCATGTTCCTGGTGTTCATCGGCCAACAGGCGGCGGGGCTGCCGGGTGCACTGGTGGCCTTGCTGGCAAAGCTGGTGCCCTGTTCGGTATTGGCCTACGTCGGCGCCGGCTGGCTGGAAAAGCACACCCAGACGCCCTGGGTGCAACGGGTCAAGCGCAGCCTGTTGCCGATCTCCATCGGCCTGATCCTCGCCTCCACCTACATCCTGATGAACAGCCTGGAAAACAACACCACCAGCCTGGTCCTGACCCTGGCCAGCGCCGCCGTGGTCTATTACACGCGGCTCAACGCGATCTGGCTGATCATCGTCGGTGTATTGCTGGGCCTGGGCAGTGCATGGCTGGGAGTGAATTGGTTTTAGGGGCACAATCGACGGCATTCGAACAAGAGTGACCGCCATGCTGATCGACGAAGAGTTCACCCTCAAGAAGCTGGAAATCTTCCTGGCGTTCATGCGCACCGGCAACCTGGCCCGTGCCGCTGCCGAGCTGCAAACCAGCAACGTCAGCGTGCACCGCGCCATCCACTCCCTGGAAAATGCCCTGCGCTGCCCGCTGTTCAAGCACGAAGGGCGCAACCTCACGCCGTTGGAGAGCGCCTACGTGTTGGAGGAGCGCGCACAGAAACTGGTGGCCGACGTGGTCGACAGCGTACGCCTCACTCGCGAAGCGGCGGGCTATTCGGCGGAGCGTTTCAAGCTGGGGTCACTCTATTCGCTCACGGTGAAGACCGTGCCGCAATTGATCATGGGCCTGAAGATCCGCCGCAGCGAACTCAACATCGACCTGATCCTGGGCTCCAACTTCGACTTGCTCTACAAGCTCAAGAACATGGAAGTGGACGCCATCCTCATCTCCCTGGATGAGCATGCCAACGACCCCGACTGCGAGCAGATCGCGCTGTTTTCCGATGACATCTTCCTGGCCACCCCGGCCGACTCGCCCTTCGACCGCGAACAGCAGATCGACCTGGCGGATGTACGCGACGCCACCTTCATCACCCTCACCCAGGGCTTCGCCACCCACCAGGATGGCAACCGCGTGTTCCAGCAGGCGGGGTTCGAGCCGAAGGTGGCGATGCAGGTCAATGACATCTTTACGCTGCTGAGCATGGTCAGCTCGGGGGTGGGTTACGCGCTGCTGCCCGGGCGGATTGCGGCGGTGTATGAGAACCGGGTGAAGCTGATCCCGCTGCAACCCCGGTACCGGTTGCAGCAGCAGATAGGGGTGGTGTTCCTGAAGGCCAAGGAGCGCGACCCGAACCTGTTGGCGTTGTTGGCAGAGTGCCGGATGTACGCCAATCGCCAGGTGGCAACCTGATACACCGCATTCGCGAGCAAGCCCGCTCCCACATTCGACCGCATTTTCATGCTGGAACCCTATCAACTGTGGGAGCGGGCTTGCTCGCGAAGAGGCCCGACCAGACACCATAAATTCCGAAACTAGCCAACCAACCCACGAACAATGAAGTACAACACCGAAGGCCCCAGCAAACACCCAAGCCCGGTATGGAACGTCGCCGTCAGCGCGCCATAGGGCACCAACCGCCGATCCGTCGCCGCCAGCCCCGCGGTCACACCGCTGACCGTGCCGGCCAAGCCACCAAACACCATCGCCGAACGCGGGTTGTCCAGGCCCATCCAGCGCGCCGCCACCGGCGTGCCGACCATGACCAGAATGGCCTTGATCAAGCCCGTGGCAATCGACAGCGCCATCACGTCCGAGGTCGCACCAATGGCCGCTCCGGTCACCGGGCCAACGATGTACGTCACCGCGCCGGCACCGATAGTCGTCATGCTGATCGCATCACGATAACCAAATGCCCAGGCCATGCTCGCACCAACAATGAACGGCAACACCGTGCCCAACAGCAGCGCAATCACCCCGATCAACCCGGCCTTGCGCGCCTCGGTGGCTTGCACTTCAAACGCCGTGGCAACGATGGCGAAGTCACGCAGCATCGCGCCGCCCATCAGGCCAATGCCGGAGAACAGTGCCATGTCGGCCAAGCCTTTTTGCCCACCCGTGACCGTGCCACCGACCCACGCCAGAACCAGGCCGATGACGATGGCAATCGCCGAACCATGAATGCGCCCAAACGTGAGGCGCTTGGACAGCACCACGGAAATCCACATCACCACGCCGACGAAGGCAAAGGCGGTGATCAGGCCGTTATGTTCCAACCCTTTTTCGATGAGATCCCACATATCAGCGACCTCCCGCAGCAGCGATCAGCGGCTCTTCGGCGGGCAAGGGTTCGCCCTTGTGGGTACGGCTGATGAGCGCGATGGTGCAACCACAGACCACCACGGAACCAATCGCCGCCAGGACCGCGACAGGACCGCCGTGCAAGGCCGTGACCACGTTCTGTTGCGCCGCCATCGCCACCACCACCGGGATGTACATGGCACCCCAGAAGCCCACACCCATCTCGCAATCCTTGGTCATGCCGCCACGTTTTTGCATCCACAAACGGGCGCAGATCAGCAGGATCATTGCGATACCCACCCCGCCCACGTTGGATTTGACACCCAGCAACACGCCGAGCATGTCGCCCATGATCACGCCCGCCAGCGTGCAGATCGCCAGCAATGCCACACCGTAGATAATCATCGTTGCTGTCCTCAAAGTGCTCGATCGAAATTGTTGTTGTTGTGCTTCGAAAGCCTTGGGTGGTGCTTTATCGGTGGCGGCGCTCCTCCTCTTGCAGCAGGGCCTGCAAGGTGTCCAGGCGTGCGCCCTCGCAGGCGATCACCGTGCCTTGCTCGAACACCCGGCGTGACAAGCCGGTGAGCACGGCGCCGGGGGGCAGCTCGATCTGCAGGCGCACGCCGCGCTCGTAGGCGCTTTGCACGGTGCCGCGCCAATCGACGACGCGGCACATGTTGAAGGCGAGGTCGTCGCGCAGTTGTTCGGGGTTGTGCACAGGCCGCGCACGGGTGCTGCTCAGGTAGGTGATGCGCGGCGGCTTGAGCGCAACAAACGCCTGGGCCAACACCTGGGCCGGTTGCTCCAGCAGCGCGCAGTGAGACGGCACACTCACGGCCAGGCGCTTGGCCACGCCGTTGCCTTTGATACGTTGGGCGATACGCGTCATGGCGGCGTCGCTGCCGGCGATCACCGTCTGGTTATCGGCATTGATATTGGCCAGGTACACCGGGGTTTCCGGGCTATTCACTTCGGCCAGTAGCGCTTCGACTGTGGATAACTGCGGGCCGATGATGGCCGTCATCCCATAGCCGTGTGGATAAGCGTTTTGCATCAGTTCGCCGCGCAGGCTGACCAGTTTCACCGCGTCGGCAAATGCCAGGGCACCGGCGATCACGGCGGCCGGGTATGCGCCGATGGAAAGGCCCGCGACGTAATCCGGGGTGTGTTGCAACAGGCGGGCGTGGGCCACGCCGGCGATCAGCAGGCACAGCTGGACGGCGCGGGTATTGGCCAAGGCGTGCGCTGAATCCAGGGTACGGACGTCTTCACCCAAGGCTTGGCTGGCTTCATCCAGCACATCGGCGGGCAGCGCCTGGAGCATGCCCGGCCGCTGGGCGCCTTGCCCGGGGAACACCAGAAAGCTGCTCATGCCACGGCCTGCCAAGGGTCGAGCACCAGATGGGCACCGCTGGCGGTTTTCAACAGCACCCGCCGTGAAGGGCCGGCCCATTCGCGCAAGGCCACTGCGCCGAAGGGCGTTTGCAATTGCAGATCCACGGCGCACACGGCCTGGTCCAAGGTTGCCAACAGGTCGCGCGCCTCGCTGCGGTCCAGCGGCTCCGGCGTGCGCAGAATCAGATCCAGGTCGCTCTGGGCATGCAGCGCTTCAATGCCCGTGGCCAACTCAAATCCGGCGCTGCCGGTGACGCCCCAATTAAACGGCGCCAGCACCGGGCGCAATTGATCGAGGGCCTGCAACGCCGGCAAGTCCCGTGATGAGACCACCTCGCGCAACGCCTCCGGGACGACCCGCCGCTGCACCGCAGCCAGCGGCATGAGTGCGGCAAACCGTTGCTCACGCGAACGGCCACGCACGCCCACCGGGACATAACCTGCGGCAACCGTCGCGCGGCGCACCACCACCGTGCCCACCGCCTGCACCGCCCACGCCGGGGCGTCAGCGGGCAGGTGCGCCGGGGTCATGCCCCAGAGCAAGTCGTGCGCGTTCACCATTGCTCCCGCAGCAGGTGGCGCACGTGGCTGGAGGCGGCGCGATGGGCAGCACCCAGGCGGTTGCTCAAATCGGTGCCGTCGATGTCCTTGATTGCACTCACCAGGCAATCGCCCACCCGCGCCACATCCTGCGCCGTCGGCTGTTCGATCTGCTCAACCGACAAGGTCTCCCACAGCAAACCCAGGCTGGCATAGCTGTCGATGTCATACGCCATGGGCGGCACGCTGGCGGCCAACGCTTCCAGCTCCTCGACACTGCGCAAAGTCACCCGCGCCGCCGAGGCCTTGCCCATGGCGTGTACCATCACGCCCGGGTCGCGCAGGGCGATCAGGCGGTTGGCCTGGTAGCCGTGGGCGAGGAACGCGCCCGACATCGCCTTGCCCACCAGCAGCGCAATCACCGGGTGCCCGGCCAGCCGGGCGCGGGCATAACTGTCAGCGGCGGCGGCCAGGGCCTGATGGATACCGAGGGCTTCTTCGCGACGGCCGTAGGCTTGGCTCGGCACGTCGACGATAGCGATCAGCGGGCGCTTGTCGCCACGGGCGATGGCTTCATCCACCGCCTTGGCCAGGCCCCAGCCTTCGAGCAACCCGACCTCGCCGTTGCGTGCGCGGGGAAAGCGGTTGTGCGGGTCAGTGACCACGGCGATAAAGCGCACAGGTTGCCCGCCCAACAGGCCGTCAGCCACTTTCAGCGAAGCCGGCAAACCCTCGACAGGCGTTGCCCCCACGCTCAATGCGTTGAACCACTGCAAACCTCTCATGAGCGATCTCCTTGATACAGCGCACGCACCGTCGCCGCATCGATTTGTGGCGTGGCGTCCAGTTCGGCCAGGCGCGCCAGGTAGTGCTCGGCCTGGCGACTGCGTGGTTGAGGGGGCAGGCCCTGCTCCAGCAAGGCGTTGACGGTCTGCTGAATCTCGGCCACATCGTCGGCCACGTAACGGTCAGCCAACCCGCTGTTGAAGCGTTGCTCGCCACCGGTAAGGCTCCAGATGAATGGCCGGTCGCGGGAGTCGTATTCGTCCAGCCCGGCTTCCTGCTCGATCACTTGCGGGCCGTTCAGGCCCACCCGTGCTTCGCGGGTGACCACCAGGTAACTGCACAGCCCGGCCGCGATGGACATGCCGCCAAAGCAACCGACGCTGCCCGCCACCACACCGATCACCGGCTGGTACTGGCGCAGGTCGACAATCGCCGCGTGGATGTCGGCAATCGCCGCCAGCCCCAGGTTGGCTTCCTGCAGGCGCACGCCACCGGTTTCCAGCAACAGCACGGCACGCGTGGGAATACCCTTGCGGTTGTCTTCGGCCGCCAGCTCAAGCGCACCGGCGATTTTTGCCCCGCCGACTTCACCGAGGCTGCCGCCCTGGAAATTACCTTCGATGGCCGCGATCACCACCGGCTTGCCGGCGAGGCTGCCCTTGGCGATCACCACGCCGTCATCGGCTTGCGGCACCACGCCCTGGCGGCTGAGCCACGGCGACATGACGCGCTGGAACGGGTCGATCAATTCACGGTAGGTGCCAGCGTCCAGCAAGGCCTTGGCACGCTGACGTGCGCCGAGTTCGACGAAGCTGTGTTTGGCGAGTAAGTCAGTCATGCCCGATCTCCTCGAAACCTTGCTCCAGGCGCAAACGCACCACACCGGGTGTCGCGCCGAAGTCGTGGATATCGATCTTCAACGCCGGTGGCGTTTGCTCTTGAAAGATGCGTTCGAACAGGTGCTGCCAGCGCTGCTCGGCGCCGTTGACCGAGGTCTGCACCTGGATGGTCAGGGTGCCCGGCGTGCCCGGCTCCAGCAGCACTTCCAGGTCGCCGGAGCCAACACACCCCACCAGCGCACGGCCTTTGGGCGGCTGTCCGGCGGGGAATTCAAAGGATAAGGTTTCCATCACAACGCTCCGTCGAGGCGGTCGATAAACAGGCAGGCGGCCAACAGGTCGGCGGCGCCGCCCGGGGAGGCATTCAGGGCCAGCAGGTGTTGGTCCAGCGCATGCAGTTGGCGGCGACCGGCCAGGGTCGCGCTGCCGCCCGCGTCCAGCACGGCTTGGGCGCCGTGTTGCATGGCGCTGATGCCTTCAAGGCCTGCGCGGTAGAGCACACAGGTGTCGGCCAGCTCGGTCATGATCGCAAGCAAGGCGTCGAGGCGGGCGTTCTGCTCGCCGGCGTCTTGCAGACGACTTTTGCGCAGTTGCGGCAGGCCGCGCTGCATCACCGAAGGGAAGCCCAGTTGCGCTTCTTCACGGGCGCCGCGTGCGCCGTAGCGTTGCGCGACCTGAGCACCGTGGCTCATCGGTTGTGGGGCATAGCGGTCGTTGAGCAGGGCCAGCCGGGCGGCGGTCAGCGTGACGGCACGGGGCGCCAGCGCTGCCGCAGCGGTGAGCAAACCGAGGGCCCAGATCGCACCGCGATGGGTATTCACGCCGTCGGTGGTAGCGAGCATGGCTTGCTCGCCTTCGCGGCCGATCCGTCCCAAAGCTTCACGCAGGGGCAAGCCGACTTCGCCAAACTCGATAGCCGCTTCGGCCATTTCCTTGAACATCGGCCACAGCGACAACGCGGAGGCGTGCATCAGGCCCAGGTGCAAATCGCTGTGGGCGCCGTTGCCGCGACGGTCGACCAGGGCCGGCTTGGGCGACAGGTCCGCCTCATCAATCAAGGCGTCGACCGCCATGTCCGCCAGGCGATCAGCAAGGGTCAATTCATGCAGTTTGAGGGCGCGCATTTACCAGCTCCTGAACTTGGCGGGCGGGTTGTACAGGCCACCGGACCAGTCCACCAGGTCGGCCACGCTCTTGGCGGCCAACAGCTCGCGGGTGGCGTCAGTGCGGCGGATGCCCAAGTCTTCGGGCAAGGCGATCAGGCCTTCGCGGCGCATGCGCGCGGTGTCCTTGGGGTTGTGGCGCAGGCCGATGGCGGTGACGCCTGCGACGGCGGCGATCATCGCCTGGCGCTCTTCCAGGGAACGCGCCTTGTACAGGTAGGCGATGCCTTCTTCGGTGAGCAGGTGGGTGACGTCGTCGCCGTAGATCATGATCGGCGCCAGGGGCATGCCGCTTTTGCGCGCGACTTCCACCGCGTCGAGGGTGTCGACGAAAGTCGGTTTGCCGCCTTCCTGGAAGGTCTCGACCATTTGCACCACCAGCTTTTTGCCGCGCTCCAACAGCGCTTCGGGCGCGTCGTCGTGGCGCATGTCCAGCCATGCCGGGGTGCCATGGCGGCGACCGCGTGGGTCGTGGCCCATGTTCGGCGCACCGCCGAAACCGGCGAGACGGCCCCGGGTCACGGTGGAAGAATGGCCATCGCCGTCGACTTGCAGGGTGGCGCCAATAAACAGGTCCACCGCGTATTGGCCGGCCAGTTGGCAGAACATGCGGTTGGAACGCATCGAGCCATCGCGGCCGGTGAAGAACACATCCGGCCGTGCGGCGATGTAGTTCTCCATGCCCAGTTCGGTGCCGAAGCAATGCACGCTTTCTACCCAGCCACTTTCGATGGCAGGGATCAGCGTCGGGTGCGGGTTGAGGGTCCAGTTGCGGCAGATCTTACCCTTGAGGCCGAGGGATTCGCCGTAGGTGGGCAGGATCAACTCAATGGCCGCGGTGTTGAACCCGATGCCGTGGTTGAGGGACTGCACATTGTGTTTTTCGTAGATGCCACGAATCGCCATCATCGCCATCAACACATGCACCGGCTTGATGTGGCGCGGGTCGCGGGTGAACAGCGGCTCGATGTAGAAAGGTTTGTCGGCCACCACCACGAAGTCCACCCAACTGGCCGGAATGTCGACGCGGGGTAAGTCGGTGACGTCGTCCACCAACTGGTTGACCTGCACGATCACGATGCCATCGCTGAAGGCAGCCGGCTCGATCAACGCGGGGGTGTCTTCGGTGCTGGCGCCGGTGTAGATGTTGCCGGCGCGGTCGGCCATGAAGCCGGCAGACAGGACGACGTTGGGGATCAGGTCCACCACCAGCCGTGCGTAGAGTTCGATGTAGGTGTGGATCGCGCCGATTTCCAGCAGGCCGTCTTCGAGCAACTGGCTGATGCGCAGGGACTGGGTGCCCGCGAAGGAGAAGTCGAGCTTGCGGGCGATGCCCTTTTCAAACAGGTCCAGGTGCTCGGAGCGGCCGACACTGGGCATGATCATGTGCAAGTCGTGGAGCTTGGCGGGGTCGGCCTTGGCCAGGGAGCGGGAGAGGAAGTCGGCCTGTTTCTGGTTGTTGCCTTCCAGCACCACGCGGTCGCCGGGGAGGATCAGGGCTTCCAGGGCCTCGACGATCTTGTCGCTGGGCAACACGGCCCCGTCTGCATACTGTTTGACCCGCCCGAGCCGCCGCTGCTTCTCGTCGCGCCGCCGCGTCCAGCGCGAGTCGGGGGTGTTGGTTGTTGTCATGGTCGCTCCACGGGGTTTGCTGTCGTGGGCTGTACCTTAGGAGTGAATCGGGGGGGCATCAATCAAGCCCGGCGATGGATCGTTACGGCTGGAGTAACGGAACATCAGCAAATACGCCCTCAAGCCGGACGCAGTTCTAAATGTGGGAGCGGGCTTGCTCGCGAATGCAGTGGGTCAGCTAATGAAGTGTCTGCTGACAGTCCGCATTCGCGAGCAAGCCCGCTCCCACATTGGTTCAGTGGCGCTTGTTAAATAGCGGTCCCCAAAAGGGAACGATCAGTCCCTGATTGGGGCCGTTTTAAGCAGCTGGCGCCGGGCTGACTTGCTCCAACGCCCTATCCACCAATAGCTGCCCCAGCTCTGCCATTTGCTGGATGCCGAGCAGGATGGCGCGCTGGGAGGTGTCCAGGTCGAAGGCCAGGTTGCAGGTGAGTGCGTTGAGGGAAGACAGGGTTTCGCTGGCGTTGACCAACAGGGTTTCGGTGTCTTGGTGAGGATTTACGCTGAAGAGAGGTGGATTGGGGGTAGGTTTGACCATGATTTACAGCTCCGATATGTGATGGAGACTGCCCTCTTCCGCTTGCACGCGAATTAAGGTGGCAGCTGTGCGCAGGTGTGCAAGACCGGGCATATCGGACCCCGGCAGACCCCGAGGGATCTCCCACGCACAGCCGCCATAACATATACAGCAGGCATAAAAAACGCCCGTTGAATGGCTATGGGCGCCGGTGCGCCGACATGTAACCGGACTTGCACGTCCGTGTCACCGTTTTTTGCGATGACGGGACGAAGACTAGGCGCGCCGCCTGCACGCGACAAGTTCACGCACACCTCCAAATCTCGCAGGAAAAATCCGAAGCCCGCCGGTCTACAACTTCATGTCTATGCTCACAGCCCCCAAACCTTCGAGCGGATAGCTGCGGTACTCATAAACCTCACCACGAACAATGAGGTGGATGACGCCATCCACCTGAGTGACCTGGACATCTGGCTTTTTGGTTTTCAAAAAGGGATGTGCCGACATCAGCGCTGTCAGTATCTCCTGGTCACTGCCCAAGTCCTTATAAACGTAGTACCTGTAGGAAAATCCCACTGTCGCGCCGCCCTGTCCGTCACGCGCTCCATAAATTGAGTTGCCGTTGCCCAACGAGTGTTTCAAAACCACTTCGTCCAAATCCGGTGTGCCGGATGACATGATCCAATGGCCCCCGATATACATCAGGCAGGCTACCAGCAGGCAGTTGCGCAGGACCGGAAAGAGGCCTTTAGTAGCCCTGAGAAATTGCATACTCAATCCCCCTCCTTATCCAATATTGATCGCGAGGATCATCGCCAAAAGGTTCTCCTCCCCACCATGACCCAAACTCCGGCTTGGTGGTTTCTGCGAATGTTTGAGCGACACCTGCTGCCCGTAACAGAACATGCTCGGGAATGCCCAGCACCGTACCTGTAGCACCATAATTGAAGTTTCCGAACGCCTCATACTCCAGGCTTTTCTGTTTGTAATCCCAAGGCCCACGCCCTCGGACCTGTGAGTAGAACCACGAATACATGAGCGCCGAACCGGGCTTCAAATGCAGCCTGCGGTTGTTGGCGATAGCGATATTGTCTTGCAGCGAAACGCCTGGGGGCGCGGGTGGAACGGCCATTTGCGAGTCCTTGCTGATGGAGTTGAGCAAGAAACGCTAGCACTCAACAATCGGCAAAAAATCCCGAGTTCGTACTTACAGAAACTTCACACAACCATTCGATCCATGCCTTACGTCTCAGGTGTTAGGACAAGATTTGTCCAGGAACCATGAGGCACCGACAGTCAGATCGGAATGCTCTGACAGGCTATTCAGGTTGTTGCTCGGAACCGGTATCCCTAGCCTTTTCGGTCTGAATCGTCACGGGCATACCGCATGAATCTCACAGCTAAGAAGCGATGCAAGGACATCAACAACCCACCTCACCCAGGTGAGATCCTGCTTGAAGACGTGGTGCCAGCGTTGGGTATCACCATCACCGAAATGGCCCGGCGCCTTGGCTTCGCTCGCGAAACCTTTTCAAGGATCTTGCATGGCCACGCCCCAGTCAGCCCAGACCTTGCCGTGCGGCTGGAGCGGGCCAGGGTGAGTACTGCCCAGCTTTGGCTGTCGATGCAAAGCGCCTACGACTTGTGGCAGGCCGAGCATCGGGAACAGCCGGTAATTGAACGGTTTGCGCGGATTGATTGAGGTCTTGAGGCCAACACAATTTAGTGTGGGAGCGGGCTTGCTCGCGAATGCGGGGCGTCAGTCAGCGCATCTGTGACTGATCCAGAGCTTTCGCGAGCAAGCCCGCTCCCACATTTGGATCTTCATAGGTTTTTGGATACAGGGTAATCAGGCCAGGCCGGACTCTATCAACAAGGCTTCAAGCCCCATCAAATCCGGCACTTTCGCCACATGCTCACCCACCTGCACTGCCGCCAGTTCCAGCGAGCACAGCGGCACGTCCACGTAGCTGAGTTGGCTGTCGAGCTTGTACGAGCGGGGGATCCCCTGGATCACCAGCGCAATGAACTTCAACGTCGGCCGCCCGCCCAGGGCGTTGAGCACCACGATGCGTGAGCGTTCACCGGCGACGATGGCTTCGCCGCACGCGGCTTCAAAGCTGATCAGCGGCAGTTGCTGATCACGCCAGGTCACTTGCCGCAGGTACCACGGCGGCGCGTCGCTGGCGGGTTCGCCGCGCTGGAAGTCGATCAGCTCGGCAATCGCGACGTTGGGCAGCACCAGGTGGCGGTCGGCCAGGGGCAGCAGCAGGCCAGTGAGTTGGCTGGTGCGGTGGTCAAGCATGGGACTTGCTCCAGTAGGCGATGCTTTCCAGCAGCACCGACTCTTGGTACGGCTTGCCGAGGTAGTCATTCACGCCAATCGCCATGGCGCGGTCGCGGTGTTTCTGGCCGGTGCGGGAGGTGATCATGATGATCGGCAGGCGCATCAGCCTAGGGTCGTTGCGCACTTGGGTGGCCACTTCGAAGCCGTCCATGCGCGGCATTTCGATGTCCAGCAGCATCAAGTCCGGCGTGTGTTCTTCCAGCACCGCGATGGCGTCGATGCCGTCCTTGGCGGTGAGCACGTTCATGCCGTTGCGTTCCAGCAGGCGGCTGGTGACTTTGCGCACGGTGACCGAGTCGTCCACCACCAGCACCAGCAACGGGCGCTTTTTCAGCGGGTCGTTGAGGATCAGCGGCGCGTCGAACGTCTGGGCCGGCAAGGCCGGTTGCCGGGCGCGGATGTGCGCCAGCAAATCGATGATCAGCACCACACGGCCGTCGCCCAGAATGGTCGCGCCGGACAAGCCCTGCACCCCCGCAAACTGTGGCCCCAGACCTTTCACCACGATTTCCCGCGTACCCGCCATGGCGTCCACTTGCACCGCCACGCGCCGCTCGTTGCACTGCACCAGCAGCACCGGCACGGGCTGGTACTGGCCCAGCAGTTTCGCACGGCTGACGGTGTGCAACAGGTCGCCGAGGTAGAAGAGTTCGTAGCGCTGGCCGGCATATTCATAACGTGGCGGGTCCTGCTGATAATGCCCCGCCAGCTCATGGGGCAGCACACTCACCAGGCCTTCGATGGTATTGAGCGGGATAGCGTATTGGTCGTCCGCGCACTGCACCATCAACGCCCGGTTGACCGACACAGTGAACGGCAAGCGAATACGAAAGTGCACGCCCACCCCAGGCGTCGACTCAATGAACATCGAACCGCCCAGCTGGCGCACCTCTTCGTGCACCACGTCCATGCCCACGCCACGCCCGGAGATCTGCGTGATTTTTTCGGCCGTGGAAAAACCCGGCTGCAGGATGAACTGCAACACGTCGCGGTCGCTGATCTCTTGATTGGGGTCGAGCAAGCCGCGCTTGATCGCCTTGCGCCGCACGGCCTCCAGCGGTACCCCGGCGCCGTCGTCGCGCATGTCGAAGACGATATCGCCGCCTTCGTGGGTCAGGTCCAGGGTGATGCGGCCCTTCTCCGGCTTGCCGGCCAGCAGCCGCGCATCGCGGGATTCCAGCCCGTGGTCCACCGCATTGCGCAACATGTGTTCCAGGGGCGCCGCCATGCGTTCGAGCACGTTGCGGTCCATCTCGCCCTCGGCGTTGCCGACCACGAACTCCACGTCCTTACCCAACTCGCCCGCCACTTGCCGCACGATGCGCTTGAGGCGCGGCAGCATGCGTTCGAACGGCACCATGCGCGTGCGCATCAAGCCTTCCTGCAACGCGGTGTTGATGCGCGCCTGTTGTTGCAGCAGGTCATGGGCGTCCTGATTGCGACGGTCGAGCGTGTCCTTGAGGTCGAGCAGGTCGGAGGCGGATTCGGACAACGCGCGTGACAGTTGCTGCAACTGCGAATGACGGTCCATTTCCAGCGGATCGAATTCTTCATAGCCCAGGCGCTCGGCCTCGGCCTGCTGCCGACTGAGGATGCGCCCTTGGGTCTCGGTGTCGAGCCGGCGCAGTTGGTCGCGCATGCGCTCAATGGTCGTTTCCACTTCGGTCAGGGCGATGCGTGCATCGTTGACTTGTTGCTCGATGCGGCCACGAAAAATCGAGGTTTCGCCGGCCAGGTTAACCAAGTCGTCCAACAGCTCAGCGGAAATCTTCACCATGTCGGCCGTCGGGTCGACCGCCGCCTCGGCCTTGCCCGCGGGCAACGCCACCGGCACTACCGGTTCATCGCTGGGGTGCACCAGGCTTTTGATGCGCTGGATCAGCTTGTCCACCGAGCCCACCGGCAAGCCATCGGCCACCGCGTCGATCATCTGGGCCAGGCGGTCATGGCAGCCTTGCAGCAGCGCAAACAGTTCTGCCGACGGCGCCAGCAACCCGGCCGAGAGCCCTTCGTAGAGGGTCTCCAGTTCATGGGCCAGATCGCCGATCGGCCCGATCTCGACCATGCGCGCACCGCCCTTGAGGGTGTGCAGGTCGCGCAGCAGGGTTTCCACTTCCTGGCGATTGCCGGGCTCGGCTTGCCAGCGCACCAGCGCGCTGCTGGAGCTGTCGAGAATGTCGGCGGCTTCTTCGAGGAAGATATCCAGCAACTCAGGGTCGGCGCCCGACGCTGGCGCCACCGCTGCGGGCGCCGTCGGTGGGTTGCCCTGGCGTACCGCGCGCAACTTATCGACCAGCTCACGGCTGTCGCTCAAGGGTTGATGGCCTTGCAGCTCCTCCAACTGCAAGGCCAGGTGTTCATGGCTGGCCATCAGCACCTGGGACAGCTCGGCGCTGTAGCTGTAGCGGCGGTCTACCAAGCCTTCGTACAGGCATTCCAGCTCATGGGCCAGGTCGCCGATCGGGCCGATTTCGGCCATGCGTGCGCCGCCCTTGAGGGTGTGCAGGTCGCGTTGCAACGACGACAACGGCGCGGCGCTTTCGGGCTCCAGCAGCCAGCGCTTGAGGGACTGCCCGGCACTGTCGAGGATGTCCACGGCCTCTTCGAGGAAGATCTCGACGATCTCGTCGTCCATGGCCGTTTCATGCTCCAACTGCTGGGTCGCGGCACCCAGCTCGGCGATGCTCAGCGCTCGGCTGCCATCGCTGCGGATCAACCCGGTGGCGGACGGGTCGAGGGCCTCGTCCAACAGCTCGCGCAGCGCCTCGACCCGTGCCGGGGCCGGGCTGATTTCCTGGCCGGCCGCCAGTTGGTCGAGCATGTTGATCAGGGCTTCGTGGGCCTGTTCGGCCTCATGGAAAAACCGCTCGCTCACGGCCAGGCTGCTTTCTTCGACGGCGCCGTACAGGTCGAGCAACGCCTCGCACAGCGCGTCGATGGCATGCAGGTCGGCGACGTGCGCGCCCTCCCCCAGGGTGGTCAGCTCATCCAGCAACGCCGTCAGTTCCTGGCGTTCGCCCGGGTGCTGTTGCCAGCGGCGCAGCAGGTTCTCAGCGTCGAGCAGGATGTCCATGCCCTGGGCCAGGAAGTTGGCGATCAACTGCGGGTCGCGCTTGATGCGCAAGCCCGTGTGGGGTGCGTCGAGCAGCGCGGTCAGTTGGCTGTCGAGCAGGCTTTGGGTGCGGCCGATCAGGTCCTCGGCGCCCTTGATCGGTGCCAACGGGTCACGGTCCAACTGGCGCACCCCACGCTGGAACAGGCCCTCGGCCTCCAGCAGCAGCTCCACTTCGTCCAAGTCCAGTGGCAGGCGGTGGGCCTTGTACTCGCGGGTCAGATGGTCAAGCGGGCGGGCCAGTTCGGCGATGGGCAACACGCCGGCCATATAGGCGCTGCCCTTGAGGGTGTGCAGGGCGCGTTGCAGTTCATCGCTGACTTGCAACGGCACATGCTCGGCAGCCTGTTGCAGGAAGTGGTTGAGGCTGTCCAGGTGGCTCTGGGCTTCGTTGCGGAAAATCTCCAGCAGCATGGGGTCATGGGCTTCAGCCGCTGGCTCGGGTGTGCCGCTGGCCAGGGCATGGGCGCGGGCGGCCAGGGCGTCGACTTCATCACGCTGGTGTTGATCGTCGGTGGCGAAATCGGCGATCAGCTCCGGCAGCAAGGCCACCGCTTCATCCAGCACCTCTTGCACGTCAGGGCCCAGGGCCACGCTGCGTTCCAACACACGGTTGAGCAGGTTTTCCACGGCCCAGGCCAACTCCGCCAGCACCAGGGCGCGCACCATGCGGCCGCTGCCTTTCAAGGTGTGGAAGGCACGGCGCATTTCGCCCTGGGCGGTCTTGTCGGCACTGTTGGGCAGGTAGCGGTGCAGCACGTCGAGGACTTCGTCGGTTTCCTCAAGGAAGACTTCGCGCAGCTCGTCGTCGATGGGTTCTTCGTCGGCCGGTGGTGGCAACAGGCTGCCCGGGCGTTGCAGGGCCGGAGGGTTCAGGCGCGACGTCGGGCTGGCCAGTGCATCGAACTGGGACTGGCTGGGCGTGGCCTCGGTGGTCAACGCCCCCTCCGGCGCAACCAGCGCTTGGCGCCACGGTTTTTCAGCCGGCAGATAACCGAGTGCCGCAAGGCCTTCGGTGGCCAACTCCAGCACCCGTTCACCTGCGGCGTCAGGGTCTTGGAGCATGCGCTCCAGGTAGTACTCCAGGCTGCTGATTACATCGGCAAAATGCCCCAACTGCGCCTCGTCAGGTGTCGCATCACCGCCCATCAGCTGTTCATCGACGTAGTCGGTGCAGCCGCGCATCAAGCTCGCAGCACGAGGCAGGGGAATCATCGCCAAGGCGCCGCGCACCTGGCTCAGCAGTTCCGGCAGGGACTCCAGGCGCTGGCGGTCCCAGTTGGCCTCGATGCAGTCGATCACCAGTTCCTTGGCTTGCTTGAGGCACTGGCAGGACTCACGGATCACCAACTGATGGATCTGGGTCAGGTCGGTGGTGGGCAGGCGGCTTTCTTCGCGGCTTTCCGGTTCGACGGTGCCGACCATCCCCGCCAACGTAGCCTCGACATAAAGCAAGGCGCCTGCAACGTCCATCAACACGGCGTCATTGGGTTCGCGCTGACCCTGGACCAGGCTCAGTACCACCGCCAACTGGTCGATGATCACTTTGCGCGGTTGGCCAAAGCCCAGTACCGCCAGGGTGTCGGCGATCTGTCGCAGCGGCGCGAGCAAGGCTTCAAGGTCGCTGGTGTGCTGGCGATCGCTGCGCACGAACAGGTCGAGACGCTCCTTGACCCGCACCAGTTCTTCGCACAACGCGCCGAGCACCGAGCCCATGGCATTGCGGTCCGGCCCGGCCAGGCGCGCACGCTCGGCATCGACCACGGCACTGTCGGGCAAGGCTTCGTCCAGGCCATAGCGTTCTTTCAGGCTTTGCATGCGCGGCGTCGGCCGGGTCACCTTGGCCACGTAGAACAGCAGGCTTTTGAGCAGTTCATCCGGCGCCGGCTGGTTGATGCCACCAATGCCTTGGGCCAGCAGACGCTTGAGTTGCTTGTCACTGGCCTTGAGCAGGCTGCGCAGGGCCGGGCTGTTGGCGATCACGCCGGTGAGCATGCCTTCGACCAGCGCCGAGGTGACTTGCCACAACGGCAGCAACGGCGCGCCCTGGCACAGCGCTTCGAGGCGGGCGAAGACCCGCGCCATGTCTTCCAGGTTGCTGGGGCCGTGGTCTTCGCGCAGCAAGCCAGCGAGGGCCTGTTGCAGCAGTTGGTGCCACTGACGCAGCTGTTCGTGCAGGTCGGGCAACGCACGTTGGGCCAGGGCTTCGTCGGGCAGCGGCGCAATCGATAGCAACTGCGGGCTGAACAGGCTGGTCTCCGACAACAGGCTTTCGCCGCGCGCACTGCGCAGGTCGTTGAGCAGCGGCAAGACCACCAGCGGCAGGTCGCGGCGGGCGCTGTGCACGCGGTCCAGGTACAGCGGCAATTGGTTGAGCGCCTGTTGCAGCAGGCGGATGCTTTCGTCGCGCTGGCTGACGTGCCCGGCCTGGAGTGCCAGGGCGAGTTCTTCAAGCTCTTCGGCCAGCAGTGCCGCGCCGTAGAACTCGACCATCTGCAACGCGCCATGCACCTGATGGATGCCGGCCAGGCACTCGCTGATGGCCTCGGCGTCAGCGGTCTCGACAAAGGCGTCCAGCGCCGAACGCGCCTGTTTCAGGGTTTCGGCAATGTCGCCCTTGACCCATTCGAGGGCCACGTAGTCGTGCCGATCAACCATAACTGCTCCGCTTAGAATTCGTGGGTTGCTGGTGTTGCAGAGATCTCAAACCGAATGGAGATCTAGTGTGGGAGCTGGCTTGCCTGCGATAGCGATGGGTCAGCTATACATGTGCCAGCTGATAGATCGCTATCGCAGGCAAGCCAGCTCCCACAGTTGGACAGTGGTGTGCTTTAAAATGCATTTCAATTATCGACCTGCTTGGGCGGCGGCAAGGTGAACCCCGACACCGACCGGCGCAACTGGCTGGCCATCTTCGCCAGGTTGCCGATGCTTTCGGCGGTGGCCGTGGAGCCCGACGAGGTCTGGGTGGTGATCTGCTGGATCACGTTCATGGTCAGGGAAATCTGCCCCGCCGAGGAGGTCTGCTGCTGCGCCGCGTTGGAAATGCTCTGGATCAACGCCGCCAGGGTTTTCGACACGCCTTCGATTTCTTCCAGCGCCACGCCCGCGTCCTGGGCCAGCCGCGCGCCGCGCACCACTTCGGTGGTGGTCTGCTCCATGGAAATCACGGCTTCGTTGGTGTCGGCCTGGATCGCGCGCACCAGGGTTTCGATCTGCCGGGTGGCCGCCGACGAGCGCTCGGCCAGTCGCTGCACTTCGTCGGCGACCACGGCAAATCCGCGCCCGGCGTCCCCGGCCATGCTCGCCTGGATCGCGGCGTTGAGGGCCAGGATGTTGGTCTGGTCGGCAATGTCGTCGATCAGGCTGACGATGTCGCCAATCTCCTGGGAAGACTCGCCCAATCGCTTGATGCGCTTGGCGGTGTCCTGGATCTGCTCGCGGATGTTGTCCATGCCGTGGATGGTGTTGTGCACCACTTCGTTGCCCTTGTTGGCGATCTCCACCGAGCGCTCCGCCACGGCCGAGGACTCTGCGGCGTTGGCCGACACTTGGTCGATGGATTGGGCCATCTGGTTGAT